>Ga0315279_10001290_pt1 | contig 42438 bp, 38 predicted proteins | sample YL17G06_20_MG_FD_203694 | JGI IMG/M metagenome (GOLD analysis project Ga0315279, IMG submission 203694) | Sediment microbial communities from Yellowstone Lake, YNP, Wyoming, USA - YL17G06_20 | ecosystem: Environmental > Aquatic > Freshwater > Lake > Sediment | place: USA: Wyoming | collected...
CACTTCCATACTATCTCCCTCCTCAAGAGTTTTATCTTTCTTTAGAATATATCCTACTCCGGAAGTGAACACAACTATAAAATCTGAATCCCGCAGGGTTTTTCGACAGGCTCGGATGTTATCATCCCCCAAGTTGTTTGAGAAAGTATGTAGAGACTGGGTTTGTCCCTATCTTCATATGCAAAATACGTAGCGCCCCGCCTCTGGCGGGGCGTTTATTTTTTTCGTCCGATCTCAAGACACAGAATTCGTGCAGAAACGTCGGACGCTACATTCTTCGGGTCGGATGAATCCGACCCCTACACTCTTTTAGAGCACATATAGAATTAACATTACGGCAAAAAACCAAAGGATGATGTTTACCAAAAGGGGCGCATCACCTAAAAGCATCTTGGTAGGACTTCCGCCACCTTCCTTTTGATGAATCAGATACAGATAACGAAACACTCCATATAATACGAAGGGAATGGTCAGATCCATATATTTAGTTCCCAGCTTACCTTCCACCTCAGGCGATAAAGTGTAAAAGGCATACGCCACCACCGTGGAGGCGGTTACCACCGAGATCATCTGATCCAGATAATAAGGGCTATATTCCGTCAAAATTTTTCTATGGCCGCCAGCTTGGGCATCCAAAAGCAAAAGCTCATGCCTCCTCTTTCCAAAGCCCAAAAACAATGCCAAAAGGGTGGTGCAGACCACAAGCCAGGCAGAGATTTCCACCCCGATTACCAGCGCTCCAGCTACCGCTCTGATGACAAAACCTAAGGCTATGCACATCACGTCGATGATCACCACGTGCTTCAGATACCGCGAATAAACTAAGTTCAACACGAAATATGACAAAGCCATCAAGGCAAAGGATCGACTCAAAAGTGTTGAAAAACCTAAGGAAACTAAAGCTAATAGAATGAAAAGGAAGACGGCTGTCGATATTTTTATCTCTCCTTTAGCAATGGGACGAAAAGCCTTAAGAGGATGTTTTCTATCACTTTCTATGTCGAGAATGTCGTTGACCACATAGACGCTGGAGGAGAGAAGACAAAAAAGACCAAAAGCGGCTAAGCTTTTCAAAAAGAGATTTAGGTTATAGAAATTTTGAGAGAAAATCAATCCCGCAAAAAGGAGAAGATTTTTGACCCACTGCTGGGGTCTTAAAGTGACGAAAACTTTTTTCATCTATATTACCAGGTCGTGTAAATCAACTATTTAATCCATGATTTATGCCAATCGGAAATTTAAAGAGAAAGATGCAAAATCGCAAGGGAAAATCCAAAAACTATTTTCAATCATTCCAAGTGAGTTTATTCTTTGCTGGCAGGAAAAGGATTAAGCCTGAAAAGACGCCACTCAAGTTTCTTCCTTCACGGCAACTACCTCTTCGCCATACATTACCGATTTGTTTCGGCCCAGGCTTTTGGCTTTTAACAGAGCCATATCCGCACAATATATAGTCCGATCTACCGTGTGAGCGTCATGGGGATAGATCGCTCCGCCCAGGCTGACGGTGATGTTATGTTCGTGTTTTAGATTTTCATCTTTGAAGGAATAGTTCATGATGGCTTTGCGCAACCTCTCCATGAACTTAAAGCATTCATCTTGATCCGACTCGGGCATGATCACGCAAAACTCCTCCCCTCCATATCGAGAGACGACGTCGATCGACCTGACGGTTAAAGAAAGAAGCTCTCCCAATTGCTTCAACACACAATCTCCGGCTTGATGTCCATAGGTATCATTGTAGACCTTGAAATCGTCAATGTCGAAGATAACCAAAGCTAATTTTCGACTAAACCTCTTGGCTCGGAAAACCTCCTCAGTCAGACGCTTGTAGAAATAACGATAATTATAAAGTCCGGTCATGCTATCCGTATAGGAGAGCTCCTCGATGGTCTTGTAATGTATGATATTCTTATAGGTGATCACCACCATGCTGATCAAAATTGCCAAAATTCCTAAGTCGATCTGCCGATACTTCGACCCGTCCGATTTCTCCCCTAACAACACCAAGCCAAATCGGTCCTGGGTGAAAGAAAGTTTTGCCCCGATTTGCAAACCCTGGCCCAATAATCTTTTTAAAACCTCCTCTTCTTCAGATAATTTGCGCATGTCATAAAGAGACCACAGCTCTTTCTCATTTTTGATCCAGCCATAAAGTCCCTTCCCTTTTTCGATCTTGAGATCGGCAAGGTTACCCAGCTGGGCGCCAAAGGAGTATTTTGCCACTATGTCACCGGTCTTCTCTTCGGGCAACATAATTAATACCGACTTTGCTCCCAAATGATCCTGCATCATCTTGGAAAAAAGTAAGAACAACCCTTCCTCTTCCAGGATGGAATAAAGATTATTTACCATTCCAAAAACCGCATGGAGATCGAAGATCTTTCTTTTTGAGTCTTTATTCAAAATCGATAAATCTGACCTGAATCGGCTCAAGTTCGTGGTAAGCTTTTTTTCCATATCCTTAAGCCTTACCCATAAATCCTCTTTCTGTAAATTTAAAGCCAACTGATTAAAAATTATATTTGCTATTCCCTGCTCCGCCGGGGCTAATTTTTGACCGCTTTTCAATCCCGCCTCTGGCGGGATTTTCAAAAGGACAAATCCCCACAAATCCAGGTCGGTCCTCAAAGGGATAACCAGATTAAACCCATGTCCTTTTTGCAGAGTTTTGAAAGTCAAAGGGACTTTAACGCTTTCTACAAATCCAAGGTCACAAACCCCCTCTGTCGATTTTAAGACAGAGACAAATTCGCTATTTGATTTGAAAAACAATTTCCCGCGCTCAGGAAGGGTTATATTGCTTGCCGTTATCATTTGATAGATATTCCCCTTTTTGACAAAAAGCAAAAACTTATCTGAATCTAAAAATTCCTTAAAGAAAAAGACGATTTTGGGGGAGAGGCCCGCTCCTTTCTTAGGAAAAAGTGGAGCTTGGCATATCTGTGTGGCTAATTCCGTCAATTCCAAAAACCTCTTACTTTTTGTATCTTGCTCTTTGATCAAAAGATCGCACTTTTTCTCTTTCCTTCTGAAAATCCAGAAACCCCATCCCCACAAGAAAAAAATGAGGACGAAGGCTGAAATAAGTTTAAGATATACCGATAGATCGATCAAAAAAAGGAAGGCGAAAAAAGCTGAAGAGACAAAAGTCCCCAGAGATAATAAAAAAAGTTCCTTTTTGGTAAGATTAGAGTTGAGCATCTCGACATTACGTCTTTTGTCAATTTTGTTCTTTAGCCTATTATATTTTTATCGGCTTCTTCAAAGAAATACATAATACCCACTCCCGTGATCTTTCTACCCTATGGGGAGAGGGAAAGGGTGGAGGGGAATCAAGTGGAATGCGACAAATTCTCGTGTGTTTGTATTGATCTTTCACTCTAGTTAGCATATGCATTCATATGAATCTTATAATGTCGGGTAGCTTCGCAACCCGACCTACTTTTGGCTTACCCTAAATCCTCCAATTCATATAGAACCAGAGAGGAAAAAACTATCCCGGCGGTTTCGGTTCTCAATCTTCTTGTTCCCAGAGTGATAGGAATAGCCCCAAGAGCTTTAGCTTTGGAAAGCTCGTCCTTGCTGAACCCAGCTTCTGGACCCACCATAATCAGAACATGGCGCAAAGAATCTTTGGGACTTCTTAACCTTTTTTTTAGCTCCTCACATTCTCTCAAACTTTTTGCCCCTTTTTCCAGGCTGGCAATTAAGGAAAGATCAAAAGTTTTTATTTTGGGAAGGAGATCATCAAATTTAGTGGGGTGCTGAATATCCGGTAGGATTGACCTTAATGATTGTTTCATGCTGGCAATAGCCAATCTTTTCCACCTTCCCATTTTCCTTACTGCGGAGAGAGTAGTTGAACTATTTTCCTCAGCAATCTTGCCTACTTTGACCACGCTTTTCTCTGTCAAAATCGGTATGATAGAGGATACTCCGATCTCTGTCGTCTTTTCTATCAAGAAATCCATCCTCAATCCTTTGCAGATAGCTTGAGCTAAGGTTAAATGAGCAATGGGTTCATTTTCCCTTCTGATCTTCAATAAAATTTTTCCTTCCACATATTCATTACCCAAATCCTGAATCAAAACCTTATACTTTACTCCACATCCATCCACCACATCGATGGTCTCTCCTTTTTGATACCTCAATACGGTGAGGATGTGCTTAGCCTCTTCCCCCACTATCTTTAAGTTATCTTTCCCCACATTTTCGGGATTTACGTAAAAGTTGGTAATCATGTTATTTGGAGTGCAAACCTTCAGGTTTGCCAAATTAAGGGCTTCTTAAGTTGGTTCGGGAATTGGAATTCCCGAACCACCCTCGTGCGGGTCACCAGGATTCCGCCAAAGGCGGAAAAATCCAATTCCCGCACGAACAAAAAGTTGGTAATCATTTTTACTGGAGCGCCCGTCTGGGCCGAATTAATGACTTTTTCACTTTGCCCCTCGCGTAGGTCGGGATCCCATCCCGACAGGGAGCGGGGATGGGATCCCCGCCTACGCGGGCGTATGAACACATATCCTTCTCATCCGTTGACCAATTAAACTCCTAACGTTTCTCTCAATTTGTCAAAAAAGTTCTTATCCCCTTTTGGCGGCTTTAAATTTTCCTTATCAGCGAGTTCTTTTAAGAGGTTTTTCTCTTCCGCACTCAAATGAGTAGGCACCCAGACCACCACCCGGACTAATTCGTCACCCTTGCCATAGCCGTGAAGATGAGGGATTCCTTTATTCTTAAACCTGAATATTTTACCGGATTGGGTTCCTGGGGGTATCTTTAAATTTGCATTTCCATCCAAAGTGGGAACCACAATCTCATCCCCCAAGGCGGCTTGGGTGAAGCTGATCGGGATTTCGCAGATGAGATAATCCTCGTGTCTTCTGAATGTAGGATGTTCTTGTTCCTCGATGAAAACTATGACGTCCCCGGCAGGGCCACCTCTTGGTCCCGCATTTCCTGCGCCCCGGAGGGGAATATAGTTTCCGGTCGTGACCCCCGGCGGAACCTTGACATTTATGGTGCTTATCCCTTTAACCCTCCCTTGCCCGCCACAATGGGGGCAAATTCTATCTATGACTGCCCCTTCACCCCGACAGGTATCGCAAGTGGTGATGCTGGCAAATTGTCCAAACAGGGAACGAGAGACTCTCCTTATCTGTCCGGTGCCATGACATTGAGGACATTGTCTTTTGGATGATCCTTTCTCCGCACCGGTGCCGTTGCAGGCATCGCATTTCTGCAATTTTTTCAGCTTGATTTTCTTCTCCACGCCGGTAGCTATCTCCTCCAAGGTAAGCTCAAGCCTGATCTGCAAGTCCTCTCCCTTTTGGCGTCCTCTTTCGGCTCGGGTAGTGGTAGTGCCGAAAAAATTATCAAAAATATCGAACCTGCCAAAGTCGCGCATGAAAGCCCGTAGGGCATCGGAGATATCGAAGGTTCCAAAATCGAATCCTTCAAACCCGCCCGCACCGGTTACTCCCACATGCCCGTATCGGTCGTATCTTGCCCTCTTATCCGGATCCTTCAAAACCTCGTAGGCTTCCGTAGCCTCTTTGAATTTCTCCTCCGCATCTTTGTTCTCCGGATTTCGATCCGGATGATATTGAAGGGCAAGCTTACGATATGCCCTTTTTATATCTTCCTCCGAGGCGTCTTTCCCTAAACCTAAGATCTCGTAATAATCACGCTTTGCCATCAAAAACAAGTCTCCGTCTTCTTAACCCCTTTTCTCAAAAAATTCCACAATAGCAGTTGAAAAATTCTCCAAATCGCCTAACCCATAGTGCAAAACACCTGCAACCTTCCCCACATCAATCGACAGATAATCGTGAACTAAAATGTTTCTGAAACCGGCGATCTTTTTCATGTTGGAACATAGGTTTTTTGAAATAACCCCTTCCTTTGCCAATATCTCAAAAATATCCTTGTAGTCTTTAGGAATTTCAAAACCAAAGGATGAAATTAAATGGTTGCCCAAATCGATAGAAACTTGAGCCGCCAACTGCAATTTCCTTTCCACATAGGTTAAAAGGACATCTGAATCTTCTAATTCATCCTGAGTAACTTTCTGGTGTTCTCTTAGGCTTTTCAGATAATCTTCTAATCTCTGCAGAAGAATTCCGGCTACCTCTGTAAGTTTTGCCAAATTTTCCCTCCTTTATTCTTTCTAAAAGTTTCTTTTCATAAAAATCAAACATGGGTTTAAGATCGAAATACTTATTTAAAGCTTTCCTCTCAAAATCCGCTTTTACGTTTGGGGCCTTCTCAAAAACCATTTTCCCATATTTTATGACTTGATAAGATAGTCTTGGATCAGCTCGATTAAGAATCACCATCTCGACCTCTTTTTCTAAGTAAGACGAAAGCCGGTCCGAAAGTTCCAATTGAATATCAAAATAAACCTTTGGATCAATTTTATCATCTAAGAGGACCGCCACATCCACATCGCTTAAAGGGGTGATCCTCCCCTTGGCGTAGGATCCAAAAAGATAAGCTAAATTTATGTTCTTGTGATTTTTTTGCTCGAATTTGAGCCCTGCGGAAAAGAATCCCCTTAATTTTTTGTCTATCTTCATCTCAATCACCATTATCGGCAACTATCGTTTATGGACTATTCCCTCTGCCATATACGATTCTTTGTTTTTTTTCAATATATCTCTTCGGATTTTCTCTGTCAACATTAAATTGGAGTCGGGAGTCGTAAAAATAGGCTTGTTGAGAAAAACCTGCTAAAGGCGGGTGTTTCATGGCCGGCAGGTTTCGCCTGCCGTTTCATTCTCCGTTGGTGAGGATGCGTATGCATTCATACGGAACACCAACGGGAAGCCAGCGGAATGTATTTTTGCTAATTGACTGCTGGAGATTACAGAGAGACCAAAAAGATGGTTCTGATCAGATAGGGGGCAGAACGGTCAACGGATGGAACGGATTAAACGGATTACATAGTGTAGCAGAAAGACTGTAGGGGTCGCATTCATGCGACCCGCTGGCTCGCACATCAAACTCGCGTAGGCAAGCCTTCATGGCTTGCCAGCCAAGGCATGAAGCCTTGGCTACGCGCTGATCTACTCTTCTCTTATTCTCTTTCTCCATTTTCTCGCAATTTCCACATGGGGGAGTGGCTTATGCTGGGACTGATCAAGGTGCCTCGTTGTATCATGCCTCGTAAAGTAACCGTCATCTGTAAGATCCAAGATGAGGCGCGCCATTCCTTGTTGATACATGCTTCTTCCCAACTTCTCTCCTCCAAAGTCTTCTTCCTCTATCTGAGGGAGAAACGGCTTGACCTTCTGATAGGATTCGACTAGTTGCTTCATAGTGATTCCCCACATTATCAATTCCTCCAGCAAGCTCCTAGTCGCCTGCATGCCAGCTGTTTTCTGGTTACGAAAGTAGTAGCCTAAGAAAGCTTGAAGGTTATCTAAATTGAGCGGTAAAGTCGAGTCAAAAACCCCGTCGGCTTTATCTGCATTGGTAATGAGGTACTTTCGGTATTCTTCAGAATCCACCCTTAACTGCTCGAACTGCTGGTCTGTCTCTTCCAATTTCGCCGCTATCATCGCAAACTTCCTCTGGAATTGATCCGGGATATCTATCTTCTTCTTATAAGCCAACTTGTGCTCAATTTCAGCCCAAGCGTGCATCAAGACAGTTCTGACTTGAATCTCTGCTGTCAAGTTTTCCAGACCCCTATAATTCGGTGCGTTCAGCCAAGATCCTTTCGTCTTGACAATGAAGTGATAGGACCTGTACCCGAACTGGTCGGGTCTCAGTACGTGTTCCTTATCCGCAGACTCTATTATGTTGAATTCTTTCTTTATTATATCACAGATCTTTTCTAAATCGCTTGTGTAATAGCAGACGATTCTCAGTCCACATATGTCCTCCACTTGATCGAAGGGGTTGGTATACTTCTTCCTGCTTATTTTATCGATGAACGAATCAATGTCTTTCACCCTGTGGTCAATGGACAGGTAGCTGATGCCAGCGTTATGCAGGAATAGTTCCAATGCTTGTTTCAAGTTGATTGCGAGGTTTTGGTATTTGGGCATCAGTTCGGAATATCTTTTTCTAATCTGGTCTGTATCAATTTCCATTTACCCTCCTTCGCTTCAGGTTGCGTCGGGAGACAGTTTTCCCGACGCAGAGATCAGTTCGTAGGCTGGGCACCTCGGCTACGAACAACGTATTACAACATTTGTTCTACTGCATCTAAAAGTGCCTTCACCAAATCTTTTTCTTTGACTTTTCCGATGATTTTACCTTTGCGGAACAAAAGACCATAACCTTTCCCCCCTGCTATCCCCACATCCGCATCCCTTGCTTCGCCGGGACCGTTGACCACACATCCCATCACTGCGACTTTGATAGGAATTTCGATATTTTTCAACTTCTTTTCAACTTCTTTGACCATTGGAATCAAATCAATTTCGCATCTTCCACAGGTGGGGCAGGAAATTATGGTGGGTCCGTATTCTCTTAAGTTCAAAGATTTAAGTATCTCATACCCAACCTTTACCTCTTCAACCGGGTCGCTGGTTAGGGAGACTCGAATGGTATCACCGATTCCCTGGGCTAAGAGGAGTCCGATTCCTAAGGCTGATCTTATTGCACCCGCTCGGGGTAATCCTGCTTCGGTAATTCCTAGGTGCAAAGGGTAATTTGTTTTCTTGGAGATAAGCTCATAAGCCCGGATGGTGGTAGGGACGTCAAAAGCCTTTACTGAAATGACGATGTCGTTGAAGTTAAGATCCTCTAAAATTCTTATCTGCCGTATCGCCGCCTGGACTAAAGCTTCAGGAGAGGCTTTTCCGTATTTAGCCAAAAGATCACGGGGAACAGAACCTGCATTTACTCCAATTCTTATGGGAATTCTTCTTTCCGAGGCGGCTTTGACTATCTCCTTAACTTTCCAGGCTTGACCAATATTCCCCGGATTGATCCTCAGTTTGTCCACTCCAAACTCCACTGCTTTTAAAGCCAGCTTATAATCGAAATGAATATCAGCCACTAAAGGAATATTTATCTTTTGCTTTATCCGAGGAAGAGCACAGGCTGCCTCCATATCCGGAACCGCCACCCTTATGATCTCACAACTAGCTTTTTCCAGTTTTTTGATCTGTCTTATAGTTGAGGAGACGTCACGGGTATCGGTTTTGGTCATGGATTGCACCGAAATGGGTGCACCGCCCCCGATGGCGACCTTCCCCACCCAGACCTTTCTGGTTTTTCTTTTTTTCATACCCATAAGATCATCTGCGAGTATTTTTTTGTCAACATTTATTTGAGGGAGAATTTCCCCATTTTTTCGATCCACACCCCGTCCATATGGACGGCTACCAACCACCCTTCATTCTATAAACTCCCCTTGTCATACAATGCCTTAACTTTCCGAAATATCATATGTTAAACTTACATACCGAAATAATTCCCCGCCTTCGGCGGAATCTCCGACAAAAATTGTTTTCCACATAACAAATCATATATGTCGTTAACTGTTAATTACTTAGACCTCTCCGCTCCAAAATTTTGGGAAAAGTCCAGATAAAGATTTGTTGACAAATCCAAAAATTTTTGTATCTTATGAATAAAGAAACCAGAAGGATTTTTCTGGACAACTGAAAGTGTTTTTGAAGTCAAACTTTAAATTTTCAGGAGGTGAACCATGCTAAAAGTTAGATGGTTTTTCGCCCTTCTGGTCACGATTTCAGTCCTCTTTATGTTCAAGATGGGCTGGACGGACGAGTGTCCTGACCAGAACGCTCAGATAATCTTGCAGAGGTTATCCGAGGTCTTTTCGGAGGGCGACCAAGTGGGTCCGGTGGCAAACACTGGCTTTAAAGGCGGGGGTGATTTGATCTGGTGGTTTCAGGGGATTGAAAATGTAGTGTGCGTCTCAGAGTTCGTGGATGTGGACGGCGATGCGCAACCGGATGTGCTTATGGAGAGCTACGATTCTGGAGCGCCAGTTCAGAATCATTTCTTCTGTATTAAAGGAAATAGTCCGGGTTACGGCTCGGTAATTTGGTCCTGCCGTCCTTTAGGAGGTCCAAGCAACAGCGGGGGATATGGCGATCAATGTGTCTCATACATAGAAGACGTCAACGGGGATGGACATATGGACGCTCTTTTGGGAGCTGCCTGGGGAAGCCGAACCGCTTTCGCCATCAACGGTATGAATGGAAACACTATCTGGTCTTACGATACATATGTTCATACCCCCTCTGGTTGGATTTACAGCATCTGCCCGATCGCTGACTTAACTGGCGATGGCATAGATGAAGTTCTCTTCTGTGCCGGATCAGATGCCAATTCCGCTTATTGTGTGAATGGAGTCAATGGCAATTTAATCTGGCAGTTTGTGGCGAACGATGCCGTCATGTCCATATGCCAGATAGAAGATATGAACAGCGATGGATATGCAGATGCGGTAATCGCAGGCGGGGATGATGAACATAGATTGATATGTCTTTCCGGACATAGCACAGGCAGTCCTTCGATCATTTGGCAATTTACCTTCCCATCGGGATTCCAGGACGTCTCCGTTATCCAAGACGTGAACGGAGATGGGTATGACGACGTTTTGGCTGGTGGATGGAGTTACTATGTCTACTGCCGAAATGGAAGAAATGGTGCTCAGCTCTGGAGCTATTACGTTGGTTCTGCGGAGGTGGTCATGCGAGTGGAGCCTATCGCAGATATAGATGATGACGGGATTCAGGATGTACTGGTAGCTTCTTGGAAAAATGCCATAATATGTCTTTCTGGTGATGATGGCTCTCTAATTTGTGAGTATACCGTCGGCACCTTGAACGGAGGGGACGTCTGGACTGTGGATCCCATAGATGATGTAAACGGTGACGGTTATCCTGAGGCGTTGGGAGGATCTTTTGATTACTATGTCTATTGTGTTGACGTGAAAGCTTGCAGTCTCCTCTGGAAGTATTACACCGGCAATCGTCTTTACACAGTCAGAGGACTTCCGGATGTGAATGGAGATAATGTCCCCGATGCTTTAGCTGGAACGCAAATGCTTACTACAGGTGGAAAAGCTTATTGTATCTCCGGCGGTGTGCCGCAAAACATTGTCCCCCACGTTACGTCTATTTCACCACCGCAGAATGAGCTGAATGTGCCGGTCAACACCAACATAACTGCAAGATTCGATGTTGATATGATGCCCAGCTCGATCAACGAATCTACTTTTGTCGTCAATGCTTGGTCCACTGGGCTTCACCAGGGCACAATTACTTACAATAGTCAGACAAAGGTAGCAACCTTAGACCCCTCAGAGAATTTCGATGAAGGTGAAATCGTAACCGTAGCGCTCACCACCGGCATAAAGTCTTCAGTTGGGACTCCTATGGAAAGCAGTTACGTCTGGTCGTTCACCACAGTAGTGGAAGACGGAGCCGGTTGCTTCGCCCCTGCAGTTAACTATGGGGCGGAAGACAATCCTTATTCCGTTTTTTGTGCAGATTTAGACGGGGATAACGATTTGGACTTAACTGTGACAAATGAGTCTGCCGACAGTGTTTCCATCTTGATTAATAATGGGGATGGCAGCTTTAAGGGTGCGGTAAACTATGGGACAGGAGATGCTCCTTATTCCGTTTTTTGTGCGGATATAGATGGGGATGGCGATCTGGACTTAGCTGTGGCAAATAGTGGTAGCGATAGCGTTTCCATTTTGATGAACAATGGGGATGGCAGTTTTCAGAGTGCGGTAAACTACGAGGCAGGAGATGCTCCTTATTCTATTTTTTGTGCGGATCTAGATGGGGATGGCGATTTGGACTTAGCTGTGGCAAATAATGGGAGCGACAATGTTTCCATCTTAAAGAACAACGGGAACGGGACTTTTCAGAGTGCGGCCAACTATGGGGTGGGAGACGCTCCTTATTCTGTTTTTTGTGCGGATTTAGACGGGGATGCCAACCTAGACTTAGCCGTAACAGACTATGGGAGCGACAGTGTTTCCATCCTAAAGAACAATGGGGATGGGACTTTTCAAGCTAAGGCTGACTATGAGACGGGAAATTATCCAGTTTCGGTTTTTTGTGCAGATTTAGATGGAGATTCACATTTAGACTTAGCCGTGACAAGTGTTGGAAACGACAGTGTTTCCATCTTGAAGAACGATGGAGATGGTAGCTTTCAGAGTGCGGTCAACTATGGGACAGGAACAACTCCTGTTTTCGTCTTTTGTGCGGATTTAGATGGAGATACCGATCTGGATTTAGTTGTGGCAAATTATGGTAGCAGCAATATTTCCATCTTGAGGAACAATGGGGATGGGAGCTTTCAGAGTGCGGTCAACTATGAGGCAGGAACAACCCCTTATTCTGTTTTTTGTGCGGATTTAGATGGGGATGGTGATTTGGACTTAGCTGTGGCAAATCATTGGAGCAACAATGTCTCGATTCTTCTGAACATTCGCCGAGGTGACTGCAACGGAGATCGGGTGATCAATGTATCCGACGTTGTGTATTTGATAAATCACCTCTTCATAGATGGTCCTGCTCCTGTGCCGTTGGCAGTTGGGGATGTCAATTGTGATGGCGCGGTGAATGTCAGTGACGTAGTATACCTGATAAATCATCTATTCATCAATGGACCTGCTCCGTGCTGTTGGTAGTTTTAGGAAGTAGTTTCGTCTCGGACGAACAACGTCGCACACGAAGGTGCGACGCTACGAATCCTACGCATATCGGGGAGGTCATTGTTCTAACTGACTTTAGCCAGGTAAGTGTTAGAAGTAAGGAAAAGCGAAAAAGCCCCCGCAAGGGGGCTTTTTGTTTTATCTTCCGTTTGTGACCCAAAAGGTGTAGTGGCAAAGCTTGCTTTGCACCAAATACCAAGTCGAGCAAGTCCGCAGGATCCTGGTGACTCGACCATTATAATTCCATTTCTTTCTCTGCCGAAGTTATCTCGATTTCACTTTGAGGGGAAGTGGATTCCACTTGTTCCAGCTTGTCTTTGAACCATTGGAGCTTTCGGTCGGCTGATTCATAGCATCTTCTGGCATTATATAAATGTCTCCCTATTAGATCAAAATCATTTTTAAATCTGGACAAATCGCCTCGCAGACTCTGTAAGGTGGAAATAATCTCCTGGGCGCTTTTTTCTATTTCCAGACCCTTCAATCCGAAAAGGATGGTCTGAAGATAGGCATAGAAGGTGTTAGGGGAGACTGGAATTACTTTTCTCTCCATGGAATAATCGACAATGCTTTTTTCGTCAGAGCCAAAATCCGTTTTCACCATAATTTCATAATACACATTTTCGGCCGGGATATACATAAGGGCGAAGTCATATGTTCCTTCATCCGGCAAAATATATTTTCGGGCAATTGAGTCGATGTGTCCTTTTACATCTCTTTCAAACCTTTTTCTATAGAATGTCTTATCTTGTTCGCTTTGTGCTTCTAATAGTTTTCTAAAATTGTCTAAAGGGAATTTGGAATCAATAGGCACCAGTCTTTTTCCTAAATGAATGACTGCATCCACCCTCTCGCCACTTTTGAACTGATAGGGCAATGAGAAGTGCCTTGCCGGGAGAATCTGCCCCAAAAGGTCAGAGAGAAGAAACTCCCCAATAGTTCCTCTTATTTTGGGAGCACGTAAGATTTCCTGAAGGCTGGAGATGTCTTTGCCCACTTCATATATTCTTTTGTTTGATTCCTCCAAGCGGACCAAATCCTTCTGAATGTCGCTCATTACTTTGCTGGAGGTCTCAATACGCTGGCTAAGGATTTGGTCTGTATTCTCCAAGCTTTGGCGAACCTGCTCCCTTAAGCTTGACAACTGTTTTTGCATCAGGATGAAAAGTAGGATCAAAATGATTATGAGCGAGCTTCCAAAGATCAAATATTCCATGGATATTTCTCCGACAGAATGAGATTGGTCTTAAGTTCCGTTTAATAGTTGATTCAGGAGCTGTAATCCTGACAGAAATTTCAAAGTTGTGGCGGGGTACCTTACCCCGCCACATAAAGGTCGAGGGTAGGGGTACCCTCGACCAACAAGCTACTTGCTTCCCCCTCACCCTTTCCCTCCTACGGATTTAGCTTCGTTCAACCCTATTGGTTTCACTTCGCTCAATCTTCCACAAGGGGAGAGGGGAGAGACTACGACTTACTCTCGCCCTCCTCTTTGGCAAACTTTTTCATAAACGGAGTAAACAGGTCTATGGGCACCGGGAAGATGATGGTGGAGTTCTTCTCCGTTGCCACCTCCGCGAGGGTGGAGAGGAACCTCAACTGAATTCCCACCGGAGTCTTGCCGATGATCTCAGCGGCGGCGGCTAACTTCTCTGATGCTTGATACTCTCCTTCCGCATGTATAACCTTGGCTCTTCTTTCTCTTTCCGCCTCCGCCTGTCGGGCGATGGCTCTCTGCATATTTTCTGGCAGGTCTACGTTTTTCACCTCCACCACCGAGACTTTAATTCCCCAGGGCTCGGTCTGATCGTCGATGATCTTTGCGAGTTGCTCATTTATCTTCTCCCGCTTGGCTAAAAGGTCATCTAACTCTACCTGTCCCAACACGCTTCTTAAGGTGGTCTGCGAGATCATGGAGGTGGCATAGAGAAAATCTTCCACCTGCACGATGGCTTTGTTAGCGTCGATCACTCTGAAGTATATCACCGCATTTACCTTGACCGAGACGTTATCCCGGGTGATCACATCCTGAGCTGGCACGTCCATGGTCACTACCCTCAGGCTCACTCTGACCATTCTATCCACAATCGGAATCAAAAATATCAACCCCGGACCCCTTGTCCCCATCAACCGACCTAATCTGAATATTACTCCCCTTTCATACTCCCTTAAGATCCTGATAGCATTTGCCAGGATGAAAAGTCCAATGATGACAAGAATCAATATACCTGTTCCCGCCATGACTACCTCCTTTCATAGGGCTCGATGCTCGGACCTCGTTGGCGAGGCTCGTAACGAAGCTCGTCATTTCGGAACTCGTCACTCGAAAATTCTTTTATCTAGATGGTTGCACTCTCCGAACTTCGAGCTTCAAGCTTCGAAACCAGTTTCGTCACCGCTAACCGAACTTCGAATGCCCATTTTTATTTTGAGCTTTTTATCTCCTTCACTTCTTTTTGGTTACTTTCAAAGTTAAATGTTCCACTTCCTTCACCACTACCTTTTCCCCCTGTTCGATGGGTTCATCTGCTTCCGCCTTCCAGATTTCGCCGTGAACGAAGACATATCCTTCTGGTTTCAAGGGGGAACGTGCCACCCCTACCTCTCCCACCATGCCAGCCTCTCCGGTGGTAGTTTTTCGCCTTTGCGCCTTCAAGCCCATTCCCACTGCAAAAACGAAGAAAGCCGCGGTGGCCAGGACCACAAATATTATCACCGATAAGGATGCACGCATGTATGGTTCGGGCGATTCAAAAAGCATTAAAGATCCCAAAAGCATGGATATTATCCCTCCTATAGTCAAAGCCCCATGACTTACGATCTTCACCTCTAAGATAAAAAATATTAAAGCTAAAGCCATCAAAAGCAAGCCCGCATAGTTTATGGGCAAGCTCTGAAAAGAGAAAAATGCCAGGATCAAACATATCCCTCCGATGATTCCCGGAAAGATAGCTCCCGGATTGGATAACTCAAAGAATATTCCCAACATTCCCAAGCTGTAAAGGATATAAGCAATATTGGGATTGGTGATAACCCCCAGGATTTCATCCCGCAAGCTTATCCTTATTCTTTTTACCTCCACCCCTTTGGTGTTAAGAGTTCTCTCACCAGAGGGTAGCGACACTTTCCTTTGGTCACAAGAATCCAAAAGCTCTCTTAAGTTATTTGCCACTAAGTCGATGACCTTAAGCTTTAAAGCTTCATATTCGGTAATAGAGGAACTTTTCCTCACCGCTTCTTCAGCCCACTCTGTATTTTTTCCTCTTTTGGAAGCTATGGTTTTTATATAAGCGGCCGCATCGTTTTCGACTTTTTCCATCATGGTGGAATCTACCTGCGCTCCTAAAGTCACCGGATGAGCGGCACCTATATTTGTCCCTGGAGCCATGGCGGCGATGTGTGCGCTTAAGGTGATGAAAACTCCAGCAGAGCCTGCCCGGGATCCGCTGGGGGAGACATATACGATCACTGGGATCTCAGAGTTCAGGATCTCCCTTGTTACCAACCTCATGGATTCATCTAACCCTCCGGGGGTATTAAGCTCTATTACCAAAACCTCTGAGCTGTCCTTGATGGAGGATTCGATGGCTTTCAAGATGATGCGTGAGGAGATAGGACCAATAACTCCGTCAATGGTTACCAAGTCAATATGCCGTTGTGGAGCAAAAAGAAGACTAACCCAGGAAAGCAAAAAAAGAACCACGAAGATTAAAACTCTTTTATGGTGAGTTAATCGAACTATCTTTTTCATAAAACTCTGATCCTCAAAAATTGAAAGTCCACTTATCTTAGAATTTCAATGTTAAAATAACGAAGGTAAGAAAATAAAGCAACAAAAATTATTAACAAAATCTTAGGTTTTCGGTTGGGCTGGGTTTACTCAGATAGTCCCTACAAGAGTTAGGGATGGGAAAAAACGTGTGATTGTTCTAACTGACTTTAGTCAGGTTTTGGAACTTACGCCCAAATGGGCTGGGAACTAAATCCAATCCCCACACGATTTTGCCTCCTAAGATTGTAGATTCAACTTTTGTCTGCAATATCTCCTCTGGGTTTACCTCGAAAATGTCTTGGGATAAGACCACCATGTCTGCCAATTTCCCGATTTCAATTGAGCCTTTGATTTTCTCCTCGGAGGAGGCGTAGCTTGCCCCCTGAGTATATGCAAAGACCGCTTCTGGCAGGCTTAAACGTTCTTGGGGATACCAGCCTCTTCTTCTTTCGCCTTCTTTTTTTCGAGTCACCGCCGCATAGATTATCTTTAATGGATCCATAGTCTCTATGGGCAGGTCTGAACCGAAAACGAGGTTGGTTTGATGATTCAACAAGCTCTTATAGGGATAACGGAAGCCAGCTTTTTTCCCCCAATATTTATCTGCAATGTCTCTATCAGAGGGGGCGTGATATGGCTGAACCGATGCGATCACCCCTAATTTGTTGAACCTTTTCAGGTCTTGAGGATGAAGTAATTGGATATGCTCGATACGGTGGCGGAGGTTTTTGTTCTTTGTGTGCTCAATAGCATTTAGAGCCTGATGCACCCCCTTGTCGCCGATGGCGTGAATAGCCACACTTATTCCAGATTGGCTTGCTTTTTTGACCCAATCGGTCAACTGGTCTTGCGAAGTTACCTCTATGCCAAAATTATTCTTTGAGTTCTCATAGGGCTCAAACATCAAAGCGGTCTGCGAACCCAAAGCTCCATCACTATAAAGCTTCACCCCGCCAAACCTTATGTTTTCGTCCCCAAAACCAGACCGCAAACCTAAACTTATAGCAGAATCCAAATCCTCTTTGGAAATCCAAAAACAAACTCTGAAGGAAAGCTCATCATCCTTTAAAAACTGCTGGAAGAAAAAAACCGCCTTTTGTTCCTCAAAATTGTGAATTCCAGTCAGCCCAAAACTATTAGCTTTCTTCATTGCTTCCTTGAGGAGCCTACTATGTTTTTCAGGTGAAGGTGAAAGTATTTTTTTCCAGACCAGCTCACATGCATTTTCTTTGAGTATTCCTGTAGGCTCAAGAGAAATGGGATCACGATCTATTTCACCGCCGGGAGGATCTTCTGTATATTTGTCAATCTCAGCAAGTTTCAAAGCCAACGAATTGACCCACAGAAGATGGTGATCCTGACTCCGGAGTGCCACTGGATTATTGGGGCAGATTTTATCTAAAACTTCTTTGGTAAAACTTCCTCCCTTTTTCAAAATATTTTTGTCCCAACCTCTGCCCAAAAGCCATTCTTTGGGTCTTAATTTTTTGGCAAATGTTTTGATCTCTGATAGAACTTGCTCAAATGAGCTTATCTGATCGAGATTAGCTTGGTTAAGACTTAGTGCAAAAGAGAGAAAATGGGTATGGCAGTCGGTGAATCCGGGAACAACAGTTTTCCCCTGAAGATTTATAACCTTAAAATTTCTTTTCCCCAGATTTTCAACATCCGATGTTTTGCCCACAGCTATTATTTTCGAATCTCTCACCGCTACGGCAGAAGCCTTAGGCTCTCTGGGATTCATGGTGTAAATCTTGCCATTTAGCAACATCAAATCTTTCATATGAGATTTTTCTACCTCTCTCCCTCTCTTTTAATAAAGTTCTTAGCCACTTTAGTGGCGTGAGTTATACCTGACTAAAGTCAGTTAGAACTTTAACTTCATAAAAGGCTTACGCCTTAACTCCATTAAATCGCTTGTGTTCGATTTTCTCCCAGAAAATTGTTGACCTACTCACATTCCCAACAGATTAAACGGATGTACCAGAGATTATCTGTTTAATCCCTTCATCTGTTGGGAAGGACTCTTTTATCCCCTTCCCTTTCGGTCACCCCCAATTGATCCAATTTTTCCAAAATCGGAACCATATATTTGCGGGTGGTGGAAAGATGCTCTCTTAACTGACTGACCGTAGCTTCACCATTCTTCTTTATGAAATCCACGATTTTGCTTTTAAGTTTTTCAAAATCCTCTTTTCTGAAAAGTACGCCATCCTTTAGCTCCACCAACTCTCCCCCTTGAATCAGAAACATCAAAACATCTTCATAGCTTGAGTCCTCTTCCAAAAGCTCCTCTTTGGTGGGGGGGGAAAGCGGACTGGCAACAAATTTCTGCAATATTTTTTGGGAGAGGTTTTTTTGTTCGGGACTAAGTTTGGGTTGATGAGAAGAAAGCTTTAGATATGCTTCCTGCTGAACGATTTTTCCATCCTTAATCAGGTATTTTATGGCTTCGGCTAAAAGATTCTCTTCTATTTTGAGTTTGCTGGACAGCTCCGCAGATTTCAATCCGATCTTGAAAGGAAATTTCTGGTGTGTTTTCTCCACCTGTTTGATTATTTCATTTAACACCTCTTCCCATCTGGATTTATCTGTCACCAGATTTTCGGTCAAAAATACTTTTCCGTCTTTTTCCAATTCGACCAAAGTCGACTCAATTTGGCTTTGGCTGAAATTGCTTTCTCTTAAAATGTTTTTTCTTAAGACCAAATTTTTTTGCGCCAAATCGGAAAGAATTAAATCGGGCAGATTTAAAGTTGATCTTCTTTCAAGACCAGATAGCAGTTCCTTATCTTTTCTCTTGTATATTTTAGGGGAGACATCCAATACCATTCCCCCTCCGATAGTTATCTGGGGCGAAGGCAATCTCAAGATAAAATGATCTCCGATTCGAGCTAAAAGATTCTTTTTACATTTAAACTGCACCAAGCCAGAGCCTCCAGGCTCTATTTTATCTTTATTCAAAATGTTTACCCTGGCTAAAACTTCAGTGGTTCCAAGTATCAAAAGAAGGAGAGCGTTATGTCTTATGGGGAAGGCTAAAGTAGAGACGAGGTCAACTTTTGCCGTGAAAATGTCGGTGGTTTCATCCTGACCCAGTTTTGTGACCACGTCCCCCCTTTGGATCTGTTCCTTTTCCACCCCGACCAAATTCATCGCCACCCTGGTTCCGGGCAGAGCTTTTTCAAATTTCTTCTTGTGGGTTTGTAAATCTCTTATCCGAGCTGAAACTTTTTGGGGCAGAATCCGGATCTCCTCACCTAAATGAAAAGAGCCATCCCTCAAGGTGCCGGTGACAACTGTTCCCCTACCTGCCATAGTGAAGACCCGATCTATATACATTCTTGGTTTTCCTATATCTTTTTGGGGCGAAAGCCCGGAGATCATTTTGACAATCTCATCATAAAGCTTCTCTATTCCAGCTCTGTTTGGGGATGAAACTTTTACCAGGGGCGCATTTTCCAAAATGGTTCCTTTCACTTTCTCTTTTATATCTTCCTCTACCAAACTCAGCCAATCCTGGTTAACCAAATCTATTTTAGTTATCACCACGATTCCTTTTTTAATCTTAAGGAAATCCAGAATTTGCAGATGTTCTTGGCTTTGGGGCATCCAGCCATCGTCTGCGGCTACCACAAATAGGACCGCATCAATTCCACCGACCCCCGCCACCATATTTTTCACAAATCTTTCGTGTCCGGGCACATCTACAATCCCGACCTCGCTTCCATCTGGAAGAGAAAGCCAGGCAAATCCTAAATCGATGGTCATCCCCCTTTTTTGCTCCTCTGGAAGCCTATCCGGATCAATCCCGGTTAAGGCTTCTACTAACTTAGACTTTCCGTGATCGATATGTCCAGCAGTCCCTAAAACAAACATAGAATTTTATGAAAGAACTTTTTGTGGCAGAGCAAGAATTTTTGATGAACTTCCAAAATAGTGCTTATTTTTGAAACTCGTTTGACGGTGGCGAAGTTTGTTACGTGGTTCGAAACTCGGCTATAGAAGCTCGCAAATTCAATATTTTAAGCGAGCACGCTGACGAATTTTGATTTCACGAATAGTGCATAGGTTTCTCACTACAAAAGATATAAAAAAAGTCCCGCCAAAGGCGGGATTGCCTTAAAGAGCTTTTTCACTCCACTTGGACAACAGAGGCTTTTTTGAAAAATAACCTACTTCTCCGCGGTTTGACTTTGCTCACCGCCCTGAGCTTGTCGAAGGGCAGAATCCTGCTTTTCGACTGATTCAGCTTCTTTTTTCTCTTTCTTTTCTTCCAGAGATTTATATTTTCTTCTGAAGCGCTCCACCCTCCCTGCAGTATCAATCAACTTCTGCTTGCCGGTGAAAAACGGATGGCAGTTAGAACATATCTCCACGTGGATGTTTTTCACTGTGGAGCGGGTGTGAATCACATTCCCGCAAGCACAGGTGATGGTGGTCTCAAAATACTTGGGATGAATTTTGTCTTTCAAACTATCTTCCTCCTTTATGATGAACTTGTCGAATTCCTTACATTTTCGCTACGAGAATATAACTGAATCTGTCGAAAAAGCAAGATGAATATTCTTAAACCAAATGCACTATCAAATTTCATGGATAATCCAGGTTTCCCATCTACTAACACCCTTCGATGTTCATCCAACCTTTGCCAAAGGCAAATCAAGGCTTATTTGTCCTAAGTCTTTGATAGACATTCTCTCCGACAAGCCGATGATCTCGATGCCAAAGATTCTTCCTGAATTGTCCAGATCAATCAGGATACCCTCCTCCACTTTTTTTGTTTTTCCAACGGTTCCTTCTTGAAATTGAATGTAGAGAGCATCCGCCTTAGGGTCATAGCTAATTTTCATAATTCAATCTCCCTCTAACCAATAGGTGGTAATCACTATTATTTGATCATTTTCTTTTACGAAAACGATTTCAAGCGTTCGATCTCTTATCGCTTTTCGTGCACACTTTCTTCTACCAAAACTCGGAAGAATCTGGTCTGGATTCCGGAGAGCCAACTTTATATCATCTTCCGTAATATTCCTTTGCCTCATTCTTATTCTTGTGTGATCAGTATATATTATTTCCATTCTCTTTCTTCATTTTTTTCAAGAATCACATGTTTAAATTTTATTCCACCGTTACGCTTTTTGCCAAATTTCGGGGTTGGTCCACATTACAGCCGCGCAACACTGCCATATGGTAGGCTAAGAGCTGAAGAGGAATCACCGAAAGGATGGGGGTCAAAAGTTCTAAAGTCTCAGGGATGTAAAGAACGTGGTCGACCTTATCCGCGATCTCATCGTCGCCCTCGGTAGCGATAGCAATAATATTGCCTTTGCGCGCCTTTATCTCTGCAATGTTGGAAAGAACCTTATCATGAACCTTGTCTTTGAGTGCAATCACCACCACGGGCATATTCTCGTCTATCAAAGCGATGGGACCGTGCTTCATCTCCGCGGCCGGATAACCCTCGGCATGAATATAAGAGATCTCCTTCAGCTTTAAAGCTCCTTCCAAAGCTATGGGAAAATTGAAGCCTCTCCCCAGATACAGGAAATTGTTCTTCTGATAATATTTTTCAGCAATGTTTTTCACGTAAGAGTCATTTTTGAAAATTTTTTCCATCTGGGCGGGTAGCTTCAGGAGAGCATCAATTATCTCTCTACCCCTTTCTAAAGACAAATTTCTCATGCGAGCTAAAAGGAGTGAAATCAAAGCTAAGACCGTCATCTGAGAGGTGAAAGCCTTGGTGGAAGCTACCCCGATCTCAGGACCGGCATGAATGTAAACTCCTCCATCTGTCTCCCGGGCGATGGTGCCTCCCACCACATTACAAATGCCCAAAACGGTGGCACCTTTTCTTTTGGCTTCTCTTAAAGCGGCTAACGTATCGGCGGTCTCTCCAGATTGGCTTATCACGAAAACGATGGTTCCTTCATTGATTATCGGGCTTCGGTATCTGAATTCAGAGGCATATTCCACCTCAACTGGAATAGAAGCGGCATCCTCGATCATATACTCTCCTACTAAAGCCGCATGCCAGGCGGTCCCGCAGGCGGTAAGGATGATACGGTCGATTAAGTGCAATTCCTCATATTGCAGATTTAAACCGTTCAACCGGGCCGTTCCCTCCTCATAATTTAATCTTCCCCGCATGGCATTCCTTAAGGTGGTGGGTTGTTCGAATATCTCCTTCAGCATGAAATGAGGGAATCCCTCTTTTTCGATCTGATCTAAAGTCCAGGAGATTTCCTGCACGTGAGGGGTGACCTCGATCCTATCTACGGTGGAGATGGAAAATCCATCCGGATCAACCAAAGCCACCTCTTTATCCTCCAAATAGACCACTCGATTGGTATGCCTTAAAATAGCCGCAACATCCGAAGCCACAAAATTTTCTCCCTTACCGCTTCCTATAACTAAGGGGCTACCATGTCGAGCCGCCACTATCTGCTGGGGATTATCCTTGCACACCACCGCAATGCCATAAGTCCCTTCCACCTGAGAAAGCGCAGATTGAACCGCCTCCAAAAGATTTCCGTCATAATACTCCTCGATCAAATGTGCTAAAATTTCGGTATCGGTGTCGGAGGTGAAATGGTGCCCCTCTCGGATCAGAACCTCCTTCAAACTGCGATAGTTTTCTATGATCCCGTTGTGAACCACTGCAATGTTCCCCTTGCAATCCAAATGGGGGTGGGCATTCAGATCAGTGGGTTCTCCATGAGTTGCCCAACGGGTATGCGCAATTCCAGTGTAGCTTTCAAATTGCCGATCTTTAATCAAATTCTCCAGATTACTGATTTTACCTGCACATTTCTCGTAAATTAAGCCTTTGTCTTCCAAAACTGCTATTCCCGCTGAATCGTAACCCCTGTATTCAAGCCTTTTTAAACCTTCGAGCAATATGGGGACAGCCTTCTGTCTACCTACATAGCCAATTATTCCACACATCTTTTCTCCTTACGACTGCCGTCCGCAGTCCGCCGACGGCCGCTTCAATCTTTACAGATTCATGTAACTTAATTTAACAATACGACTATCCACTAAAATCAAATTTCTATGCTTTCTTTTAATAAGATACTAAATTTTTTGGAGAAAGTGAAGAAAATTTTGTTAGAAACTTCAGCTCAGATCTAAAACCTTGAAATCTTGCCAGTGGATTGAGAATTAGGACAAAATTAGATTCAAAACTTCTCATTTAGATTAAGCTCAAACGATAATTCTACCACCCAAGCCGTGAAGGCTTGGCTACGCGTAGCCGAGGGTTTACCCCTCGGTGTCTTCTCTATTTGAAATTTAATTTGCCCCCAAAATCTTCAGAGACTCTGCAACTAACCCTTTTGCTTTCTTTTCAGATTTTGCTTCAGCAATAATTCTGAAGATTGGTTCGGTATTGGATTTTCTTACATGAATCCAAGAATCTTCGAAGTCGATTCTGACCCCATCTATCAAATTTATTTTTTCTCCCGAAAAACCATTCGGGATCCCGAATCTTTTTCGGGATTTCATATATTTTCTTTTCAGCTTGGCTAAATTCCCTTCAAAATATTTGGTGAGTTTTCCCTTCTTTTTAATCATAAAATATTTGGGCAGATCCGAAGCCAAGTCGGTGATGGTTTTTTTCGATTCTGCCAAATACTCTAAAATCAATGCCATTCCTACCAAGGCATCGCGCCCATAATGCAGTTCCGGCAAGATCACCCCGCCGTTACCTTCTCCTCCGATTATCCCTTTTACCGCTTTTAACTCTCTGACTACGTGTGCCTCGCCGACTTTAGTCCGATATACTTTTGAATCATGCTTTTGGACAATATCGTCTATCATGCGGGAGGTGGAGATATTGGTCACCACCTTGGATTTTGGTTTCTTGCTTAAGATGAATTTCGTCGCCAAAGCTAAAGTCGCCTCTTCACCTAAAGGAATACCCAGGTCCGAAACCATAGCTAATCTATCCACATCCGGATCGTTGGCAAAGCCGATATCGGCTTTGTTTTTCTTCACTGCCCGGCAAAGCGAAACTAAGTTTTCGGGGAGAGGTTCTGGATTGTGAGCAAAATTCCCATCAGGATTACAGTAAAGCTCAATCACCTGGCATCCTAATGCCCTTAACAAACCGGGGGAGATTGTTCCTCCGGCCCCATTACAGCAATCCAAAACTACCTTCAATTTTTTTCTTTTTATCTTCTTGACGTCAATGTATTTTAATTTAAAGATCTTTTGAATATGTTTTTGTATCCAGCTATGGTCGGTTTTAACTTTTCCTAATCCACTCCAAGGTTGATAAATGATTTTATTATTTTTAACTAAATCAAAAAGTTTTTCAGCTTCCCTTTCGCTAAGAAACATTCCATTTGAGCCGATGAATTTAAGTCCATTCCACTGGATGGGGTTATGGCTGGCGGTGATGATTATCCCACCATCTGCCGCAAGTCCCTCCACTGCTATCTGGAGAGTGGGAGTGGGACAGATGCCTAAATCAATCACCTCGCATCCGGTAGCTAAAAGTCCCGAGAGGACTGCAACTCGGCACATCTCTCCGGATGCTCTGGAATCTCTTCCTAAAACCACTTTAGGATGAGCATTTTGACTAAAGAAATTACAGAGGTTGCCGAAAGCTGAGGAATATTTTGCCAGAAGCTCGGGGGTTAAGCTTTTTCCCACCACTCCCCTCACCCCGGAGACAGACGCCATCAAATCTTTTTGCATCTTGCGAATTCTGTTCTGATGGAGGTTCGAGCTACGTATCTTTGCACCCAATCGACTAAACCAAAAACTATTCTATCTACCACCTCATCGGGGATGCCATCGAAATGAGACGATTTTTTTCTCAAATCCACCTGGTCGTTGGCATGATCTATGACCAGAAGCTTTTCAGGAGGAATCAGGGCAATCTCGGTGGAAAATATATCCAACTTGGAAATAGAGGCTATTTTCCGAATGATCTCTTCAATTCCCAAATAAATCTTTTCGTCTATTTGAGAGGGGCTTAAAACGTCCGCAATCCTGGTGTGATCGTCCCACCAGCAGGGGAGAACCTCTCCACACACATAAAAGACCCTGAACCAGGCTCTTTTTTTTCCTATCTGAACGGGGATTATCTTTTCTTGCAGCAGATACTTGTCATTTGCATACTCCTGCCGGGTTATTTGAATATCCTTTATACTTTGGGCATCCAGGACCACCCCATCTCCACATCCTCCACAGGCAGGCTTGATCACAAAGGGCTTTCCCACCTTTTCCAAAGGGATAGAGTCCAAATCGGGATTCTCCTCGTAAGGGGGAAGAATGATGGTATAAGGAACGTTTATCCCGTGGGTCAGAAATTCTAAATGCATGGTAGCTTTGTCCGAGGCCCATAAAGCCTTGTCCACGTCATTGATCATCCTCACCTGACAAGCCTTTATTAAATCTACCAGCCCGTCAAACTCCTCCTCTTGGTCGGAGGCGCGATCAAAGAAGACCTTGAACCCCAGCTCCCCGGAGTCGATTTTGTGCATGGTCTCGAATAAATTGTGGGGATGAACCAAATAGGAAAAAAGCCCTCTTTTTCCGCATTCTTTATCTATTTGAAAAATGAAGTCCGCATCGTATTTCCAACACCAAGCTAGGGCTAAATCGAAAATTTGCAAAGTCTCACCTCAACTATGAAAATTATTAACTCCTTGGGGGACGAAAGTAGGTGGGACCCCCAAACATCTCATCATTCTTATCATTTATCTAATCGGTAAAAATACATATCTATTTATTAAAAACTGCTTTTTTTAAAAACAAAAAAAACTTAGTAAATAAGACATTTTTGGTCAAGACAATATACCTGATGGGTCTGTTGCCTTAATTGGGTTATGGTTTATCGGTTTAGGTTTCGGCTACGTATCGTAAATCGTATCTCGGTTTCGTTTATCCCGCCTTTGGCGGGATTGACGACGACTTCTTAGACGATACCTAACCGAAGCTGTAACCTCATTGGACGAAACCTAAACTGCGTTCCGCACTTTGCGGGACGAGGATACAATCGTTATTTAATTGACAAGGCAGTATGCACTCATACGAACTTGGGCACCAGTCCCATTATCTTCTAAATTCCCCCTGAAACCGAGATTTTGTGCACCCCTCCTAAATCGGCATAAGAGGAATAGGCGTAATCGAACCGGTAAACTTTCCAGGTTACTCCAAACCCTGCCGCAAATCCAGCCAGATTATCTTTGTCAGAATTGGTCTTGAAGTTTTTGCCAAATGAGCTCCATCCCAATCTCAGGTATAGGGGTTCTAAAGCGGTGAATTCGCCACCCAAGTTGAAAAATATGTCATTGTCAAAGGGCTTGGCTAAATCCAAAGCCACGGTTAGAGGCAGTTCTCGCACATGATGAGACATTCCCACTTTTATCGCAGTGGGCAAATCATCCTTATGGCTTTTGGTGAAACCCTTGAGCTGAACTCCCACATTCTGTCCTACCAGACCAAATCTGGTGCGTTTATCTTTGGAAACATGAATGACCCCTAAATCGAGGGCTAAGGCATCAGAAGAAAAATTTTCGATTCCTTCATAGATGAACTTGCCCGTTGCTCCTAAGCTGAATTGTGAGTTAATACTTTTTACCCAAGATAAACCTATGGCGAAATCCGATGCTCCGAAAGTCCCCAAATCTTCGTTTTGATTACCTCTTTTGCTCATGGAACCATAATTGAAATAATGGACTGAAACCCCTAAGCGGGTATTTTCGCCATAAGGATGCACATAGCCCAAAAAACCAGACTGAACATCGGACAGGTAATTATTGTAGGTGGTGAAAAAGCTCTTTTTTTCTATCTGAATCAATCCAGCGGGATTGAAATATAGGGCGGATTGATCATCCGAGAGTCCTACGAAGGCTCCTCCCATCGCAGTCGACCTAGCGCTGACGTCGATCTTTAAAAATGAATAGGCGGTGGTGCCCACTTTTGAATTAATGGCGAATGACGTAGAGTGGATCAAAATCAAAACCACAATTGCCATCATCCTAATAGAGATTGTTTTTTTCATTTTTTCATCCTTTTTGTTAATCCGAATTTTGCCTTTGCTCACCATGGATGTTATCCATGGTTGGCAAGCATCCACGGGTAATTTTTCTCCGGGGTGACCACATCCGTGCAAGCCATAATCTACAACCACATCCCCAAAATGTCAATACATTTTGAATTGAAAACTCTTCGTCTTTTGTCTTAGATTTTGAATCTTTCCGCCATAGGCGGATCCGCCTTCGGCGGAGAATTTTGAACCTTAAACCTTTCACCTTTAACCTAAAAACCTACCATCCTTTGACCGTCCTATTCACAATATCCTCAGCCAATTTATCTATGGCTCTTTGCTTGCCATCATCCTCGGTTTCATCCGGCTTTGGATTTCCACTTTCGTCTACACAATCTTTGACGCAGTAGATTCCCCATCCCTCTCTATTATCGTCTTTCCAGATGATCTTTTTGCTTTTTTTTTCCTCAAACCACACGTTTACCCAAATTCGGACTATATATTCCTTTATGTTTTCCTGCTCATCAAAGGTATGGCTTTCCCTTATATATTTGGTGATTGACCCATGCAGGATAGAATCCGCTATTTTTTCATTGACCACCTTCAAAGTATTATCCTTGACAAATCTGTCGGCAACAGCGGAAGTCAAGTTCTCCCTGATCCCATATTCCTGAGTTTGATTGTCGAAAAGTGGCACCGCTATGGTTTTTACTCCTGGGATGCTCGATCCAGAAAAGGAGTAGACCCCGCATCCGGCGATGAAAAACAGGAGGCAGGAGGCAGTACCCAGTAGGCAGAAAACAGAGAAAAGTAAATGGAAAACAGATTTTTTGGGGTTGTTCTGCATTCTCTTAGTTTCTATATACTTTCTAACCATTCTTGTTCGCTAAGCCCAGACTGTGAAATCATGCTTTTTAGAGTTCTTGGTGCAAAATGCTTTTGATTAACAATCACCGTTACTCGTCTCTTCTTCCCTTTTACATTACCTACAAATTGCTGATGACTTCCTTTTTGACGGCTTAGTATAAAGTTATTCTCTTTTAGGATTTTTTCTACATCTTTACTTGAAAGAGAGAGAAGTCTCTTATCTGGCATAAACTATTTCCTCAAACTTAACCCTTTTCGACAAAGAAGTCTTGGATAGCTCTTTAGCCATAAACTTAGCCTCAGCCTCAAAGAATTTTAACCATTCTTCCTTTGAAGCCGGGCGAGGAATAAATTCTCGTTCATCCCCTGCTTCAAGAACGTCTTCAAGGTATAACTCCACTGCTTCCTGTAAGTTTTTCTTGGCTTCTTCAATGGTTTTCCCCTGTGAAGCAACATTAAGTTCAAGGCAGACAGCCGAATAAAGATCGCCCTCTTTTTCAATCAAGTTATGTAAATGTAATCTTCGCATTTTTAAATAGCCTCCTCTGTTTTAATAAAGTTATTTCCCCCTCTCCCTAACCCTCTCCCACAAGGGGAGAGGGAATACTTTCCCATCTTTAATCACCTGATCGACCAGATTTACTCCAAAATGATACGGAATCTCTTTATAATTTTGCACATTCCAGATCACCAAATCTGCCTTTTTACCAACTTCTATGCTTCCGATCTCGTTTCCCTTATCTACGGCATAAGCGGAATTTATAGTTGAAGCCACGATAGCCTCGGCTGGGGTCATTCTCATCATAAGGCAGGCTAAGCTTAAGATCATGGGCATGGATTCGGTCATGGAACTCCCTGGATTAAAATCCGTGGCTAATGCCACAGGTAATCCCTTCTCGATCATCTTTCTCGCAGGAGGATATTCTTTTATCCCTAATCCAAAACAAGCTCCCGGCAACAGCACCCCAATCACACCTGACTTTTTCATTTTTTCGATTCCGTCGTCATCAATAAACTCCAGATGATCGGCGGAAATTGCACCCACTTCAGCCGCTAATTTTGATCCGCCTAAAGATGAAAGCTGATCCGCATGAAGTTTCAACTTGAAGCCATGATCTTTAGCCGACTTCAAAATCTCCCTTGATTCCTCAATATCAAAAACCCCCTTTTCACAAAAAATATCACAGAAAACAGCCAATTTTCTTTTTGCCACCTCCGGAATCATCTTTTCGATGATCAGTTTGATATATTCTCTTCTATTATTCTTGTATTCTTCAGGGATCTCATGTGCGCCTAAGAAAGTGGGGATCAAATCTATGGGATGAATTTTATTTAGTTCTTTTATCACCTCCAGCATCTTGATTTCATCTTCCAATGAGAGACCATAGCCACTTTTTGCCTCGATGGTTGTGGTTCCATAAGATAACATTCTGTCAAGACGAGGGAGAGCTAATTGAATTAACTCTTCTTTTGATTTTAATCTTAAGGCTTTGACGCTGGATTTGATTCCTCCACCAGAGGCAGCAATCTCCTGATAAGTTTTTCCCTTTATCCTCATCTCAAATTCATCTTCTCTGGTGTTGGCAAAAACCGGATGGGTATGACAGTCCACAAAGCCGGGTAAAACCACTTTATCTTTTGCATCAATGACTTTCGTTTTCTTCCCAATGCTAACCTTACCCAAAACCTCATTGGTTTTTCCCACCGCCACAATCCTGTCACCAGAAATCGCCACCGCTCCATTCTCAATTATCCCCAAATCCGCTAAATGCTCGCCTGTGCGCGGACCCTTTTGATCCGATTTTAAGGTGAGAAACTGTCGGGCATTTTGAATTATTAAATTGATTGACTCCATACAAACCTTTTAATATGATTTGAACACCTCTCCCCCTTATATCCCCCTCTCCATGAAATGGAGAGGGGGTTTGGGGGTGAGGTTACTATTCAGCTTCTGAAATTCACACACCTTTCGCAAGATTTTGAGACTATTTTCATAGCATCAACGTATGCATTTAGTAGCCTTAAGTGAAAACATAAGCGGAATAATTTCTTTGCTCCCCTTCAATCTCCACTTTTTATCTTCACCCTGTTTCAAAAATGGAAAATGGTCGTAATTACAAAAAGGAAACTCGTGCAAAAATTCAATTCTTAAGCCAGCTGAAATCAGAGCGTTAATAATATCACTAAGACCATGTGTCCATTCGTACGAGGGATTAACAACTTTAGCAGTTCTATCGGCATAAGAGCCATCCGGCTCGTATCTGGTGGGTTGGGGTGAATAGAAATATGAATGATCAAATTTCAATTCAGTAGTGTAGCTTTCATTTTCAAAAACATTAGTAAAAGGATGGGCTTCAACTATATAAAAAGTTCCTCCGGGTTTGAGAAAATGGGTGATGATTTTTGCCCATTCATCGATGTCTGGAAGCCAGCATAAAACTCCGTAAGAGGTGAAGACGATATCAAATTTGTCTGTTAATACTTTTGGAAGATCATAGATATTTGAGCAGACAAATTTAGCCTCTATTCCTAATTCTTTGCTTAAAGATTTCGCTAAGGCAATCGCCTTGTCTGAAAAGTCTACGCCAGTTACCTTTGCGCCCAGTCTGGCCCATGACAGGGTATCCATTCCAAAATGGCATTGCAGATGGAGCAAGGATTTTCCTGACACATCCCCCAGCTCTTCAAATTCTGTAGACTTAAGGGATGATTTGCCGGACTTAAATCCATCCAGATCATAGGATTTTGATTTCTCGTGGATCGGGGTCCACTCGTTCCAGAGGTCTAAGTTAGTTTTCATATAGTCATTCATTCAACATTTCTCTTTCGGCTTATAAAACTTTTTTAGATTTGCCCATGTTTCTTTCAAGGTTTGAGTTCTTCCCCTCCCCCGGTCAAGCTGAAGATAGACACTCCGGAAAAGCTTTTTCTTTTCAGGATGACCTCGAGAGCCACCTTTACAATTAAGACCTTTATTCGGGCTTCAACATAGGGATTTTTATTTCTTTCTTTTGGGCGAACTTTATAGCTTCCTCGTAACCTGCATCAGCGTGGCGGGCAATGCCGATTCCCGGATCATTGGTGAGGACTCTTTCTAATCTGATTTTCATCTCTTTGGAGCCGTCCGCCACTATCACCATTCCGGCATGGATAGAATTGCCGATGCCCACCCCTCCACCATGATGAACCGAGACCCAGGATGCGCCGGATACTGCATTCAAAAGACCATTCAATATAGGCCAATCGGCTATGGCATCGGAATGATCCTTCATCCCTTCGGTTTCTCTGTATGGAGAAGCCACTGAACCACAATCCAGATGATCCCGACCAATGACGATGGGTGCTTTCAGCCTTCCTCGTTTGACCATGCGATTGATTATGTCGCCAAAATGCGCTCTTTCGCCATATCCCAGCCAGCAGATCCGTGCGGGTAATCCCTGAAACTGAACTTTTTTTTGGGCAAGTTTAATCCAGCGGATTAGAGGCTCATCCTGTTTAAATTCTTTCAAAACCACTTTGTCCGTCAGGTAAATATCTTCTGGATCGCCTGAGAGCGCCGCCCAGCGGAAGGGACCCTTTCCTTCGAAGAACAAAGGTCTGATATAAGCGGGGATGAATCCGGGATAATCAAAAGCATCCTTGACTCCTGCTTTTTGAGCTTGCCCCCGTATGTTATTGCCATAGTCAAAGACCACCGATCCCTGCCTTAAAAATCCCAGCATGGCTTGAACGTGAACCGCAATCGACTCCATCGATCTTTTGATATATTCTTCCGGATTTTCTTCTCTTAATCTTAATGCTTCCTCATAAGGGATTCCAGCGGGCACATATCCGTTCAGCTCGTCATGGGCGCTGGTTTGATCTGTGACCACGTCTGGGATAATCCCTCTTTTCAATATCTCCGGATGAGTCTCTGCACAATTCCCCAAAAGTCCCACAGAAAGGGGTTTTCTTTTCTCCTTAGCTTTAAGGATCAAGTTTAGGGCTTCATCCAGATTATCGGTCATCTTTTCACAGAAGCCTTTGGAGAGCCTTCTTTCGATTCTTTTCTTGTCCACCTCTACGTCCAAGACCACTCCCCCGTTCATGGTAACAGCTAAAGGTTGAGCACCACCCATTCCTCCCATTCCGCCGGTAAGGACGAACCTCCCAAAAAGGTCTCCGCCGAAATGCATTTTTGCCACGCTGGCTAAAGTTTCGTAAGTACCCTGCAATATCCCTTGAGTGCCGATGTAAATCCAGCTTCCCGCAGTCATCTGACCGAACATGATCAAGCCCAATCTTTCCAATTCCCTGAACTTTTCCCAGGTTGCCCAGGCTGGGACCAAAAGTGAATTGGCAATTAAAACCCTGGGTGCATAAGTGTGGGTTTTGAATATCCCCACTGGTTTGCCCGATTGAATCAAAAGGGTCTCGTCATTTTCCAATTTTTTAAGACTCTCGACGATGGCATGATAACATTCCCAGTTCCGTGCCGCTTTTCCGGAACCACCATAGATGATGAGTTCCTGTGGTTTTTCCGCGACCTCCTCATCTAAATTATTCTGAAGCATCCTCAAAGCCGCCTCCTGATGCCAGCCCTTGCAAGAGATCACGTCCCCTCTTGGCGCTTTTACAGGTGTATATTCCATTTTAACCTCCAACTGTTTTTTTCAATTGATAAAATCTGGGATCAGCCTCATGGGTCAAGCATGGTTTTCAAACCTGCTTGACATTATTAATCTTGTTAAGCGTCTCCTCGAGTATACTTGACTTCTATCTACTCTTTGACTCAACTAAATTACAAAATTCCACTCAAAAAATCAATACTTCTTGGATTTTTTGGGGAAGGTTCTTTCTTGTAGAAAAGTTGTGCCTCTCAGAAAATACGATAGATCAGACTTTCAACACGCAAGGAATTCTTATCTTCTATTCAAATACTTTCCGATTTTTGATAGGACTTTACCACTAATCTGGTGACCGATCCTTCTAAAGAGATAACTATCTTCTTGGATGCCTGATCAAAATTGGAGGTTTGGTAGATATTATCATATTTCATAATGGAAATGTTGGAAAAACTGGTGGAGGTCAATTTGGCGTGGTTTTCGATCTTGAGACCTATGTCTTCGGGTATCAAAAGACTAAGCTTAGAGGCGTCGGACTCTATGGTCCCGTTTACCTGATCGACCAAATCGCCTAATTTGATGTTTAAGCTGGCGGCTTTGATATCCAAGTTCAAACTCTTTAGTTTCAAACCGGAAAGATCCAACTCCCCCTCGGTGGCTTTGGCATAAATTCTTAAATTGATAGGAATTCGATCAGTTAATTTAATCTCCCAATCCTTGGCGCCCCAGGCTGTCCAAGACCATCCTCTCCATCCCCTATCATTATCTCTAATCTCTACGGTAGCTGAGCTGTCGAAATCTGAATATTCATAGGTGGTGAGGGGCTCTCTTTTCCAATAATCCAGCTTCGCAGAGATCAATCCCGGAGTGCCGGATGAGATTTCCAAATTTCCAGCCCTGACTTGAATTATGGCAGTGATTCTAACCGCAGATGTGTCTAAATCCTTGCTCCATTGGTATCGCTCGGGAGCACGATGAACCCCGCCCCATTCCACCTTCTGTCCGAGTCCTGCAGAAAAGTAAACCGGACCCAAAATTGCCGCCATGAACAAAAGGGGTGACAAAATGGTCAAGAAGGATAAGCGGGTTTTCGCGAAGATTTTTTCAATGCCAATGGCGATTAAGATGACGGGCCACAAAGATAAAATCCTTAGCCAGACCGCCCAGGGGACATAGCCCAGATTATTTAAAAGAAAAACAATTCCCAGCGATATAAGTATTACTCCACTTCTGATTCTTCCAATTCTCATGCCTCACTCTCCTTTCCGCAGAATCCGCTTTCGGACAAGATCGATCTTAAGACGAAACGTGTTTTCTTTGAGACCTAACTAAAATAAAGATTCCCAAAACTATTAAAACCAAGGGCCATAAGTAGCTGAAACGAAACCAGGAGACAAGATTATTCAACAGGAAAATCAAGCCTATCAGGATCAATGCCAAACCGGGCAGAAGCCAGCTGAGCTCGGATTTTTGGGAAGCGACAATTTCTGCTTCCAATTCGGGATTGCGGGGAATTATTATCCAGGCGATGATATAGGCGAGCAGGCCGATGCCATCAGCAAAAACCAAAAGAACCGCCACCAGACGCATGATGGTCGGATCGACATTTAGATATTCGCCCAGTCCTCCGCATACACCTGCAATCATCGAATTTTTTCGGGAACGATAAAGTTTCTTTTCCATATTCATCTCCTCTTTTATGGTCTATTGGAGTATACGGCGAAAATGATACTGAGGATTCAGATAAATGCAAAGGACAAATTAATAAAGATTGCCCCGGCTCGAAGTTCAGGTGCCCTACACACATGATAAATGAATAGGGTCAGTAGCACGGGGCTCCAGACCCGCTAAATGGCTTCTGCCGATTCCCGTCCCGCGTAGATTAAGAAGTTCGCAACAACAATAATAATCAAGCTTATGATAAGACCATAGGAATAAAGCTTCTTCCACAATGAAATCTCATCCATCAGTCTGACCATTTCCGTCTTCAAATTACTGATGTATTGTAGAGCTTGGCTTTCAAACTTTGGACTCAGAGCTAATAGCTGCTCGTCGGTCATACCAGAAAACATATCCTGTGGGTTTTTTCCCGGAGGAGGATCGTTTCCCTGTAGATATGTCACTATAACAGCTTTTCTGAGACTTGCATTTATTTCTCGCTGAAAAATCTTTTCATCCGTCAGAAGCATTTGCTTTTCTTCTGGCGTAATCAGATCGGTTGCCAATCGACGCAGCATTTTTAGTTGGTTGAGACTTGTGTGAATCAATGTACGTTTGTTAATTTCACCGTATTTCGATTGCTCGTTTATTATAAAGTATCTTTCTTCTTCTCTCTTGCTAGCAAGTTCGTCTTCTAATCCAGACAAATGGAGGTTTATGAGAAGCACTAACGCATTAAGGATGACAGCGACTATAAGGCATATTTGTCCCCAGCGCATTTTTTTGCATGCGGTTTTGAGAATACGAGATCCTTTTTTGCCTACCATGTATTCTTTTGACCAGCCTTTCAGATTAAGTGCCATGCACACTTGACAAATGAATGGTGTCAGGAGCACGGGACTCATAACCTACTGCTCACTCCAATCAATTTCACTCCCACAATTGGAGCAGAATTTTTGCTCCTTCCGAAGATCGCTACCGCATTCGGGGCAGCAAAAGCCGATTCCTTCATGCCTTACCGCCTTTAATAAATTTTCACTCAATTGCTTAAAGTCAAGTTTCTTCAACTTTCTACCCAACTGGCCGAAGTCAAGCCTCTTCTTTAAAGGAGAACTAATATCAGTAGATGGAGCAAGTTTATCTCCCCCCTTCTCCAGAAATCGCGTAGCCGCTTTTTTATCCATGTCCATAAGTTGTGCGAGTTGATCTTTGTCCATCTTCAGAAGTTGCTCAAGTGCTTCTTTACCATACACTCTTGAGCCGACAAGTTTGTCATGCCATGTTTGACTATATTTATCCCAAAGCATCCATAAGAAACCCAAAAACCATGGCCCTGCGGAAATCAATTTCAGCAATTCCCTTACGAAAGCATTACCCACACCTATAGTTTCCAAATCCTTAGTCAAAAAGAAAATCCCATTCGTCTTGCTTCCAATTGTATAACCTCGAGAACCGAGCAAATAAACTCGATTATATAAATAAAAGCCGAGTACGATGAGAAAAATTGAGACCCCCAATGCTTTACTAAAAGAATAAAGAAGACACGCAATTAATGCCGGACCAATAAACAGAATAGTCCAATCAATTAATTGAGTTACTAATCGCAACCACCAGGGTGCATATAGTTGACCCTTAGTATCGGAATCATATTGTGTTTTTTCCATCCGAAAAATCCTCTTCAATGTTATTTTGCACGGTTTGTGGATTCATTTATCCGATTCAGTTGTCTATGTCTGTGCCCTGCGCACCTGGCAAATGAATAGTGTCAGTAGCATGTAACTCCTGACCTTTTTCTGTAGCCTAACTTTCCAAAAATTCCCTTCCATTAATATTAATCATTATAATTACTTATGCCACCTTGTCAAGTATTTTTCTTGATAATGTACCCAGGGGTAAATATACTTTTTGCAGAACGGGGAAACCCCCTGAATCCCCTTCAGTCCGTAAGTCAGGAGCCCCGTGCTCCTGACACTATTAAAGGTTTTGAACTCACTTCTGTGCCCCCTCTCTTAACAAGTTGAAAATCCCGCCAAAGGCGTGGAAGAGGGGGATCAAGGGGGTGAGTTTCCTCCAAGGTGTCGAAACCCTGTCCATACACCTTTTTTGAGTTGTAACGTCAGAATTTACGACCCGCATATCCGCCTAACTCATTGACTCCCTTGACCGTTCTCTCCACCAGATACCAAAATCACTCGAACTTTGATGGTGATAGAGATAGGGTGCCGGTTAGTGGAGAGTGGTGAGAAGGTAGCCTTTTCGATTAGCAAAAACTAAAGAAAGGAGGTAAAAATAAAACTCGCATGAATCCCTTAACCACCAAAACCATCCCTAAGGAAAAGATAGCCTCTGATATAGAGCTGTTGGAGATGTTTATTAACAAGATGAAGCAAAAACTACAAGACGACTCTTATGAGCCAAAAATGCAGGATGCCCTAAAGGCAATCCAGCTTAAACATAAGCTGGCTCCAGACTCCGAAGCTGAGAAAACCTTTTGGGGATTAATAGATGACTTAAGGAAGGAAGTGTTATCCCCTGAACCCAGCACAAAAGAAAACCTCAAGGCTCAAATTCTTGAGATCGTAATAGGCTTGAGGGAGGAGGTAAAGAGGGGGGTGCTTCCGGTAAAAACTATCACCGACACTTTCAATCAAAGAAGATCAAAAGAGAGTCAGTCTCAAGACCCAGAATTCGGGCTTACTTATAAGCGGATTGGCAGAGTCCTCTCCGAGCTGGGATTCACCAAAGTTAGGACCGGAAGCGGAACCTTTGCCATCGTCTGGGATGAAGAGGTTATCCATCGGTTATCCCAATCCCTCTTGGGAGCTGAAAAATATCCTTCCGAGGAGGTCGGGACGTCGCCCTGAAAAAAAATAAAGTTCAGAATGTTCAGAAAGTCCAGATTGTTCAGAAAGTTCAGTCCGTAGGTCAGGTTGTTCTAACTGACTTTAGTCAGGTTTCGTAGCTTACGCCACTAAAGTGGCTGGGAACTGGGCATTGATCTTAGAATAATGTCAGAAACACGGGGCTTTTGACCTTCTACTACTCTACTCCTCGCCAATTGCCTCCAGGTCGGCGAGGTCTTTCTTTCTCCCAATTGCGCGCTTATTAAGGATAAATTGTTCTCTTCCAATGTAGTATACCTCAAGATCTCCGTAGGGTCCTGCCACCCGACCTGCTTGTGCCTCTTCCCAGGACACTCCGGTAAGAGACGTCACGATATCTATGCGGACTGGTGTCACTCCGATTTGTATCACCTTGTCCGGAGCGATGAAGTCCTCCGCCGTTAGACCAAGAGAACCAAAACCAAACTCGTCAAGTGCACTAAGGATGCGAAAAGCGTTCTCCGAATCAGGACGCACAAGGATGTCAATGTCACCTGTATATCGTGGAGCTCCATAATAGGCAAGTGCGTAAGCGCCAACTATTATGTAGTCAACTTGATGAGCGTTGAACAATGCGAGTAGATCTCTGAAGTCTGGTTGAACTTCCATGATACTGTCTCCTCAAGCGGTCAACCTCTGCGATACGTTCATCGGGAGTTTTGGACAGCCAGTAAGCAAGGTTCTCCTTTACTTCCGAAAAGTCCTGCAAACTCCTCTTTCGCACAACCTTCTTGATCATAATTCCCTCCTCCAGAATAGTATCAGTAGCTCGGGGCTACTGACCTACAACTTTTAGGTTGATTCTTTTGGAGCAGAAGAATCATCTTTCTTTTCCTTATCTTTGTTCACTTCGTCCACATAATTCATCCGCAGTTCAAAGAGGATATGGTCCAAGAATTTTTTTTCATTTTCGGACAAATTGTTTTTGGTCTTTTGCTGGATCATCTCCAACATGTCGATGGAGAATTTTGCTTGGTCTAAATCTCGTTCCACCTTTTTCGTGATCGGATTTTCCAGTTTCCCCATCTGCTGAAAGGCGGCGGTTTGAAACATCAACACCAATTGGATAAAATAAAATTCCCCTCTTTTTTCAGACTCATCTTCAGCCATTCGGTCCTCGCTTGATTTTCATTTTAAAATAAAAAAACTGGTCAAGTAACTCCCCAAAAGAATTCTCAAAAAGGTTAAGTCGGGAAAGGTTTTTCTGGAGTGTCAAGCCCCGCTGAGGCGGGATCTTCGACTTCAGCTTGACCTGTGATTTCTGTCTCTAACATCCCATCACGCCAAAGGTGGACAAGAGGATTTGCCGGAAAAGACAGTGGACCTTACAAGGTTCACCTGAAGGTGAACACTCCAGGTGGGGACTACTTCATCTTTTTCTTCGGCGTTGTTCCTTCCACCAACCTTTTAGCCAAAACCAAATTGTGTTGAACATCCATCAGCTCGGCATCGATCTTTTTTAAAAGCCTCTCCAGATCGTAATCTTCGATTTCGCGAACCAGTTCTTTGATGGATTTCTCCAGTCTGTTTGCATCTTCCAAAACCTGATTAAGTTTCTCAGCCTTTTTCATGCTTTCCCCGATTTTTGATTCCTAATTGTAGTTTTTAATTTTCCATTTTAAATTTTTAGTTTTATTCATTCGATGCTTCTGGTCTTACAGAGTTTCTCTGAAATTAACCTCATGTCCAAACGATATTGATTCATCACCGCCTGAGCAATTTCATGCGGATCAATGTCATAGTCCTCCAATCCCTTGGTCTTGACTGGGGTATTCCGACTGGAGACGTTCACTCCCAGATGAATTTTGGTAGAAACGGAGGTTCTGAGCGTGGCGGAGACGGTGAGCTTATAATCTGAGTCAAACAGATCGTCTCCCCATCTTTGCAGGATGTCCCCCTTCAGACGATGGTCCAATTTGTCTTTCAAAATGTCCACCAGGAGCTTCTGTCTTAAAATCGCCTTTTCTAAATCCATGTCGAAATGTTCCACCAAAAAATGGAGCATACGCTCGCTTTTGATCTTGGTCTTCTTCTTGAAATGGTCTATTCCAATGATATATCTTTCCTCTATCTCGCACGGTCCGATGAAAGCTACGATATTATCCCCCGGAATGTCGTAATTTTTATACGCCCAGAAAGAGGAGAGCTGTTCACCGGTGAACAATATCTCTTCTTGAATGAAAAGTGATTTCATAACTTTTGCCTTTCACCTAACGTTAAATCATATCTGCTTTCAAAAAAGACTACAGAATTAAATTTAAAACATAAAAATTTAAGCCAAAAACTATAACTGAAAATTCAAAACTAAACCTTTTTGCTTTCAACATAGGATTGAATTTAATGGTATCTTATTTGATTTTTTAATTTTGCTTTTTAAATTTTGAATTTAGTTATCCTATGTCTACTAAAGAAAACCTCCTTTTATATTTTCGGACGAAATTGGATATTATACAAAGGTTTTCTTTTTGGACCAGATTGGGATCCTCTTCTATTATCCTGAATGCCCAATTTCGAGCCTGGTATAACAGTCCGGCATCAGTCACTATGTCCGCAATCTTAAGCTCCGGCAAGCCGTGCTGGCGAGTTCCAAAGAATTCGCCTGGTCCCCGAAGTTTTAAGTCGATCTCCGAGATTTTGAAACCATCCGTGGTGGAACACATAGCCTTAAGCCTTTTTTGTGCTTCCTCAGACAGAGGGGGATCTGCCACCAAAAGACAAAAAGATTGGTCTTCTCCTCTTCCGATTCTTCCTCTTAACTGGTGTAGCTGGGAAAGTCCGAATCGTTCTGCATGTTCAATTATCATCACGGTGGCGTTGGGGACATCCACCCCCACCTCAACCACTGTGGTGGCGACCAAAATGTCATAATCCCCATGGCGAAAAGCTTGCATTATGCTCTCCCTATCCTTGCTTCTTATCCGACCATGAAGCAAAGCCAGTCTACGATGAGGGAAAATCTCTTTTTTTAAGAATTCATGGCTTTGGGTGGCGGCCTTCAGGTCAGCCTTTTCGGATTCTTCCACCAATGGATAGACAATATAAGCCTGATGCCCTTTTTGCAGCTCTTTTTCTAAAAATTCATAAATTTTAGATTTTGAGCTTCCGCTATACAAATAAGTCTTTATCGTTTTTCTTCCGGGAGGCAGACTGTCTATGACCGAGACGTCTAAGTCCCCATAAAGGGTCAAAGCTAAACTGCGGGGAATGGGGGTGGCGGTCATCACCAAAACGTCTGGTGAGGACCCCTTTTGTTTTAACTTCGCTCTCTGCATAACTCCAAAACGATGTTGTTCGTCTATCACCACCAAGCCCAGCTTGAAGAAATCGACCTTCTTCTGGATCAGGGCATGAGTGCCGATGACAACTTTTGCGGTTCCTTGAGCTATATCCTCCAAGATGCCTTCCCTTTCAGAGCCGACCACCGAACTGGTCAACAAGACTGTTTTTACTCCCAAAGATTCCAGCATCTGGTGAATGGTGATGTAATGTTGCTCTGCCAGGATTTCAGTAGGCGCCATAAGGGCCGCTTGATAACCACTCTCCACTGCCATGAGCATTGCCACCAAAGCCACGATGGTTTTTCCTGAGCCCACATCGCCTTGAAGAAGCCGGTGCATGCTGGTTTTCGACATCATATCCACCGCAATCTCCCTTAATACCTTTTTTTGAGCTGGGGTCAATTCAAAAGGAAGCATCTTTAAGGCTGACCGGACTAAATTCCCTGGTTTTTGAAAAGCAATTCCCTCTTCCCTATGTATCTTCTTTTTCCTCAAGGCTAACATCAGCTCCAAATAGAAAAGCTCGTCAAATGCCAGCCGGGATCGGGCAAGATTTGTCACTTGGAGATCTTCCGGAAAGTGGATGTTTTTCAAAGCCTTCGGCAGAGACAAAAGATTTGAATCTGAGATTACCTTTTGCGGTAAAGTCTCGGTCACTAAATTGGAGACGTTATCCAATAAGGGCTTTAAAACCCTTCTTAATCCGCGGCTGTCCAGCCATAGTTTTTTAAGTTCTGCAGTAGAAGGATAAAGTGGGATGATCCGTCCGGTGTGAATAAGCTTCTCGTCATCTTTTTCCCCACCAGATTTAGATACTATCTCGAACTCCGGATGAATCATCTGTAAGCCACCAAACAATCTCACCTCCCCAGAGGCGACTACCAGGTCATTTTCTTCGAATAAATTTTTTATGTATTTTAATTTTTGAAACCAGATGAGATACATAAATCCAGTCTCATCCCTGATAATCACTTGAAATTGAGGTCTTCTTCTTCCCCTCTTGATCCCAAACGATTCCACTCTCCCGATCACGGTCGCAGTTGATCCGACCTTTAACTTGTTTATGGGGAGGATGGTGCTGCGATCCAAATATCTGCGGGGAATATAATACAAGAGGTCCTCTATGGTTTCTATCCCCACCGAATTCAATGCTTTTGCCTTTTCCGGACCTATCCCTTTCAGATACTGGACCGAATCCTCCAATTTCGTCTTCGGGTGTGCATGACTCACAGTTGCAGGAGGGGACAATAGATACTCCTTTTTTTAGATTATTCTTTCTTTAAGTCACCTCTAATATAAAAGAGATTTCAAATTGATGTCAAGCAAACTTTTGGTCGTTTCGGAAAAAGTTAAATTGCTCACCCCTCCGTGTACCATTTGAGCAGGACGAAGAAAAGCACGAGGGCACCTGTCTTAACCCTAAAGAAGGCAGCCTTAAGGGACTGCTGAAAAACTCCTCCCCCCTGACAGGGAAGGATAAAGACGGGGGTGAAAATGTTGATAAATCATCACTTTTCACCCTCCCTTAATCCCTCCCATCGAGGGAGGGAAGGTATTTCAACAAGCCCTTAAGGGCTAATTCCGAAGGCTCATTCTAAGGGATTCGCACTGAAGGGCGACGTGACGAACAGATGAATGTATGCCTCTATCGAATCACAGGTCTTTTGAAAAGCAGTCTTATTCTTGCTGGAAGTTACAATGTGCTAT
>Ga0315279_10001291_pt1 | contig 42417 bp, 38 predicted proteins | sample YL17G06_20_MG_FD_203694 | JGI IMG/M metagenome (GOLD analysis project Ga0315279, IMG submission 203694) | Sediment microbial communities from Yellowstone Lake, YNP, Wyoming, USA - YL17G06_20 | ecosystem: Environmental > Aquatic > Freshwater > Lake > Sediment | place: USA: Wyoming | collected...
TCGGGCTACGACGCCGAGTGGCTCCACCGGTTCTGTCGGGAGGGGCATGGCATCGAAAGCTGGATACCGCCGGTGCTCCACCGGGCTGACGGCCGCGTCGGGGGCCGGTGGCGGAGCGAGTCTGCCGAGCACCTGCCGCCGGACTACTCGCAGCGCTCGGGGGTGGAGAGCATCGTCTCGGGCCTGAAGCGGCGGCTCGGCAGCCTCACCGCTGCCCATCTGCCCGACATGCAGCTGCGCGAGGCGCTGCTCAAGGCGCTGGTCTGGTCCATCCGCCGCTAACCGTTCCTCCACCGCCGCAGCTTCTCAACAGGGCAAGATAGATTCTAAGTACCCTGTAGCGCGCGGCTTCCAGCCGCACGGCGAGGCCGCGGCGCCATACCGACCAGATATCTCGTTGATAACCATAAACCGCGGGCAACACATACCAAATCCCCCGTTCGGGGACTCCCTACCTGCCGCCCTTGGTGCTGCCGTGGCGGAGGGGGGTCTCCACAGGACGGCTCGCAGTGGGAATGCGCATATCCCGGATGCGGTGACGCCGGTCACGACTCGATGTTGCGCAGGTACTCGAAGCTCTTCGTGTGCATGGGGCGCGAGCGCGCGCCGAACCACGCGCGCTGACCGATGGGGATGCCGTTCCGGTCGAGCAGGCGCATACGGCGGACCGCGACCCGCGCAGCATGTTCCTCGTCGAGGCCGAAGAGCCCGGCGAGGACGAGCGTCGGGTTCGCGTTGTTCCCCTCGGCCTCGGCGAGGCGGACGATCATGAGGACCTCGGTCGCGTCGTTCGCGCTTCCGCCTCTCCAGCCGGCGATGGCGCGCTTCAGGTCGATCGTGCGCTCCTTGCCCTTCGTCACGCGCTGGACGGGCCACGCGTCCGCGCGGGCCAGTTCGTCGAGGCGCGCCGCGACCGCCTCGGTCGGCAGCACCTCCGCGGGGATCGTGAAGCGGTACTCGGCGGCCGCGACGATGGACGAGAGGGAGTTCGCACGGAGGCCGACCCGCTCGACGTTCGTCACTTCGAGGCCCTCGGGCATGGCTCGGTCGAGCCGCTCCGCCAGGTCGGAGACGCCCGCGTCCAGTTCCACGTCGAAGTACTCGTCCTCGCTCGTGCAGCCGACCGGCAGAGGCGGGCCGAAGCTCGCCTTCGGACGCGGCGTGTGCCCCTGGGAGATCGCCACGGGCAGCTCGGCGATCTTGAAGGCACGATGGATCGTGCGCATGAGATCGCTGTGGCCGACGAAGGTGAACTCGTCGCCGACGCGGTAGCGCACCCGGTAGAGCCCGCCGCCGAATCCCTCCTGGCCGGGCAGCAGCTTCCCTTCTCCCGATGCACCCTCGGAGCAGACGGCCTGCCGCCCGGACGCGGCGGCCCGCTCGATCTCGACCGGGTATGGCTCCTGATCGCCCGAGAGGACGTTGTCGTCCGGCATGCCGGGGATGCCGCAGCCGTTGCAGCCTCCGCGGCGGCAATCCGCGGTGCGCTCGCCGCGGAGCGCGCGCGCCCATTCGAGCTGGAGGTAGCGCCGGCTCACGCCGATGTCGATCATCTCCCACGGCAGCACCTCGTCGAGCGCCCGCTCGCGCAGGTACATCTCCGGGTCGAGCCCGACGGCGGCGAAGGCGGCGTGCCAGCGGTCGAGCGAGGCGTGCTCGACCCAGCCGTCGAAGCGCGCGCCTTGCCGCCACGCCTCGAGGATCACCGCGCCGAGCCGTCGATCGCCGCGGGAGATGATCGCCTCGAGCCAGGTGTCCTCCGGGCGGTGCCACCTCAACTTGACCGCCGGGTTGCGCAGCGCCCGCTTGAGGTACTCCAGGCGCTCGTTCAACGGCCCGACGCCGGCGAACGCGGTCCACTGGAACGGCGTGAAGGCCTTCGGCGCGAAGCAGCCCACCGACGCGTTCACCTGGATGTCGCGGCGGATGCTCTTCCCTGCCGACACGAGCTCGTCGCACAGGGCGACGATGCCCTGCACGTCGGCAATCGTCTCCGTCGGCAGCCCGATCATGAAGTAGAGCTTGATGAGCCGCCAGTCCTTCTCGAAGGCGGCGCGCGCTGCCGCGATCATCTCCTCGTTGGTGACGCCCTTGTTGATGACGGCGCGCAGCCGCTCGGTGCCGGTCTCCGGCGCGAAGGTGAACCCGGTCTTCTTCACCTCGCGGATGCCCTCGGCGAGCTCGACGGAGAAACGGTCCGCCCGAAGGCTCGGCAGCGAGATGGCCACGTTCCGCCCAGCGAATGCGGCGTTGATGCGGCGGACGATCTCCGCCGCGCGGGTATGATCGGCCGTCGAGAGCGAGACGAGGCTCAGCTCGTCCCATCCGCCGGAGGCGATGCCGCTCGCGGCCAGCGCGAGGACGTCCTCCGGGCTTCGCTCGCGCACGGGACGGTAGAAGTAGCCCGCCTGGCAGAAGCGGCACCCCTGCGTGCAGCCGCGCAGCACCTCCAGAGCGAGCCGGTCCTGCGCGATCTCCGTGACCGGCACGATCGGCGTCGCGGGGAAGTCGTCGAGCCGGAGCGACGGGACGATCCGCCGCCTCACCGGGAACGGCGCACCGGCGACGAGCGGACGGATCTCGCGCGTCGGCCCGGCGGGATCGTACGTGACCTCGTAGAACTCCGGCACGTACACGCCCGGGACCGCGGCGAGCGCCTCGAGCAGGGCCGGGCGGGCGGAGCCCGCCCGGCCCTGCGCCTGCCCGCCGCGGCGGGCACGTATGACGTCGATGATCTCCCCGATGGCGTCCTCTCCGTCGCCGATGAGGAACGCGTCGAAGAAGTCGGCGACCGGCTCCGGATTGGCCATGGCAGCGCCGCCGCCGAGGACGATCGGTGCGTCGTCGCCGCGGTCCGCCGCGCGGAGCGGAATGCCCGCGAGATCGAGCATGGTGAGCACGTTCGTGTACGTGAGTTCGTAGGCGAGCGAGAAGCCGACGACGTCGAACGCCGCCAGGGGCGCGCGCGACTCGTGGCTGAACATGGGGATGCCCGCCCGGCGCATCTCGGCCTCCATGTCCGGCCACGGGCAGTACGCGCGTTCGGCGAGGGCGTCGTCGCGGCGGTTGATGATGTGGTAGAGGATCTTCATGCCGTTGTTCGACATGCCGATCTCGTACGTCTCGGGGAACGAGAGCGCCACGGCCACCCGGTCGTCGGTCCACGGCTTCCGGATCACGTGCCGCTCGTTCGCCACGTAGCGGCTCGGCCGGAGCACGCGCGGAAGGACATGATCGATCTGGACCCGCTGCGGTGGTCGCGTGCGGACGCTCATGCGGTCTCCTTCGAGGGGTTGCACGCGTAGGAACGGCGCGTCGCGCGAGAATCGCCCGACGCGCCGTTCCCAGCATGTAGATGATACGGAGGCCGTTCGCGTTCCCGGAAGCCGTTCGCCACCGGGACATGGGAGGAGGGCGCACCCGAGAGGACGCGCAGGGGCACGTCCGCGCGGGGGGGGCCCTCGGGGAAGGACGACGGGGTGCCCCTGTGCGGCTCCGCGGTGTCTTCGCCGTCACGCCGTCGGCGAGAACGTCAGCCCCGTGAGCGGCCTGCCGTCGGCCTCGGCGAAGCGGAGGAACAACCCCCACAGGCCGTGCGCGGCGTATGCCTTCACGACGATCTCGATCTTCCCGGCGGGCAGCGTCACGGTCGTGACGTCGGAATCCATGTGCACGCCGCGTGTCCCGGTGTGGCGCCAGACCTCGCGCCCGTTGATGCGGACGAGCGTGTCGCCTTCGCTGCCGAACCGGAGCTGCGCCCGCCGCTCGACCGGGTTCGTGGCGGTGCAGACGGCGAAGCCGCTGATGTTCTTCACGTTCGGCATGCGCCCGTAGAGCTCGAGGAGGGCGAACGAGCCGGTGTGCGTCGGGGTGATCTCCCAGCGGATCGTCGCGCCGCCCTTGCCGGCGTACGTCGCGCCAAGGTCGATCCCGCGGTCCGGCGGCAGGACGGCGTCGAGCCCCGGCGTATCGCCGTTGTCGAACGGGGTGGCGATGTACCACGCTGGCGGGACGCCGGGGATGTCCTTCGCATGCTTGTGGAAACCGGCCGGCAGGATGCGCGCCGCCGCCATCTCCGGTCGCTCAGGCGGCACCTCCAGCGCGCACGAGGCGCGGACCTCGGCGTTGATCTTCTGGACGGCGCGCGTCATCTCGGCGTCGAGGTTCCACCCGCCGAACGCGTCGCTCTCCTTCTCCTTGTGGAGGATGGCGAACGCCATGAGCCCCGACGCGCCTTCGCGGACGAAGTCCTCGGCCTGCTCGCGGATCTCGTGCTCGGTGAGCGGTCCCTTCTTGTTCCAGTCGCCGCCCCAGAACGCCTGGTAGACGCCCAGGAAGGGGATGCCGGAGACACGCTTCCGCGCATCGGCGAGGATCGCCTGGGTATCGAACGAGGTCATCTGGCGATCGTAGACCCAGGCGAGGACGGGGTACCAGTAGAGGCCCATGATGTCGCACGCGCCGGGGCCGAAGTTGTGCATCGTCGTGGGGCTGCTGTACCCGCCGCAGACGGGATGATGGCCGGGATCGTTCGCATGGACGACCTTGGTGAGGCCGCGCATCGCGGAGACGGCGTTGCCCGGCGTATCGTCGAGGGCCCAGTAGCCCCAGAGGTTCGGCGAACTGGTGACCGCGGCGAGATCCTTCACCACCGGCTCGGGCCAGAAGAGGATGATCCCCATCGGATGGGGCGCCGCCTCGGTGCCTTCCGCGCGTCGCTCGCAACCGACGAGCGCCGTCTCGGTCGCCTCCCGGTAGCGCACGTGCTCGTCCTCGATGACGACGAGGCCGGGGCCCGGCGCGGGCGCCCTGCCCGAATCGATCGGGATCGTCGTCTCCCGCGCGTCGATGCCACGGGGGAGGCGCGGCCGGCCATGGACGTGGCCGGTGATGCTGTGCATCGCCTTGATGCCGTTGTCGAGCGCGAACCGGCCCATCGGCTTCTCGGGATCGAGCATCTCCGGCGGCGCGTACGCGATGAAGTTGAAGCCGTTGTCGCACGCCAGTTTCAGGTCGTCGAGGGTGTTGGCGCAGAAGTTGCCGAGGATGGGCAGGCCGTTGATCCAGTACGCCTCGTGAAGTCGCATCTGCATGTGATCGTACCTCCATCATGGGAGATGGCCGCCGGGATGCTGCCGGCGGCTCGTGTCGCCTACACCCGATGCACTGCCCTCACGCTTCGGGAGAGAACGTGAGCCCCGTGAGCGGCTTGCCGTCGGTGCCGGTGAAACGGAAGCAGAAGCCCCATTGGTTGCCGACGTTGTAGACCTTCGCGACGATCTGCGTCGTTCCCGCCGGCAGCGTCACCGGCACGACGTCGGAATCCATGTGCGCGCCGCGCATGCCGGTATGTCGCCACACCTCGCGCCCGTTGAAGCGGACGAGGATCTCGTCGTCGCTGCCGGTCCGCAGGTGGACCTGCCGCGCGACGGGGTTGGTCACGGTGCAGACGGCGAACGCGGTCGCGTTGTCGGCGGGGCCGTAGAGCTCGACGAGGCCGACGGCGCCGGCCTGCGACGCCACGGTCTGCCAGCGTGCGGAGACGCCGCCCTTGCCGTCGTACCTCGCGGCGAGGTCGATGCGGCGTTCCGGTGGCAGGACGACGTCGAGCCCCTTCACCTCGCCGTTGTCGAACGGTCCGATGACGTGCCATGCCGGCGGGATGCCGGGCACGTCGACGGCGTGCTCGTGGAACCCTGCCGGCTGGATGCGCACGGCGGCCAACTCCGGCGGCTCCGGCGAGACCTCCATGCCGCACGAGGCGCGGACCTCGGCGTTGATCTCGCGGACCGCGGCGGTCATCTCGGGATCGAGTTGCCAGCCGCGATAGGTGTTCGACGGGTTTGACGGGTCCTCGTGGACGATGCCGAACGCCATGAGGCCGGCGGCGCCCTCGCGGACGAAGTCCTCGGCCTGCTCGCGAACCTCCCGCGCGGTGAGCGGTGTCGCCTTGTTCCAGTAGCCGCCCCAGAACGCCTGGTAGATGCCGATGAACGGGATCCCCGGCACCTGCTTCCTCACCACCGCGAGGATCTGCTGCGTGTCCCAGGCGGTCATCGTCCGCTCGTACCCGGTCGCGAGGACAGGATACCAGTACGGCACGACGATGTCGCAGGTGCCCGGCGCGAAGTTGTGGAGGGTGGTCGCCCCGCTGTAGCCGCCGCAGACCGGGTGGTGTTCAGGATCGACTGCGCGGACCGTCCGGTAGAGCGCGCGCATGGCGGAGCGCGCGTTGCCCGGCGTGTCGTCGAGCGCCCAGTAGCCCCAGAGGTTCCGCGATCCGACGACGGAGGCGAGTTCGCTCGCGAGCACCTCGGGCCAGAACAGGATGATCCACGCCTCGTGCGGGGCCGGCTCGGTGCCGTCCGCGCCGCGCTCGCAGCCGACGAGCGCCGTCTCGGTCGCCTCCCGGTAGCGGATCAGCTCGTCGTCGACGGCGACGAGGCCGGGGCCGGCGGGCGCCTGTCCGCGGGTGATCGGGATCGTCGTCTCCCGCGCGTCGATGGCGCGGGCAAGCTGCGGCTTGCCGTGGATGTGGCCGTTGATGCTGTACATCGCGCGGATGCCATTCTCCTGCGCGAACCGGCCCATCGGCGTGTCGGGATCGAGGATGTCCCGGCCGGGATATGCGGCGAGGTTGAACCCGTCGTTGTGGGCGATCTCCAGTTCTCTGAGCGTGCTCGTGCAGAACGCGCCGAGCGGCGGGACGCCATCGATCCAGTACGCGTGATGAAGCGGCATGCGCATGCGATCGTACCTCCATCGTGGGAACGGCCGCCGTGCCTCTTGGGCAGCCCGGTCACTCGCGGTCCTGCGACGCGCGCCCTGCGACGCGCGCAGGGCACGATGCTCACGCCTCGGGCGAGAACGCAAGCCCGGTGAGTGGCCTGCCGTCAGTGTCGGCGAAGCGGAGCATGAGCCCCCATCCGCCGACGATGTTGTAGACCTTCGCAACGATCTCCGACCGTCCGGCGGGGAGCGCGAAGAACGCGACGTCGGAATCCATGTGCGTGCCGCGGACGCCCGTATGCCGCCAGACCTCCTGCCCGTTGATCCGGACGAGCATGTCGTCGTCGCTACCCAGGCGGAGCTGGACCGTCCGCGCGACCGGGTTCGTGACGGTGCAGTACGCGAACGCCGTGTTGTTCTCCGCCTTCGTATGCGGCCCGAAGAGTTCGAGCAGGCCGATCGCGCCGGTGTACGTCGGCGTGACCTCCCAGCGCACCGGCAGATTGTCCTTGCCGACGTACGTCGCCGCGAGGTCGATCCCTCGGTCGGGCGGGAAGACGGCGTCGAGCCCCTTCGTCTCGCCATTATCGAACGGCATGGCGAGGTACCACGCGGGCGGGACGCCGGGAACATCGGGCTCGTGCTCGCGGAACCCGATCGGCCTGATCCGGATCGCGGCCATCTCCGGGCGCTCCGGCGGGACGTCTAACCCGTGCGTCGCGCGAATCTCCTCGTTGACCTCCCGCACGGCTCGCGTCATCTCGGAATCGAGGTTGAACCCGCCCCACACGCCACCTTCTCCCGGCTGGAGGACGGCGAACGCCATGAGACCGCACGCACCCTCGCGCACGAAGTCTTCCGCCTGCTCGCGGATCTCGAACGCGGTGAGCGGACACGGCTTGCTCCAAACCCCGCCCCAGAACGCCTGGAAAAGGCCGATGAGCGGGATGCCCGGGACGAGCTTGCGCGCGGCGGCGATGATCGCCTGCGTGTCGAGCGAGGTCATCTGGCGATCGTAGCCCCACTTGTAGACCGGGTACCAGTACGGGACCACGATGTCGCACGCGCCGGGGCCGAAGTTCGTGACCGTGTCCGGGCCGGGGTATCCGCCGCAGACGGGATGACGCCCATCGAGTTCGTGGACGACGCGGGTGAGGCCGCGCATCGCCGAGAGCGCGTTGCCCGGCGGGTCGTCGAGCGCCCAGTACCCCCAGAGATTGGGCGAGTCCTTCACCTTCGCGATCTCCCGCGCGAAGGGCTCCGGCCAGAACATGATGATCGCGACCCGGTGCGGCGCCGCCTCGGTGCCGTCGGCGCCGCGTTCGCAGCCGACGAGCGCGTTCTCCGTCGACTCCCGATAGCGGATGCGCTCCTCCTCGATGACGACGAGACCGAGGCCCGGCTCTGGTCTGCTGCCCGAGTCGAAGGGGATCGTCGTCTCGCGCGCGCCGATCGGGCGGGAGAGGCGCGGGCTGCCATGGGCGGCACCGGTGATGCTGTACATCGCCTTCATGCCGTTGTCGAGCGCGAACTTCCCCATCGGCTTGTTGGGATCGAGCATGTCGAGGGGCACATAGGCGGCAAGGTTGAACCCGGCGTCGCGGGCGATTTGCAGACGTTCCAGCGATTGCACCATGAACGTGCCGAGCGGGGGAACGCCATCGATCCAGTATGCCTCGTGGAGTCGCATGTGCATGGTGTCTCATGCCTCCTCATCGGGTCGACAGCCACCGGCGGGCCATCAGCGGCGTCGCAGTCGCTCGTTCGACCGCCGCCAGACCGCGGGTCGCCGTCGCGGCGACGCCAAGCGCGCCGATGGTCATGAACTGACGCCGTGACAACCCGAACGAATTGCCGTCCGCATCGCTTTCGGACATGACCGATCTCCTCTCGAAAATCGGTGGGAATGTGGATCGGGCGCCCCTTCGCTCGATGCGCCGCGCTCACGTGTGGACGGCCCAGCCCGCCTACGCCATGCGGATTTCGCAATCTTGCGCCACCGCGCCGAGGACGGTGTAGTCGGTGCGGCAGGTCTGGAGGATGCTCGCGGGCACGAGGGTATTGACGCGCCCGTGGGCCGCCAGCCGCGCGATGAACCGTTGCCACGGGTAGACGCCCGAGGCGCCGTCGAGCCAGAAGCTGCGGTGTCGCGCGCCGACGATCTGCGCCGGGCCGATCGTGTTCGCTTTCGGCGGAACCCACGACCAGTCGCCGCCGAAGGAGTGGAGCGCATTCTGCATGATCGTCATCGGGTGGAGCTCCACCAGACGCGGGCCGGCCTTCATGTACCGCTCGAGGTCGTCGCCGAACTCCATGCCGAGGTGTGCCTCCCAGAAGGCGATGTGGCCGCACCAACCGACGCCGCCGTAGACGACGTCCGCGCCACCAAGGTCGTCGATCATCTTCCCGTAGTCGCCGATGACGGCCTTCGTCGGGAAGTGGATCTGCCGCTCCGGCGGCCGCAGGTCGGTGTCGATGAGGCCGTAGAAGCTGGCCCACATCGCCCGTTGGAACGACCCGGGCCAGTCGATCGGCGCGGTGTTGCCGTCCTGATCGGCGTACTCGTCCATGTTGAACGAGTGGACGTGCGCAAGCGGCAGCCGCAACATGTTGATCATGCGCGCCGCGATCGTGTACTGCCCCATTGGCCCGACCGGGAAGATGCCGACGAACCGCCGGCCCTTGTCGTGCGCCGCCTTGATCCGCTCCACGACGTCGAGGGCGAACGCCACGTCGAGGTCGTTGACGTCCTCGATGACGCGGATGTGGAAGTCCCTGTTCGAGTGCCGGGTGAAGTCCGCCTTCCTGATGGCGCGGACGCGGGCGCACTCGGCGGCGTCGCGGAAGGGGATGAACTTCGCCAGGTCGTACGTGAACTCAGCCATGGGCCTCCTCCTTGCCTCGCATCTCCGCCGTCGCCGGGCTGGCGGGAGCGGACGGCATCCGTCGAAGACGGCCTCCGTCGCGGACGGCAGCACGAGCGTTCGATGGCACGGCGCGTGTCGTATCCGCAGAGGATACCGAATCCCTCCGCGCGACGGAAGTGGTGGGCGGAGCCGTGCGGCCGCCGTTACCTTTGGACAGGGAGTTGCCCATGGCCTCGACCGCGGCGGCTGAGAAGGGATCGACGCATGGAGATCGAGACGACCATCGACGAGGAGTGGATCGTCGTCGTCCTCCGCGGCGACGCGTCCGAGATGGACGGCGACGCGTGGAAGCGGCTCCGCGACGGCATCCCGTGGGATCGCGGCGTCCATCTCGCGCTCGATCTGACCGACGCGGCCGGCGCCTCCGACCGCATGGTCGAGACGGTCGTCGGCATGGTCGCGGATGCGCAGGGCCGCGGCGGCGCGCTCGTGGTGATCGGCATGAGCGACGACCTTCGCGCCCGGCTCGGATCGATGCATGTGGACCGGTACGTGCCCGAGGCGGCGACCCTCGCCGAGGCCCGCGCGCGGCTGGACTCCTTCTGATAAACCTGGGAATGGAGGTATTGACCGGCCCCGCGTTCCTCCCTCTATTTGATAGAGGATTCGAAACATGGAGGGAAAGCGTGTGATGTCGCGCCGTCCGCCGAGAGAGGCTGTGTGAAGTGATATTCGAACAATCCTGCTTTCCGTTTGACCTACCGGTGAAGCCCAACGGGAACGGAGCGGCCTTCAAGGACCCGGCTTTCATGGAGAATCGGACCGCTCCGGTTCATCGGTGGGTCCCGTGGATTGCTGGCTTCTCAGGGGCGTTTGTGGATTCGGTCCTTGCGGCCTACCTGGCCCGCCGCAAGTCCGCCACTGTTCTGGATCCCTTCGCAGGGGTTGGCACAGCGCTTGTTCAGTCCGCGATCCGTGGCTACGACGTCGTCGGCTTCGAGATCAACCCGTATGCGGCCCTCGCGGCGGAGGCAAAGCTGAATGCTCTTCGCGTAGAAACGAGGACCTTCGACGAAGCCATGGCGGCGATGCGGTTAGATGCGCGCTTGTGGCACAGTGGTCCGGTTACTACGGCTGTGGCACCCGGCGGCTTCCGGTCTCATATCCCCTTCTACGGCCCGAAGGTTGAAGAGCAGGTGCTACACGCGCTCGCATTTACATCCAAGATCGGCGATGACCGTGTGCGTGACCTCTTCCGGGTCGCGTTCGGCTCCGTGATGGTTTCGTTCTCGAACTACACCTATGAACCCTCGCTAAGCACGCGGCCGGGGGCTGGGAAGCCGCTTATTGAAGATGCGGACGTGGCCGCAACGCTGCTGGCGAAGTTGCGAACCATGCGAGATGACATCGAATGGCTTCGGCGCGAAACGAACGGAATCAGGCCGGGAAGCGGGCGCGTGTACAACGAGGACTTTTTTGCGGGGGAGGGACGGCTGGAGAGCGGGTCGGTGAACTTGATGGTAACTTCGCCGCCATATCTCAATAACTATCATTATGTTCGGAACACGCGACCGCAACTCTATTGGCTTGGTCTCATCTCATCGCCAGATGGGCAGAGGCCGTTGGAGGAAAAGAACTTCGGAACATTCTGGCAAATCGCCAGAGAGAAAGATCACGTTGCGCTCGCCTTCGAGCATTGTGGTCTGGAGCAGATGCTTGCCGGGCTTCGGAAACTCAACGGAGAGAAGGGGCAATACGGCGGGAATGGTTGGGCTAACTATGCCGCCTCCTACTTCAACGATTGCGACCGTTTCCTTGTGGTGGTCGAGCGCGTTCTTGCTCGTGGTGGAACCGGGGTGATCGTCGTAGGAAATTCGATTCTGCAGGGCGTCAATGTTCCGGTTCAGGATATCATCGGGGACATCGCGAAGATGCGCGGCTTGTCCGTCGAAGGCATCTACCGGCTTCGTGGCAAGCGCGTAGGCAGCTCGATTACGGCCTCATCGTTGCGGGGCGGCGGCAGTAAGGCGACGCTCGATGAATCGGCGGTTGTTGTTCGTAAGCGGTAGGTGGCGCTGATGAAACCACTCGGCGAAGATGTTTTCAACCCCCTCGACAAGACGAATCTGGCGCAGAGCGTGAGGGATCACCTACTGAGGCGTCCGGTTGTTCAGTTGCCGCCGGATCGATTCTTGGGGGCTGGCGTATACGCCATCTACTACATGGGCGACTTCCCGGCCTATCGAGCGATCGCCAAGACTACCCAGAGCGACGAGAGGGCGATCCCGATCTACGTCGGCAAGGCCGTTCCATCCGGATCGAGGAAGGGCGGGTATGGCTTGGGCTCCGATCCTAAGGACGTCTTACATCGGAGACTGTCGGAACACGCTTCTTCGATTGAGTGGGCCCGCAACCTAGAGCTGGCCGATTTCCGATGCCGCTATCTCCTCGTCGATGATATCTGGATACCGCTGGGAGAGTCGTTGCTTATCGAGACGTTTAGGCCGGTGTGGAACATGCTTGTTGACGGTTTCGGCCACCATGACCAAGGGAGGACCCGGCAAAGCCAGATGAAATCGGCGTGGGATACGCTGCATCCTGGGCGGCCGTGGGCCGAAGAGGTGAAGCGACCAAGCAACAGGACCGCCGAGGAGATGTCAAGGGAAGTTGCCGCCTACCTCGAACAGGGGAGGTAGTTGGCTACCATCATGGCAAGGACGCGTACACATGAGGGCAGAGAAAGCGAAAGAGGCCGGCGAATTGCGGATGAAAGCTGAGCATAGTGCATGATCGCCATTTGATAGACGTCACCGAAGACGCTGTCCCGCCGGGAGGAGGAACGCCGCATGCTCTGGCTCGCCGTCGCGCTGGTCGTCGGGTACCTCGTCGGGGGCTTTCCCACGAGCATCATCGCCGGCAAGGTCCTGCGCGGCATCGACGTCCGGGACTACGGCAGCGGCAACGCGGGCGCGACGAACGTCTGGCGCGTGCTCGGCGCGGGCCCGGCGATCGGGGTGCTCGCGATCGACGCGGCGAAGGGAGTCGCCGCGGTGCTTCTGGTCTCGCGCCTGGTACCTCCCGGAGCGGCCCCCAGCCCGGACCTCGTGCGGATGCTCTGCGGCGTGATGGCGATCGTCGGGCACGTCTGGACGCCGTTCGCGGGTTTCCGAGGCGGCAAGGGAGTAGGTACAGCCGCGGGCGTCCTCGGCGCACTCGCCCCGTGGGCCGTGCTCGCGGCGGTCGTCGCGTTCGTCGTCGTGGTCGCGCTGACCCGCTACATCTCGCTCGGATCGATCGCGGCGGCGGCGGTGCTGCCGTTCGAGCTCGTCGTCCAGCGTATCGTCGCGCCGGCGACCGTGCCGTGGACGCTCGTCGTTGCCGGCATTGTGATCTGCTTGCTCGTCATCCTCAGGCATCGCAGCAATATCCGGCGGCTTATGAAGGGCACCGAGAACCGCTTCGGCAAACCGGCGACCGCGGGACCGACCCCATGAACGTCGTGGTGATGCGGGCGGGAAGCTGGGGCTCGACGCTGGCCGGGCTCCTGGCGCGCAACGGCCACGCCGTGACCCTCGTCGCGCCGAACCGGGCCTTGCGCGACGAGCTCCTCGCCTTCCGCGAGAACCGCGCGGCGCTGCCGGGCGTACGGGTGCCGGACGAGGTGGACATCGTCGCCTCGGCGGAGGGGCGCGTCGAGTCGGCGGAGATGGTGCTGTTCCCGGGCCCGTGCGATAGGATGCGGGAGATGGCCCGTTCCGTCGCCCGGATCGGCTGGGACGCGCGGGTCGCGGTGAGCGCCGCGAAGGGCATCGAGGAAGAGACGCTGCTGCGCATGAGCGAGGTGCTCGCGGCCGAGCTCGGCGCGAGCCCGGAGCGGATCGTGGCCCTCTCCGGCCCGAGCTTCGCGCGGTTCGTCGGCCTCGGCCGCCCGACGACGGTGGTCGCGGCGTCCGCGTCGGAGGAGGCGGCCGCGAGCGTGCAGCGGGCTTTCATGGGCCGCACCTTCCGCGTGTACTCGTCGCGGGACGCGCTCGGCGTCGAGCTGGGTGGCGCGCTCAAGAACGTCATCGCCCTGGCGGCGGGCATGTGCGACGGCCTCGCCCTCGGCGAGAACAGCCGTGCGGCGCTCATGACGCGCGGGCTCGCGGAGATCGCCCGGCTCGGCATCGCCATGGGGGCCGATCCGCACACCTTCGCCGGGCTCTCCGGCATGGGCGACCTCGTGCTGACCTGCTCGAGCCGGGAGAGCCGCAACCACCACGTCGGCGAGGAGATCGGCAAGGGGAGACGCCTCGACGAGGTGCTCGCGGACATGATCACGGTGGCGGAGGGCGTCCACACGGCCCGGGCCGCCGTCGAGCTGGCCCGGCGATGGAACGTCGAGATGCCGATCACCCGCCAGGTCCACGCGGTCCTCTTCGAAGGCCGCGCGCCCGAGGAGGCGGTCGCGTCTCTGATGATGCGCGACCCGAAACCGGAACACTGGAGCTGACCCCTGGCCGACTCGCCGGGAGGACGCTGCGCTCAGCGAGGCGGACGCCATGCTCAAACGCACGTTCCCCAGGCTGTACTGGCGCATCGGTGACGTTGCCCACATCACCGGCCTCCAGCAGCAGACCCTGCGGAACTGGGAGCAGGAGTTCCCCTTCCTACGGCCCCGGCGCGACGCGAGCGGCGTCCGCGTCTACCGGGAGCGCGAGCTGCGCCTCGTCGTGCTGCTCCAGCACATGATGGAGAAGAACGGCCTCTCTCCCTCGCACGTGCGCGCCCTCCTCGTGGACGACCACGCAGGCTTGAACGAGCTCCTCGAACGCGTCGACCTCGACTCGGTGCTCGGCCCGGAGAAGGAGCCGACGTTCATGCCGGCCGGGCCGGAGGATGAGCGCGGCTCCCGCCGGGGTGGAGGCGCCGACGGAGCCGACGACGACACGCCTGCGGCGGCACCCGCGGCCGAAGGGACGGCGCAGGAGGCGGAGACCCAGCCGCCGATCGAGCAGCAGGCTGCGGAGGCGGTGCCGGCGGCAGAGACGTCGGAGGCGATGGTCGCACCGGCGGCTGCGCCGCTCGCCGAACCGGAGACGCAGGAGACGGACGCGCAGGCTGCGGAGGCCGCGCTGACGACCGAGAGACCGCAGGCGATCGTCGCGCCGCCGGAGGGCGTGCCGTCCGGCGAGCCGGAGACGCCGGAGACGCAGGAGACGGACGCGCAGGTTGCGGAGGCCGCGCTGACGACCGAGAGACCGCAGGCGATCGTTGCGCCGGCCGAGGGCGTGCCGTCCGGCGAGCCGGAGACGCCGGAGACGCAGGAGACGGACGCGCAGGATGCGGAGGCTGCGCTGACGACCGAGAGACCGGAGGCGATGCTCGCAATGCCCGAGGGCGTGCCGTCCGGCGAACCGGAGACGATCGTCGCGCTGCCGGAGGGCGTGCCGTCCGCGGAGCCGGAGACGGCGGAGGCGGACGCGCAGACCACAGAGGTGGTGCCGCTCGCCGAGGCCGTGCCGTTCACCGAGCCGGAGACGCAGGAGACGGACGCGCAGGTTGCGGAGGCCGCGCCGGCGACCGAAGGGACGGCGCACGTCGTCATGCCGGCCGGATCGCTCCGGACGGAACCGGGCGCATCGCGGGAACCGTTACCCCGATGGATAGCCGAGGAGCTATGCGGGCTGCGGGGAGAGCTCGCCGCGCTCCTGGAGATCCTCGAGTCGTTTCCGTCGAGCACCGGCGTGACCGACGGCGGCGAGGCCGAGGCGCCCGCCACGGGTGCAGCCGAGGCCGATGCAGCGGAGGCGGATATGGCCGAAGCGGACATGCCGCCGCGCTCGGGCGAATGAGGAGAGACCCCACGATGAGCGACACCGCGACAGGTCCGCGCCGACCGGCGTCGGCCCCTTCCGGCCGGGCACTGTTGGAGTCGTTCACCCAGTTCATCACCGCCGAGCGCGGCCTTTCGTCGAACACCCTCGTCGCGTACCGGCACGACCTCGAACGCTACGTCGACTTCCTCGAGAAGGACCGCGGCGGAGCCCTGCCCACGGCGGCGACGAAGGAGGACCTCGCGGTCTTCTTCGTCTGGCTGCGCACGTGCGGTCTGTGCGCCAGCAGCATCGCGCGGACCATGTCGTCGGTCCGCGTCTTCCACCGGTTTCTCGTCACCGAGGGCCTGGCGGACGTCAACCCCACGACGACCCTCGACACGCCGAAGCTCGAGCGGACGCTGCCGGAGGTGCTCACGCGGAGCGAGGTGGAGCGCCTGGTGGCCCGACCGGATGTGACCACCCCGCTCGGCCTGCGCGACCGGGCGATGCTCGAGTGCGCGTACGCCACGGGCCTGCGCGTGAGCGAGCTCGTCCAACTCGACCTGCACAACCTCTTCTTCGATCAGGGCTACATCCGCGTCATCGGCAAGGGCAACAAGGAGCGCCTCGTCCCCATCGGCAGGACGGCCATGACATACGTCAGCCGCTACGTGGCGGAGGCGCGGCCGGAGGTCGCCGGGCCGGACTCAGGGACGACCGTCTTCCTGAACTGGCGAGGCCGGCTCCTGACGCGGATGAGCTTCTGGCAGATGCTGAAGCGCTACTGCAAGGAGGCGCAGATCACCAAGACGATCAGCCCTCACTCCCTCCGCCACTCGTTCGCCACGCACCTCCTCGAAGGCGGCGCGGACCTCCGTGCCGTGCAGGAGATGCTCGGCCACAGCTCCATCGCCACGACGCAAGTCTACACCCATGTCGATCGCGAGCGCCTGAAGGCGATGCATCGGCAGTTCCACCCGCGAGGATGAGGAGATGGCCACGCCGGGGACCATGCCGCGCCGATGGAGGACGCGCCGCGCGCTCGCCCTCGCGCTTGCCCTCGCCATGGGCCTCCCGGCCCTCGTGACCGCCCTCGAGACGTTCACCGAACTCGACGAACAGCAGCTCCGCGCCAGCGTCGACTCGTACCTCGGCACGCGGTACCGCTACGGCGGTGCCACGCGGTCCGGCATGGACTGCTCCGGCTTCGTCGCCGTCGTCTACCGCGAACAGGGGATCGAGCTGCCCCGCCAGACCGGCGAACAGTACCACGTCGGCGAGCCGCTCGGGCGTGGCGATCTACGCGTCGGCGACCTCATCTTCTTCCGCACCCGCGGCAGAGGCGTCTCCCACGTCGGCATCTACGTCGGCGACGGCTCCTTCGCGCACGCGAGCACATCGCGCGGGGTCGTCGTCGAGAGCATGTCCGACGCGTACTGGGACACGCGCTACGTCGGCGCGCGCCGCATCGCGTCGCCTTCGACGATCGTCGTCTCCGGCGAGGAGGTCGGCCGGCCAGCGACGCGGCGCGTCGCGCTCATGGACATGTACCCGTACGTCGCCTCCGACCTCATCGACGTGCCCACGAGCGAGGTGGACAGCACCGCGGGGCTTCGCTTCCGCCTGAACTCGTCCGGGGACCTGACGATCAACCCGCAGATGACGTTCTGGCGCCGCCTGCAACTCGGCGGGTTCCTGCGCGTGGAATCGCTCGTGGTGGAGGGCTCGCCGAAGCTCACCATGCCGGATCTCCTCGCGAAGGTGCACGTGAACGACGAGGGCCGGTGGCTGCCATCGTTCGCCGCGGGGATCGACACGCGCGAGCAGCGGACCGTGTACGGGACTCCATCCGGCGATTCGGTCGCGACGAGCGACCCGCGGGGGGCGTTCATCGCGGCGACGAGCACGCTTGGCCCGCCGACGCCGGCGACGACGTTGTTCGGCGCGGCGCACTTCCACGCCGGGGCGAGCTTCTACCCCGGCGGGCCGCTGCGCCACGAGCTCTCCTTCTTCATCGGCCTCGATCAGCCCTTCCTCGAGCGCGCGACCTTCATCGGCGAGATCGACAACATCTTCGGCCGCAGCGGCTGGCGCGCGAACATCGGCGCGCGCCTGGCGATCACCAGCGGCGCCTCCATCGAGTACGCCTACCTCTTCACCAGCCAGCGCGGCGCGAAGGACGACCGCGTCCTGCGGTTCAGCTTCAGCTTCCCGCATTGACGCACGTGTCGCGAGCGGCACGCCGCGCATACGTGCATGCTCCCGGTGGATGTGCATCCGCCGGGGTTCTGTTGTTGGAGCGAACCCGCGAGCGCAACGCGTCCCACCATGTACGCTTCTGACGCCGTCGGAGAGACGTACGTCCCGCGCGCACCTCGTGCTCGCCCCGAAGGTGCGCAGCGCCTCGCCATGCTCCAGCTATGGTAGAACAGGCGCGCCATGGATTGCCGTCGAGCGACGAGAGCGTGGGGCCTGGAAGACGGTACATCGCACGTGGCCGCGCGATGTTGCGCACGTCGCGCCTTGGAAGCGAGCCGGGTCGCATGGTATATTCACGGCGGTCCGATTCGCGAGGTGCGACAATGTCCGCTGCCCCTGGTCGAACGCGGCGCGAACTCGTGATGAGCGGCATCACGCTGGGGTTGATCGCGCTTGGCGTGTTGTTGTTCGTCGGGATGTTTGCCGGCATACTGGGCAGAGGAGCGCCCAGCTTGAGCCGCGAGCGCGTCGGGCTCGTCGAGGTGACGGGCGTCATCGCCGATCCGGATCCGGTGACGCGGCAGCTCAGGTACTTCGTCGAGACGGCCAGAGTCCCGGTCATCTTGCTGCGGATCGACAGCCCCGGCGGCTCGGTGGGCGCGGCGCAGGAGATCTACCGGCAGGTGCAGATCACGCGCCAACGGGGCGTGAAGGTGGTCGCCTCGATGGGGAACGTCGCGGCGAGCGGCGGCTACTACGTCGCGATCGCCGCGGACAGCATCATGGCGAACCCGGGCACGCTGACCGGCTCGATCGGCGTCATCGCCGAGTTTCCGGAGGTGGACACGCTGCTCCACAAGCTCGGCATCGGGTTCAACGTCATCACGAGCGGCAAGTACAAGGACACCGGCTCGCCGTTCCGGCCCATGCGGGCCGCCGACGAGCAGTTGCTGCGGGGTGTCATCCGCGACACCTACGAGCAGTTCGTCGAGGCGGTGAGCGCCGCCCGGCATATTCCGCGGGCGCGGCTCGACTCCCTCGCGCAGGGACAGGTCATGACGGGCCGGCAGGCGAAGGCTCGCGGCCTGATCGATACGCTCGGCAACTACGACGACGCGCTACGACTGGCGCGGAGGATGGGCGGCCTAGGCGCAAGCGCGCGGCTTGTGCGTGCGCCGGCGGCGCCGAAGGGGCTCCTGCAACGGCTCCTCGATGGGGCGAGCGGGCTTCGGCACGCGCCGAACGTATCGGTGCAGTACCTCATGCCGTAGGCGTGCACGATGCCGTATCCTGGGGCGAACATCACGAAGGCCGATCTGGCACGGCAGATCGCCGAGCGCATCGGCCTCACGCATACGGCGACCCAGGCCGTCATCGACGGTTTCCTCGCCGCGGTCGTCCTTGCGCTCGAAGAGCATCGGAGCGTGCAACTCCGCGGGTTCGGCACGTTCGTCGTGAAGGACCGGGCCCCGCGCGTCGGGCGCAATCCCAGGAGTGGCGAGAAGGTGCCGGTGCCCCCACGCGCGGTGCCGATGTTCCGGCCCTGTCGGGAACTGCGCGATGCGGTGGCACGTAAGGTAGGTGGCCACGAGCGTTCGGTTGGTCGAGCATGACCCTTGTGAAGATGGCGGAACGCCGAGGAGGCGACATTGCCCTGCGGACGAAAGCGTAAGCGGCATAAGATCAACACGCACAAGCGGAAGAAGCGGCTTCGCAAGAACCGTCATAAGAAGAAGTAATCCCCCGCGTGGGCCAGTAGCTCAGCTGGATAGAGCGTTGGTCTCCGGAACCAAAGGTCGGAGGTTCGAATCCTCCCTGGCTCACCACTCATCGTACGTCGGGGCGTGGCGCAGTCCGGATAGCGCACCAGACTGGGGGTCTGGGGGCCGTCGGTTCGAATCCGACCGCCCCGACCATCTCTTACCCCTTCCCGTGGGGCTTTCCGGCGTTGACCGCCCGGAAATCTCTTCGTGTGTCAGCCCCCAAAACTGCTATCAAACTATCATCACCCTCTGACCGCCGGAGCGTCTACACGTAGGTCGCAGGAGCCATGTCCACGGCGGCCATGAACGCGTACCTTCATGTCGTCGTGGCGGCCACGACCGCCTCGGCCACGCTCCGGGCTGCTCGCCGCAGCGCGGGGGCACCTCTTTGTACGGGAGAGGATACCGCCTCGGGCTCCGGCGGCGCAACGGGCAGGGGCAGGATCATGACGTGTCGGCAATGAGGCGGTTGAGTTCGTGTCGCTGCTCCGCCATCCTCCGGTGATCCTCCGCGTCCATGCGGTGAAGGGTGCGCATCTGTTCCACGAAGGCCTGTTCGGCTTCCACGTCTTCCGGCTCGGTCGGGCCGACCGGCTTGCCGCCCTCGGAGACGGTCTTCAGGATCGCCATCGCTGCCCGCAGCCGCACGCCCTCGTCTCCGCTGTCGAGGAGGCCCTGCATCGCATCAACCGCCCGGTGGGCGAGGGTGCACAGGCGGTCCCGGTGCGCCTGCCACAGTTCCAGCCGCCGGGCGTTCATCATGGCGATGAAGGCCGGCTCGTTGTGCCACCGTGAGACCGTCTCCCGGGCAACACCCACCTTTTCGGCCCCCTCCCGCTGGTTCTTCCCGGACAGCAACAGACCAATGACCCGTTCCTGTTGCTCGCTCGGACCGTCAGATCTGCTCACCGTGCGTCACCCCTTTCCGTGTTGTGCTGGCCGGCGTACTCGCCGGCACGCCCGGAGAGCGTTCGCCACCTTCGGCACGAGGTCCGGCGGGATCGCCACGCCCCGCTTCGTCGGGATGAGTTCCCCGTCCGGCGTGTCGTCCTTCCGCACCCACGACCGAACATCGACGTACGTCCTACCGTTGAACTCGACACGCTGCACCCGGATCACCTCATGGGTGCTCTTCGCTATGTCCGCCGCTCACCTCCGTGGATTCATTGCTGCCGCCATAGGGAGAAGGGGTCCCGGCAGAAACGAATCATGGGTTGTGAGTTCTCACCTCACTCATTTCATTTCTGCCAGGATGGCTTTCACTATCCCGGCAGAAAGAAACGCCGTCGTCCTCCGGCTCGGTGTGCAACCAGAACCGGAAGGGATCGTTCCGTTTTCCCTGTCCGGTACGTGCCACCCGCCCGGCCCGTTGAAGCTCCGTTAGTACCTCCTGCGCAGTCGTCCGCTTGAGTTCCGTCGTCTCCAAGAGGGAGTCGAGGGGTAGCGCCTCGTCGGGCACCGACGGCAATGCGTTCAGGAGGATCCTCCGTGCTTCTTCCTTCCCGTACGCCTCTGACGAACCGAGCGAGACGTACCCTGCCTCGGTCAGTTCGATGGTGAGCGTATCGGGCGTCTCCGAGAACCGGGACAGGCTGTGAATCTCGCGTACTGTCCGCCGTGCATTTGCCCCCGGCGGACGACGTAGCGAGAGCACCACGTCCACCACCCCGCCGAATGCGGTCGAACCCCGTGCGGAATCGCCCACGTCGCCGCCCGACTTGCGCTCATGCCGCACGATCACGACGCCCATTCCCGTGCGAGCCGCCGCCTGAAGAGGCTCCACCACCTCGCAGATGCTCACGACCGGCGTGGACATCCCCATGTGCAAGAACGTCGTGCTCGTCCGCGACGTGGGCTCGATGACCGAGTTCAAGCAGATCATCGGGCGGGGCACGCGGGTTCGCGACGACTATGGGAAGCTCTTCTTCAGCATCCTCGACTACACCGGCACCGCGAATCGCCACTTCGCCGACCCCGACTTCGACGGCGACCCGGTCCGCGAGACCGAGGTGCAGATGGACGAGGAGGGGAAGGAGGTCGGAGGCGAGGAAGTGCTTGTCGATCGTGAGGAGGAAACGGGCGACGAGCCGGAACCGGATGACCTCGGACCGGACTTCGACGACGGTACCGACGCGACGCCGCGCAAGTTCTACTTTGACGGTGGGTCGGTCGAGATTGTGGCGCACCTTGTCTACGAGCTCGCCGCGGACGGGACGCAGCTCCGCGTCGTGAAGCTCACCACCTACGCGGCGGAGAGCGTGCGGACACTCTACCCGAACGTGATCGACCTGCGCCGGGAGTGGTCCGATCCGCAGGGGCGATCACGGGTGATCGAGGCGCTTGGCGAGCGGGGCATCGACTTCAAGGAGCTTGCAGCCACAGCGAACCAGCCCGATGCCGACCCGTTCGACCTGCTCTGCCACCTCGCGTTCAATGCTCCTCTGCGCACACGGCGCGAGCGCGCCCAACGGTTGCGAAGCGAGAAGAAGGACTTCTTCGACCGCTTTGGGCCCGAAGCACGGACGATCCTCGACGAACTGATCGAGAAGTACACGGACCACGGCGTCGCGCAGTTCCGCATCCCCGACGTGCTCCAGGTCCCGCCAATCAACCAGCACGGCAATGTCACGGAGATCATCCGCTACTTCGGCGGCGCCGAGCATCTGCGGGAGGCGGTGAACGAGCTTCAGACGCTGCTCTACGCGGCATGAGGCACAGGACGGACCATGGCTCGACGGAAGAAGAACGACACCTCCATTCCTACCACCGCACAGCAACTCGGCAGCGTCGTGAAATCCGCGCGTGACATCATGCGCAAGGACAAGGGGCTCTCTACCGACCTCGACCGGCTGCCGATGCTCACGTGGATCATGTTCCTCAAGTTCGTCGACGACCTCGAACGCGAGGAGGAGGACAAGGCGGTGCTGGGCAGCGAACGCTTCCGCCCGTGCATCGAGCCGCCGTACCGGTGGCGCGACTGGGCCGCGCCCGAGGGCCGCATCACCGGCCCGGAACTCCTCGCCTTCATCAACCAGGACGAGTGCACCCGCCCCGATGGGACGAAGGGGCCCGGCCTCTTCGCGTGCCTTCGCGGCCTGCGCGATAACGGCTCGGCGAGCAGCGCCGGGCGCCGCGGCGTCATCTCCACCGTCTTCTCCGGCATCGCCAACCGGATGAGCTCGGGCTACCTCCTCCGCGACGTGATCGACAAGGTCAACGCGATCAACTTCCTCGCGCGGGACGAGCTGTTCACCCTCGGCGCGCTCTACGAGTCGATGCTCAAGGAGATGCGCGACGCCGCCGGCGACAACGGCGAGTTCTACACGCCCCGCGCCGTCGTCCGGTTCATGGTCGAGGTGATGGACCCAAGGCTCGGCGAGGTTGTGCTCGACCCGGCCTGCGGCACCGGTGGGTTCCTCAGCGAGTCCTTTGCCCACCTGGAGAAACAATGCCAAACAGTAGAGGACCGGCGCACGCTCCAGGAGCGGAGCATCTTCGGCGGCGAGGCGAAGGCGCTCCCCTACCTCCTCTGCGAGATGAACCTCCTCCTCCACGGCCTCGAAGCGCCCCAGATCGACCCCGGCAACAGCCTCCGCCACAAGCTGACCGACCTTGGCGACCGCGACCGCGTGGACCTGATCCTCACGAACCCACCCTTCGGAGGCGAGGAAGAGCGCGGCATACTCCGCAACTTCGCCGCGGCACGTCTTTGAGGCCGCCGCGCCATACCTGCGGCACTGGCTCGCCCGGCCGAAGCACGCGCCGGAGGACGGCCTGCCGCTCGACGGCCAGCCGCCCGACGGCCAGACCGACTAGTAGGTCATCCACGTAGGCGCGCCGGGTCTGATTGTTGTGAGAAGCGGGTGATATTGGTGGGTTTCGTGCTGGATGATGCCGGGAAGGGGGCCGGAGATGTCGGAGAAACGCTGGGTGGTGATGGTGGATGATGCGGAGCGGACGTATCTGAACGATCTGATCTCGAAGGGAAAGCGGTCGGCCCGCGCGGTGATCGGGGCACAGGTGCTGCTGAAAGCCGCCGAGGGATGGACCGATACGCAGATCGCCGAGGCGCTGCCGGTGTGCGTGCGGACGGTCGAGCGGCTCCGCAGGCGCAGCGTCGAAGAAGGGGTCGAGGCGGCGTTGCAGCGCCGGAGGCAACTGCACCGGAAAGCACCCCGGCTCGCCCTCGATCCGCGCGGCGACGGCGGCCGGTACCGCGGCATCGTCGTCGTGCCGGGCGCGTGGGTCGACGTCGAGCGGTCGGGACGGAAGACGAAGGTGGATTGGACCCTCCGGGCCGAGCGCGGCGAGCTCTCGCTCCGGACGCTCGCCCTGGTCATGCCGCTGGGCTGGCGGGATGTCCGCGCGAAGGCGACGCTCGACGGTCAGCCGGTGGACATGGCGCCCGACGTGCGGAAGTGGAACCTCGACCTGATCTTCCCCGATGGGGTGCGCCTCGCCGAGGGAGCGGAGCTCGTCGTACGGCTCAAGGAGGCGTGAGGGATCGTAGGGGCGATCCCCCGTGGCCGCCCCTGGCGCATGGTGCACCGCGGGGCACGGAGACCGCGCCCCACGGGTCCGACGCGGATGTAGCGACCGACATCGCTGCCCTGCGGTTGTAGGGGCGACCCGCCGGGTCGCCCCTGCCCCGTTTCGCACGCGCACGCCGCGTCACATCGGCCGCCGGGGGCGACCCACCGGGTCGCCCCTACCGCATCGTCACGAGGACGGACGTTCCTGTCCGCTCTCCTCATCCGTCGTCGCGGGCCTCTGCGTCTTCTTGCGCGGATAATGCTCCTCAAACCACGCGCGCTGTTCGTCGCTGATCACCGCGTCCCACCAGTTGGCGTCCTTCCAGCTTTCCGCCTTGTCCCAGTCCACTGCGCGGGACAGGTCGGCTCGTTCGAGATGCGCCTCTGCCAGGTAGGCCCCTTCGAGATGTGCGCCGCGCAGGATGGCACGCTCGAGATGCGCGCTCCGCAGGTCGGCGCCGCCGAGCTTCGCGGCCACGAGGTAGGCACCATCGAGATGCGCGTCCATAAGGGTGGTGCCTTCGAAATGCGCTGACCCAAGGTTGGCTCCTTCGAGGTGCGCGCCCGTCAGGTAGGCGCCTTCCAGACGCGCGGTCCAGAGGCCGGCGCCGGTGAGGACCACGTCGCTCAACCCGCCCTCGTCGAGCCACTGGTTGCCCGGTCGGCGGCGCCAGCGCTTCACGAGCCTCCACCGAGAGGGCATCTCGGGCGACGAATCGACCTCGCCTGGGCTTGCCTCAAAGATGACTCGCGCGATCACGTCGCGGCTCGCGACGAAGAGAGGGCTCTCCTTCAGCTTGTCCGCGTCAGCGGGCTTGCTAGCGTCCTCTGGCGCCGGGAACCACCGACGGTGACGGTTCACGAGCGTCTGGAGCGCCGGCAGCCCGATCTCGACGAGCTGTTCTTGGATGGCATCGAGAACGGCTGTGTCCGCGCGGTCGGCCGCGGCTGTAGCGCTGGTTTCCGTCGCGAGGCTTTCGACGAGAAGCCGGATGATGTCGTCGCGGAACGGGTAGTCCTTGTGGCGGAGCTTCAGAGGGTTGCGGAGTTCGGTCAGACGCTTCAGTCCGATCGCCGCGGCAACGCGAACGCTCGCCGCCTGTTTCTGGTCCGCGAACCGCTCCAGGTGCGTGCGGAACATTTCGTCGTGATGGACCATCTGGGCGGCGCCCTGTGTCGCCCAGTTCCGCCACGCATTCAGCCCAAACCCGAAGAGCAGGCCAAGGCCGGCGAGGACGCCAGATCCGATCCAATAGTAGAACTGGCGTCCTGCTTCCCGCTTCCGCTGTTCGAGGGTCGCCTTGGCGATGCTGTCCGCGCGGGTGATCGCAGCGGAGCCCGCGACGTCCTCCGGGCCGCGCAGGAGGCGGACCTGGAGCGGTTGGGGCGCGACGACGGTCGTCGTGTCGGCGTGTGCGCGCGCGGCGACGACGATCAGCGCGGCGACGATGAGGAACGGCGCGGCGATTCGGCGGACCACGGAGAGCCGCATGTCGGCCATCCTTCCCGCTGGAATGTATGGGGCCAGGATTCACCGATGGTACGTCGCAAGGTAGCGCCGCGTCGCCCATGTGGCAACGGCGGCGTGCTGCCTTCGGCGGCATGTATCGGCAACCCGCCGGGTCGCCGTGTCCCCGACGATGGGCCGTAGGGGCGGGGTTTCCCCGCCCCAGGGCGCCGCGACGGCGCCCCTACGGCAACCGACTGCATCGAGGACGGTCGTGTTCCCCCGTCGGCCGTAGGGGCGGGGTCTCCCCGCCCCAGGGCGCCGTAACGGCGCCCCTACGGCAACCGACTGCATCGAGGACGATCGTGTTCCCCCGTCGGCCGTAGGGGCGGGGTCTCCCCGCCCCAGGGCGCCGTAACGGCGCCCCCAACGGCAACCGGCTGTCCCCGACGCGGCGGACGCTTGCCGCGGTTCGCCTTCCGTGCGGGGTTTCCGCGCCCCAGGGCGCCGCGACGGCGCCCGTACGGCAATCGGCTGTGTCGAGGACGATCGTGTTCCCCCGTCGGCCGTAGGGGCGGGGTCTCCCCGCCCCAGGGCGCCGTAACGGCGCCCCCAACGGCAACCGGCTGTCCCCGACGCGGCGGACCCTTGCCGCGGTTGCCTTCCGTGCGGGGTCTCCCCGCCCCAGGGCGCCGCGACGGCGCCCCTACGGCAACCGGCTGTCCCCGACGCGGCGGACGCTTGCCGCGGTTGCCTTCCGTGCGGGCTTTCCCCGCCTCGTGTTCACGGGCCGAGATCGGCTGCAGAAGGTTGGCTCGCGATCGCGGCCTTTCGCCGCAGGGCCCGCTCCAGGTTCGATGGCAGCATGAGGTGAGGCGTCCATGCGAGCACGGCGAGGGCGACGAGCGAGCCGAACTGCACGTATGGTTGCGCCATCTGGATGCCGCAGGCGCCGAGCCAGAGGTACGCCCGCGGGACCTGCGGCGGGATGGTCTGCGAGCGCAGGGCCTGGAGCTCGAAGAAGACGAAGATCCCTATCGTGAGCACGTGGATGATCGGCGGCAGCGAGAAACGGAAGCCGACCGCCTGCGCGACGATGAGCCGCACCGAAGGCGTCATGCCCCACATGACCACGACGGAGAGCAGGAGCGCGACGAGGCCGCCGGCCGCGGCGGTGAGATCGACCTCGCGGCGTCGGGTGACGGTCACGACGAGCGCCCACGGCAACAAGAGACACGCCATCTCCGCGGCGGCCGCAAGCCAGCGCGTGCTCCCTTCCGTGGGGATGTAGACCGAGATGCCGCGGTACAGGGTCGCGCACAAGAGTGCCACCGAGGCGATGCCGACGGTCGCTCGGGCGAGCGCCACGCCGTAGATGAGCGCGTCCGCAGCGATGGCCACCACGGTGACGGCGGCGAGCACGTGCCGGGCGAGGTCGAGCCAGGCGACGTACGGCCAGAGCTGGCTCGCCGTCGCCGCCAGGCCGAGGAGGAAGAGGAGGGCGTAGACGGTCGTGCGGAGCCCCGGCTGGTCCACGCCGTCGGTCGCCTCGCTCCAGGCCAGCCAGATCACGAAGACGAACGCTCCGCCGATCAGCAGCGCGATCGTGAGGGACTCGACCGCCTCGAGCCCCGACAGTACGAGCGATGATCCCCAGCGTCGTCGGATCACCGGCAGCACGATGCGGCCGATGCCGAGTTCGACGCCCGCGCAGATGCCGAGGGCCGTCAGCGCCGCGGTCTGTCGCTTGTCCACTCTTACTCCTCCTGTATATTCTACTCGAAGTATTCAGTCGAGGTTTCCCCGGGTCAAGCAGGCAGTCGCCGCAGGCGACCGCAGGCTGCGGGAGGATCAGCGCACGTGAAGCGCACGCGTCGCGAACCTTGTCCCGCGGGGATCGAGGACCGCTGTCCCATCCCGCGGTACCGTTGCCGCGAGGTCGGCACGCCGGGACAGCACTGCTTCGAGTTGTTCGCCGAGTTCGAGTTCTTCGTGCTGCCGGACGAGGAGAGCGCGGATACGTTCTCCTCGTCCGCTCGGCGCAGAGACGACGAGGAAGGTGGGCGATGGATGCCCTGGCAAAGTGGTTCATGAAGACCGGCTCGTTGCTCGTGCTTGCCGGCCTCGTGCTCATGTGGATGAAGCGGCGGAATTGGCTGGGCGTCGTGGGTCACGTCCCCGGCGACGTCCGATGGAAGGTCGGGTCGAGCCACATGCGGCTGCCGATCGGGAGCGGCCTTCTGGCCCTCGTCCTGCTGACGATCTACATGAACACGGGCCGTCGTCGGTGACGATTCCCATCGATTGGCAGCGCACCGCCTACCACTACGAGCTCGACCCCGCGCGCATCGCCCAGCGGCCCGTCGTGCCGCGCGACGCGGCGCGGCTCCTCGTGCACGACCGCGCGAGCGGCGCGACGTCCCACGAGCGCTTCTCCGATCTCCCCCGGTTCCTTCACACGGGCGATCTCCTCGTCATCAACACGACGCGCGTCCTGCCGGCGCGGCTCTTCCCGCGGCGCGCCGACACGGGTGCCGCGGTCCAGGTCCTCCTTCTCCGCGCCCGGACGCCATCCCTCTGGGAGGCGCTCGTGCGCCCGGGCCGCCGGCTCCGACCGGGCGCCGAGCTTCGCTGGGAGGACGGCACCGCGGCGACGGTCGTCGAGCGGCTGCCCGACGGCGCGCGGCTCGTGAGCTTCTCCCGCCCGGTCGAACTCGCCTGGCTTCGGACGATGGGCGCCATGCCGCTGCCGCCGTACATCCGCCGTGCCGCCACGAGCGAGGACGCCGAGCAGTACCAGACGGTCTACGCGAGCGAGCCGGGCGCCGTCGCCGCGCCGACCGCTGGCCTCCACTTCACGCCGGAGCTCCTCGAGCGCCTCGAGGCGATGGGCGTCCGGCGCGCCGAGGTCGTCCTCCACGTCGGCACCGGAACGTTCCGCCCCGTACGCGTCGACGACATCCGCGAGCACGCCATGCACCGCGAGCACTATCAGGTGCCCGCGGAGACGCTCGACGCGCTTCGGCGGACGCGCGCCGACGGTGGGCGCATCATCGCGGTCGGAACCACGTCGGTGCGCACCCTCGAGACGATCGCCGCCAACGGCCAAGCGGACGCACGCGAACCCGTCTCCGACTGGACGGACATCTTCATCTACCCACCGCACACGTTCCGCCTCACCGACACGATGATCACCAACCTCCACCTGCCGGAATCGACCCTCCTCATGCTCGTCGCCGCCTTCGCCGGGCGGGACCACATCCTCGCGCTCTACCGCGAGGCCGCCGCGCGCAGCTACCGCTTCTACAGCTACGGCGACGCCATGCTGCTCGTCTGACGCGCCTCCACGTGGGTGATGCCCTGGATTGGGCGGGACAAGAGTACGGCGCGGCAAGGGGCGCACGAGGGCGGCCGTGTTCCGAGGCATGAAGATGGCTGGCGGACGGCCGGGAGCCATCGCCAGCGGCACGATGCGCCGGCTACCCAGCACGGGCGCGCTGGGTAGCCGGTACTGAGGGAGATCAGCGGCCCTGGGTGGACGACTGCGGCGTCAACTGCGAGCGCAAGCTGTTGGCGAACGCCTCCGCACGGGCGTTGTTCTGCGCGCGTGCTTCCGCAGCCTGCCGCTCGAAGGCCGCCGCCGCCGCGCGTTGCAGGTCGGTCTGCGCGACGCTCAACAGCACGTACGAGTTGTAGAAGTAGTGCCAGCCGTCGAGCTGCCACTCCTTGACGTGCTCGTAGTAGGTCTCCGTCTCTCGCGTGCCCTGGGCGACCGACTGAGCCAGGAGGCGGAAGCCATCCTCGATGTAGTTGCCCGCCTGACCCTCGTCGGTGATGCCGGCCTCGACGCGCGCCTTGGTGTAGTCCACCATCCCGCTCGCCCCGAGGTACTCGATGATCTTCTGGATGGCGTTCTGCCGCGCGTCGGTGCCCGCGTTCTCCAGGCTCGACCCGTGCGTCTTCATCCCCGTGAAGAACATCCTTCCGTCTCGGTCCTCGGGGACGCGGGTGACCCAGTTCGGCCGATCGCCCGGCACGCGCTCCATGATGATCTGTTCGCCGATGTCGGGCGGCCGCGCCTTGCTGCACGAGAGGAACCCGACCGTGGCTACCACCGCGAGCATGCAGACGATGATGCGTTTCATGGTACCCCCTTCGAGATGGCCGCGCCTCGTGCGGACGAACCGGCAGCGTCCCGTCCCTCCGCGGCAAAGAGGACCGTACACGTGAGGAAATCCGCGTCGCCTGCCCGCGAACCCGCGGAGAGGCCATGCGCTCCTCCGTGATATGCGGATAGGTTGATAGACAGTATATCATCCGCGACGCGGCAGGACAAGTGAGTCGGATCACATGGGATGAAGGATATGCGTGCGCTGGCGAGCGGCGTGTACCTCTGCCGGGTCGCGAGCAGGTCGGACGCCATCGTGCGGAAGATGGCGCTCGTGCGGTAGGCGGGGTGCGCCGTAGTGCTCCCTCGCGGTCATTCTCAGAGTAGCCCGGGACCTTCGGAGACTTCATGCCCCCAGGGTTCGGGGGCGGGGCCGGAGCACAGCGTTCTGCCGGGGATGGGTCGTCCCCTCCCTGCAGGACTGGCAGACGGGGCAGCTGCATTGAAGGGGGCGGCGGGTATCAGCTAAATGCCAGAGATACCGTGGCCGATTCGTAGATCTTCGTCACGCCCTGGGTGCGGAACAGAACGCTGTAACAGCAGTGGAGATACCAGACCATCTGCCAGAGGGGGTCTTCTGGTTCCAGGTAGTTCACTCTGATACCGAGTTTCTTGGTCTCATCTGCATCGATAACGGCCCCATGCGTTAGCCACGTCTTCACTGCGCAAAGGCTCTCGGCAATCTTTGCGGCAAGTTGATCGCGGTCCGGCTCCTCCATCGGCTCGTACTCGCCGATCCTCAACATGTGCTGCTTCAGCCATTTCATGGCGAACTGCTTCGACCGGTCCATCGAATTCCGGCACAGGCCGATGAAGCCGATGTTGATGCCCTCGAGGAGCGGAAAGTAGGCCGCGGAAAGCGTGCCCGTGGCGGCGACTTCCTGCTTGATGGTCTCGAACTCGTCGAGGAAGGACTGTGCGGAGACCCAGATGGTCTGTCCCCCGGGGCCTTTCGTCGGCACCTGCGCATCGATGGGGCCCAGTTCGGAGGTGATGCCCATGACAACTTCGTCGGACGCAAGGGCCATAAGGGTAGCAGCGCTCTTCGCGTACTCTGGAACAATAGCACGCAGGCCGCCGCTGCGACGATGGCGGCACATGTAAACGATCTTCTCCGCAGCGTCCACATCCCCACCTGGGCTGTGGACGAGGAGGTCAACCGGCTCCCCGGGGATGAGGGGAGCAAGGAGATCGCCGAACGGTTGTACGTCGTCCAGACTCAGAGCCGCTGTGTTGAGCATAACGTTGGTTTCGTAGACGAGCAACTTGCGTCCGGTATGCCTCTGGATCTTGCAGATGGCTTCCTGCCGTGCATAGCGGTCGCTATTCAGAGCTTGGTACAGCGGAGTGCGAGGCAGTAGTACGGGCACGTCCGGCATGATCATGCCTTCGTCAGGCCGCTGACCTGCTTCACATGCAGGCGGCCCGTATGGCTCGACTCTTCCCAACGAATGCCACGGGATTTCAGGTAGCCGTAGTACTGTTTCCGGAACTCACTGATGGAGGACACCTTCTGGAGATGTCGATCTGCGGCGCGCTCGATCTCCTCGATCAGACCCTTGTCGGAGCGCTTCACGGCCATGTGGAAATCCCCCGGCGGGAACGGAAACACTGAGGGCGGGGCGAGACAGATACTACGATAGCGTAGTTTGGATCACGTGTCAAGCATATCCTGCAATGCGGCCGGGTCCCCATTAACAGGCGGAACGCCGTGGAGTGGCTCCCCGGTTCCCCATGCGGGAGCCGTGCAGGCCTCATGCACCCCCTTGACAATGGGGACCTCCAAATCCGGACGCCGCTGATGGGTCATGGTTTCCGCGATCTGGAGGCCGTGCGGATGTGGATCGTGCCTGCGCGCAAGATAGCCCTCTTGCGGCAGGGAACGCCGCGGCTCACTCCGCCACGAGGAGCGGGTTGAACCGCGTGTCGTAGTCGAACGTGTCGATGCCTTCCTTCCGCTTGAGGAAGCCCGCGGCGAGGTACGTGAGCGGCGTCGCGGCGGCCTCGTAGAGACACTTCACGATCCACTGCGTGAGGATCGTCCCGGCGATCAGGCGCGACGGCATCACCCCGCTGAAGGCGAGCGCAATGAACACGAGCGAGTCGAGCCCTTCGCCGACGAGCGTCGAGCCGATCGTGCGCGTCCAGAGCCAGCGGCCCCGCGTCGCGATCTTCATCTTCGCCAGGACGAACGAGTTGGCGAACTCGCCGACGAGGTAGGCGACGAACGACGCCGCGAGTAAGCGCGGCGTGAAGCCGAGGATGCGCTCGTAGGCGGCCTGCGCATTCCAGAAGCCCGCCGGGGGGATCATCTGCGCGATCCAGATCGCCGCGACGACGAGGAGGTTGCAGAGGAAGCCGAGCCAGATCACGCGGCGCGCCTGCCGGTAGCCATACACCTCCGTCAGCACGTCGCCGAAGATGTAGCTGATCGGGAAGATGATCACGCCTGCCGGCATCACGAGCCCGGCGACGGCGATCACCTTCACCGCGATGATGTTCGCCGTCACCAGGCACGTGACGAACACCGCGACGATCGCCACGAACCAGTGGGAGTACCGCGCCTGTTCGGGAGCCATCATGCGGGCAGCATACCCTCCGGCGGAATCGTTCCGGCATTTCCGATAGATCGCCGAACCCTCGGCGATGGTTCCCCAAAAGATGCGGCTCGGCGGGATACGCCGCAACCGAGCCGGGCGTCTCCGCCGCTCTTCTCCCTCCCACGTCACTCGCAGACGCCGATGCGACGGCCGAGTTCGAGGAACCGCTGCACCCGGCGTAGCGGCGTCCGCGGCGTGATCGGGCTCGCGATGGTGATGATGAAGCCGCGGCCTCTCCTTCCGGCGGCAACCTGTCGGCGGACCTCCGCCTCCAGTTCCTCGTCGGTGCCATCCTGCAGGATGCCCACCGGATCGATGTTCGCGCAGACCGTCATCCGGTCGCCGATGCGCTCGATCACGGTGGCGACGTCGTTCACGTAGCCCTTCATCGAGCACTCCATGAGGAGCCCGTCGGCGCCGGTGGACGCGACCTGATCGAGCCGGTCCGAGATGCCGCCCCAGTGGGCGAGGAACGCCTTGTGCCCGAGGCGATGGATCTCGTCCACCATGGCCCGGACGTAGGGCACGCTGTGCCGCTCGTAGTGCGTCGGGCTGATCATGTCGCTCGAGGCGAGGGAGTCGTCGATGAAGACGGCATCGCCGCCCGCGCGAGCGAACCGGCGGATGCGGGAGATCTCCTGCGCGAGGGTCTTCTCGCAAAGGTAGTCGATGAACTCCGGCTCCTCGACGAGGAGCGCGAGGAAGTTGGTCAGGCCGACGTGGTACGTGCAGTTGAACACCGTCCCCACGACGCCGCCGGAGATGATGAAGTCGTCGGGGAAGGCGCGGACGATGGCGTCGACGTTGTCGTTCCGCCCGTCGGCGATGACCGCATCGATGTCTTCCGGCTGCACCCGCCGATCGACGTCCTCGCGGGTGACGACGTGCCGCGTCTCGTCGGCGGTCTGGCCGAAGGGATGGCCGCTCGGGTCGAGGTGGATGGGAAACCACTCGCCGGTGGCCAGGTCGTGCCGGTAGGGCCGGCCGTCGCGCTCGACGAACTCGTGCCGCTCGCGCCACGACCGCGACGCGCCCCCGTGCACCGGCATGATCGTCTCGAACGGCGCGCGCTCCTGCATGATGCGGAGGAGCTCCACGTGGCGCTCCGGCCCGCTGCTCACCCACTCGTGCACGCGCCACTGCGGCAGATCGGTGAGCTCGGCGAAGCGGTCCATGTGGTAGTACAGGCCGTAGAGCACGGTGACCGGGAACCGGTCGACGGGTCTCCCCTCCAGCGCAGCGTGCACGCGCTCCTTGTTCGTCACGAGCATGTCCTTGTCGGCAAGTGCGTCGGCGGACGTACACGGCGGTGGGCTTGCTCCCCTCGTGTCCCAGTCGGACCGTATCAGGAGGCGGGTCCGGCAAGGGGGAAAGATAGCGCGTCGGCCCGGCATTCCACAGCCACGCCGAGCGTGCTGTTGGCGGCGCCATCCGAGCACGCGCGAGGCACGGCAGCCCTTGTTCGTGCCGGCAGGGTTGGACGGTGCTCTGCGATGTGCGTTCGTTAATTACCTAGTCCAGAGCATTGGTGGTGGTAAAGCCACCGTGACCATACTGCACGTTGTCAGCCAGGATGCGACCGTACGTCCATACGGCGGCCCCGCCGCATCTCGGGCGCGACCGGGCAGATCGCCACGGGTCGGGGCCTGATGGGCAGGGCGCCTTCACTGGAGGCGGAGCATGGACCGCATCGTGCTGCTGGTCGACCACCAGCGAACCCGCAGCATACTGACACGGCACCTGGAGCCGCGCTACCAGTTGCTGGTGCCCGACGCGCTCCCGCCGGAGGGGGAGCCGTTCGATCTCTGCATCGTCGATCTCACCGCAAGCGAGCGGGTGCGCGACTGGATACGGACGCGGAAAGAGGCCGAGCAGCCGGTGTTCCTGCCGGTCCTCCTCGTCGTCGCTCGGCGGCACGCGGCGATGGCGGGACGTCAACTGCGGGATGGCGTCGACGAATCCATCGCCGCTCCAGTGGATGGGGCCGAGCTAGAGGTGCGGCTGGAGGGGCTCCTCCATAGGCGGCGGCTATCCGCCCAGCTGAAGCTGAGCCGTGACGCGCAACTTCAGGCCAGCCACGCGCTCCGGGCGAGCGGGGAACGGTACCGCCTGCTCTTCAACGCGGGCTCGGATGTGATCATCGTCCATCGAACGGTGTCCGATCCGGAGCGACCGGGCGCGATCCTGGAGGTGAACGAGGTCGCCTGCACGATGTCGGGGCGCACGCGCGAGGAACTGCTGGGGTTGACGATTGCCGATCTGGTGGCGCCGGAGTGCAGGGATACGGTGGCCGCCATACGGGATACGATCGACGCCGAAGGGAGAATCCTCACGGAGTTGCTCCACGAGACGAAGGATGGGAGAAGGATCGCCGTCGAGATCAGTGCGAACGCGTTCGATCTGGAGGGCCGCCCGGCGGTGCTCTCGATCGCCCGCGACGTCAGCGAGCGGAAACGGGCGGAGGAAGCGCTCAGGACCAGGAACAACCTGCTCGAAGCGATCATCCAGGCATCACCCCTGGCCATCTTCTCCATCGACCTCGATGACATGGTCAGGACGTGGAACCGCTCGGCGGAGCGAACATTCGGCTGGTCGGCCGCGGAGGTGATCGGCCGGCGCCTTCCCATCATCCCAGCCGACAAGCAGGAGGAGTTCCGCGAGCTGCGCGACCGGGTGCTGCGCGGCGACTCCTTCGCCGCCATGGCACTCCGCCGGCAGCGGAAAGACGGTGCGCTGATCGACATCAGCCTCTCGACCGCGCTGCTCCACGGGCCGAACGACGAGGCCGCGGGCATCATGGCACTCGCGGACGACGTCACGGAGCGAAGACGTGTGGCGGAGGCGCTCTACCTGACACAGTTCTCCGTGGACCGCGCGGCGGATGGGATCGCCTGGTTCAACTCCGAGGGCGAGTGCCTCTACGTCAACGAGGCGACCTGCCACATGCTCGGCTACGCGCGTTCGGAACTCCTCTCGATGCGTGTGTGGGACCTCGCCCCGGCCTTCCTGCGCGAGGAGCGGAAGGACGGCACGACGTGCCCGGTCGATCTGTCGTGGAGCTACATGGAGCGAGAAGGCGGCGGGTATCTGTTCTGCTTCGCGCGCGACATCACGGAGCAGAAACAAGCGGAGGCCGAGCTCGTCCGGCTGATCACGGCGATCGAGCAGGCGGGGGATATCGTGGCGATCACCGACCTGGACGGCAGGCTGTGCTACGTGAACGCCGCCTTCGATCGCGTCACCGACTACCGCCGCGAGGAAGCCATCGGGCAGCATATCCGCGCGCTGGAAGGCCACGGGCCGGACGAGCCGGCCTACGAGGCCATCTGGGCCGCGGTCCGCAACGGCTTCACGTGGGAGGGGCGTCTGAGCACCCATCGCAAGGGCGGCACGTCGTACGAGGAGGACGCCGTCATCTCGCCGGTGCGCGACGCCGAGGGGAAGGTGGTGAACTACGTGAAGGTGGCGCGCGACGTCACCCGGCAGATCGAGCTGGAGGCGCAGCTCCGCCAGGCACAGAAGATGGAGGCGGTCGGTCGCCTTGCCGGAGGGATCGCCCACGACTTCAACAACCTCCTCACGGTGATCGCGGGGTACGCCGAGCTCGTGCAGATGAACCTGCGGTCGGACGATCTGGCGCTCAAACAGGTCAACGAGATCAGCAAGGCGGCCTCGCGGGCGGCTGAGCTCACCGGCAGCCTCCTCGCCTTCAGCCGCAAGGCGATCATCAAGCCTCGCGTGATCAGCCTGAACGCCGTCTTGCGCGACGTCGAGCGGATGCTCCGCCGCATCGTCGGAGGACACATCGCCGTGGAGATGCACCTCGGCGAGGATGCTCGCAACGTGAAGGCGGACCCGGGTCAGATCGAGCAGATCATCTTCAATCTGGCCGTCAACGCCCGCGACGCGATGCCGGCCGGAGGCATGTTCACCGTCGCCACCGGCGCAGCCGTCGTCAACGAGCGGACGGCGGAGGAGCACGCGGGCGTCGCGCCCGGGCGCTACGTGCTCCTCACGGTGAGCGACACGGGCGTGGGGATGGACGAGGCCACGCAAGCGAAGATGTTCGAGCCGTTCTTCACCACGAAGGGCGACCAGGGCACCGGCCTCGGCCTTGCCACCGTCTACGGAATCATCCAACAGCACCGCGGCCATATCATCTGCCGGAGCGCGCCGGGCAAGGGCACCGCGTTCCGCATCTACCTGGCAGAGGCGGAGAGCGCGCTGGAGACCGCACCGCCGCGAGACGGGGACGGCGGCCCGTCGAAGAGCGAGGGAGTGATCCTGGTCGTGGACGGCAACACGGAGATCCTCGAGCTCGCCTCGCTCGTGCTCCACCGGCGCGGCTATACGGTCTTCGAGGCGAGGACCGGAGCCCAGGCGTTCCGCATCGCGCGCGGGCGCGCCACACGCATCGACCTGCTGCTCGCCGACGTCGTCTTGCCGGACATGAGCGCGTGCGACCTCGCGGAGGGCCTGACGCGGCAATGGCCGGAGATGCGCGTCTTGTTCACGTCGAGTTGTGGCAGTGGGGGTATCGACGGCGCGAGCATGGCCCAGAAGGGGTATGCCTTCGTCTGCAAGCCGTACCGCATGGTCGACATGCTGAGGGAGGTCCCGCCGGCTCCTCGGGGCGCAGCGTCCACGCGGGCCAGCGGCGGAGGCGCCGCCGACATCGTGAAGCGCCCGCCCTCACGCCTCTCCGCGATCGCCCTCGTCATAGCTTCCGCACGAAGTGCACCTGCCGCGCGACCTCGACGAAGCCCATCTTCGGGTAGAGGTGCAGGCCGACGGGGTTCTGCTCGAGGGTCTCGATCTTCGCGTGAGTCATCCCTTCGCCGCGCAGATAGGCGAGCGACGCCTCGATGAGCCGCGCGCCGATGCCTCTGCCGCGGAACCGCTCATCGACCGCCATGTTGGGGATGCGGCCGAGCTTGGTGTGCCGGTCGATGGTGGTCGTGATGTAGCCGATGATCTCGCCCGCCTGCTCGGCGACGAGGATGCCCGTCGCGTTCGCCGCGATGTCGTCGTCGATGTGCGCCGCCTTGCGCTCTTGCCAGGTCGTGCCGCCCATGAGACCGAACGTCGCCTCGATGTTCCGGTCGATGGAGACGTTCACGAAGGATGCGATGGTGAGCTCCTTGAGCCGCCCGCGGTCCGACTCCCGGTACGGGCGGATGACCAGCTCGTCTGGGTCCATGAGCCTCCTCTCGCGTGGCCGCAGCCCCGGCGAACACCCGGGCGCTCACCTGGCATGCTCCTTCGACCGCCAGCGGTGCACGACGCGGATGGCGTGCAGGGCGACCGAGTACGCCACGGCGGACCCGAGCGGGCCGATGATGACCACGCCGATCGCCGTGGGAAGGATAATCGGGCCGAGGGCCAGCCACCAAGAGGCCACGTCGTGCAGCGCGGTCCACGCCGCGCGGACCAGCCCGGCGCCGACGGCCGACCCTCTGCCGAGGAGCGCCAGGTCGTGGCCGGTCGGGACGATCACCGGCGTGCTCAGCCCTACGCCAGCGACGACAAGGGGCGCGCTGAAGCCGAACGTCATCGCGAGCGCAGCCGGCACGAGCGCAAACCCCGGCACTGGAACGATGCCGCAGAGGATACCGAGCAGGAACGACAGCGCCAGCCGTCGCGGCGGGATGTCGCGACCGAGGACCTGGAGGAAGGCGAGCCGTACGACTCGCCAGCGGTTCCACGTGCGCCTGCTCCGGCGGAGCGGGCGCCGGCTGCCGGTCGTCCCCACGAGCTCGTCGGATGGCACGCGATTCGAATCTCCTCTTGGTGGCACGATAGCTCCTCACGTGGTGGGATGTGCCTTCGTGGGAATACTGAGCAAGCTTCGGGCCGACACGCACAGAGGGGTCTCGAACGACGAACCTGCACCGGTGCGCGCTCGTCCGCGGCGTGCCTGGAATCTCTCTCAGAATGAACGGCACTGGCTGGCCGTAGGCCGTACCGATTCACGTACAACGCGCCGTCATTCTGAGCAGCGAACGCGAAGCGTTCGACGAAGAATCTCGCGCGGGGAGTACCGCCCCATTCATGGGGACATGCCGAGTACGAGATTCTTCGCTCACGTCGCCTGCGGCGACGCGGCTTCGTGCTCGAAGAGCACGCCGGATGACCGCGGTTATGATGGGGCCAGCACACCCCTATGGAGTCATTCTGAAAGGTGTGCGTAGCCCCAGGGTTGCCATCAGCCTGCGCGCCGTACCTGGGGCATTACACCCAACGGGGTGTGAATGGCCGCAGTACGGATGCATGGGACGACGCGGAGCGCCGCGCAGAGCGTGCAAGGACGAGGGATCTCATGGGGATGATCGGCGCGAGACAGATGCTCGCGCACGCGCGACGTGCGGGCCGCCGCGTCAGATCGGCTTGATCTCGAGCCCGCCGAGCTTCACCGACGGATACGTGCGCACCTTCGCAAGCACGGTCTCCGCGATCTCCTTCAGCCGCGCTTCGGTCCTCGCCTCGAACCGCATGACGAGCACGGGCTGCGTGTTCGACGCGCGCACGAGGCCCCATCCGTCGCCGAAGAGCACGCGCGCGCCGTCGATGTCGATGACCTGGTACTGACCCTTGAAGTAGTCTACGATCTCGCCGACGATGCGGAACTTGTCCTCGTCGGTGGTCTCGACGCGCAGCTCCGGCGTGCTGACGTACCGGGGGATGGAATCGCTCAACTCGGCGAGGGATTTGTGGCCGCGGGAGATGATCGACACGAGTCGGGCGGAGGCGTAGATGGCGTCGTCGTAGCCGTGGAAGCCCTCGGCGAAGAAGATGTGGCCCGACATCTCTCCGGCGATCGGCGCGTCGGTCTCCTTCATCTTCGCCTTGATGAGAGAGTGGCCCGTCTTCCACATGATGGGCTTCCCGCCGTGCGCCGAGATATCCTCCGGCAGAGCCTGGGAGCACTTCACGTCGAAGATGATCGGCGCGCCAGGGATACGGGTGAGGACGTCGCGCGCGAAGATCGCGAGCAGTCGGTCGCCCGGCACGACGCGGCCGAGGTTGTCGATGGCGCCGATGCGGTCGGCGTCGCCGTCGTAGCCGATGCCAAGGTCCGCTCCGATCTCCTTCACCTTGGCGATCAGGTCCCTGAGGTACGCCATCACGGTCGGGTCGGGCAGGTGGTTCGGGAAGGTGCCATCGATCTCGCAGTACAGCGGGACGACCTCGCAGCCGATGTCCCGGAGGACCTTCGGGCCGATCTCGCTCGCGCCGCCGTTGCCCGCGTCCACAACTACCTTGAGCGGCCGCACGGCCTTCGTCCGCGCCTCGATGTCCGCGACGTACGCATCGAGGACCCGACGCTCGACGATCTTCCCGGTGCCGGTCTCGAAGTCGTTCGCCTCGATGAGCTGGCGGAGATGCTGTATCTCATCGCCGTAGATGGGGGCGATGCCGTGACTCATCTTGAAACCATTGAACTCGACGGGGTTGTGGCTGCCGGTGACCTGGACGCCGCCGCCCGCGTTCAGGTGAAGGACCGCGAAGGACAGGCCCGGCGTGGGCACCTCGCCGACATCATACAGGGTGATGCCGGTGCTCAGGAGCCCCTCGACGAGGTCCCGCGTGAGCCGCGGGCTCGACGGCCGCACGTCGTGTCCGACGCAGAGCGACGTGGCGCCGCGGCGGCGGAGTTCCGTGCCGAGCGCCTTGCCGATGAGCCGCACCGCTTCCGGCACCAGCTCGGTCTCGTGCAGGCCCCGGATGTCGTACTCGCGGAAGATGTGGGGGATGATGGTCGCCATCGCTCGTCTCCCCGTCCCAGATGTGACAGTAGAACCGAGCAGGAGAGCGGACATTCCTGTCCGCCTGCCTGCATCAGCAGGCTCGGCGTGCCTCGGGACGCTCCGCACGCGCCCTATCAGACGGCCAGCGTCGCGAGGTACCGGCCTTCTCCAAGACGATCAACCCGCGTGATCCATTCCCCGTTCCGTCCCATGACGCCCGTGGAGCAGTTGATCGGGCGGTCCATGTCGGCCGCGTTGGCGGTGGCAACGTGGAACTTGCTCTCGAGGGCGCGGACGGAGAGGTTCGACTCGTGCCAGGCGAGGTACCGCTGGTCGGAGCCGGAGTTGATGGCATGGAAGACGATCTGCGCGCCCATCTTGCCGAGCTGGTACGCCAGGCGCGGGTCCGGATGCGGATCGCCGCCGGGCGTGACCCAGAGGTCGTTGCAGATGAGCATGCCGCAGGTGACGCCGCGCCAGGTGAAGGTGCGGAGCGTTCGGCCCGGCGTGCACCACTTCCGATCGCCCGAGACGCCCTCCAAGCCGGTGGGCACCATCTTCTCGTGCGTGCCGAGGAGGGTCCCGTCGCCCTGATAGGCGCGCGTCTGGATGTACGTCGCGCCGTCCTCGCGCCAGCCGGTGCCGACGATGACCGCGATCCCGTGCTCACGGGCCGCCGTGGCGATCTGTTCCAGCGCTCCACGAACGTCGTCGTCGTCGAAGTTGCCGTGGTAGCCGGTCAGCGAGAGCTCCGGGAACAGGACGAGATCCGCTCCGTCCTCCGCGGCGGCGGCGATGTGGGAGAGGTACTTCGGCAGGTTGCGTTCGAGGTCCGGTGAGACGAGCATCTGGACGCCGGATATCCGCACCTCTTGTGTCATGGCGTAGTCCCTTGCGGCGGCCGTGCTCGCGCATGGCCGAACGATGGGTGTGCCGGCGCGGGCGGCTGGTATTCGACGGAGGCGGGCGCCGACGCCGGGTCGCATCCCGCCCCGGACGCGTCATCTCTCCTCGGAGGGCTCTTCCGGCAGCGGGCCGAAGGTGATCGTGAGGGAGGACGGTGGCACGCCATGGGCCTCGGCCCACTGCCGGTACCGGTTCTCCACCATGGCGCGCACCTCATGCGGGTGCTGCTCGATGAGGCGCCCGAGGAACCATGCCTGCGTCCTGACGAGCCGATCGCCCTGGAAGATCCGTCCGAGCACCTTGCGTGCGTCCGCGTCGATCACGACGTCGCACCGCCTCTCGACCACCATCGACGCCTCCCCGCATAGCCTCGACGTAGGCCCCGCGACCGCGCGGAGTTGCCTGAGAGATACTAGGCGCCGCGGGCAGGCAGGTCAAGGACATGCGCAGCAGGTCAGGGACATGCGCAGCAGGTCAGGGACATGCGCAGCAGGTCAGGGACATGCGCAGCAGGTCAGGGACATGCGCAGCACGGCAGGAGCGGCACGCGTCGTGCGGCTTGCTCTCGGTCTGGCGCGTTCAGGGCGAACACGAGGTTCGCCCCTATCATCTCGGCAGGATTCGACCGACTCGGGAGGCGCATCAGGTCATGGAGACCACTTTGAGGATGCGGTACCGCTTGATTCCCGCGGGCACGCTGATCTCGACCTCGTCGCCCTGGCCGTGACCGACGAGGCCCCTGCCGACCGGCGAGTTCGTGGAGATCTTCCCCGCCGCGAAGTCCGATTCCGCCTCGGACACGAGCATGTAGACGAGGCGGCGGCCGGTGTTGAGGTCCTCCAGCTCCACCTGGCGGCCGATGAAGGCCTTGCCTTCCGGGAACTGGTTGTCGTCGATGATGATGGCGTGGGAGAGCTGCTCCTGCAGCCGCGCGATGCGCCCCTCGACCCGGGCCTGCTCTTCCTTGGCGGAATGGTACTCGGCATTCTCGCTCAGGTCACCCTTGTCGCGCGCCTCGGTGATCCGCTGTTTCACCTTCGGCCGCTCGGTGAACTTCAGATGCCGCAGCTCCTCTTCCAGCTTGCTGAGGCCATCGCGAGTGAGATAGACACTTGCCATACGATGTTGCACCTCTCGTACGCTCGACGATTCGTCCCGCCGTGCCCCGGATAGCCTCGGTGGGCGACCATGTTCCTCCGGCGCGCCCGGGCTTCTGTCGCAGGCGCCACCGGCGCAGGCGCCCGGCCGCGACCTGTCACGAAGGGCATGAAAAAACTGCACCGGTCTCGCGCGACGGGTGCAGGGATCCTCACCTTCAAATACTAAAGTACGCTTTTTCCGCCCACCTCTGTCAAGAGACCGCCGCCGCTGAGCAGGGCGATTGCATGAAGGAGCCAGGTCGGGAGGGTTGCATCGCGTCGCCCGGCGACCGAGGCCGCGGGCTACCTCCACGAAGTCCCCTGCGAGGACTCTCTGCCTCCCATCCCAAGTACCGCCGCGGATGGGACGGAAGTCTCCGAAGGAAACTTGGTATTAGGCTGTGTCTGACAAATGGTCACAATCGCGTGTAGGGGCATGGCGCCGCCATGCCCCTACGGGGGCAGATGCCCGTCGCACCGGCATCTCCTGCATCGATAACAACGTGGCGAGCCAGGCCTCC
>Ga0315279_10001292_pt1 | contig 42345 bp, 40 predicted proteins | sample YL17G06_20_MG_FD_203694 | JGI IMG/M metagenome (GOLD analysis project Ga0315279, IMG submission 203694) | Sediment microbial communities from Yellowstone Lake, YNP, Wyoming, USA - YL17G06_20 | ecosystem: Environmental > Aquatic > Freshwater > Lake > Sediment | place: USA: Wyoming | collected...
GAGGCTATTCTGACTAGGAGGAGCATGAGGAGGTACACGGAGAAGCCTGTCTCGGACGAGCAGATTCAGCGGCTACTCGAGGCGGCGATGGCGGCGCCATCGGGCCACAATAAGCAGCCCTGGCACTTCATAGTCGTCAGGGAAAGGGCTACCCTCCTCGAGGTCCCCAAGTTCCACCCATACTCGAAGATGCTCGGCCAATGCGCCCTAGCCATAGTCGTCTGCGGCGACCTGGAGCTTGATGGCGGGACAGGCTTCTGGGTCCAGGACTGCTCGGCCGCGACGCAGAACATCCTCGTCGCGGCGCACGCCATGGGCCTCGGCGCGGTCTGGCTCGGCGTCCACCCCCACGAGGACCTCGTCAAGGGGGTTAAGGAGCTGCTGGGCATCCCGGAGAAGATCATACCTCTTAACATAATATCCTTGGGCTACCCGGCCGAGGGGAAGCCCGCGGCGAACAGGTATAACGAGGAGAGGGTACACAGGGGGAGATGGTGACCCGGCCACCAACAACGTGTACGCACCGCCTTCTCGGAGTCCACTCTGACGCGTGGAGCCGGTTTTATAGGCAGGCTCACATCCCTGTTCATTGATGTTCTATGGGCGAACCCGCGGGGACGAACTGGGAGAGGTTCGGGCGCGCCAGCAAGGCCGAGGCGTCTGAGATATCGGAGCTTAACTTGTGGAGGAGGAACCCGACATCCTTCGACGTGGCCTCCTACTACTGCCAGGTCCTGATCCACAGGGCCCACACGGTGATGCTCGCCGAGGAGGGGATAATAGGGCGGGACGAGGCCGCCAAGATCCTCGAAGGAATCAGGGAGGTCGAGAAGATGGCGGAGGTCGACGCCTCACTGGTCGGATACATGTCCACAGAGACGGCGCTGATCAAGCGGATCGGGGAGGTCGGGGGAAAGATGCACATCGGCCGGAGCAGGAACGACCTCGGCCACGCCCAGCGTAGGATGTACTTCAGGGACCAGACGGAGAGGCTCATCGGCGCCATCATCGACTTCCAGGGGCTGCTGCTGCTGCGGAAGGCTGAGGAGAACGTCGAGACGGTGATGCCTGGGTACACCCACCTCCGCCAGGCTCAGCCCGTGACCCTCGCCCACTACCTGGTCGCCCACGTAGATGCCGCGGCGAGGTCGGTGGAGCGCCTCGAGGACGTCTACGGGAGGACGAACCTCAACCCCATGGGGGCTGCCGCCCTCGCAGGGACTGGCTGGCCCGTCAACCGCCGCAGGACGACGGAGCTCCTCGGCTTCGACGCCCTCTGCGAGAACTCCCAGGACTGCGTCGCCGCCATCGACTACATCATGGAGCTTGGCTCAGCGATAGCGATCCACATGTCGAACCTCAGCCGGCTCGCCGAGGACATCCAGATCTGGTCCTCCGACGAGCACGGGATGATCGACCTTGACGAGTCCTACGCGGGGACGAGCAGCATAATGCCCCAGAAGAAGAACCCGCTCATCTTGGAGTCCGTGAAAGGCTACGCTGCCGAGGCGATTGGCAGCCTGGTCTCCACTGTCGCGTCGGTGAAGGGGGTCTCGTACTCGAACACGTCTGACCGCGTCCTCTTAGAGCCGGTCAGCCTGGACACCGCTGTGGGCGGCACGAGGGTGATGGCCGGCGTCGTCTCGACCATGACGCCGATGAAGGATGTGATGCTTGAGAGGCTGAGGGAGGGCTTCTCGACGGCGACGGACCTCGCGGACACCCTCGTCAGGCTCCACGGCATCTCCTTCCGTCAGGCTCACGACATCGTCGTGGATGTCATCACGGAGTCCTTGGCGCGGGGGAGGAGGGCGGCGGAGATAACCCCGGGGATGGTCGCCGAGTCCTCCGAGAAAGTCGTCGGCAGGAGGCTTGAGGTCTCTGATGAGGAGCTCAGGTCAGCGATCGACCCCGTCCAAAACCTCTTGCGGCGGAGCTCCGTCGGCGGACCGGCGCCGGACTCGGTCAGGAGCATGATCAGGGATAGGCGGGAGAGGATCATGGCGCAGGAGGAGAGGCATCATAGGCGTATCGATAGGCTGAAGAAGGCGTATGATGAGCTCGCAGGGGCGGAGAAGAGATTACTCTAAAACTTCTGCCGGAGCCGGACTCGTTTACACATTCCCGGTGACGCGGGGGAGAGGAAGAGCCTCCATCAAGACTTTAAACCTATCCCACAATGTGATGCTCATGCCGAGGCGCGGTGGAAGACGGGGGTACCCCCTCGCGGTACTAATTGGGCTTGAGGGGGGTCAGGCCTTCGTCTGGAGCGTATTCAGCGAATCGGTCAAGCCGGGTGAACGGGTGCTGGGAGACGACGAGTACAACTTCTACGAATCGGTTGTGGATGTGTTGCGTCCGGTCATCAGGCGAGGGGTCAAGAGCGTCCTGATAGCCGCGCCCGATGAGAAGGACTACAAGAGCCTCATGGATCACATCGGTGAACATCAGGGCTGGCTGTTGAAAGGCGGCCTGAACTCGGTAGCCTTCGAGCACCTGCCGAAGCCTGCGACGAACGCCGACCAGGTGAGAGACCTTGTTAAGTCGCATGGCTTCAGGGAGAAGCTCTCAGAGGTTTACGAGGGGGATATCAGGCAGGTGATGGGTGCCCTTGAGAAACGTCTGAACGACCCTGAGGGCATAGAGGCGCTTCTCTTCGCCTTGAGAGAGGTAGAGGACGCGGTCTACCAGAACAAGGGACCAGAGTACATCTTAGTCACAGAGCCTTTCAGGACCCGGAACAGGCAGAGGATCGACAGGCTTCTCCAGGTAGCCGCCAATAAGGGTATCAAGACACGGATCATCGGACCCGACGCACCTCACATGGTCAGGCTTGAACAGTTCGGCGGCCTCGTATGCATGCTGTAGAGGCTGGCCCCATGGCTTTTCAGAAGACCACACGACCATATTCGCGGGGCTCCGCGAGGCTACTCATTTTTTGTTATAACAGGTGGCTTGTTATACGGCGAAAAAATTCCATCCTGTAACTCATGCGTTCTCCTCCTCGTCCCTCATCTCCATGTTGCCGGTGCGAGTCTCTCGCATCTTACTGGCGGCTTCGGCGAGAGTAGTGTGGCTGGGAATTCTTTCACGTGCAGATGAACGTCATTTCTGTGATGAATAAGTAGCGTTTTTGCTTCATTTCATGGGGGATCGCACCGTTTTCCTCCATCCATCTGGCTGATCGACCGTTTTTCATAGTTTTCAGGGCGACCCCTCCTCCCTCCGAGAAAGGTGGGGCTCCTGACGATTCCCTGGGCGGGGAGCATAGCCCTGTTGGCGATCGGCGAGGCACTCGCCCTGCCCACCGTGCTGATGGCGACGACGGCTTCGCTCGTCCTCCTAACCACGGGGATCGTGGTTGTAGTGGTTTCATTGTGCGTCGCCCGCCTTTTTTCACATTTCCCGAGGCGGCTTGAACGGTCTGGAGCTTGAGATGGGGTTCGAACCCACGGAGGACTAACCATCAGGTCTTTAGCCCAGCCATCATCCTAGTTAATCCAAAATCTCATCCGTTGCCCTCGCCGGCGCGTGTCCTAATTTTCGAGCGAGCATAACCGGCAGTTTCTTAAACCAGCAGAGAGTTCAATGTATTGAACCGTGGTTCATTTGATTGAACTGTTCACCACGTATATCAAATGGAGGATACTAGCCCAGTTCCTCTCGCATCCGAACACATCATTCTACGTCAAGGAGATGGCCAGAAGTCTAGATGTCAGCCCCGGTAGCGTGAGCATCGCATTGAAGTCATTTGAAGAGTGGGGACTGCTGACCAAGGAGGAGAGGGGGCAAACACATCTCTACAAGCTCAATCTGGAGCATGCCTCTGTACCATCACTGAAGCGGGCGTACGGACTCGCTTTGGTGCTTTCGTCGAGGCCTGCCGAGAAGTTTTTAGACGTTGACGGGAACATCATCTCGATCGCCCTGTTCGGTAGCTACGCGGACGGCAGCTTCGACGAATTGAGCGACGTGGATTTTCTGATCGTGGCTCCGAATAAAAAAGGGGAAATCATCGAGGCGGCGAGGAGATTAGAGGACGAGATGGGGAAAAAGGTGAGCGTGTCCCCGTTCAAATTATCGGATTGGCGCCAGATGGCGAAAAGGGAAGATACCTTCTATAAGAGGGTTATCGAGAATTACGTCCTACTACATGGTGGCGGGTTGAGATGAAGCTCGACGAATGCTTTCGCAGGGGTCTTCTGAAAAGGATTCAGCCTGACCATGAGAATGCTCTCAGGTCCCTGGACCTCTCGACGGCCAACATAGAGGATGCCGCCGAGAACCTGCAGATACGTCGTTACAGGGTCGTCATCGTCTCCAGTTACACAGCCATGTTCCACGCGGCTAGGGCGATCCTCTTCAGGGACGGGGTTAAGGAGAGGAGCCACGAGTGCATACCGATATACATCAAGGAAAGCTATCCACAGCTGGAGAGGATCGCGAACACGCTCGATGCATACAGGCGCTTCAGGCACAACGCTATATACGGATTAGACCTGACCCTGGATGAGACCGAGGCGAGAGCAGCATTGGATTCAGCCAGAGAACTCTTAGAGGAAGTCAGGAAGATCATGGGCATAAACAAATAAAGGTATCAATTTCATGAACTACAAACAAAATCTTCGAAACACATCATTATTAAATGGTGCGGGGGGTGGGGTTCGAACCCACGGAGGACTAACCATCAGGTCCTAAGCCTGACCCCTTTGGCCACTCGGGAACCCCCGCACGGCGAAGATAGTTAGAAGCCGGTCAGGATTAAAAGATTGCTCGACCATCGACACTCCCTAATACCGGCAGGGCGAGGACTGAACCCATGGAGAGGGACGAGAAACCGCTGAGGACCTCCGCAGCCCTAGCCGCGACCGGCGCCGCCCAGTCCTTCTCAGACACAATAATAGACAGGTTCATAGGGACCATCGCCGTCGCCGCAGGCGCCTCGGTCGCCGAGGCCGGGCTGATAAACGGCTCAAGGCAGCTAAGCCTCAACCTCCCCCAGATAATCTTCGGCCGGGTCGCAGACAGCCTCGGGAAGCGGAGGGTGATAGCGGCAGGTCGGCTCCTAAACGCAGTGGCCCTCGCCGCCCTCGTCATCGTCGACGCCCCCTCGTGGCTCCTCTCCCTCGTCATCGCCGTCAGCCTCTTCACGTCCATAGCGACCCCCGCCTGGGGGAGCCTCCTCGGCGACTACGCCGACGAGGCGTGGAGCCATCATCGGAAGGATAAACAGCGTCGCCCAAGTCGGAGGGTTCGCGGCGATGGTCACAGCGCTGCTGCTGACCCTGAGCCAGGGCGGACCGATGTCCAAGGCGTCATTCTCGGCCCTGCTAGCCCTCGCCTCGGCGGCGAACCTCCTCTCGGCGCTTCTCGTTGCCTTCACGGAGGAGAAGCCGCCCAGCGGGAGCAGGGGCAAGCTGGAGCTCGGGCTGGTCCTCGACGATAGAAGGCTGAGGCGCTTCATCCTCCTGAGCTTCGTCTTCGGCGTCGGCTCCGCCACCGCGATGCCGTTCTCCTCCTTCATCACCGTCGGGAAGCTGGGGATGACGGTCTGGCAGGTCGCCCTCGCCGCCGCAGCCAACCTCGCCTGCAACGCCCTCAGCCAGAGGGCCATCGGCAGGCTCATGGACAGGGTGGGGCGCCGGCCGGTCATCGTCTTCAGCCGGGCCGCCCTAGCATCATCCTGCCTCGTCTACGCCTTCGCCTCCGACTGGACCCAGATAGTCGCCGTCGAGGCCTTCATCGGCGTCGCTTTGGCGGCCTGGTTCAGTGGACAATCCACGTACGTGATCGACCTTGCGCCGCCGAGGCTCCGCGCTACCTACCTCGCCGCCAGCATGACCGCCGTCGGCGTCTCGACGTTCATAGGCTCCTCAGTCACGGGCGCCATCGCCCAACCTTACATAGCCGCCGCGGGGTACGCCGGCATAAGCGCCGGACTCCTCGTCGCAGGAGCCCTACGCTTCACTTTAGGCCTCCTCTTCCTCACGGCCCACGAGTCGAGGCCGGAGACGACGCAACAACCATAACAGCAATTCCGCCGTCGAGTTATATCGGCCTGCTACTCTCACCGGCCCCGATAAGCGTGCCCGTGGGGGATAGAAGTAAATTAGATAAGGCTTCTAGGACACGCATCTTACGGGTGTTTTTAGTTGGAGCTTAAATGGCTTGGCCACGCGAGCTGGAAGCTCAAGGCCGGGGGCAAGGTCATCTACCTCGACCCCTACGAGGGAGAGTACGACGAGAAGGCCGACGTGATCTTGGTGAGCCACTCGCACAACGACCACTGCAAGCCGGATAAGGTCAAGGCCGCCGCGGACCCCGCCACCATCGTCATCGCCCCAGCCGACTGCGCCGAGAAGGTAGGGGCGAAGGTTAAGAGCCTGAAGCCAGGCGCCAAGACGAAGATCGGCGACGTCGAGATAGAGGCCGTCGAGGCGTACAACTATAAGAGGTTCAGGAGCCCCGGCGTGCCGTTCCACCCGAGGGGCTTGGGCGTCGGGTACATCGTCAGGGCAGAGGGGAAGACGCTCTACCACACGGGCGACACCGACTTCATCCCCGAGATGAAGGACCTCAAGGGGATCGACCTGATGCTCGTAGCCAGCGGCGGCACCTACACGATGGACAACGATGAGGCCGCGGAGGCGACTATAGCCGTAAACCCGAAGGCCGCCATCCCGATGCACATCTGGGACACCGATCCAAAGGTCTTCAAGAAGAGGGTCGAGGCCGCCGGCAGGACGAAGGTAAACATAATGAAGCCGGGGGAGACCTACAGGCTCTAGCCTATCGACCCCGAGCTTCCACCCCTTTTTCCAAGAGATTGAGGCCCCTCACTTCTCCCACATGTCGAGGGGCGGCTTCGCGTCGGGCGGCAGAGGCGAGACGTACTTCTTCCCCCTCGTCCTCTCCCTGTGCTCATCCCAAGCCTTCTCTAGGAGCGCCGGCTTCGTAAGCAGGTCCAATACCGAGGCGGCGATGACCTTCGAGGCGAAGATGAGGCTCTTATGGCCGACGCCTGTGCCCGCCTGGGCGACGTTCATCCAGTGGTGGCCGGGCGTGCCGAGGACCCAAGTCGTTGTGGAGAACTCCATCGTCGGGGCCATCCAGCTGACATCGCTGACGTCCGTTGAGCCGTGGCTCACCTCGCCCTCGTCCCAGGCGTCCGGGAAGCTCCAGTCGAGGAGCGTGTCCATGAGTGTCTCCCAGCCCGGGCGCTTCGACTTCCGCAGGGTCTCCCTCTTGGACTCAGGGGTTATCTGCTCAGCGATCTTTTTAGCGAACTCGAGCTCCTCTGCAGTGTACTCCGGGGCGCCCACGAGCCTCATGTTCTCCGAGACGAGCCCACTCAGCGTCTTGCTCGGCAGCTTGTTGTAGACCGCCTTTATGAACTCGACCTCAAGGCGCGTCTCAGTCATGAGGACTGCTCCATCGGCTATCTTCAGGACTCTGGCGTATATCTGGTCGACCTGGTCCCTCTCAGGCGCCCTGATGAGGTACCAGCTGCGAGCGTAGTCCGGGACGACGTTGGGCTGGCCGCCACCCTCCTCTATGATGTAGTGGATGCGGGCGTCCTGGACGACGTGCTCGCGGAGGTAGTTGACTCCGACGTTCATCAGCTCCACGGCGTCGAGGGCGCTCCTACCCTGCTCGGGGCTGCCGGCGGCGTGGCTCGTCGTCCCGTGGAAGTGGAACTTCACACTGTTGTTCGCAAGGCTGCTGCCGATAGAGCCATAGTTCATCGCGCCCGGGTGGTGACTGAGGACGGCGTCGACACCGTCGAACACCCCGTCACGGACCATCCAGACCTTGCCGCTGCCGCTCTCCTCGGCTGGGCAGCCGTAGAACCTGATGGTGCCCTTCAGGCTGTGCTCTTCCATGGCGTGCCTGACGGCCAGGGCTCCGCCAAGGGCAGTCGTCCCGTGGATGTTGTGGCCGCAGCCGTGACCGGGGCCGCCTTGGATGAGTGGCTCCTTGTTGGGGACCCTTTTCTGTGAGACGCCCTGGAGGGCGTCGTACTCCCCCATGACGCCGATGACCGGCTTCCCCTCTCCATAGGAGGCGACGAAGGCAGTGGGCATCCCCGCGACTCCGCGTTCGACCCTGAAGCCATGTGACTCGAGCTCGTCTCCGAGGAGCTTCGCCGACCTGTGCTCGATAAGCCCGAGCTCCGCGTACTCCCAGATGGCGTCGCTGACCTCGATCAGTCTCCTCTTGTTGGCCTCGACCCACCCCAACGCCGCCGTCTTAACTTTCTCAGACAACACGTTTCCCATATACTTGGTGGAGGTTGTTTTTAACACGAGCGCCGACTAGGCGCTGATGATCCTCTCGACTGTCCTCCGCCTCACCACCCTGTACGCTGGTTTGTAGGCTTCCCCATACTCCATGGAGTGGTGCCTGGGCTGAGGGTTGACGCGGTTAAGCTCCCTGTCGAGCCTCTCGACCTCGAGGAGGCTGAACGGGAGCTCCTTCCCCCTGACGAGGTTGACGAACGAGTTCCACTGGACGAGGAAGGCAGCGGGCTTCCCCTCCCTCAGCCTCGTCTCCTTCATCGCGTCGAACAGCCCGTCGAGGCTCAGCCCCCTCCTGAGGTAGGGGCGGAGGTTGACCCTGACGACTGAGCCGTCCATAGAGACATCCTCGCAGAGGGGATCGTTCAGCTGGTCCGAGAGGTTGAGGCCCTTCGCCTCCTCCTGAAGGTAGGTCAACGCCTCGGGCTTCATGAGGTGGCTGACCCCGAAGACGCCCTGATAGAGCAGCTTGTAGACGTCCACAGCCCTCATCAGCGGCCTCCTCTCAAGGTGCCACCTGACGAGGTCGGCGACCTTGCCCCTCTCGGCCATACTAGATGAGATTCTGCTCAGGGTGTTATAAGATCGTCGAGTGGGTTGCAGCCTTTTTATCGTCGCCCGATCACAGGGTCATCCATGATGCTCACCTTGTTCGGCAGGCGGGTAGAATCCGGCGAGTCCACGGTCCTCGACGTCAAAGTTGCCGAGTACCCGGACGGCACGCCGATCGGGTTGAAGGTAAGGGTCGCTGTGGGGGCGGGTGAGGGGCCTAGGGTCGCCGTCCTCGGCGTCCAGCACGGCGACGAGTACAGCGGCATGGAGATCGCGAACAGGCTGATGGAATCGCTGGAGCCTCGAAGCCTCTCGGGCGCCGTCGTCGCTGTGCCCGTCTCGAACCCGCTGGCCTTCAACACGGCGGGGCGGGAGACACCGCCCGAGATCGGCTACGAGAGCCTGAACATGAACAGGGTCTGGCCTGGGGACCCGAGGGGGCTGCTCATGGAGAGGATCGCCGCCGCCATCTGGGAGGAGGTGATCCTCGGCTCAGACATCGTCCTCGACCTCCACGAGGGCGGCAGGGCTTTTATGGCTCGGTACATCCACGCGAGGGGGACACCTGAGACCGAGAGGCTCGTCGGCGCGGAGGTGAGGAGGCTCTACCGGCTCTTCGGGCAGGGGGTCCCGGTCCTCGGCGGCGTCAACACCCGCCCCTCCATGATGGGCAGCCTCTCCATACAGGCGGGGCTGCAGAGCATCCCGTGCCTCGGCCCTGAGCTCGGAGGGGGAGGAAGGCTCTGGGACGACCTTGTGGCGACATGCGTCCAGGGAGCCAGGAACATCCTCATAGGCCACGGGATGCTCCAGGAGGAGCCGGTCGGCCAGGGCCTCGAGCAGCTCGTCTCGGACGGGAGCAGCTGGCCCAAGACGGCTCACGGCGGCGTCCTCTACAACACCTGCGATCTGGGGGCGGTCGTTGACGAGGGGACGCGCCTCGGAGTCCTGAAGGACACGGCTGGGAGGGTCATCGAGGAGCTCCGCGCGCCCTACAGGTCGGTGATCTTCGACACGAGGTACCAGCCAACAGTCTACCCGGGCGACTGGACCTACCACTGCGGCAGGCTCACCTAGCCCTCACGGCTCTAGCATCGACTCGAACCGAACCCATCCCTCGGTCCTGAGGTCGTAGAACCAGGCACGGCCAGGGTTATCCAAGAGCCTCTGGGTTATCCTGGATAACTCATCGCAGTAGGCAACCTCGTCCCGCACGCTCTCGGGGTCGAAGTTCAGGGCGTCGTTCGGACAGCGCCTGATGTACCCCTTCAGGGCCGTGCAGGCTAGGTCGTAGACCCTGAGGACCGTCCTCCCCTGGGTGATGACGGGCATGAAGGGGTACGCCCTGCAGATCGCCGGCCTGTAGGACCAGGCGCAGCAGCCGCCCCGTTGGCGGTGGGGGCAGGCGTTCTCACTCATCTGGTAGGTGATCATCTCGAAGCCGGCTTCCCCCGGGTCGACGCCTATCCCGTAGCCTGGCCTGATCCTGTCCTCCCGGAAGAGCTCCGTCTCCCCGGGCAGCAGCGTAAGCCCCTTCCTCACCCCCTGCCTGTCGATGAGGAGCCTGTTGCAGCACTCGCCGCAGTTGAGGCACTTGTAGCGGACGGCGCCGGACACGCCTGATGAATGGAGAGGCCCAGGTAAAAGAGATTTTGACCGAAGGGCGTTCGGATTTGTTTAAAAGATTACATACACAGAGCTGAGGATAAGATGATAGAGGATGACTAGACTCGCTCTGCTAATTGCGGTGTAAATTCAGAAATTTGAAGACAACAGGATTCAATAGACGCTTTTAAAGAATTATGTGTAAAAGGGGTTCAGAGGGTGGCCTCCAGCTGGTCTATGAACTCCTCGGCCTGCCTCATCCCCTTCCCCCAGAACTCCTCCGTGGTTATGTCGAAGCCCAGCTCGGCCGCGAGCTGAGCCGGAGACTTACTGGAGCCCGCGGCGAGGAGCGCCTTCAGCTTGGGCACGAACGTTCTCCCCTGTTCCCTGTAGAGCCTGTAGAGGGCGAAGGTGAAGAGCTTAGCGAAGACGTAGGGATAGTTGTAGAACCTGAAGTTGGGGATGTAGTAGTGGGGCTTCATCGTCCACTCCCACTTCATCTCCGGGAGCCACTCCACGGCGTCGCCGTATATCTTGTCCCTGCCTGCGACCCATAACCTCGACACTGTCTCGCCGTCCAAGAACCTACCCTGCTTGATCGCGTCGTACATGCTCTGCTCGAAGAAGACCCTGGCCGAGACCTGGAATGCCGTCATGCCGAAGCCGTCCAGGACGCCGACGAGGATCGCCTGCTTCTCCTCCCTCGACCCTGCCGTGGAGAGGAGCCTGTCCGTGAGGAGGAGCTCGCCGAGGTTGCTCCCGCACTCCGCTATGCACATGCCGATCTCGAAGTTACTAGGACGTTGGTGCCTGCTGCCTAGGTAGTCGTGGACCGCGTGCCCCAGCTCGTGGGCCTGCGTGTTGACATCGGTCCGCATCCCGTTGAAGGTCTGGAGGATGTACGCGCTCCTTCCGGACAGCCACCGCGAGCAGAAGGCGCCTGACCTCTTGCCGACCCTCGGCTCAGCGTCTATGTGCCTCCGTTCGTACATCTCGTCTATCCAGCCGCCGACCTCCCCGTCGAAGCCCATGTAGGACTCCGTGACGATCCTCCTCGACTCCTCCCAGGTGTAATCCTTCGCCGGGACATTGGGCAAGGGTGCAGTGATGTCCCAGTTCGCGAGCTTCCTCAGCCCCATTAGGCGGGCCTTGAGCCTCAGGTACCGGCGGTAAAGCCCCACGTTCCCCTCGATGGTCCCCATCAGGCTGTCTAAGGTCTTCTGGTCGACGTCGTTGTCGACGAGGCTCTGGGTCATCGGGCTAGGGTACTTCCTGAACTCGCACATCTGGAGGTGGTCGGCGCAGACCGACCTCACCGCGCTCGCCCAGACTATTTCGTCCCTCCCGAGCCCCTCGTAGACGATCTTGTTCGCCATCATCCTCAGCTCCCTGTCGGGGCTCTCGTAGAGGCCTATGATCTCGCCGTAGCTCATCCTCTTCTTTACGCCGTCGACCTCGATCTCGAACATCCGTGTGCTGAGCCAGTCGCCCTGAAGCTGGGACCAGGCGTTGATACCGTTCTTGTCCTTGGCGATGACGAGCCTCTCCTCGGCCTCTGAGAGCATGTACGGCACCCTCATTAGGAGCCTCTCGAGGTAGTGCCTGTACTCGGCGAGCCCAGGCTCGTCCATCAGCGAAGGGTTACCCGCCAGCAGCTTCCCGACCTCGATGTCGACGAACGCGAGGGCCTGACCGACCTTCATAAGCGCCGTCCTCGAAGAGTCGTTAAGGTGCTTCGCCACCTCGTCGGTCGAGTTGGCAGAGTAGATCAGCCTGCAGTATAGGGTGACTCCCTCGTACTCGAGGGTCAGCTCGTCGCTCCTCTGCAGGAGCTCGAGGAGCCCGCCTGAGTCTAGGCCGTCGATCTTTCCGTAGTACCTCTCACGCAGCCTGAGCGCCTCCTCGACCATCCCCTCAAGCTTCTTAACAACCCATGCAGCCTTCGTATCGTCCACGAGCTGGGAAAGGTCCCAGATCATCTCCTCCTTACCCAAGTCGATCAACCCAACTGCTTCAAAACACCGGCTGAGCCGTATTAAACAGGTATGCTCCCGAAGGACTAAATATTGATCTGCGCCATGGCGTGAAGACTGGGTCTACGGCCTTTCCTTGAGCCCTATCGCCTGCGTCGGGCAGGTGCTGACGCAGAGGCCGCAACCGAAGCACCTCGCCGCATCGTAGCTTTTCTCGCCGTCGACCATGGCGCGGGCACCGAAGACGCAGCGTTCGACGCACTTCCCGCAGTCTATGCACTTCGAGTCGTCGTCCTCCGCCACGAGTCTAGACGTCAGCACCTGGGTTGATATACCGAACCTGGTGAAGCCGCCGAGGGTGTGGCAGCAGCACGGGCAGCAGCTGCAGATGGGTGACACCTTATCCGAACCCTTCAAAACGTACGCCATGTGGACGAGGCCAGCCTCGTGGCTCCTCCTGAGGGCGTCGAGGGCCTCCTCTACCGTGACGAAGCGTGGATGGTACTGGCTGTATCTCTCGACGTAGTCGTCTTCGACGTCAAGGGAGATGCAGGTATCCAGGGGCGAGTTGCAGTTTCTCTTATCTGTACGGCAGCCGCAGTCCTGCAGCACTATATTTTTTGCGCCTCTGAGCAGTTTCTCGACCTCGCTCAGGTCGAGGACCCTGTGCTCGGCCTCGACCTCGACGTTGACCGGGAGGGTCACCGCCTTCTCGATGGAGGCAGCCTGCTCCTTCAGCTCCTCCTCCGTGTAGTCCCGCGGGTAGCGCTGCATTCGTCCTGAAACCATTGACTATCCCCCGTTCACAGCCGGCTAAAAGGCTTGGGTCCCAGCAGGCAACCGTAAAAAAGGAGTTACACACGCCCTCATGAGTGTGTTCAAGACTTCCCTAAAAAGGCTGAGCTGTCAAGACCTGCGTCTAAGGCTCGAATGATGCCAGGAGGCCGCGTCAAGACAGATTCATCTCCCTGATCGCCGCCTTCGTCGTCTCCGGGAAGATGGCGAGCAGCTTCTCGACGATGTCCCTCACCAGCGTCCTCCTCAGGTCCTCCTCGTTCATGGTGGGGTGGAAGACGATCCTGCCGCTGCTCTTGAGCTCGAAACTGAGCTTGAGCATCCCCCTCGCGACGAGCGACTCCGTCGCCTCCTTGGCCCTTCTCCTCGCCTCCCGTGGGTCCACGGATCCCTGTCCCTCGAAGTAGGTGCTGATCCTGTCGATGTCTGAGCCCTCCCTCGGGCCCTCCCAGAGGCAGCGGAGGACCGTCTCCTCCGCCTCGCTCATGAACTTCTGGAGACCCGGCCTGTCCGGGTTGAACTCGAGCATCTCGAAATGCACGGATACCCCCCTCGATCGCACTCCCTAAGGCTGATATCCTTTAGTTGCTACTGAAGGTAGCCTTTTATAAAACTTTGGTTATGTGCCGCGGGTCTGGTTTTATCAGGGGCAATCGACCCTGAGTCGCGCGCGCGAATTACCAAGTAAAGGAATATTCAACTTGGTACATAGCAGATATTTATAAAAAAAATAAAAAAGAGCGATTAACCTGCGCCTACTATATATCCAAAAAATTTTGCATAAAAGGAATTAATAAGAAGCTTTAAAAAACCCTAAAAAACTTAGTTTTGAGATTGTATTGATTGAGATAAGGTTTCATGGTAGAGGAGGACAGGGTGCTGTAACGGGTGTACGGATTCTTGCTTCAGCCATACACATGGACGGTAAATACACACAGGCGATCCCACAGTATGGCACGGAAAGACGAGGAGCTCCTGTAGTTGCCTTCTGCAGGATTGCCAGTATGCGTATTAGAGAACGTGATCTTGTTCATGAACCAGATATTATAGTTGTCCTTGATCCACTTCTTAGTAGAACCGTCGATGTAGCACAAGGATTAAAGGATGGGGGAATAGCGCTCATTAATCACCCAGGTTCTTATAAAGAAACTGGTCTTTCTGGGAATTTTAAAGTTGCAACAGTAGATGCGACAAAAATTGCTTTGGAAACTCTTGGGAGACCCATAACAAACACGGCTATACTTGGAGCACTAGCTAAAGTAACAGGATTAGTAAAGATGGAATCTCTCGAGGAGACTATTAAAGAGGAGTTCCCTGAAAGGATATTAAAATCTAACATAATGGCCATGAGAAAGGCATACGACGGTGTCTCAGAGCTCATGGATGCTAAAAATTTGCCAAAAAAGAAAGACATTAAAATAGAGTCACAAGAACCTCTGATCTCATATTCTAGGAATGTTGCCGATTGGCGCGTCTTCCGTCCCGTGATCGATAAAAATATCTGCGTTAATTGTCAACGTTGCTGGATCTACTGCCCGGAGACAGCTATAACCATGGTTGAAGGAAAGGCAGATGTGAATTACTCCTATTGTAAGGGTTGCGGTATTTGTTCTGAAGAGTGCCCCGTAGAGGCCATAAAAATGGAGCTTGAGGAGGAATAGAAATTGAAGTCTGAGGTCATGGTGGGAAATAAAGCAGTCGCTTACTCTGCAAAACTAGCTAGGGTAAACCTGATTGCCGCGTATCCAATAACACCACAAACGACAATCGTCCAATACTTGTCGGAATTTGTAGCCAATGGAGAGATAAAGGCCGAGTTTGTGAATGTAGAAGGTGAGATCACAGCTCAGCTAGTCTGCATGGCAGGTTCCATTGCCGGGGCTAGGGCGTTTACAGCTACCTCTGGCCCAGGTCTGATCTATATGCATCATGCGCTTCACGGGACAGCTAGGTACAGACTTCCGGTAGTCATGGCAGTAGCAAACAGAGGGGTAAGGACCATGGGGCCAGACCATACCGACATGATGGATCAAAGAGATACAGGTTGGATACAACTTTACTGTGAGAACAACCAAGAAGCCCTCGACACAGGCATAATGGCGTATAAAATAGCGGAAGACGAGAGGGTTCGATTACCTGTATCATATGGCCTTGATGGATACGTTCTAAGTTATACGGCTGAACCTGTTGAGATACCCGAACAAAAGGAAGTCGACGATTTTCTCCCACCTTATAAAAGTACGTACCCTGTTCTCCCAGAAAATTTCGATGCCGAGATCGAAGATTATAAGAAGCATTGGTTAAAAGGAAAGAGTATAAACGAACCATTCACACCATATCCCGCTGACGAAAGCTTTTCACATTTGACTATGGTTAATTGGGGTCCTGGTCACGACCAGCAATGGAGATGGAGATCTCACCAAGAAGCCATGATGAAAGCTAAACAAGTCATTAAGGAGGTTGACGAGGAGTATGGCAGACGTTTCGGGAGAAGTTATGGGGGGCTCGTTGATGAATATCGTTGCGAGGACGCCGATGTAGTCATCGTCGCCATGGGCACCATAGCAAGTACAGCTCGGGTAGCCATCGACAATTTGCGCAGAGAAGGCAAACCCATAGGCCTAGTCAAGCTCAAATCGTTCCGACCCTTCCCTAAAGAGGAGTTTGAACGAATCGGAAAAACGGTCAGCACGATTGGGGTTCTAGATAGAAACATCTCTCTAGGAGAGGGTGGAATAGTGTATAATTCTATAAGAAGCGCAATTTACGATCTGGAAGAAAAACCCTTAGTATTGGGCTATCACCTAGGCTTGGCTGGAAAAGAGGTTAGATTAAGAGATGTCGAGCAAATAGCGGAGAGAACCCTAAAAACAGCGAATGAAAAAAAGGTTGAAACCTTTGTGACATGGATATAAATGGAGATGAGATAATGAGAAAAAAAATGAGCATTAGAGATATTCCTAAGGAAGAGGCCATGTGGCCAGGAAACCCTGCCTGCCAAGGTTGTGGAGGGTCGCTTGCTGGGAGATTAGTCTATAAAGCTCTTGGCAGAAATTCAGTTCGTGTGGAGATCGCCTCTTGTGCTCCAGGTTTCATGAATATCAGGGTTCCAAGCTTCTATGCCCCCGCATTCGAGGGCGCAGCTGCCTTCATGACAGGTCTAGCAAGGGGCTATAAATTAATGGGTCGAGAGGATGTAGTTATCGCAGGGCTCATAGGAGACGGAGGAACCGTAGATATTGGTTTTCAAGGGCTCTCAGCAGCGGCAGAAAGGAACGAAAACATATTCTGGTTCACATACGACAACGAAGCATACATGAATACTGGTGGGCAGAGAAGCAGCGCCACTCCATTATTTGCACGAACTGCTACGACACCGATTAGTGACACATCCAGGGGCAAGGCGGAGGAAAAGAAAAACGTGCCTTTAATCCTTGCTATACATAGAGTACCTTATGTTGCCACTGCTTCAGTAGCTTACCCCGAAGATCTCATTGAAAAGATCCAGTACGGCAAGGAGATTAAGGGTTTTAGGTACATGCAAATCAACTCACCTTGTCCCACAGGTTGGGGTTTCGAGCCAAAAGACTCGATCAAGGTAGCTAGACTTTCAGTAGAATCGGGACTGTGGCCATTATACGAAATTTTAGAAGGCAGGCGTTTCAGGCTAACCTATAAACCCAAAGAGCTCAAACCAGTGACTGAAGCTCTCAAGATACAGGGTAGGTTTAGGCATTTATCTACTGAGGAATCCAATACTATTCAAGAGAAGACTATCAACAACTGGGAAAGACTTCTAGACATGGATGGTAAGGAGATATTTTAATTTGAACCCCCATAAACTAAGTTTTCAGGCATCAAGGTGATTTCAATATGAGTGAGCTGCTAAAAGGAAATAGAATTTTAGACCTCAGCCACGTATATTTTGGCCCCTACGCAACAATGATTTTAGCCTCGATGGGGGCTGAGGTGATCAAAATTGAGCCACCTTGGGGTGAAATGGCGCGCCTGTATCCTCCACTTTTGAATGGCGAGAGTTCACCCTTCATGTATTTAAACAGATGCAAGAAATCAATGACTATTAATCTAAAGAGTGAAAAAGGAAAGACGATTTTCTTAAAACTTCTCAAACAATCTGACGTTGTAGTGGAGAATTTTAAAAGGGGCACGATGGAAAAACTCGGCCTTGGATACGATGATCTCAAAAAAGTGAAACCTGACATCATTTACGCTGCCCTCAGCGGATTTGGCATGGATGGCCCCTATAATAAACGTCCTAGTTTCGCACCCATTGCTTCAGCCATGTCGGGGTGGATGCGTCTTACAGGCGATCTCATTGACCCGAATGGGCCACCCATCCGACCAGCCGAATATCATGGGGATTTAGATCCTGCGTTGTGGGCGGCCATTAGCATTCTCGCCGCTCTGATGCATAGATCGCGTACTGCCGAGGGGCAACTGATAGACGTCTCCCAGCTTGACTGCATGATCACTCAAACCGGCGTTCCAATATCGAATTATCTTGCAAGCGGGAAGTTGGCTTGGGAAATCTGGAGGGATAGACCGACAAGTGGAATTTTATTTGGCAACTTTAAAGCCAGCGACGGGTATCTATACGTCGCAGCCGAAGCGGGACAAGTTGATCGTCTCAATAAAGTCACAGGACAAGTCCTTAATTCTAATGAAGATCTCCAACAATGGATCAGCGATAAGAAGGTACAGTACGTCGTCGAAAAATTGGTCGAGGCTGATGTACCTGTAGCACCAATTTACCAGCTAAACGACGTCGTAAATGATCCACAAGTCATTGCCAGGAATATGATAATCGAGTTAGATCATCCAAAGGCAGGCGTAGTAAAACAGCCGAATTTCCCAATCAAGTTTTCAAAGACTCCTGTAACATCAAAGCCTGCCCCAATGTTGGGGCAACACAATGATGAAATTTTACACGATGTATTAGGTTATAATATGAAAGAAATTACACAACTGCGGCAGGAAGGAGTAATAGCATAAAGGCTTAAAATCGAGGTATCGCGTGTCGCGCGCGCTTTGATCCAGCCAAAGCAGTTATTGAATAGGATCAGGTTGTTGTTTGTCACCGACTCGGTTAACAGTACCCAGCTCTCCGGCTGTGAAGTTTAAAATTAAGTTGCTAACAAGTGTCGTGAAGCAATTTTTGCTACTAGCGAAGCGGGCGTTTGTGGAGACTGGGATAGCATATCCTAGGTCTCTTCATGGCGTAGTTGTAGACTACGCTCCTGCCTGCCTCCATCTCCTTTAAAAAGTGCTCGTGTACATGGCAGCGAGTCCGCGGTAAGACTAGCCCCTGCGCCCTGTCAGCTCAAGGAGCGCCGAGGCGCATAGGATGAGGCCGAGCCAGACCACGAGGTCGAGGGAGAGGGCGGCGACGTCGACCCTCCACCTGTCGACTGGCCCAGCGATGGTGTTCAGGGTGTGGACGCCCCATGCCAGGGGGAGACCGTAGTCGACGTGGACGTTGTCGGGCCAGTCGTACTCGAAGCCCCAGCAGATCGCCGCCACGGCCACGGCTGAGATGAGGCCGAGTGCCACCATCGCCTTAAACCTTCCCATAGCCTAACCACCTCCACTTAGACTTATCAACCTTGATAGGGGCGCCTCAGACATCCGGGTCAGGGCAGATCGCTCCTCCCGCTCAGGCACTGGTAGAGCTCGTAGAGGTTGAGCTGCTTCGACTTCGAGTCGAACCTTCCTAGCCTGAAGAAGAACTGGACAGAGTAGCCTGTGGTCAGGGCGGTTATGACGGTGCCGACGCCGACGGGGCCACCGAGGAGGTAGCCCAGGATGAGGACCATCCCCTCTATGCCGGCGCGGACGTAGGCGACCTGCCTGTCTAGCTTCCTGACTAGGCCGAGCATCAGGCCGTCCCTCGGCCCCGCTCCGAGCTGGACGCCCATGTAGAACAGTGAGCCTACACCGAGGACGGCGACGCTGAGGATGAGGAGCAGGTACTGGAACATGGGGTCCGTGGGAGTCGGGATGAGCTCCCACGCGATGATGAGGTCTATGAAGAGGCCGATGAAGTACATGTTCATCAGGGTGCCGAAGCCGGGGGCGAAGCCGAGCGCCCAGCCTATGGCTATGACGACGAGGCCGATGACCTGGGACGCCTGGCCGAGGGTCAGGGGCGTTATGTTGGAGACGCCGACATTCAGGACGCCCCACGGGGACATTCCGAGACCTGAGTTCAGGTTGGCCACGACGCCGACGGCGAAGAGGAAGAGGCCGACGAGTAGAGACGGGAGCCTGCCCAGGAAATCCCTCAGGTTGTCAGTCGAGACAGACACCATCTCCTGCGACTCCGATTGCCAGGTTAATAGCCAGTAAGAGGAACGGGGCGGGGATAAAAGGTTGCCCCTAGAGGTATTCGCGGAGCCAGCCGAGGATTTCAGCCGTGAGGGGCGCCCTGTGCGCCGTGAAGTCGTGGTCCGCGCCTTTCATTAGCACGAACTTCTTCGGCTCGTTCGCGGCGTCGTAGAGCCTCCTGCACGAGTCCGGTGGGATGACTTCGTCGCCCGAGCCGACGACGATCATCACAGGCGCCCTGACTGAACGGATGATGTCAACGGGGTTCTGCTCCCTCAGGAGGGCGCCTAGGTCAGCCCTCAGCTGCTCCTCGGTGAGGCCGACGAGCTTCCCCTCGGCCTGGACGATGTAGTTGAGGATGAAGATCTCGGCGGAATCCCCCGTCGCCAAGGGCGTCAGGTCGGCGGCGGGGGCTATGAAGACGCCCGCCCTGAGCCTGTCATCTGCGCTCAATCTCTGGGCGACTGGGACGGCGCCCAGGCTGTGGCCCACGAGGCCGACCTTGCCGGGGTCGACGTAGTGCTGTTGCCTGAGCCAGTCTACGGCGTCCCTGGCGCTGGGCGCCAGCCCCGCTAGGCTGAAGGTACCCCCGCTTCCCCAGGCGCCTTGGTAGTAGAAGACGAGGGCGACGACGCCGTTCATGGCCAGATCCTCGGCGATGTCCATGTTCTTGGTGTCTCCGATGTAGCCATGGCAGATGGCGGCGGCGGGATAGGCGCCGTCGGCCATAGGCCTGTAGACCCTGCCCCTGAGTCTGAGGCTCTCGTGCGGGATGCTGACCTCCTGAACCGTGATGCTCAATGCAACCGAAGCCATATTCACCCACCTCCCCCTTAAGCTGAACGCTCGTAACCCATTTAGGCAACCGCACCGAAGACGTGGATGAGTTGGGGAAGCGGATAGCGAAGAGGTTCAAGCCCCAGAACACGTGGGTCCGGGAGCTGATTTCAGCCGACCCCGAGATAGGCGGCGGGCTCGACTACACGCCGGAGTCCCTTAAGCTCCAGGCTTCCTCGTACAGCCTCTGCAGCGTCTGTAAGGGGTCGAAGATGCTCTGCGGCAAGACGAGGTGCCCCGTCATCGCCAGGGTGGTGAGCACGACGAAGCTGTTCCGCACCGTGAAGGGGGTGAACGTCGACGGCTCCTCTCCCCCGAGCGTCTTCGTCGGCCGATTCGGCTACCCCTACGTTCAGATCGGGCCCATGACGCCTACCTTTTATGGTGACACGAGCATCCTCGACGACACGGAACGCTGGTTCGGAAGGAGCATGGACGAGATCATCGAGTTCAGAAGCCAGCTCATAAGGGGCATGAGCCCGGTCAACGTGAGGAAACCAACAAAGGCAGGGCGCATCCTCGACGCGACACGGGAGCTGAGCCTCGCGGAGCACTACGTGGAGACCGAGCTGAAGCTGACCAAGCCCCCGGTGGGGAGACTTCTAGTCGACGGAGACGTCCAGCCGATGGGTCCAACAGCTCCGCTGGAGAGGATAGACATCGGCTACATCAGGTGGGACCGGCACATGGAGAAGGCGCACTACGACTCCGACCTCAAGGCGGCGCTCGCCGCGAAGACCCTCTACAGGTCGGGCGTGCCGGTGGGGAGCATCATGCGCGCCTTCAGCATGGGGAGCTTCGGCGTCGAGAAGAACAGGCGCCTCGTCCCGACTAGGTGGAGCATCACCGCCGTAGACGACCTCCTGAGCAAGGACATGGCGCAGAGGATCAAGGGATACCCCCTAGTCAACCAGTACGAGGTCTACGAGTCGGACTACCTCGGAAACAGGTTCGAGGTCCTCCTCGTCCCGGACGCCTGGAGCTACGAGGCTTACGAGGCATGGTACCCGAGAACCCTCTGGAACCCGTCAGAGACACACGTCAGCATCGTCACGGACTGGGAGGGATACAACGGCCGCTCAGCCTACGCCTCGATGGGGGGCTGCTACTACTCTGGCCGCCTCGCCGTCCTCGAGCATCTGACGAAGGAGAGGAGGCAGGCGAAGGTCTTCATCTTCCGCGAGGCCTATCCTGACTATATTCTGCCTGTCGGCGTCTGGCAGGTCCGCGAGAACGTCCGGAACGCCATGAGGCAGCAGCCATCCAGATACGACACGATAGAAGAAGCCCTGGGCAGGGTCATGGGACGCCTGAGCATCCCCCTGAAGCGATGGATAGAAGCCGGCCCCCTCCTCAGACGGACCCTCACGCAGCGTAAAATCACCGAATACATGTGAACTTTTTAAACGAAGACGCCCGCCTCTATGGTAGGTTAGTGGGACCGATGAGACCGGATGAGGTGGCCGAAGGGCTGCAGGAGAACGAGCGTAAGATACTCCTCGCCCTCAGGGACAAGGCATCTGCGACAACCTCGATGCTCAGCGCCGAGACCGGGCTGAGCAGGGACGCCGTCGAGAAGGCGTCGGCATGGGCGGAGACGAAGGGCGTCGTCTCCTTCACGGAGGAGGTCTCACGGTTCTTTAAGCTCACAGAAGAGGGCGCCGCCTACGCGGAGGAGGGGCTCCCGGAGAAGAGGCTCGTCAAACTCGTCGCCTCAGGCGAGTCCGAGATATCCAAGATCAGGGGGAGCCTCCCGACGCTCAGCATCGCCCTCGTATGGGTCCGGAACAACGGCTGGGCAACCATCAAGGGCGGACGGGTGACGCTGACGCCGAAGGGGGTGGAGGCCGCGTCTGGCGAGACGCTGGACGAGCGCATCCTCTTCGACCTAAGCAAATCCCCACTCGACGAGGACCAGCTAGACGGCCCCGCCTCGGACAGGATCTACGTGCTGGTGAAGAGGGGGCTCGTCGAGGAGAAGGCGACGACGGAGAGGTGGGTCGAGCTCACAGACTTCGGCAGGGAGGTCGTCCCGTACGTCGAGGCGATGGCTGACAAACCCGTCGTCACCCAGCTGACCCCCGAGATGCTCCAGAACGGCTCATGGCGCGGCGCCACATTCCAGAGGTACGATGTCGGCCTCCCCGTCCCGAGCCTCGAGCCTGGGAAGCGCCACTTCATCAGCCAGGTCATCGACTATATCCGCAGGTTCTGGGTCGAGCTCGGCTTCAAGGAGATGAAGGGAAACTACCTGGAGCTCAGCTTCTGGAACTTCGACGCCCTCTACCAGCCGCAGGACCACCCGGCACGGGACCTCGCCGACACCTTCTACATGAAGACGCCCCGCTTCGGCAGGCTGCCTGACCCTGAGCTCGTCGACAGGGTGAGGCACACCCACGAGAACGGCTGGACGACCGGCAGCATCGGCTGGCAGTACAGATGGAGCCCGGAGTTGGCGGCACGCAACTGCCTGCGCACCCACACGACGAGCCTCAGCGTCAACCAGATAGCGAAGCTCAAGCCGGAGGACCTGCCCGGGAAGTTCTTCAGCGTCGGCCGCGTCTTCCGCAACGAGACCATAGACTGGAACCACCTAACGGAGTTCTACCAGACGGACGGCATCGTCATCGGCGAAGGCGTCACCTTCCGCGACATGCTCGGATACCTGAAGGCGTACCTCGAGGGGCTCGGGCTGAAGAAGTTCAGGTTCCGCCCAGGCTACTTCCCCTATACCGAGATGAGCACGGAGGCCGAGGTCTGGATAGAGGAGCGCGGTGCATGGATGGAGCTCTTCGGCGCAGGCGTCTTCCGCCCGGAGGTCGTGAAGCCCCTCATCGGCGTGGATGTCCCCGTCCTCGCATGGGGCCCAGGCTTCGACAGGCTCGTCATGCAGAGCTACAAGGTCGACACCATAAAGGAGCTCTACAGCAACGACATCGGCCTCCTCAGGAAGGCGAGGCTCTGGACGAGGTGACATGGATGCCCGTAATCACAATCAACCTTGAAGACTTTGGGGAGCTACTGGGCAGAAAGGTCACGCTTGAGGAGCTGCAGGAGAGGCTCCCCATGATGGGGAGCGGCTGGGAGGGAGCCACCGAGGAGGGCTTCAACCTCGAGGTCTTCCCAAACAGGCCGGACCTGCTCAGCCTCGAGGGCCTAGTCAGGGCCTACTCCAGCTTCACGGGCGAGAAGCCAGGCCCACGAAGATACAGGGTGAAGCCCTCCGACTACGTGGTTAACGTCGACAGTAAGGTGGAGAAGGTGAGGCCATACTTCGTCACGGCCGTGGTGAAGAGGGTCGAGTTCGACGACCCCCTCATCAGGAGCATCATCCAGATGCAGGAGAAGCTCCACGTCACCCATGGCAGGAAGCGGAGGAAGGTCGCCATAGGGCTCCACAACCTCAAGCCGATAAAGTTCCCGGTCACCTACACGACGAAACCACCTGACTTCAAGTTCAGACCCCTCGGGGAGAGGTTCGAGAAGAGCCTGAAGGAGATACTCACGGAGATGCCGAAGGGGCAGGAGTACGCCTGGATCCTCGAGGGAGCCGAGGAGTACCCGATGATCCTCGACGCCAAGGGGATGGTCCTGTCGATGCCGCCGATAATCAACGGCGAGTACACGCGCATAGACGAGGCAACGAACAGCATCTTCATCGACATCACGGGCACGGACCTGAAGGCCATCACCGAGGTCCTCAACGTGATCACGACCACCTTCGCCGACAGGGGCGCAGAGGTCTACTCGGTGGAGAACAGGTACCGCGACCACGTCGCCGTGACGCCAGACCTCTCCCCAAGGACCATGAAGCTGGACAACGGCTACGTGAACAGGACCCTGGGGCTCGAGCTGAGGCCGAGGGAGACCGCCGCCTACCTCAAGAAGATGGGCTACGACGTCAAACCCGGCGAGGCACTCGAGGTATCGATCCCCGGCTATAGGACCGACGTGATGCACCCGATCGACCTAGTCGAGGACGTCGCTATCGCCTACGGTTACGACAAGATGGAGCCCGTGATACCGCCGATCAGCACCGCCGCGGGCGAGGACCCGCTGGAGGTCTTCAGCAGGACGCTCCGCAGCTTCGTGGTCGGCTTCGGCTTCCTCGAGGTCGTCACCTTCATGATGACGAACGGGGAGAAGCTCTTCGCCAGGATGGGGCTGCCCGAGGAGCCCGTTGCGGAGGTCGAGAACCCGAAGATGGAGGGCTACACGACGCTCAGGAACAGGCTGATCCCGAGCCTGGTGGAGGTCCTGAGTTTAAACAAGCACTACCCGTACCCCCAGAACCTCTACGAGGTCGACGACGTCATCCTCCTCGACCCCGAGACCGAGACCGGCGCGCGGACCGCGAGGCGCCTCGCCGTAGCCACGTGCCATGCCAGGGCGAACCTCTCCGAGATCAGGGGCGTGATGGACAGCCTCCTCGGAAACCTGGAGGTGAAGGCCGAGGTCGAGGCCAGCGGACCCGACTGCTTCATAGATGGCAGGCGGTTCCTCGCCAAGGTGGGCGGGGAGACGTTGGCCTGGGGCGGCGAGATGAGGCCCGAGGTGCTCCAAGGCTGGGAGCTGGAGATGCCCGTAGCTGCCCTCGAGGTCGACGTCGACCTCCTCCATCGACTCACCAAATCCTAGTCTTTAACGGGATCGACGACGTCGAATCCCAAACTAGTAGCCACATCCTTCAACGTTTTATCCTGGGTCACCAATCTGTCTACGCCGTAGGTCTTCATCGTGGCGAGTATAACCGCGTCGCGCCCGCCGAGGTTGCTCGAGGCCGCGTACTCGGAGAGGATCTCGATGGATTCGCGGAGCAGCGCCTCATCGAACCCTGTCACCTCCATCCCGATCAGGTCGAGCATCGCGTTCATCCTCGTCCTCAGTTCGACCCCGTCGAGGCGTTTAGACAAGTAGTGGGCAACCTCAATCACTGCGACTATGTTGATGACCAGTTCATCGGTTTGGAGTATTCTCCTCGTCTTATCGAGGACAACCCCGTGTTCGGGGGTCTCGGAGTCGAAGAAGTAGATCCAGATGTTGCTGTCCACGTAGGTGGTAGTCATTCGCGCGACTTCTCCCATATCTCCTTGAGCTTGAGGGGATCCATCGGCGGCTTGCCTCCCCTGATGAAGCCCCCCATGTAGGCGATGAACTCCTCTCTAGATAGCGGGGCCGTGATTATCAACTCGCGGTCCTCGACTCGGGCCCTGACCCTGCCCTTAGGTTTTATACCGAGCTTCTCCCTGATCTCCTTGGTCAGCTGGAGCCTCCCCCGCTCGTCTATGGGTAACTCCTCAATTTTACCCACTACCCACACCAAGCTATTAATGGGGTTTGTGGGCGATTAAGCTTTCCCCGCCCTCTCCACGACAACGTCTATGAAGCCTGTTTTGGATTCGGTGTAGGCGACCCTGTTCTCCCTGTACTGGATGGAGAGGCGTTTCTTCAGCTCGTAGTACTCGGCGGCGGTCTCGGGGTGGCTCCTGAGGTAGTCGCGGAAGACGATGTGCTTCAGGTGAAACGGGCTCCCCTCGAGGACTAGGTGTAGGTGGTAGCCGACGCTGTGCGGCCCCCTGCCGAGGCAGTAGAACCACTCAGGGCTGTCCTCAGGCGTTACATCCGTGTAGCCGACTAGCTTCAGGAGCTCGACGCACTCGTCCGCGACGCGTTTGGAGTCGACGCCGGCGATGATGTCTATGATCGGCTTCGCACCGAGGCCGGGCACGGAGGTGCTGCCGACGTGCTCGATGGAGAGTATCTTGTCCCCGGCGGCCCCCAGTATCCGCTTCCTCTCAGCCTCGTATAGGCTCGGCCAGGCGGGGTCGTAGTCGACCACGATGACGGGGGCGGGCAAACTTTTTCACTTCTTGGTTTAGCTGCGGAAGGTTTAACTTTTCGCCGCCCTGGGCGCTGCGGGTTTTATACGCGTAGAGACCAAATTATCTGGGATCGGCTTGACCGAGAGGCCATTCTTCCCGCCGAATCTGGCGCTGCTGGTGAGCATCGTAGCCGTCTCAACGGCGTCGATCCTCATCAGGATGAGCGCGGCGCCGCCGATGGCGATAGCGACGTGGCGGATGGCCCTGTCGACGCTTATGCTCCTCCCATTCTTCACGACAGGTGGCAGGCCGCAGCGGCTTGCGGCGATGTCGACGAAGGAGAAGCTGACCCTCACAGGCGTCGGCGTCGTCCTCGCAGTCCACTTCGCGAGCTGGATAACGAGCCTCAGCTTCACATCGGTGGCGAGCAGCGTGATCTTCGTCCACGTCGACCTCATCTTCGTCGCCCTAGTGAGCCACTTCCTTCTGGGTGAGAGGGTGGGTAGGCGGGTGGCGGTCGGGATAGTCGTCGCCTTCGCCGGGGCGACCGTGATCGCCCTAGGCGACCTCGGCGTCGGGCAGGAGAACCTCGTCGGTGACCTGCTTTCGCTAGTGGGCGCCGTGGCCCTCGGCATCTACATCCTCGCCGGTAGGCGGCTGCGGCAGAGCCTCGACCTCGTCAGCTACGTGACGCCGGTCTACGCGACCTCGGCTGTGGTGCTTGCAGCAGGCAGCCTGGCCATGGGGGTGCCGTTAGTCGGATACCCGGGCGGCGAGATGCTCCTCTTCTTCGCCATCGCCCTCGTCCCCATGATCTTCGGTCATACCGTCTACAACTGGGCGCTGAGGTGGATATCGGCGCCCGTGGTCTCGATCAGCCTACTAGGCGAACCCGTAGGGGCCTCCATCCTGGCCTACATCGTGCTGGCCGAGTCGCCTGGGCCAATGGTGCTCCTCGGCGGCGCTGTGACCCTCGCCGGCATCCTGATCTGCGCCTACAAGCCAGCCGCGGGGCATGAATAACGACTTATACAGATTAGTTTCATACTTGATCGATATTTATGAGCGGTAAGAAGGGTTTCAAGGGCATCCTGTGCCTTCCGGTGACCCCCTTCACGAAGGAGGACGAGTTAGACGAGGAGGCGCTGCGCCGAATCACCAATGTCATCATTGAGGACGGCGCGGACGCCATCGTGCCAACGGGGGCGACCGGCGAGTTCCCTTACCTCCTCCACGATGAGAGGGTGAGGGTCTGGGAGGTCATCCTTGACGAGGCGAACGGCAGGGTCCCGGTTCTGGCCGGGACGGGCGCCGTGAGCACCAAGGAGGCCAGGATATTCACGCAGGAGGCGAAGGACCTCGGCTGCGACGGCGTCATGCTCAGCCACCCGATCCTGACCCGTGCGACGGATGAGGAGGCGTACAGGTACTTCGAGGAGATAGCGACCAAGGTCGACATCCCCATACTCGTCTACAACAACCCGGGCTTAGGGACATCCATGTCCCCGGGCCTCATCGCCAGGCTCGCGTCGAACTTCGACAACATCGTCTCATACAAGGAGGACGACTTCAACTACATCCGCTTCGCAGAGGTGATCAGGAGGACGAAGGACAAGATCACCCTCTTCACCGGAAGTCCCGCCGCGTACCTCGCCTTCCTCACCCTCGGCGCCCATGGAGCGCTGGTCGCTGAGTTCCAGGCGTTCCCCCACCTGGTCAAGGGTGTGAAGGAGAACTTCGAGAAGGGCGACATGAGGAGGGCGCTCCACTACCACGAGCTCATAATGAAGATGTTCAACATCATCGAGACCTACTTCGTCGGCGCGAGCTTCTGGGGACGCTACAAGGCGATCTGGAGGCTCCGGGGCGTCGACATGGAGCTCTCAGTTAGGGGGCCGACCACAGCCGTGACGCCTGAACAGCTTGAGAGGGCCGCGCCGGAGTTCCTGAAGCTGGAGATCGAGAAGGTCTGGTTCAGGGGCTAGCTCCGCTCTAATTTTTCCGGGCAACTCCTCTTTTTCGCCTTCCCCACCGTCTCTCAGATGTCCTACAGTCGACGCGATGCGTAAAATGGGGTGGCCAAAAAGAGAAAAAACGTAGGGGGGTATCCCTCAATACCATGATTCCCGTCTCTTTTTCCTGAAATGGACCGGGAAAAGACGCCTTTCGGGAACGGGGATGCACGTTTTTGCATCGTCTCCGCCGCTCAGATTCCAATCCCCAAACCCTAATTAACTGTTGAAGCGTAGGCATAAGGAACGGTGAAAAGGGTTGAGGAACGAGCTTAAACGTAGGCTCAAGGCCGGAGCACAGGTCTTCGGCTCCTGGATAACGGTCGAGAGTCCCATGGCGACGGAGATGATGAGCGCCCAGGGCTTCGATTACTTCGTCTTCGACAACGAGCACAGCCCCCTGGACATCCTCCAGATCCAGACCCTGATGCAGGCGATGAGGGGTGACAGCAAGACCTGCCCCATCGTCCGCCCGTGGTGGAACGACCTCGTCGCCATAAAACGGGCGCTAGACATAGGCGCGCAGGGCATCCTCGTCCCTTGGGTGAACACCAAGGAGCAGGCGAAGGCTGCTGTCGACGCAACCCGCTACATGCCCAAGGGGCTGAGGGGCTGTGGCCCGCGCAGGGCGTCGATGTTCGACCCGGACTACCTGAAGACGGCCGACGATGAGATCCTCGTTGTGGTCCAGATAGAGACGAAGCAGGCCGTGGAGAACATAGAGGACATCTGCAGCGTCGAGGGCGTAGACGTCACATACATCGGCCCAGCTGATCTCTCGGCGAGCTACGACCACCTCGGGAACCACGCCCACCCCGACGTCCAGAAGGCGATCGACAGGGTCTACGACGCGACGAAGGCTGCGGGACTGGCGACCGGCGTCCACGAGGCGTCCGGGAAGACCATAGAGGAGCGGATCAAGAAGGGCTACAACTTCGTCACCATCGGCAACGACCTCGTCTACATGAGGATGGGCGTCCAGAACCAGCTCAGGCAGCTTGGCTTGAAGAAGTAGCCCATTTCTCTCCTACTTTACGCTTTTTACTTTTACAACCTTATACACGTTTAGAGATACACGCGATGGAGTTAGTTTAAATAAACGAAAAATATATTTTACACTGATTTGTATGGCTGAGGCTAAAACGAGCAAATGGTTCTGGGTACTCGTTTCCATTGTGTTGGCCTGTGTCGGTCTTGTGGTAATCGCATATATGACGACTTTTTTTGAACCAGTAAAAGGCGGGCTAGTCACTTTCGGTATATCATTCCTCGTAGGCATGGGGGGTGCGGGGGTATATCTTGCCTTGCTTCTCATGACCGAGAAAAATCTCACCGTACTGGAAAATGGACTTGTAAAAGACCTGAACCTGATGTCCCTTCTCTTCGTGATGTCTGGGGGTTTCGTCGCAGCCATAACACAGACGACCAGTGGATTATTCACCACAAATAATCTCCAAGCAGTATTCATGGTTGGCTTTGGCTGGCAAGGTGCATTAACAGGGGTTGCCAGTAGCAGCACGCGCGTCAAATTAAGCGATGAACTTCAGCAAACAAGATTAAATGCAACTGAAGGAATTGAAATCGCATTGAAAGCGAAAGACATTAAAATTACGCAATTAACTGACGCATTAAGAAAGATTTCAGAAGAAAAAATGAAGGGAGCTGTGAGTTAAATGCAAAAACCAATACCCGTCGATAGTGTAATGCACCGAGACGTAGTTACAATTGACGTAAACAGTAAAATATCTGATGCAATTGACAAGATGAAAAAGAATGGAATAGGAAAAATTGTTGTGACTATAGATGATCGACCAAGCTATCTGTTAGAAGAGTGGAGAGTATTTACCATTGACCCAAACAAAACAATCAAAGAAGTCCTTGATAAATTCGAACCGATAACAACGATATTGAGTGAAACACCGATCGACGAGGCAAAACGCCTCCTCTCCGATAGACCTGCCATAGTAGTTTTGAGTAGAGAAAATAACAAAATGCTCGGAATAGTGACCATCGAGGACTTTATAGGGTACCTTAAGAAAAGCATCTAGATTGGAAGCATCTCTTTTTTTACTCGAACTCTATCGTCGCCGGAGGCTTCGGCGTCACGTCGTAGTATATCGCCGAGACATTCGGGCACTCTTTTAGTATCCTATCGGCCGCTGCCTTAAGCGTCTCCCAAGGTATCTCGGCGACCTCGGCGGTCAGGTAGTCACGGGTCTTGACCGCTCGCATAGTCAGCTTGTAGCCCTTACCGTGGCGGGCTCCGACCTTGACCAGCACCCTCGTGATCGCTGGATGGTTCGCCTGGAGCCTCTTCCTCGCCTCTCCGAGCTCCTCGTAGCCGGGCCGCGCCCCACCGAGGCCGATGAGGACAACAGAGCCGTAGCTCCGCTTACCGTCGACGACGCCCGTCGCCTTCTCCACCAGGATGGAGGCCTCGACGGTCGACGGGCTCAGCTTCACGAGCTCCGCGACTTCCGAGGCTAAGGCTTTGTCCAACTGAGGCGGCTCTGAGCCGAAAATGGCGGCGAAGTACTGGCTCGGCTCGTGGGGCGCGAGGGCATCTTCGACGATGCGTGTCGCCTTCTTCTGCTCCTCCAGCTTCTCGGGGGTTATCTCGCCTACGACCCTGACGCTGAGCCCTGGGCCCGGGAACGGCTGGCGTTCGCTCAGCTCCTCGGGCATGCCGAGGAAGCGGGCGACCTCCCTGACCTGCCACTTGTACAGGGCGACGAGGGGCTCGACGACCCTGTAACCGTACCGCTCGACGGGGTTGATGCCTATCTGCTCGAGGATGTTGTGCTGGGTCTTGATGCCCGCCGCAGTCTCCTCTACGTCGGCCTTGATGGTGCCCTGGACGAGGTACCTGCAGCCTTCCCTCCTCGCCGCGTCGCTCAGGGCGCTGTAGAAGGTGTCCCTGAACGCCTTCCTCTTCTCCTCGGCGTCCCTGAGCCCATTAAGCGCCTTCATGAACCTCTCCCTCTCGTCCAGTACCTTCATCGGGAGGCTCAGGGGCGGGGAAGAGAGGAGTTGTCTCACCCTCTCGGGCTCGCCGAGGCGCATGAAGTTGTCGTCTATGAAGACGCAGGCGAGATTGCCACCGATGGCTCGATGGGTGATGGCGGCGGAGACGGTACTGTCGACGCCTCCTGAGACGGCAATGAGCGCCTTCTCGCAGCCTAGGACCTCCCTGACAGCGGTTACCTGCTTCTCCACGAAGAGCTGTGCATCAAAACCGGGCATGACTGAAAGGGGGCGGAGGGAGGATAAAAAAACTTGCAGGCTCACCTTGGCGACTGAAACATGCAGCTTAAAAAAAAGAGTCGCTTGTAGTCTGCTGTCTAACCTGTATTTTACGTGATCGATAAGGTTGCGGCGATAGGCGCGGGGGTTATTGAAGGAGTCACAGTCAAGTGCCTCTAGGAGTGCAAGCACGTCGTGAAGGCCGTCGCGACGAGGAGGAGACCTGGGCCTGAAGCGGATCAAGGAGGCCAGTGCTTAGGCGACCACCGACAACGCCTAAGCCGCGAGGGAGGCAGAGGTCGGTTTCATCTGCGTCAAGACGGAGGACGTAGATGGAGTCGTCAAGGAGATCGGGAACGAGATCAGGGGAAGCTGGTGATCTCTTCCACGGTCATAATACCCCTGAGCTTCTACAGGTGCATGGCCCCCCGGACGATGTTCATTAGGACGATGCTCAACGTCGCCGCGCTGGTCGGGGAGTCCTTCACCACCTACACCTGCGACGAGAAGGTTACCGCGGAGTACAGGGAGACCGAAGCTCATCCCCAAAGGCACAATGACACCTGCCGAGATCGAGGAGATGGTGACCACGCCGGGATGCACGACCATCGAGGACATATACGAGATCGAGGACGGTAAGCTGAGGACGGCGCTCATGAACGCCGTCGAGGCGGCCACGAACAAGAGCGTCAACATCAGGTACAAGTGGGAGAATGGCGGTTAGCCACCTAGGAAGGAATTAAATCCCCTCAACCCACCCTCTTTTACCCAGTGAAAGCGATTGCCATTCGACCTTCTAATCAAGAATGGTAGAGTAATCGATGGCGCAGGCAACCCATGGTACAGGGGCGACATCGGCATCGTCGGAGACAGGGTCGCCGCTGTCGGCAGGCTCAGCGACGCGAAAGCGCTCAGGGTTGTAGACGCCTCGGGACTCGTCGTGGTTCCAGGCTTCATAGACGCTCACAGCCACAGCGACGGGAACGTCCTCGCCTACAGGGAGATGGAGAGCACCCTGATGCAGGGTATAACGACCGTCGTCTCGGGCCAGTGCGGCGACTCTCTGGCGCCCGTCAACCCTGAGCTGAGGGAGGAGGCGCAGAAGGAGATGAACGCCTCTATGCCCCCCGGCGTCGAGGTCAAGGTCACCTGGACGACCTTCGACGAGTACCTCCACGAGGAGGAAAGGAAGGGGTTGGGAGCCAACGTCGCCCACATGGTCGGCCACGGAGCCGTCCGCATCGCCGGCATGGGCTACGGGGCGGGGAATCCGACGCCGTCCGAGCTTGTGAGGATGAAGGAATTCGTCGCGGAGGCCATGGAGGCCGGCGCCTACGGCCTGAGCAGCGGCCTCATCTACCCTCCGGGCATCTTCGCCAAAACGAGGGAGCTTGTTGAGCTGGCGAAGGTCGCCGCGAGTTACGGCGGCGTCTACGACAGCCACATCAGGGGCGAGGGAAGGAACCTGATGAAGTCTCTGAGGGAGGCGATCACCATCGGAGATAAAGCGGGTATCCCGGTCCAGATAAGCCACCACAAGGCCTCGAACAAGGCGGTCTGGGGCAAGAGCGTGGAGACGCTGAGGCTCTTCGAGGAGGCGCGGGCAAGGGGCGTCGACGTAACTGTGGACCAGTATCCCTACACTGCGGGGGCCACGAGCCTCAGGACCCTGCTGCCACCGTGGGTTCACGACGGCGGCGTCGAGAAGCTCCTCGAACGGCTCCGCGAACCTAGGCTCCGCGAGAAGATGCGGAACGACATCGAGGACGGCCTGCCGGGCTGGGAGAACTTCGCCGGCGAGCTCGGCTGGGAGAACGTCTACATCAGCTCAATCAGGTCCGAGAAGAACAAGCGCCTCGAGGGAAAGAACATGGTCGAGGTGAGGGAGGCGATGGGTGAGAGGGGAGAGTGGACGGCCCTATGGAAACTCCTCCTCGAGGAGGAGGGGACGCCCGGCATGATCATCTTCAGCATGGACGAGGACGATGTCAGGCGAATAATGCAGAGCCCCCTCCAGATGGTCGGCACGGACTCGGGGAGCTGCACAACGACCGGCCCATTCAGTAGGGGGAAGCCACACCCCCGCCACTATGGCACCTACCCACGCGTCCTCGGCAGGTACGTCAGGGAGGAGAAGGTTCTGCGCCTAGAGGAGGCTGTCAGGAAGATGACGAGCTTCCCCGCACAGCGCTTCGGCATCCTCGACAGGGGCTTACTCCGCCCCGGCATGCACGCCGACATAGTCGTCTTCGACCCCGAGAAGGTCTTAGACACCGCGACGTTCGAGGACCCCCACAGGTTCCCGGAGGGGATGCCCTACGTCGTCGTCAACGGGAGAGTCGCCGTCGACGGTGGCAGGTACACAGGGATGCTCGCAGGCAGGACCCTGAGGAAGAGATAGCCAGGCGCATCGACCCGGATCTCTCACGCTCTCTTCCTGAGCTTTCTGGTGGCCTCTTCGTCGATCTCCATCTTCACGGCGTCGACGGACACGCCGTAGACCTCTCGGGCCTGCTCAGGGGTGATGTACTCGTTCAGGATGTCCAGGAGCACCTTCGCCTCGTCGCGCTGCCTGGGGTCGCCCCAGCCTCCGCCTCCGCCGGTCCTGAGGCTGACCATGTCCCCCCTCAGCATCCTGTGGGCAGCTATCTTCCTGTGCCTCTTTGGCTCCCCGCCACTGTAGATGATGAAGTAGTTCGGCGTTCCGGGCAAGCCGCTGTCGATGCCCCACGGAGGGAACTTGGACCTGCCGGCTGAGACCGTGAGGCTCGCCTCGCTGGTGAGGAGCCTGTACTCCCTGACGACGCCGAAGCCGCCCCTGAACCTTCCATGGCCCGTGCCGTCGCCCGTGTTGAGGGCGTACCTCTCGACGAGGATCGGCATCCTCCTCTCGTAAACCTCGCTCGACGCTATGTAAGTCTCGCCGTCGCCGCATGCGACGAGGCCGCTCTCTCCGTCCATGTCGTAGCCCGCGCCCCACCCGCCGGGCTGGGGCTCGACGACTGCGAAGGTCTCCCCCGTCCTGTCGTCGACTCCGCCCAGGATCGTCGCCTCTATGCTGAGGAAGTGGCCGGCCGTGAGCATCCTCGGCGCGTGTGGCGCCGTCGCCTTCCAGACGAGGTCGGCCGCGTGGGAGAGTGCCTCCCAGAACGTAGAGGTCGGTGCAGGCCTCTCAGGGTTGAAGACGGTCCCCTTCGGTGCGATGACCTTTATGGGGCTGAAGAAGCCGCTGTTGGGGTGGGCGTGTGGGTCAGTGAGGGCCATGTAGGTCATCCTGACCGCTGAGACCGTGCTCGGATACGGGGAGTTTATTGAGCCTCTCGCCTGCCTCCCGCTGCCAGTGAAGTCGACGAGGAACTCATCGTCCGTCACGGTCACCTTCACCTTGACGGGGATCGGCTCGTCCGTTACGCCGTCGTCGTCCATCCAGTCCTCCGCCTCGAAGACCCCCTTCGGCAGCTCCCTCAGCTTCAGCCTCGCGTAGCGCTCGCCGTCGTCTAAGAGCCTCTCCATGGCGCCGAGAACGGAATCGACCCCGTATTTGTCGACGAGTCTGTTCACCCTACGGGCTGCGACCCTCATAGATGCCGCCTGAGCCTGCATGTCGCCGAGGGCGAACTCGGGGAGCCGCGAGTTGTATCTGATGATGTCGACGATGTCCCTGTTCTGCTCGCCGGCGACGAAGAGCTTTATGCATGGCAGCTGGAGCCCTTCCTGGTAGATCTCGGTCGAGTCGCTGGTCCAGCTGCCGAAGTGCATGCCGCCGACCTCGCTCCAGTGACCCTTCGCTACAGCGAATCCTAGGCGCTGCGCATCGTGGAAGATCGGCATCACGAGAGTGACATCGTTGAGGTGGGTCCCTGAGGCGTAAGGAACGTTGCTGACGAAGATGTCCCCTGGCTGGATCTCGTCGCCCCACTTGTCGACGACCTCCTTCGCGGCGAAATCGAGGACACCGGTGAAGCTCGGTATGCCGGGCGCCTGAGTGACGAGGCGGCTCCCCGTCTCGTCGATCAGCGCAACCGCGTAGTCGAGAACCTCGTAGATGACGGGGCTTTTCGCCGTCCTACCCCAGGCGTGGAACATCTCCTCGGCGGCGACTATCAGGCCGTTCTTTATGATCTCGACGGTGAATGGGGACATCGTTCCTGCTCCGCTCACGACTTCAACCTCCTTATGGCTATGTTGCCGTACCTGTCCACGGTCGCCGACTGCTCCTCCAGGACTATTATGGTCGCTGTTGGGTCCTCGACGATGGCAGGCCCATAGATCGCGGTCCCTCTCACGAGCCTGCCCCTCCCGTAAATGGGTATGCTTGTCCGTTCCCCATTCAGGTAGACGTGTCTCTCGCCGATCACGGCGTCATCCGTCTTCGCCCCAAACTCAGGCAACTCCTTTAGGCTGAGCTTACTGACCTTCTTCACGCCGATGACATGGAAGTTAACGACCTCCATCGGGTCGCCTGGGAGGTTGAAGGCGTACTCCCTCTCGTGGGCGCCGTGGAAGGTCTCCGCGATTGACTTCAGGTCGTCCGCCCCGAGTAGGCCTCCCTTCACGGGCACCTTGACGGTATGCTCCTGCCCGTAGTACCTGATGTCCGCGTACCTCTCAACCCCTATCGGCTCCGAAATCCTCTCTGACCTGAAGATCCCGGTGATCTCGCCCTCGAGCCTCTCGTAGGTCTCGTTCAGGGCGTCGATGTTAGAGGAGTCGAGCTTCATGATGTTGGTTAGGACCGTGTTGTGGCGTATATCGGCGTTCAGCATCCCCCACGCCGAGAAGACGCCCGGCGGTATAGCGGGCACGACGATCCTGCCTATCTCAAGCTCATCAGCTATGAACGGGGCGAACATCGGGCCGGAGCCACCATAGGCGATGAGGGTGAAGTCCCTCGGGTCGTACCCCCTCTGGATGGAGACGAGGTTTATCGCGTAGGCGGCGTTGTCGTTCGCCAGCTTTATCACGCCCCACGCGGCTTCCTCTACGCTGTTCCCGAGCCGCCTCGAGATCTCCTCCAGAGCCTCCACAGCCGCCTCCTTGTGGATCTCAAGCTCTCCTCCGAGGAGGTGTTCAGGGTTGAGGAGCCCGGTCAGGACGTAGGCGTCCGTCAGCGTTGGCTCCTTCCCCCCCTTGCCGTAGCAGGCCGGCCCCGGGTCAGCGCCAGCCGCCCTCGGACCGACTCTGATCCGGCCCACGTCGTCTATCCACGCCACGCTCGTGCCGCCGTTCCCTATCTCGACTGTCCTGACGACAGGCACCATGACTGGGAGCCCCGGCCTGAACCTGTCGCGCTCTACGTTGTACTCGGTCGTCACCTCGGGGGTCAGATTCTCGACGAGGGAGGCCTTCGTCGTCGTGCTCCCGCCGTCAAGGGCGATGATGTTCCTGTCCCCTATAAGGCCAGCTACCCCAATCGCCCCTATCACCCCGGCGACGGGGCCCGACTCGATGGTGTAGATGGGGAACCTCCTGGCGAAGTCGAACGTGACCATCCCGCCCTCTGAGGTCATCGCCATGTTGGAGCGGGGGTCCTCGGCCAGGCTCGCCTGGAGAGCAGCCAGGTACCTGTCCAGTTTAGGTAGGACGTAGGCGTTCAGGGCGGCCGTGGTGAACCTCTCGTACTCCCTCCACTCGCGGGTCGTCTCGTGCGAGACGACTACCGGCTTCTTAGCCGATCTTCTGGCGACCTCGGCGGCCTTAAGCTCGTGTACGGGATTGACGTAGGAGTTCAGGAAGGAGACGCAGATCACCTCCGCGCCTCTCTCGACAAGCCTCTCAGACGCCTCGGCTACCTGCCCCTCGTCAAGCTCCTTTAGGACGGACCCGTCCGCCATTACCCGCTCGTCGACCTCTAGTCTCCGGAAGCGGGGGACAATCGGGTCAGGTTTCTTGTACCTGAAGTTGTACATGTCCCTCCTGTTCCCCCTTTGGAGCTCAAGGACATCCCTATGGCCTCTCGTCGTTATCAGACCCACTTCCGCCCCCTTCCTCTCGATCACGGTATTTATGACCACGGTCTGCCCGTGGATCACCTGTTCGAACTCCTTGCGGGGGATTCCGATCCTCCTTACGCACTCTATCACCCCTTTCGAGAGTTCGTCGGGTGTGCTCTCCACCTTAACCCACCTAAGTTCCTTGGTAGAATCGTCGTAGGCGACTAAGTCAGTGAACGCCCCGCCAATGTCGATTCCGATCCTAACGGAGGCCATGTAGCTCAATTAAGTCTAATATCATTATTATAATTGACGGAAATTTCTGAAAAACCTTATAACATTGAATATTTATCGTAAGTTAAAACTATGTTCATTATAATATTTTGGAGCAATATTAAAACTTGTACTTGTAACGCGCGCGCGATCCTGAGTATTCATGTTCCTCTGACGTGGGAGACGCGAGGCTTGATCGGGAGAGAGGAAATTACCAAGATGAAGAAGGGCGCTATTCTTCTCAACCTCGCGAGAGGAGAGGTTGTGGGTACAGAGGCGTTAGCCGAAGCTTTAAAGAGGGGTGATCTTTCAGGGGCCGCGCGCGCGGCCTATCAAATTCATTCCAAGTTTATTGAAATAGCCTGTATCTATAATCTTGATGGAGGGCGCGTGCGATTCAAAACACTTTTCTCAAAAGAGTTAATGAATAAGTTACAGGGGAGTTGCTATACCTGCTTTCACTATAAGGAATGAAACTAAATTAGCGGTTGGAATCTTCCTATCTTCATTAGTGATAAGAATTCTTTTATCCCCTGTTCAAGGATACACATTAGATCTTGCTACTTTTGCCGCTTGGTTTCAAAAAGTAGCAGAGGGTGGTCCTTATCTATTTTATGAAACTTGGTGCGATTACCCGCCATTTAACGTTTATATCTTCTGGGTTTTCGGCTCATTGGCGAAGCACCTCTCACTTTTTGGAACGAGTTCTCTAGTATACGTTCTCAAGTTGCCTTCAAACATTTTCGATGTAGCAACTGCGGTCTTGATATTTGTCTTTCTGAGGGGACGATTGAATTTTAAAACCTCCATCTTGACTGCGTCCTTCTACGCATTTAACCCTGCAATCATCTTTAATACTTCAATCTGGGGTCAGTTCGATGCTATCTACACGTTCTTTCTCGTACTATCGCTTATGCTTATCATTAACTCCAAACTCGAGTTATCAGTTATGGTCTTCGCCATCGGAGTTCTATCTAAACCGCAGAGTGTTGCTTTAGCGCCTCTAATCGCATTTTTAATAGTGTTAAGAAAGGGCTGGAAGAGTGCAATGACTTCGGCTCTCGTTTCAGCCGCTACAATATTAATTTTGATTATTCCCTTCAAGTGGAGTAATCCAGTGGGCTTCTTAATTAACATCTATGTCAAAGGTTACGGAGGTTATCCTTACACATCCTTAAATGCGTTTAATCTCTGGGCATTTCATGGCTTCTGGAAGCCTGACAATGGGACTTTCATGTTTTTGGATTTTTTCACGATTGGGTGGATTATGTTTGGGGCTCTTACGTTTTATTCACTTTATCGTCTCTATAGAGGAATAGACTATTCGCAAGAGGTTAAGATATTTTTTACAGCCTTCATCCTCTTATTCGGTTTTTTCATGCTTCCAACAAGGATCCATGAAAGATATCTTTTCCCAGTTTTTAGCGTCTTAACGCTGATACTACCCTTTATCAAAAACATGAGGGTAATCTATGGGGTTTTAACTTTCACATATTTTTCAAATCAAGTTTATGTCCTCGCCTTTCTCAATAGTAGTAAATATATACCTGATTGGGACCCCACTGTGATGATTATCACCATGATTAATCTGGCTACCTTTCTATATGTATTGTTCTATATGACGCACGCTACAAGCTGGGGAAGGGCGACATGGTTAACCTGCGAACCGGCGGTGGCGGAGGCTAGGGCGACCCTAAAACAAGAAATATTGAACTGTTACGGTGGGATGTCCTCAACGATGCATCACGATAGAGCAGGCAAGAGAAATCTACGGAGTTCACATCGACCCAGACACAAAGGTGATAGACATTCATAAAACAGAACTTCTAAGAATTAGGAGCGCGCGAAATAGGAGAAACACATCAGAGTAATCCTAAACAGTTGTTTACGAATGTGTCAATTTTATTCTCCACCACAAAGAAAGAGCTTTGAATCCCATTTTAAACGAATCATGAAATAGTTTAACCTTAGTTGCCCTCCTTTCCTCACGCCAACTGATTGGAATTTCTCTAATACTGTATCCATGGATGGTCGCGAGGGCTAAAACCTCGGTGTCCCAGAACCAATGCCCATCTTCGACCTCATCGATAATCATGAGTAACTTTTCGCGATTAAAGGCTTTGAATCCACACTGATGATCTCTGACTGATGTTTTAAAGAGCAACTGAACCAGAGCGTTGTAAGCCCAAGATGTGAAAATTCGCGTTCTTGACCTTTTCACCAGGCTCCTGGGAAGCATTCTGGAACCTGTCACTATGTCCCATCCATATCTAATGGAATCGATGAGGGGTAGAAGGTACCCAGGCTCTGTTGAGAGATCGACATCCATATAAACCAAAATAGAGCCTTTTGATTGTTTGAATGCCCTATTCAGAGCTCTTCCTCTTCCAAGCCTCTGGTCACTATGGAGACATCGGACTGAACCAAATCTTTTGGAGAGGTTTTCAGCAATTTTATCTGTACCGTCACTACTTCCATCCTCCGCGATTATTACCTCGAACGAATCGGTGATCTTGGTTAGTTCCTCCATGGCTTTTATAACGGCTTTCTCTATACACCCTGATTCGTTAAACGCTGGAAGAACAATGGATACTTCGACATCATCGCCACTGGTCAATCAAGAACACCCCTTTTAGAAGACCCAACCCCCAAACAATCTTAGATGTTCTTTATACCAGATTGGAATAGGGAAGCCAGATATCACTGGATAAAAGATAACGAAAAAGGCGGCGACAGCGACTATGAATGTTATTACATATTTTTTTTCGTTCGGATTTGTCCATGACCTGCTCATTATCCCCGCAGTAGCCAACGCCAATATGGGCACATTCGGATAATAATGGTAGATGAATAGGCTTCTAGAAATAAACGCGTAAGGAAACCACTGGAACATATAGATTACTCCGATGAAGAGTAGAGACCATTCCTTATTTTTGATTCCTCGCCAGAGGGCTAGCAAGATTATTGGTAGCCCAAACCACCATATCATGGGGTTTCCCATGGCTGTGATCGTTGAAACTTCCCCTAGGGGTAATTGTTTATTGTATAGCCAAAGCGGTTTCATGATGGCTGGCCAACTCCACCAGTCCGAGGAGAAGGGGTGGGTGGCCTTCAATTCTGAGTGATAGGAAAACATCGCCCATTGAACGTTGTATATATCCTTCAAATCATGTCCTATCATCGTGTATGGAATAAAAGTTGCAAAGTAAACAGAGCTTCCTACCAAAAGGAAACTCAAAATTACTAGTAAGGGCTTTAAAAACGATTTAAATGTGGTAATAAGATCTTTCATAGATCCAAGGGAACCAGTGAAGGCTGCAGATAAAATCAGAATTAACTGGCCGATTAGACCGTATACAGCGGTCCATTTTACCGAGAAGGCTAGATAGAAAAACAGAATGCCTAGAAATATGAATTTAAAATTTGGTTTAGATTTCATATGCATGGTTTCGAAGTTTAAATAGAAAAAAAAGGAAGATACAAGCATAAAATAAACTAAATAGGTGTCTATTGTGCTAATCCTACCCATTGTAAAATGCATGAAGTCAAACGCAATGAGATAGGCAGATAAAGTAGCGGCGAATCTTGTTTTGAACATCATCAATCCAAAAATGTAAATTATGGGTATCATCAAGGTGGAGAAAATTACTCCAGGTAGGCGCCACCCAAATGGGCTGAACGAGAACAGATGGATCCCCGCCGCGATGATCAATTTTCCTAAGGGAGGATGAGTCCACTCCGTGGGCTCTCTTAAGCTCAAATATTCCTGCGCGGTCCTTACGTAGTATATCTCATCGAAGTAGGTCTCAGATTGGAAAGTAGGAGGGTTCTCAAAATACTTCTGCTCATCTATCAGGTTACTTATGTTTTGATCATTGCTGTTTGGACTCTGTATTTGTGTAAAATTGATTCTATTGTTTAATTCATCTATAGCAATTATTTCATAGACATCACCTGCATTATTATCGAAATTTAGTTCAATTTTATCTGTGGTTGTTTTGACTTCGAAGTTAAACCATTGATAATACCCACTGTTATTTAATAAGCCAAGATTGATCCATTCGCCGGACTCCCATGCGGAGATATTTACCCTGATACTATCCTCGCTACTGACTAGGAAATAAAGTGAATTTACGAACCTAACCGTGTCGAAAGTTATTGAAACCGTCGCTTTCTTTGTACTCCAGTAAGTTATTGGCGTTCTTTTTAAACCGAGGTTCCAGGAGGTAACAGAGAAGAAAATAACTGATATTAACGTGATGATGATTATGTCATTTTTTTCTAGTTTCACCGCATCAACCTTTTACACTGTTTAATGGTTGAAATCTATAGTAATGCTTTTTCATCAAGAAGATGCGCACGCGCGATCTGCCACAGCTCGTCAGACGCCTTCGCCCTGAAGAACCTCCAGCGTTTGTAGTTGCGCGGGTACCCGTTCAATCCGTGCCGTGTGAGGACGTTGTTTATGGATTCCCTGGAGAGGCGGATCCCCTGCACGCAGCGCACCGCCTCCGTGACGAAGTCTGGAAGGTTGAAGAGGCCCTGCTGTATGCGCGCGGTTCCCCATTTGAAGGTGTTTCTCAGTGCCAGGATTGAGACTTCAACCTCCTCCGTGATCTTGCCCTGTTTCGGTTCTCTTGTTTTGTCTTTGTAGTATT
>Ga0315279_10001293_pt1 | contig 42344 bp, 30 predicted proteins | sample YL17G06_20_MG_FD_203694 | JGI IMG/M metagenome (GOLD analysis project Ga0315279, IMG submission 203694) | Sediment microbial communities from Yellowstone Lake, YNP, Wyoming, USA - YL17G06_20 | ecosystem: Environmental > Aquatic > Freshwater > Lake > Sediment | place: USA: Wyoming | collected...
CGGCATACCCTTTGGACTGTCTGCCGGTTTTATTAAGGCACTCAAGATCAAAGACGCAGAAGGGACTAAATCGTGGAAGAATCTCGATAAGCCGAGCGACTCTAAAGAATTCGGCGACGCAAAAGTCGTTCTCTATTAGGAATTAACCGATTTAGTTTTTAGATAAGTACACCGCCTATTGTAAAAATTATTCGAACGTTGGCGGACAAAGGAAGACAAGCGGAAAGCGGATAAACTCCACAAGTTAGCTCCGTCAAAAGGAATAGCGGATAAACTCCGACGGGCAAGCGGCGGACAAGTATCTGGATTCCCGAGATCCTTCGGCTGCGCTCAGGACAGGCTTTGCGGGAATGACCAAAAACCCCCAGCACAGGTCTGGGGGCTAACCGTTTTTTGCGTCGCCGTTCCGGCGACGGCTAAACCCTTTTGAATCCTGCCTGTATCCGCCAGCCAGGGTTTTTCATTTTATCTTCAGATTCGTAGACACCGACATCAAATGGAGACATTCTTTCTGTCCGATTGAAGTCAAGCTTTGGAGTAAAATCCGAAATCCCTTTGTTTAGCAGAGGAGAGCCTGGCTTTGGCCAATAGTCGTTTGTGTCCGGCGAGACAAAGGCCGATGAAATGCTCCCGCCATCATAAAAGCGAGTGCCGTCAATTACCGCACCTTTCAAATCGCCTGCAATGTAGTTTGAGCTAAAAGAAGCACCATCTATTCCAGATGCATCTATTGCTGTAGCCTGTGGACAATAAACGGCATTATTGCAGAAGACCATATTGGATGCTTTGGACCATCGGATAAGAGCACCTCTGGGATGATTAACGATGGTGTTATTTACTATCTCGACATTGCGCATCACAGGCACGGCAGAATGTGGGGCCGCTGTGATTCCAGTTACGGAACAATTAAAGATGATGTTATTTCGGACAATCGCATCAGAGACCACCTGGATACCTTCTCCGGCATTCCATATTACGTTTCCTTCCACGATGTTGGGTTTAGGGCCGCCGCCATATACAAGAATGCCGGGATACTGCCTGCCAATGTTGGTATCGTGGATAACATTATCGCGGATGATATTGCCATAAGAGCCGAACTTGATTTCGATGCCATCGTTTCCGCCATCGCTTGTGCTGCGTAAGTGATGAATGTAATTGCCTTCGACCAGTGTGTTAGTCGTAACATACGAGCCGTTGTGGACACCGATATACATACCTTCTCCCTCAGTGGCGCCGGAGGCGCTCAAGCCGGTGTGATGAATGTGATTTTTGCGAATGACAAAGGAATTACAGTCTCCACTATTCATCGTCAGTGCATTATTGCCTGTTTCAAAAATCTCACAGTCCTCAAATGTGATATGGTGGCCACGGATAAACCTCACCCCCGAGCTGCCGCCTTTGAATCTAAGCCCTCGAATGACCAAATGGCAACAATCGACAAATTCTATGTTATTGTGCTTGTCTATATTATCGGCAGGACGCGTAAGAAGCGGCTTTTCTTCATCGGCAGCTCGAATAATAATGGGATTATCTGCAACACCTTTTGCAGTAACTGCACGCCGGCCGTTTTGTGAATAGAATCCCCCATCCAATATCAGCTCGTCGCCAGGTTTTAGTGAATTTGCGATGGTCTCAAATTCTTCCTCGGAATCCACAGCTGCCGGGTGAACGTTATAAGTGGCACCATAACAATTGCACCCGGCCAAAAAATTTGCCAAAAGATATAAAAGGATAAAAAAATGACTTATTCCCAATTGGACAGTCTTGAGTAACGTTACACTCGCCAGAACAGGTCCTGAAATGCTACTGAACTTTATCATAATGGTTGTCCTTAAAAATAGCGGTAATATCTAAATCCTTAATTTGTATGGCTGCATCGAAAGTTCCGGGGATTTCCCATCCCATATTCATATTCACAACGGCGTAATCAGAAAGATTATCGCTGCTTAAATGGCCTCTATGCACAGCTTCTTTCAATCCTTCTTTGATATAGGGCAACAAATCCTTTTGTATAGTAACCCACCGACCTTCTTTCAACGGCCTGTTATTGACCTCCTTACCATCGATAGTGTAAATCAACTTTCCGGTAGCATCCTCTTTGCCTGCATCTTTTGCAACATACTTAGGCGGGATGTCGTCCCTGCCATCGAAGAAGGGGACGCCAAACCAGAAGTAATTTCCGTAATCTTTGGACCGGTTATTTACGTTTTTTACAACCAGGAACATCTGGAATTGTGCAGTATGAAGCTGCGGATTGTAATCTTCTTTACCGATATGATTCTTACAATATAGTAGTCTAAGGGCCAACTCGAACGTGAGCTTTTCCAGCTTATCTATGGTATAAATCTCAGGCGCATCCTGCTCGACAAGAAGATGTGGCCAGCTTTCACCATATTTTCTGACGCTCCGGCCATATTCAGCACTTCCTTTGACCTCTAAGATAATGTCCCTGCTTTCAGAATTTTCTATCCCTATTAAAACCTTTTTACCCTCATTTTCATAAGATATATTCCCATCTGAATGATGAATACATTGGGAGGAGGCCAAACTATATCTGGTCCCCCATTGACACAATCTCCAAACAGGTTTTTTGTTTTTATTGCCGTAGTCAAGAACAGCCTCAATTTCTCTGCCCTTCTTTGTAGTTGGGTACATAAGAGAAAAACCCTGCCTGAAATTCATATCGAGGAATAATGGCTTGCTATCGGCCTGCTGTTTTTGCCAGGCCCTGACATATTCAATGCTGTAAGTGGACGGCAAATCAGAATCTCTCGGAAGTCCAAACCATTCCGGCATAGTCTCGCTGTCAAAATTGAGCGTCAACGGCTGATGCCAGTGTGTATTTTCCACCCATCTGATAAGAACACCGTCAAAATACCATTTTATCTTTTCTCTGTCCCACTCAAGCCCATAGATATGATAATCATCTGCGAGGTCGGACGGCGCAATCCATTCTGCACCCATTGACCAGTGCTTTTTCTCGGTAGGGGTACGGAATACGTGCAAAGTCATATTGTATTTTCGCTCAAATCCCGGAGCGCCGCCGCCAATCTCAAATACATCAATCTCTGTCCACTGCTCCGGCGTGCTGTCATAAAACCAAAATGAGCTGGAGCCGTGGGATTTCATTGGCCTGGCTTTGACCTCAAAGTAGCCGTATCTGACCCTGGTTTTGCTTTTAACCGCAGCAGAAGTATATGTATGGTAACCTTTGTCCTTCGGCATCTGTGGGACTTCCTGCTTTCTCATCGTCAGGTTCAGTTTCCCATCGCTTACCTGAACGTTGCCGGGATAGAAGTAAGCCGGCTGCCTGCCAAGCCATTCGGGATTATTTGGCCACCACTTGTTTGAATCGAGATGTGTCCCCTCAAATTCATCACTCAACAGCTCGTACTTTTGCCAGTTCCCTTTATTGCTCTGGTCGGATAATGGGAAAATGTCGGTAATATGTTCGGGTTTTGGGCCAAGCTCTCCAGCCCTCACCCAGTTCTCGGGGCGTTCGTTTTCGCCAGCAAAGACACAGACGACAAAAAATATAACGAATAAGATAGTTACGTTTTGGACGTTTTTAGAAACTATCTTAAAACTGTCACCCTGAGCGAAGCGAAGGGTCTGGCCTGTCAAAAAGAGAGATTCTTCGCTGCGCTCAGAATGACACTCTATATTTTGAGATAGTTTCTTAGCCATTAGAAATTTCCTGGTGGAACGGCCGCAAAGATTTGCGGATTGACGCGGCCTTGTCGAAAATCTCTTCTTTGGTAATGCCCGCCTCATCATACATAGCAAAGATGTTGTCGTCCGGGGTTTCCGGCGGCACAGTGTGGGAGGCGGCAAAAATGTAGCCTCCACCATCACCGGTCATTCCTTCGAGCAATTCGGCTGTCGCCTTGCGCACCTGGCCGGCTGTGCCATTAGGTAAAACCCCCTGCGTGTCAACACCGCCCATAAAGGCAAGGTCCTTGCCGAATTCCTTTTTCAACTCCAGAGGGTCCATACCGGGACAGTTGCACTGAATCGGGTTCAATACGTCCACTCCAATTTCAATCAAGTCACCAATTATGGGCCGGACAGCGCCGCAGGAATGAAACGCCACGTAAAGACCGTGTCTTTTGCCCACATCAGCATTCTGCTTCAAGAAGGGCTTTACCATTCGCCTCCAGGTATCCGGGCTCATAAGAGTTGACCGCTGACCGGCAGCATCGTCACCCAGCCAGAGCCAGTCCAGCTCGAATCGCCGACAGGCTGCTTCGGATAGCTCTATAGAAAATTCTGTGCATCGCTTCAACATTTTTTGTGTTAGACCGGGATTGAGGAGCATTTCCATCAATGTCTTTTCCATACCGCGCAAACGCCAGAACATTTCAAAAACGCAGGGCGAGACGTCACAGCCTATGAAATAGTCGTCTTTAAATTCCATTACCGGCTTCATCAGGTCAACAAGCCGGTCGATGCGGCTGAATGGAAACTTGTATTGTTCAAGCTGGTCCTCGCCGGCATCAGCCAGAGGGTATTTGGAGATTTGGTTGAAGCCATTGGTGCGAGTCCATTCTATTCCCCATTCATCCATGTGCGACTGGCCATCGTGCTCGTGCACAATCCCCTCCATTGCATAATTATTACTCACCCACGCCTGTCGGATATCATCACCCATAGCAAGAGGCACATATTCAGGGGGTATTTGCAGCAGTTTTCCCAGCCTTTTGGTGGTCTGGGGATGATACCACATAAAAATCGGGACGCGGTCCACAGGTTTTCGTCGCAGCGATAAATGAACACGCTCTTTTGAGGTCATCAATGGTTTCCTCCAAAAGCCTACCTGAGCTTAGCAACTGTCACATCAACAGCCTTTTTAAGCTCTTCAGGAGTAAGTAATTCAATCTGCCCGCCAAGTCGCAGGACGCTACATTTCCCATTGTGAGCAGGTTTGGGTTCAAACACCAGAATATTTTCAGGAGACATATCTTCATTTTGACCAGGGAGGTACACATACTTTTGCCCATCCGGGGCCGGACACTGAAATAACTGTGAGCTTCCGCTCCATTCCTCCAATGCTGCTTGTGACGGTGGAAATCTCTCGTTGCTTACGACATACATCTGCAGGTTCTGCCAAATGGCCCGCAGGTTAGTTTGACACTTTATTGTTATGGCTGAATATTTTGCATCTACCAGGGCCTCGCTATACTGCTGTCCTGCCTGCCCTAAACTCTTGATGACCCACCAAATTCCAAGACCAAGAAGTGCCAAAACAATCAGGGCAGTGACAATGTTGACAATCGTACCGCCATGCGAATCCCTGCATTCAGCAGCCCCCGACAGCAACATTCGGGGGTCGTTTCTGGGAGTGTGCCTTCGTAATATTTTTTTCGCTATATCTATCATAACTATTTTTCTTCTGTTTTCTTTTCACATATCGGCTTTGACCTTTATTATCTTTTTTGGTCTTTAATAGTCAACGAGGGCAATGGCAATCCAAGCAAGGTATAAAACAGTGCGGCCACGGGCAATACAATTATCTGAAAGCCTCCGAACAGCAGGAATCCTATGAGGACCAACATTCCGAACCGGGCAAAGTTATTGTATGTGCTGATAGCTTCCGGAGATTTGAGCCTGGCATAAACCATTTTTGAGCCATCCAGGGGCGGTATCGGAATAAGATTAAACACAGCCAGGATAATATTAAACAGTATAGCCAGTAATACAAAATTGCCCAGCCCCTCAGGGGGCAGGCGAAATATGTGGAAAGCAATGGTCAGAATAACCGCCAACAGCATATTAGCAGCCGGACCTGCTGCCGCCACCTTAAAGATTTGCCTTTTGGTGAGGATTGAAAAATCAACAGGTATAGGTTTTGCCCAGCCAAAATGCGCCAGAAGCGGCAGAATAATTGTCCCGAACAGACTGATATGAGCCAGAGGATTAAGGGTCAGACGCCCCATCCTCTTGGCTGTGTCATCCCCGAATCTATAGGCCACCCAGGCATGCGCATATTCGTGGATAGTCAAAGAGACAAGAAAAATAGGAAGGGTAACTAAATATGTCAAAGCTTGATACGGTAACATGCACAGAACCTCACACGAGATAGAACCATCTCTCTGCTACGAACCCAAAAACCTAATGACTTGTATTCAAGCCAATCTGAACATCAGCATCAGAATTATTTAGAATACAACCATCGCCTCGCAAAAGGCAACCTAAAACTGTGGCTGCAACCAGTCCTTTCTCCAAAACAATCTGCTTTTTGCCTTCAGCCATAAACTCGCAGCCATTGACAACGAGCCTGCCACCATTGGCCGTGATACACGCCTTGCCCTCACCTTTACTATCCCATCCTGCAAAATGACAGGAGGTGAGCATCAGGGTGCTTGGCCCCTGCTTGACAATCTGCTCTTTGGTCTCAGGCACGGGCCAGAACCCACAGCTTGTGAACTTTACAGGGCCTTTATTCTTTTCGCCGACCTCGATTGTGGCCATAAACTGACCGTTAACGAACTGAACACCTGCGTGGCTTTGTGTCTGGTCAACACGGACAGCCACGGGACAAATATCCGCTCCTGATTGAGTGATAACAGCGTTGCCCGGGCCGTGCCCAAAATCATCAAAATGAAAACCAATCCGCGGGAAAATCACAAAACAACTGCTCATATATTCCCAGTCGGTCTTGCCAATCTTGAAACCAACAAGATTTTTCTCCAGGTATGCTTTGATGTCACCACCCGGATATTTTGGCTCCAATGCCATTCGGGTCCAAAAGTTGGGGTTGAAATGAACATTCTCAACACGGCCGATGTCCGTGCACTGGTCGATATATAAGCCTGTCTTCAAGGGACAGGCAAATACATTTCTTATGATATGCAACTCATTCCACTTTGTGCCGAAATCGAGGGCCTGATAAGGATTTGTTATCGTAATATCCAGAACCTGGCACATTTCGCCATCACCCCGAATTGTCCACGGATAAGGCACAACATCAGGCAGCTTTTGCTGGGGGTAGTGAATGACAAGATTACGAACAACGGCGTTAGGCCTCAGGGTAATAAGCGGGTCAGCATCGGCATTTCCTTTCCCGCCGAACGCCAGAAGGACCGTCCCTATCGGATGCTCTGAATGAGGCACGCCGCCGGAACTGCCGGACAGGGTTACTCCGGCAGGGACGACAATTGAGCCATTTAGCCTATACCGTCCAGCGGGCAGATAGCAAATTGGACCTTTCTGCTGTGCGGCATCGAGGGCTGCTTGTAAGGCGGCTGTATTATCAAAAATGCCATCACCTATAACGCCATAGTCCTTTGCATTGACCATCTGTTCGGCTATCCTTTCCGAAGACAATGGTTCGACAGGCTCACCATCAGATTCGACAAGGGCTACGACTGAGCTCAGCCGAATGTCCTCACTGCAAGCCCGAGCAGAGTCGAGGGATTGAACCTGCGAATCGGGCATCTTATCTAATTTGGCCGCCGGCTTCTCTTGAGCAGCTACTGAAATCACTCCTAAGGAGCACAAACCAGTCACAATCCACAAACTTGTTTTACTCATTCTGACTCCTTTCACAGACTTTGCTCTGTTGAAAAGGCCCGCCGTCATTTCTTGTTCTTTGAGGATTTTAGAAAATGTTCAAAGAAAAGGTATATCTGCTCGTTCGATTCTACAGTCGGCGAATGGTCCTTACGGCTGGTCATAGCAACTCTGTTTGTGTATCCCAGGAGCGAATTTACCGCGATAGTGTGATTAAGCGATTTCCATCGCTCGATGGGGTCTTCTGAGCCGCCGGAGACCAAAAACGGCCTGGGCGCCATCAGAGAATGTAATTCATGTAAATCATGGCCTTTCTCAAATAGCTCTTTGTAAGCACCGGTGCGGGGATTAGCTTCGCCTGGGATTCCACTGGCTCGCTGCCTGTCAGATTCATAACCCAAATACCACGGCTCCCAGTAGTTCACATTGGCCCGGCTCTCATCGAAAACAATGCCCGGGTCTGACCAGACGGCACAGTCGAACTTCTCATAAAGACACGATGCAAACATCGCCCATTTTCCGCCATACGAATGGCCAACGATGCCAATGCAGTTGGGGTCAACATCGGAAAGGTTCGCCAGCGCATTATAACAGTTGGCTGCAACGTAGGCCAATGCCGAAAGAGGCTGGAGACAAGCTCGGCCATCAGCAGATTGGTATAGAGGTTTATAAGGAGGTCGTAAGCTGCAGAAGTCCGGCGTCCCGATTGACAGTGTAATGAAACCACGTTTGGTCAGTTGATAACCGAAATCACGCAGCTCCTTATCCAAGCCGACACTTGTCTGCGCATCATAATAGACCACAAGCACCGCAGCAAACACCCCATTGCCATCAGGGACAAGCAGATAACCATTTACTGTCTGCCCCTCTGGTGCGATTTCGACACGGACCTGATGCTGGGTAAAGTTCTCGCGTCGCTCTGCCGTAAGGCATCCCCAAGCGGATTTTGCTGTGTATTCAATTTTTGGCTTCTCAATAAGCGGCGGCCAATATCCAATGATATTATGCCAGGTTTTCAAGATTTCCTGTCTGCGTTTTTGCCAGTCCGCCATTGTTTTGGCAGGAGTCCCATCATAAAACTTCAATGGCGACTTATAATTCCCAAAGTCGCCTGCAAGCTCGGGAGGCGGTCTAAAAAATGAGGCAATTTCTATGGGGATATTTTCGATGCCGCTATTCTTATCCGTGCGGGGTTGGCTGCACAATGTAACCTTGTTTGACAGCAGAATTAAAAGAAGCAGAAATCGAATGAACAGTTTCATTTTGGCAATAATATCTAAAATTTTTTATCCATCGAGCCGAATAAACTATGCTATTCGGTTTGACAGTTAGACAACAAGACCCGGCTACGGCTCGGCCTGCACCGAGACGAGCGGGTTATTTCTCTTTCGGCGCCGGAATGGTGATGTCAATCTCACGGACCGGCCCTAACACCGACAGAGGCTCAACGAAGTCCTGCGGCCGGCCAACAGCCAAGACTTGCATCTTCTCAGGCTTGAGGTGTTTCTGCGCAACCCGCAGAACATCTTCTTTGGTTACCTTTTCGATGTTCTCTTTGGTCTTCTCCAGAAAGTCAGGAGGGTAGCCGAAGTATTCATAAGTCATAAGGCGGTTTATGATTTTGTCTTTGCTGTCAAAATTGAACACGAACGAATTAAGGTAACTGTCTTTCGCCAGCGCCAGCTCTTCATCGGTGACCTCGCTGGCCGTCATTTTTTTCACTTCTTCAATCATAGCGCGTATTGCATAGACCGTGCTTTCCGATTTGGTCTGGCAGCCCACGTAGAACACCCCCGGATGGTCGTAGCCGGCGGAATAAACCCCGAACACCGAATAGGCCAGCCCTTTGCGTGACCGCACGTTCTTGAACAATCTGCTGGTGAATCCCTCGCCAAGAACCGCGTTCATCATCGTCAACGCATAGTAGTCGGGGTCATTCATCATTCCCCCTATGTGGCCGAGGAATATAGCCGATTGGTTAATGTCATCTTTGCGAACGAGGTTCACCGTTGACCTGAAGTCGTACTGCACCTGCGGGACCTTCGGCACTTCCACGTCGGCTTTTTCCCACCCTTTGAAAGCACCCTCGATTTTCTTAATCATTTGTTTGGCGTCGAAGTCGCCCCAAACAGCCAGCATCACATTGTTAGGATGATAGAACCTTTTGTGGAAGGCAACAAGGTCGTCTCGTGTGATATTTTCAATCGTCGCGTACTCGGTGTGCCGGGCATATACGCTTTCCGGACCGTAAATGACCTTCACATATTCACGGTTTGCGATGGGCCTCATATTGTCGTTGCGGCGGGCAATGGAGCTGCGGTGCTGAATCTTCGCCAGCTCAATCTTGTCCTCACGGAATGCCGGGTTCATAAGCACGTCGGCCAGAATTGCCAATCCCTTGTCAACGTCATCCTTCAGGACCGACACCGATGCTCCACCCGAATTTTGCCCTATCCAAGTCTCTACGGAAGCCGCAATTTGCTCCAGCTCCTCATCGAGCTGGTCGCCTGTCTTGCTGGTGGTGCCGCCGGTTCTCATCACAGTGCCGGTAATAGAAGCAAGGCCAATTTTGTCGGCTGGTTCATAGACAGAGCCAACCCTGACCATCGCTGAGGCATTGACGATGGGTAACTCGTGGTCTTCAAGCAGGAATAGCTGCATCCCGTTGGCCAGAGTGACGCGTTCGACCTTAGGAATTTTGACGTCACCAAGCTCAGGGTATTTTAACCGGCTGTGGTTCGACGGGCTCACCATCCCGAGCAGAGTCGAGGGATAACGTGTGCTCCGCTCAGAAGAGCAGCCGGCCGCTATCACACACAAACTCAGAACGAACAAGCGAAAAATTATTGAATTTAACAATTTGTTAGCTCTCATTTTGCTACTCCAATCTCAAAATCAACTCAATTCCTATTGGTTCGTCACATGTATTTTGATGGATTGTCATGTTGAGCCGAAGGCGAAACATCTGGCCTTCGTAAGGGAGATTCTTCGCTTCGCTCAGAATGACACCCCTCATTTCATCTGTGACGGACCACTGGCAGGAATGGTCTCGATAGATCCTACCGTTCGATTTTTGCTCGTAAAATATTCCTTCGCAACGCGCTGAATGTCCTCTGCAGTAACCTTGTCAATTCTGTCAAGCTGCACAAACAGGTTTCGCCAGTCGTCTGTAACCACTTCATAAAAAGCCAATTCTGCCGCCAGGTCGGGATTGGAATCCAACTGGCGTATCAGGTCGGCCCGACTGCGGGTCCTGGCCTTTTTCAGCTCTTCGGGCGAAACGGGTTCAGCTTTCAACTTCTCAATCTCGTCATAGATGGCATCCTCACACTCCTTATTTGTATGGCCTCTGGCCGGCACCGCGTAGAATAAGAACAGCCCCGCATACTTATTCCCGGGAAGCCCCTGAAACCCTGCGGCGACAATGGCAATCTTCTTGTCTTTGACCAGACTCTTATACAGGCGAGATGTTCGTCCGGCACTCATAATGTCTGTGAGGGCATCGAAAACGGCATTGTCAGAGTGGTTGATACCCGGCTTGTGATAACCAATGGCAATAAGCGGCTGCGACTGGTCCTCAACCGTGACCCGGCGTTCCCCACGCTGCGGCGGCTCCACAGTTTCAACAGGCTCGGGCTTCGGACTGCCTGGTACGTGAGCAAAGTATTGGCTTGCCAGCTTCCTTATCCGCTCGGGGTTCACGTCGCCCACTATTGCAATGGTTAAATTACTCGGCGAATAGTATTTTTTGAAAAACGCCTCGGCCTCGGGCCGGGTTAATGTCTCCAGGTCGCTCATATGCCCTATCACAGGCTCACCGTAAGGGTGAGCCTTGTATGCGATTGCCTGAAACTCCTCAAGCAGACGAAACTGTGGATTATTTTCTGACATTCGCCGCTCTTCCATAACAACGTCTTTCTCTTTGTAGAATTCCCGCAGGACGGGGTTACGAAAACGGTCCGACTCAAGTAACGCCCATAGCTGGGCCTTGTTCGATGGAAGGCTGACAATATACTGGGTAGCATCTTCGCTCGTGTATGCGTTGAAACCTTCGCCTCCTGCCCGCGTTAATGTCTCCTCATATTCGTCATGCACTATATATTTCTGAGTCTCCTGCTCCGCTTCTTTGAACTGCTTCTCGAGCTGCTCCAGCCGGGCCTTGTCTGCCTGCTCGCCTTTTCTACGCTCTAACTTGATGGCCTCAAAAACCTCATCCACTCTGGCCATTGCACGGGCTTCCGCCTTATAGTCGTTAGTGCCGATGGTCTTGGTCCCTTTGAATGCCATATGCTCAAAAAGATGCGCCAGGCCTGTGATTCCCTTGACCTCATCGACCGAGCCGACATCTGCGTAGGTATGAAATGAGACTACCGGAACTTTGTGCCGCTCCAGCACAAGGAATTTGAGACCGTTGGGCAGGGTAAATTTGGTCATTCGCCTTTCAAATTCCGATAGGTCCTGGGCCCGGGCCGACTTTGGAGGGACCGCAACTATAATAAAAAGCAGCAGGACTGTCCAACTGACAGTGATATGAAACTTTCGTATTTTGTGCATCATAGTTTTTTCTCCTTCGACGCAGATGCCGCACAAATTGTGAGTAGTGAGTGATGAGTAGTGAGTATCCAATTAACCACTCACCAATTAACCACTCACAAATGCCTGGTGCGGCGCTACCACACTATTTATTCCATCATTATTAGCAAATTATTAACACTTTTGATGCGGTGCTGTCAACCCCGTTAGAAAAAACCTTGCTTCGCCCGCCGTAACGGGCCCGTCGTAGCAGACTACGCGAAGACGGGCCTCCTTTCTAACGGGGTCAACCTTAAAAACAGCAGCAATCACCACCAGAAACAGGGATTGGCATAATACTGCCAGAACCAACGATGCTCCATTTCACCGAAATGCCTCCACTGCACGTGCCCGTCAACGAACAGGACATTTCCCCCGGCAGGCCTTGTGCCTCTGGTCAGATGGTTCGTTCTGTCATAGACTTGCCAGCGGTTCCAACATCCGCCCTGTGCTTTGGTGAAATCTGATTGAAGCCGGTTCGGGCCATCGCTGGCAGTAACGTCCGCAATCAACTCTATCATTCCGGCTGGCCTCTTTGTTGAAGCGACGGATTTCACCCATTCCTTCTGCTTGTTGTCAGGACTCATCGGAGGGTTCGCTCTGCCGCCCACTATATCAATAAACCAGAAGTATCCCATAATCCGGTGCATTTCTTTGCGCGTTGCTTCATCCTTCGGCTCGGGCTGAGGGTAGCTCTCCGGCGTCCCGGCTGGAAGGTCCTCCCCGTATCGCCAAAAGATGATATTGTCTCTTTGACGCCAGGATGGACAGTAAAAGATATGTCGGTCGAAGGCACGAGTGCTCAGGATAATGTCTGTCGTCCAGTATGAAACGTCAAATAACCAGCGGTCAACCTCGTTGAGAGGCAGTTTGCCGTCATAGTCGTTGGCATACAAGAACAACCCCAGTCCCGTGTTTCTCTCATTTTGACTGCAGACGGCTCGCCGGCCCTGCTCCCTGACGACACCGAGCGCTGGTAAGAGAATGCCAAGTAACAGGGCAATGATGGCGATTACTACCAGTAGTTCGATAAGTGTAAATCCACTTTTGCCTCGCATTATGGACTCCTTTATCACCTTATGGGCTGGCCGCCTCGGTCAAATCTTGATAAGATTCCACAAGTTGTTGAGAGAATCAACGGTCTTTTGCAACGCTGCATCATCTTCCATCTGGTTAAGCTCCTGGTCGAAAGGTTCGCACTCTATCGGGCCATCGTAGCCGATTTTCACAAGGGCGTTGATGAAGCCTTTCAGGTCGATTACTCCGGTGGTTACCGGCAATGAACGCCGGTTATCAATTTGCTGCTCAACGGGGATTCCTGAAGGAGCATCGTTGACGTGAACGTGAACAACGTCATTATTAGACAGCCGAAGCAGCTCTTCCACCGTTCCCTGCGAGGTGTACCAATGCCAGCTATCAAGCAGAAGCCCTACATTTTTTGTGCCGATTGCATTCACCAGCTCCATCATATCCAGTTGAGTGCAGATAAATGGAAAACGGTATCTTGCGCGGGAAGTTTTTGGGCCTACGAATTCCAGACCCAGACGGATGTCATTGTCGGAAAGCACTTTGGCCACTTCGCGGAGGCGATTTTTGTGCTGCTCGAAATTCTGCAGGTATGTCAGCGTGTTGTGGCCGGGCGGAAGCCAGGTCGCCGAACGAGCGACGCCCAGTTGCTTCAAAATACTCGCCTGCTTGGAAAGAGCTGCGAGGTCCTGCTGAAAACGCTGCTGGTCTCGACGAAATTCCACGGGCAGGCCGGCAGTGCCGTATCGAATGCCTTTTTCTTTCATTGTCGCCACCCACTCGCTAATTTCCGCGATGGACTTGTTCTCGAATTCACCTGGGTCAGGGGCGATGCTGTCAAAACCATACTTAGCTGCATATTCCAGTGCCTGCTGCTGATTGGCCCTGACGCCGATGTGTCCGGGTCCGAGGTTCTTGTAGAACTTGACTTTATGCCGCAAGGCATCCCCAAGTGGATTTGGCTCTTCTGATGCATTGGCAGACGGTTTCGCTAAGGATATCGAAGCAACTGCAGCGATTGCCGACCGGCAAAACGCACGCCTTGATATCGCCCAAGATTGTCTACTGCCGTAAGGCATGGCCAAGCCCATTTTGTCCTGAGTCATAATATTCTCCCTGACCATTGGTCAAAACCCGCTGAGCAATGGTCAAATCAGTTGTAATTATTACGGTGTCAGCCCCAGATTCTCATACCACTTGATGTTTGAGGTGGCTGTTCCGACACAGACTATATCGAGCCTCCCATCATTATTAATATCGGCGACCTGAAGGCCTGATGCCGCCATATCGCCTTCATCGAGGGTAATACGTTCCCACCTTTGACCAATCGAATCCTGACAGTTATAGATGTAAAGACCATATCCTTTGCCGCGATATCCGGCAATTATTTCATCATCGCCGTCACCATCAAGGTCGCCACAAACGAGGGCGTGTCCTTCATTAAAGGTCGTATCTATGACAGACCGCTGCCATAACTTTTCCTGGCCTGACGGGGGCGTATAAACCACCACGTTATTACCATGCCAGGGTTCAATGGCTGCCAGAAAGCGGGACTTGCCGGGACCAACCGTTCCAACATCAATTTCGCTCGAGCCGCGCTTATTTGGATTGACCTGCTCGCCGGAACCTAATTTTGTCTTTTTCCAGGAGAGCTTGTTTGCTTCCATCTGCGGTTGAAAGAGATGAATGCCCTCAAAGCTGGCCACAAGAATATCGTCACAATTGTCATTGTCCCAATGAACAACGCAAATACCGTGAACGACGGTCATCTGATTATCAATTGTTTGCGGCTCCCACGGTCCAAGAGTAGGCGTCTCGGGTATTTTATACCATATAAGATTCACGCCGACATCCCACAAGGGCTCTTTGGCATTGCGGCCCATAATCGGCGCATTCACAAGCTCTTTGCGTCCATCGCCGTCAATATCCGCCCACTTAAGGCGGTGTGAGGTCGGCTCGGCACCTATAACGAACATCGGCCATTCCTGAGTAGGGTCCTTGGGACACTTTAGCCAGTGCAGAAGACCGCCCGAAGTGGTTCTATTCATACCAAATTCATCCGCAATGGCCAGGTCGGTTCGTCCATCCCCATCGATGTCGAACGGGGCCAAGTCAACATATTCTTTGGCTTTCGAGGTTAGAACAAATCTATCCCAGCCCGGATTCTTATACCACACCAGACAGGAAGGCTCTGTTGCCAGGCCGATGATATCGAGCTTGCCATCTCCGTCGATGTCAACAACGCCGGCCTTATACCCCCTCGGTAACTTGTCTATAAGATGCGCCTTGAATTTTGGAAAAACATCGTCCTCTTTTTTTACCTGCTGGGCTAACAAAGGATTGCACGGAAAGAGACACGCCGCCGCCCCAAAAACAAGCAGTAATAAATGTATGGTTTTTTTCATTCTCATCAGGTCTTTATTGTGTCTAACTGCGGCAAGTTTCGCAATAAGAAATCGCAAAATTAACCACGAATGGACACGAACGTTATCACGAATTTAAGCCGCAAAAAGGCTCAAAAATGTGAAAAGTTAGCCACCAAGACATCCATGTACAAACATTTTAACCACAGATTTCGCGGATTTCAAGATTGACACAAAGTCACAAAGGCAAAAAAAATTAACCACGAATAAACACGAATGGATACGAATTTATTTAGGGAAACCTGTATTTGGCTTGAAGACAACAAAAACAAGTGCTATTAACACAAAATTTTTGCAGAATTCGGGATTTTTTTGAGCTTTTAAGACAAAATGTGTATAATATAATCTGGCTTTGGAGGGAGCCAAAGCACTGAAAGTAAAAAGAGGATATGTAATTCCATATTTTAAGGCATAGAAAACAATAACAATTTTTGAGGAGGTTGTACAAAATGGACGAAGAAATGAAAGCACCCCCGTCGCAAGCAACGGGGCTAAACGGCCCCTGCCCAAAACGACCCCTTAACCGACCCCTGTCGCAAACGGCCCCCTGTCGCAAACGGCCCCCTGTCACAAACGGCCCCCTGCCGCGAGCGGCAGGGGTAAACATTTTAGTTGCACATCAGAAAACGCCACATTAGCATTTCAGGCATGTCAAAATTAGTCGGATATATGGTGACATGGACGACCTACGGGACCTGGCTGCAGGGCGACAAACGCGGCTACGTCAAGGACGGTCGAATACTTGAAGGCAATCAGACACTTCGGGAACTATGCAAAGGTCTGCAGAAAGGGCAAAGTGTAAAACTAACCAAACGAGAAAAGGAAATTGTCCGCGAGGCAATATTAAGCGAGTCAGAGCGAATCGGCCAAAATCTTGAGGCACTGGCGGTCTGTACAAATCATATTCATCTGGCGGCACGGCCCTGTGATAAGTCGATAGAACGTATTGTCAGTATGTATAAAAGCGCGGCCACTCGCACCCTGCGGTTTGTCGGCAGGTCAGGCCCGGTTTGGACCACCAGTTTCCACAAACGCTTCTGTTTTACCGAAGACGAGTTAACCAGAAAAATTGAATATATACAGAATCACAGCGATTAGCCCCGTTGCTTGCGACGGGGGTTGTAACTTTAATTTCCTAATCCTTCAGACGGACGGTAATTGGTGCGGGGTCAGCGTGATGAGAAAAAGCGCTTGTCGGCAAAATCCATATACCGCTGCCAGTCGGACTCGGTCAGGGCGTGTCCACCTGAGCGGATGTGGTAACCAATTGCCCCTTTTTGGACAGGCTGGTCGAGGCCAGGCATATCTTCGACCATCAACCCATCGACGCCCAGCAGACGATAAACAGGGTCGGCGTATTTACAGGCCAGGAATTCACCTCGCGGGTCAGCCCACAAGTCCTTATCGGCACTGGCCACGTAAACCGGACGGGGTGCAATCAGAGCGATAAGCGTATGCTGGTCCACCGGCAGGTCGTCTTCCTTGCCATTATATTTCTTGAAGCTCTCACAGAACCAATGTGGAAAGTTCCGATTGATACGCTCCACAGTTTCACCAAACCTGCGCAGGCTAAGCGCCGCTCCACCACAGCCGGAGTCGTTGGAAATCACTATCGCAAAGCGTTCGTCTTGAGCGCCGGCCCAAAGGGCCGTCTTGCCGAGGCGTGAATGACCTAAAACTACAACTTTCTTGCTGTCAATGTCACTATCGGTCTGGAAGTAGTCCATCGCCCGGCTTAATCCCCAGGCCCAGGCGCCAATAGAACCCCAGGCATCGGCTGAACGTTTGCCGTCAACCAGCTTGTCAAACACGGGGTGAACGCCATTTGCAAAACCATCGTGAAAGTCCGGGTCGATGTCACCATAATATATTGTCGCCAGGCCGTAGCCCCGGTTGAGAATTTTTTCGACCGGAAAGCTCGAATAGTCCCGGCCACGCGAGTCCTCTGTGGAGCGATTGTCCACTACTCCTGTGCTGCCGGGGCGCATCCAGCTTTTTGACAGCTTGATAGCGGGGTCGGGATGAATAGTTTGATTACCACTAAAATTCAAGATGACAAAGATAGGAACCGGCACCTTAGCGGCGTTGGGCAGATATATAAGGATGTCCATCTTAGGACCACCCTTTTTGCCGGTAAAGTTTACTTCCACCTGCTTGCGAGTGGCTAAACCTTCCAGTGCCTTGCGGTCCAAATCAAATACTTCAAAACTCATACTTTCCGGCCGACCGATGGGTGAACGACCATAGACATAAGTTCTGAAGAGTTCGAGTATTTCCGGCCTACGCCTGGTTTGCCACATTTGTGCGTCCGTTACCTTCGAGCCGTCGGTCAGCTTTAGGGGGTCGGGCAAAGTGTATTGCGGGACTTTTTCCTCAGAGTAAATGATACTTGGGTCGCGTTTTGCAAGCTCCGCAACCAGCTCAGGTGAGGCCTTCCAGCCTTTTTGCTCATTGGGTTCAGAACCAAAACTATCTGTGTGAATAAAAATGGTCATAAGCAAGCCGGCTAACGCTATCAATAATTTACTTTTAACCATATCGAAGCCTCCAATATAATAAGTTTCACAACTCTAACACATTGAGCTTCGACATCATTTTATCATAACCAAATATAAGCGAAACTCATATTTTTTCACAAGTTGAATTTTGTGGCCAGCCGCACCATCGTTTCATAATTTTTCATCACGTTGGGTGTAATCACCAGGCCATTTGGGGCCGACGACGGCATCAGGACGAAACCTTTGCCCTGGCCGGCGGTTCCGTCTATCAGGGTCTTTTGGACAATTTTCTCGAACTGCTCCGGCTCAGTGTTTTCTACGTCAGCAATTTCGATATTACCAAACAGCACCAGGTCTTTGCCGTATTTGCTGCGGACATATTCAAGCTCCACGTCTCCCAGAGGAGGCGGCTCAACAGGGTCGATAGCATCCGCTCCCATTTGGACGATGTAGTCGAGAACCGCTCGAAGTCTGCCGTGGCAATGAATCCGTGCGAAGCCATCATATTTTTGGATAGTCTCCACCATCGGGCCCGTATATCGCACGACATATTCTTTGAAAAGATGCGGCGGCAGATAGGGTTCGGTAGCATATTCAGGTCCGTATATGCGCCAAAGATGGCCGGGAAATGCCTTCGCTGTTTTTTCAGTTCTGGCGTATATGTGGCGGGAGAGCTTTTCGAGCAGGCTTTGAAACAGCTTCTGCTCGGTCAGAGCAATAATGGTAAAGTTTTCCATACTGAAAAGAGACGCTGCGGCACAAAGCGGGTCTTCTGTGTCTATCATAACGATGCCTCGCTCAGCAAGCTCTTTATCCTCTCTGAGCAGGCTGTCTATATGAATTTCTTCATTGAAGACCTCATCGGGCAGCTCCAGATAGGCCCTCAGGTCATCTGAACTCTTGAGCAGGTGTTCTAACGTCCAGACAGTATCAATCTCAGGGTCTCGGCGCGTCAGCGAGGTCATAGTTCGACCTGCAATTTTTAACGTCGTGCGTGTGAAACGCCGTCCGTTTTCCATATATTTCTCAACTCTAAAAAATTCGTCGCGAGGATGGTCGATGCTCAAGGTTTCAGGCGTTAGCTCGACATCATAAGAGCGTGACTTGACAGGACTGCGCATACGAATGATGTCGGTCTGCTCTTCAGCCAGTTGAAGGAGCGACTGCCAGGACGGGTCATTATAAACATTGAATGGGTCCGGGTCGGACGGATTGACAGCGAATCCTCCTATTTCATAAAAATTGACTGCAGGCCGGTCAACCGGTTGTCCTCGCAAAGTCGCCATCAATCTTTCACGCCTGGTCACTGTTTTACTCCTGAAAAATCCTTTCGACTATTTCATTCATAATGTCTTCTTGTTCGATAATCGATTGGACTAATTTGGCCTGTGTGCGGGCGCGGTCGAGATTGTGTCCCTCGCGACCAATTTTGTAGTAGATATCACCTGCCAGGTAATCAGTAAGAAACCTGACAAACTGTTCAAAGGTGATAAGTTTTGCAGCGAAGGCCAGGTGTTTTTTCTCGGTTGATGTCAGAAAGTCTCTGGTTTGCTCGGCAAAGCCTCGAACGAGCGCTTCAAACATAGACAGGTTCATAAAGACCTTCGACAAATCGCGTTCGTCCTCGTCGGCCAAAGTGGTTGTAGTGCGGACCATATCGCCAAAATCATAGAGCGACAGGCCCGGCATCACCGTATCCAGGTCAATCACACAGACTCCCTTCTTTGTGGTCTTATCCAGCATAACGTTGTTGAGCTTTGTATCGTTGTGCGTAGGACGGAGCGGGATTTTGCCTTTGTCTAACAGATTCAGCAAAACATCGCAAAGAATTGCATTAGCAAACAGAAAGTCAATTTCGGCTTTTGCACTCTTGGCCCGGTTAAAGGCGTCTTCTTTGAGAACTTGCTGGAAGGTTTCGAGGCGCTTAGGGGTATTGTGAAAGTCGCAAATAGTCTCGTGAAGAGCCGGCCCCGGAAGGTCAATCAACATTTTCTGGAACCAGCCGAACATCCGTGCCGCTTCATAAGCCAGGTCGGCAGATTGAACGATATTAAACGTGATGGCATTCTCGATAAAATTATAAATCCTCCAGAAGTTCCCGTCATCGTCTTTGTGAAAGCCCATACCATTATCGCTTGCGATAACAGTCAACTGGCGAGATGCCAGGTCCGGGTCAATCCTCTGCATCCGGCTGCATAAGTGCTCGGTAACACGGATAATGTTATTCATCAGTGAGGGAGGGTCTTTGAAAACGGCGTGGTTTATTCGCTGCAATATATACCGGATACGGCAATTATCCTTCTTAGCGGTCAGCACATACGTGTCGTTAATGTGGCCGCGGGCGAGGGCCCTTACTTTTGTCAGATGGCCACAGATATGAAAATGTTGGACAATCAAATTGACCCCGTTAGAAGTTTCACTCATTTCTAACGGGCTATGACTTTCTTTTCTAACGGGGTTGATGTCTTGTTCTGCCATTACTCCCAGAGGTTCTCCGGATAAAGACCCTGGTTTATCAGCTCACGGATACATCTTGCTGCTATAACTCTATCCCGACGATAAGTAACTCCGAACCACGTATCATTTGTGAGCAGAACCTTCACAGTGGCTTTATTAGTTTCTATAAGCTCATCTATTACAGCGGGTATGTATAGTTCCGAATCTTTTTCGTTGCCGTGTTCTTTTAGAAATCGCCTGAAGAGCGATTGGAGATGCTGAAAGATAGATGGTTGAAATCCCCAAAGGTTCATCGAAACAATCTCAGAACCTTTCAGAAAATGTTCTATTCCATCATCAAGATAACGAACGCATCCTTTGATTTTTTCAACCTTTTTGCACTCTGTAATTTTTCTTAAAAACATCCGCTCATCGCACTTGCACACACCTCTGGCAACAGGGCCATATTCACTTAAGGTATCTTTGAGCGTCCAGCCAACCATTGCGTAATCGTTTGGGCAGAGGTCTTTCGCTGCGAGAAAACCTGCAATCATCTTAAACGAATTGGGGCCGTAGTAGTCATCGGCATTGATGACGGCAAAAGGCTCGTGGATAACGTCTCTGGCGACAAGTATTGCATGGCCGGTGCCCCAGGGTTTGCTGCGAGCTTCTGGTGGTTTGAAACCATCGAGGCAGGCGTCCAATTCCTGGTATGCGTAGGCTGTCTCTATAAGATTATCAAACTTGCTGCCAATCTTTTTCCTGAAAGCCTCTTCAAAATAGTGTTGAATAACAAAGACGATTTTGCCAAAGCCGGCACTCAGAGCGTCATAGATAGAATAGTCGATGATTATTTCGCCGTTCGGACCTATGGAGTCAATCTGTTTAAGTCCGCCGTAGCGACTACCCAGACCAGCCGCCAAAATTAGTAAAGTTGGCTTCATTCAAAAGCCCTGTCACGCACTTCTTCTTGCCACCAAGTCACCAAGACACGAAACTTTTTTATATTTATTTATATCTTTGTGCTTTCGTGTCTTCGTGGCTAATTTTCTTTTTTGCCGCCACCTGATAACCTGGTAACCTGATTACCTTTACCTTTGTGCCTTCGCAGACAATTTTCTTTTTTTCTCCTCAGGCAAATCTGCGACCAACATCAATTATAGCCAATTCGGCAGCCTTTAACAACGGGTGTGATTCACGTTTGTAGGTAAAGAAAGTAACACGGCCATCTTGGCCGTGTTTGCACGGGCTGGAAGCCCGTGCTACGCCGTGTGAAAATAATCTACCAACAAAGATGAATCACAACCTTCGACAACATCGGTTTTGCTTTCCGCTTTACAACAGCGTTCTACTTTGTTAAAGTGCCGACGTCGCCGCTTTGCGAATTTATGCCTGACGGCAAATTCCTGTATGATATGCAAAGCAGCCAAGAAAGTCAGGTTGAACGAAAAGGGACAAACGAGCAATGGACAATTTTACGTTAGTTGATGGCGGCATTGTTGGAGTGTATCTGCTCGTTACTATGGTTGCCGGCGTGATGGTCAGAAAATACGTCGGCAAAGTTGAAGACTTTCTGGTGGCTCGAAGAGAGATGGACGTCTATCTTGGGGTCGCCTCTCTTGCAGCAACCGAATTCGGCATCGTAACCTGTATGTACACGGCACAAAACGGTTACGAAAAAGGTTTTGCCGGAGCGGTGCCTGGCGTATTGACATTTGTGGCGATGTTTCTTGTAGGATACACCGGCTTCTGCGTCAAACCTCTGCGTGATTCCGGTATAATGACTATCCCTGAGCTTTTCGAGAAGAAATTTGGTCCGCGTGTTCGCTGGGCTTCGGGTGTCGTCATCGTGCTTGGCGGCTTACTCAATATGGGAGTGTTCCTGCGGACAGGCGGCGACTTTCTTGTCAATGTCACCGGCCTGAACCCCAAATATCTTGAAGTTACGATGACAGCATTGCTGGTAGGCGTGGCGATATACACGATTCTGGGCGGAATGCTTTCGGTGCTTATAACCGATTTTCTGCAATTTATTGTTATGAGCGTGGGCCTGATAGTAATGACAATTCTGGTCCTCGATAAAGTAGGCTGGAGCACGCTGGTGAACACCGTGCAGACACACTATGGCGAAGGCGGATTTAACCCATTCAAAAATGAGAATATGGGATGGTCATACGTGGTTTTCAATGCCTTGCTGAATACAGCGGCAGTTCTTACCTGGCAAACACAGATTGCCCGTGTTCTGGCAGCAAAAGATTCCAATACCGGACGAAAGATTTATACCAGGACATCGTTCTTTTTCGTTGCACGTTTCTTGATACCGGGTATATGGGGGATAGCAGCACTTGCGCTGCTCACGCCGGAGCAAGTTGGAGGAAATACTCTCCTGGCTATGCCCAAAATGCTTAGCATAATTGTTCCATCAGGGGTGATGGGCCTGCTGGTAGCTGCTATGCTGGCAGCCGATATGAGCACAGACTCTTCATATATGCTCACCTGGGGCAGCGTAATCTATAATGATATTATGGCGCCATTCCGTAAGACAAAATGGTCGGAGAAAAAAGGGCTGTTCTGGAATCGGACTATTATTGCAATTATCGGTGTGTTCCTGTTAGTCTATGGACTATGGTATAAAATTGAGGGAGACCTGTGGACATACCTTGGAATTACCGGCACAATTTATCTTTCAAGTATGTCGGTTCTGTTGATTGCCTGTTGTTACTGGAAGCGTGCGAACAGTTGGGGAGCAGCAGCCGCCATCTTTTTTGGTGCGGTTGTGCCGGCCGCCACACTTGTTTTGCAAAAAGTTGGACCCTGGACTGAGTGGTTTCAGAAGAATGACACATCTTGCGGGGTCGCCACATACGTGATTGTGGCGCTCGCAATGGTTATTGGGTCGTTTCTTAAACCCCAATCCAAAGGCGAAGTTGAAGGAAATAAAATATGAAAGCTATTATCAATGAAGTCCTAACGATGCTTAAAGGCCACTGGTTCTGGGGAACGATGACTCTGGCTTGCTTAGTATGGTATTCAACGATTACAATTTATGTAACCATAAAAGGTATTGGCGATATCCGAAATATGCTCAAAAAGCTATCTGGTTCAAATAATCGATAAGGAACTGCAATTATGTAGTCAGCGCAGGTCACAAGACGCAGTGTGGAGGTTCGAGCCTGCGGTGGACAGAAATGAGAGGTCAGAATAATGAAAGAGAAGACAAAGAAGTTTGTTGCCGTTCTATTTTTCACCGGACTATCTTTAGTAATACCGGCGGTAAGCTGGGCTGATGTAAAGGCCTGGGAAGGCAGCGTAACGTTTCCCACCTACGGGTGGCAAGATGATGTAAATCCAAAGTTCTGGGCTTTGGAAGGCGAAGTCAAGTTCTCCACCACCATCAAGGGTTCTATCGTTTATCCCTACACGATGCAGGACCATCTTTACAGAATCAAAGAGAACCGGACTTACAAAGCGTTGTTTCTTGAAAATGAATACCTGAAAATCACCTGCCTGCCGGAGCTGGGCGGCCGTCTGCATTCGGTTTTCGACAAGTCCGAAGGAAAGGAGATGTTTCATTTCAATAAGGTCATTAAGCCCGGTATGATAGCTATGCGCGGGGCGTGGATAAGCGGCGGTGTAGAATGGAACGCCGGCCCGCAGGGACATACCGTTACTATTGTGTCGCCGGTCGATGCTCTAATCGGCCGAAACGCGGATGGCTCAGCCTATATCGAAGTCAGTAATCTGGAAAAGAGCCTGCGAACTCAATGGACGGTGCGCGTAACTTTGCATCCGGGAAAGTCCTACCTTGATGAGCGGATTCGCATTTTCAATCCTACAGACGGAGTGAATCCCTACTACTTCTGGAACTGCACCGCCTTCCAGAATAAACCGGGCACGCGTTTCATATATCCTATGAATCTCGGGACGGACCATAACGGCGTTAAATTCTTTTCCTGGCCAATTTATGAAGGCAAGGACCTGTCCTGGCTCAAAAACCACGAGACCTGGACATCTATCTTCGCCGTCAATTGCACGTATGATTTCTTCGGGGCTTATGATGTTGATGCCGACCGTGGAATTGTGCAGGCGGCAAACCACTACGAGCTGGGCGGCAAGAAGGCCTGGACGTGGGGAACGTGGGACTTCGGATTAGTCAGCCAAAAAGACCTGACCGATGACGATGGCCCATACATTGAAGTCCAGAGCGGGCCGCTGCCGACACAGTCCGACTACGGGATGCTGCTGCCGAGAGAAGAGGTCTCGTGGCAGGAGTGGTGGTATCCCGTCCACAAGCTCGGCGATGGTTTTGAATACGCCACAAAGGATGTAGCCGTTCAGACAAACCGAAATGATGGCGAACTTCAATTGCGTATGATTGCGACCGGTAAGTTCCCCGGCGCAAGTTGCACCATTTCCCAGGAACATCAGGAGCTTCTTAAGAAACGATTAGACCTTTCTCCCCAGGATCCTGGGGTATTGACACTTTCCCCGGCTCCGAAGTTTCCTGTTGATATTACTATAAAAACAAAAAATGGAGATGTCCTTGCATCTTTTGTTAGCCCTTTGCCGATACCTTCGGTTTCTCCACCTGAGCCCTTGAGTTTCGTAAACAAACCTGATGAACAGCTCACAGTTGAAGAGAAGTTTCTTAAGGGACGAAAGTTCGACCTTGCAACGGACCGCAAAAATGCACGCCAGTATTACGAAAAAGCGATAGCAGAGGATGCGGGGTATTTGCCTGCGCTGCGTGCTCTGGCAGTGCTCGATATCGAAGCCGGACTCTATGACGGGGCGGCACAGCGACTTGAAAAGGCCCTGGACCGGAACCCCAGCGACGGATTGTCCTGGTATTTCTTAGGTGTCAGCCACTTGAATCGCAAGAAAGAAAACGAAGCCCTTCGCTGTGCCTATCAGGCGGCCAAATGCTTCGGAACAGCATCGCTCGGTTATGACCTTACCGGCCGCTCTTTTATGCGATTGAAAGAATACTCAAAGGCCGTTGAGGCCTTCGAGAAATCGGTTCGGTTGAATCCAAGGGACACCAAAGCAAGAAATCATTTATTGTTGGCCCTTTATGCCGCAGGGGAGAGCAAGTTAGTATATAAATATACCAGACTAAGAATCTCACAGAACCCAACAGACCTTGTGCTGAGGGCGGTGGCTGCTCTCGAAAGTAAAAAAGAAATGAATCGCTTCGTGCGGGAATCGCGAGCTTTTGTCGGTGAGGTTGAGTTTGAAATGCTCCAGACCAGCCTGGTCTTTGCAGAACTGGGCTTGGTAGATGAGGCAGCCAGAATACTTCAGGCGTCCTGTATCGAAGCAGTCCCGCCTGGCGAGCGCGGCCCACTGCCGCTTTACTACCTGGCATATTTTAGCTCTCTGAATGAAGACAGGACAATTTCAAGGGCCTACCTCAGAGAGGCGGCTGCAACGAACAGGGATTATGTCTTTCCTTCCAGGCCTGAAGAGGTGGAGATACTCATATATGCCATTGGAGAGAATCCTTTGGACGCTTATGCGCATCTGCACCTCGGAAACCTTTACGCGAATCTTGGTCGGCTGGACGAAGCGGCCTTACATTGGCGAAAGGCCGGCGAGCTTAATCCTTCTCTGAGTATAGCATTTCGCAACCTCGGCCTTTACGCCTGGGCAATAGAGAACAACCTGACAAAAGCCCAAGATTTATACGCTAAGGCTATTTCCGCCCGGCCAAAAGACCAGACTCTATATCGTGACCTGGCAGATATTTTTCTGGCCGACAACAAACGCCCTAAGGCGATAGAAGTTCTTGAGTCCACGCCGTTTGAGAAAGTCAGACGCGCGGATGTTGCCATAATGCTGGCCCAGGCATATCTTGACGAGCAAAGATTTACCGATGCCATCAATCTACTTGAACGGACGCCGTATTTTGTCAACTGGGAGGGGCAGACAATCGTATGGGACATTTTCAACAAGGCACATCTGGAACGCGGACAGAAACGTTTTGAGAGCAAGGATTTTCAAGGGGCTTTGCAGGATTTTAAGGCGGCCCTTACTTACCCGGAAAACATCGGGGTCGGCCGGTCGAACAAACCGCGTGAGGCCCCCGCTCAGTATTGGAGAGGAAAGGCGCTGGAGGCACTTGGGCAGCTTGACGAAGCACGTTCAGCCTGGAAAGAAGGGGCTGCCAGCCCCGAGAGTTCAGATGAACAGAACAAATATCGGGATCTCTGCAGGGAGCTTCTGAAGACAAATTGAGCAGGCAGCACTTCACATAGACAGGATTAGCTGCCAGAACCTAAAGAGGCGTTGCATCGAAAACAAGAACCTCATGGGGCTTCAGCTCAAAAGTATGAACCTCTCCTGCAGATAACACAATCTCGCCTTTATCGACATCCTTATTCCAGGGACTTCTAAGGGCATATTTCTGAGAGGCGCCATTGGGTAGCTCAAATGCTTTGCCGATATCAATTGCGATTTTGCCCGGCTTGTCATAAGGATTACGCAGCGACAAGATGCCTTTTCGTTTAGACCAGGATGCCCAGCCGTAAACCTGTCCCTCAGCCGGGTCGCCACCCACCCAGTGTGTATCAATCAATACGTCCTTATTGTCACGGGACCATTTTGCTGCTTCAGCTAAAGCATCCCAGTGCTCCGGCTGCATCAAGGATGGAGTGATGTATAATTCCTGGCAGTTTGTCCCGCTGGCAAAGAAAGCACGTATATCATCGACAAGGTCATTAACCTCATCTGGGAGTCCGTGATTTGCGAACATAACACCCTGTGTCATAAGTGAATTCAAAGGATATAAGGGTGCGCGTGTCACGACATTATGATAGGTTTCCTTGTCCCTGTAAGTGACCTGCTGCTGCCTTTTGGATCCCCAGCCGAAAGTGCTCCAATCCGACCCTGCTCGCCAGGTTGAGTCGCCATACCACAACCAATACGGGGATGGCCAGGTGCCTGTTGTAATGTTCACAAAAATATCTGGTTTGACCTGGCGCAGCTCACCGACAAGCCGCAATAGGGCCTGCACATCAGAGGCAAATTCACTGCCGGCTCCGCTGGTTGTGCCGCCTGCGCCGATGCCATCGAACTTAAAGTAGTTCAAGCCATATTCACGAATCATTTTCACGCATACATCACGAAAACGGGCGTAGTAGTTTGGACCAGCCAAAGAAAAGCCTCTCTGATTTGTTTCGAAGCCCTGCTGGAGGCCGTATTTTATCCTCTCCTTTTTGGCTTCGCCGTAGCCGCCAAAAGGAGAAAGCCAGGCGCCCAAAGCGGAACCATATTTCTCGGCCACCTTCCGCAGAGGGGAAAATCCATTGGGAAAACCCTTGTGAAACTGCCACAGTGAAGCAGTATCATCCCACCCATCGTCCAGGGCGAATGAGTCCATCTTAACCTTTCGCTGGTTTATTAACTCTCTTCCAAATAATTCAATTACTTCCATACACTGGTTCTCTTGTATCTTCTCAACGCCATAGCCGATGTCATACCAACTATTGTAGTGCAGAAATGGTCTGTATGGGTGTGCCCGCTCACGTTCAATATAATATAAAAAGGCACGGCGCAACTGCCCCTCCGGAGCAACACCAATAACGCAACTTGCTGTTAGCGAATCACCTTGCTTTAGCAACATAGAACAAGGCAAACTGCAACGAAATTGCGATAAGCTGCCTTGCAGTATTTGACTTTTTGACATAGGGTGCTCACAGGCAAAGAACATATTGGCCGCTACTACAGGCGAACCATCAACCGCACCAACTACCTTTGCGCCCGACGCTGAGAACTCGACCAGCACTATTTCTCTTATCTCAAGCGGAACTTTCTCAGTTGCAATTCGGACCTCTTGCCGTATGTAATTCGAGCCATCGCGCAAAATCGCACACCATTGCACTTTGAGGTTGTCATCAGACGAAGCCAGGAAAGCAGTAATTTGTTTACTCCCAAATCGTTTGGCCAGGCGTAGAGATTTTGGCTCTGGCTCAAGATTATTCAATTCCGGCTTGCCAACGATTTTCAGGTCGGAACACTTCACTATCTGCCCACTGCCTAAGACAAATTGGAAGCACTCAGCATCCTGCAATTGGAGCGTGTTTGCTGATAGCTTGTCGGTTACGCTCTCTGGCTTGAACCGTCCATCTGTGACAGTCCACTTGAATGCTATAACACTATTTTCCAAAACGAGCTTATCCTGGCTCACACTACCTTTGGCATCGCCAAGTGCTTGCCCTGGAAACTCAAGATGTCCTTCTTCTCGCGCACAACCGATTAAAAGTAATGCCATTAAGACCGATGTGTATGCAAGATAGCGTTTCTCAATCCTTTCTGTCATTCGTCTTTCCCTTTTTACTGTACCCCGTGAGATAGTGAAACGACATCTCATGGGGTCACCAATCAGAAAATAGAAAGCCAAGGTCTTCGCCATCGTGAATCGCAAGGCCAATCTGTTCTACTGTACCCTTGCGGCCGTTGTACCAGAGCAGCCAGCGATTGTTATTGCCCTCAAAGATAGCAAACGGCTTGTAGCAGGCATCTGCATCCCAGCTACCCGTGACGGGGGAAATAATGGGATTATTAGTGTAGCGCTGCCAGTTGGCTATGCCGTCTCTGGAGCGAGCCAGGCCTATTTGGGCATGGTCCTCGTCACGAAAGCCAATGTAAAACATCAGGTACCATTGACCTTGATGTATTACCTGGCAGGCTGTTACTTTGTGCTGCTCCCATGGTTTGTTCGGGTCAGCGGTGAAAACAGGGTTGCTCGGCAGCTTGCTCCAGTGCCTACCATCTGAGCTGGTGGCATACCCGATTGCATTCGGCTCATATTGCTCTCCTGCCGAGTACCACATTCGATACAGACCTTCTTTTGTGTCCCACAGGACATGAGGGCACATAACCGCTACATTTTCCCACGGCTCCTCAGGTGATAAGACAGGTTTATCGCTGGTCCGCTTCCACTTGTGGCCGTCGGTGCTAGTGGCATACCCGATACAAGAGCGGCCGCTTGCCTGGCCTGTATACCATATATGATAGAGGTTGTCGCGCTTTACTACCACCGGCCGGTTGACCTGGTGTTCCCAGGTCGAATCCGGCCTAGGTCCCAGCACGATTTCCGGGTCGCCCCAGTGGATACCGTCGGTGCTTTCAACCAAGGCAATAGACTTTTTTGGACGCCAGGAGAACCACATACGGTATTTGCTCTTTTCCTTGAGGACGGCCACATCGAAGCAAGTCCCAAGGTTACCGCCGAGAACAGGATTATTCTCATACTTGCGCCAGCCCGCCTGCTGCGCCAGTGCGTCAGCACGGCGAGCAGTCGCTCCTTGTACTGCACGGAAGTCCTGTGTCGGGGAAATTGAGGCGTCGCTGACGGCTGCTGGCCGTAATTTACCAGTTACACGCTGCAATGGGTCTGCTTGAGCTACCTCTTTGCCATCGGCGAACACTCGCAGACCTGTTCCTCTGTTATATTTCTTGCCCGTCTTGTCCCAGAGTATTGTAATTATCCGCCCATGGTAGAGCACATTGTCGAGGCAGAACCAGTCCCACGTATCTTGAGGCAGCAGCGGGTTAACCTCAACAACATCATCTGGCCGCGGTCGCAGGCCGACCAAACCGGAAATGACCAAATCACAATACGTGGAATGATTATAATCCTTGCCTCGGACCGAGCCGGATAAACGAGTTCGAGCAATCCAGTCTCCGGTATAAGGATTAAGGTTCTCGTCTATCCAGGCAACGACCTGACCATTTTCACGCTTCAGGCGATGGCTCTTTGTGTAAATCTTCAGAGTCTCAAAATAATCAGCACAACTTATGACATCCTGTTTATAGTTGTTCAGGACGTTGGCAAGAGCAGTCAAGGTTATTGAAGTTGCGTAAGGCCAGCTTGGGCCATTCCACTGGCAGGAATGTCCTTCGTAGCGAACGGCAAATTGCGGGTGACGCTGCTCTGCGGTCGTCGGACCAAACGGCGCATAAAAACCTTTTGGGTCCATCAATTCCTTCCAGGCCTCTTCATAACTTTGCTCCGGCAGATTGAAGTACCACGGAGTCCAGCCGATTTCCTCGCGAACATTGACCAGCGTTTCTTTATCGCGAGGCAGCGTCATAAAAAACTTTTCCCTGTCGTTCCATAGTTTTGTCTGGATAAGCTGTTTGAGCTTTTCAGCCTTTGCCTGGTATTCTTCTGCAATTGTCTTTCGTCCGGCAAGAGCTGCAATTTTCGAGATAGCAATAGCGTCGCCGAACATATAAGAGTTTATCGAGGGCCGCTTGCCTGGTTCACCTAACATTTTTAGCCCTCCCGAACCGGAAATGGAAAACTCCATCCCGTCCCGGTCGTCAATCTGCCAGAACAAGCCATCGGGTTCGAGCCTCTCCTTTTCCCATTCTTTATAGTTACGGACTAGGTCATCGAGCAGGATGGTTCCGAGTTTTTTGTCCGGCCTCACAAGATATCGAGCGTAGAGTGCATCGGCAATCCAGCAACTGTATCTTCGCGGTGCTCCGCCCTTTTGAAACCAGAACACGGCGTAATCGTCCAGATATTTCGCATCGTGCAGCCATCGGCCCTCGTAAAAATGATGGCCTGCGGCACAGCTAATCTCATTGTGCTTGCCGCCCCAGCTAACCTTCGGCAGGAACTCAGTGATAACAAACCCGTCCGGCGTTTCCTTGATGTGTTTGCGATAGGTCCACCAGCGAAAATAATAGGTCAGCTCAAAATCCTTGTCCGGACACTCAAATAACGGAATGTTCGTTTTGAGAAATTCCCACGCTTTTTCATTCGGGATATACTGAATGAACAGCTCCTCATCGTCTTTGTTGAAAGTATCAATATAATGCTTAAACGAATCCGCTTTCAGCACAAGCGAGCCCGGCATCTCAGTCGCCCCAGCTGCCGCGTCTTGCGACGCGAGGCGCAGCGGCATGCCGGCTGTTGACAGCATCGAACAGATAGCTAACACAAACGATTTCACAAATCCTATCATCAAAAATTTCTTCTCTTTTCTCATATTTTCATACGGAGTTTTTATCTGCGTTCTTTGCCCCGTTAGAAAAAGACTCCTTTCTAACGGGGTTTGCGTTCTCAGCGGTTAATCGACTTCGGCCTATCAATATTGTGCTCGAACGATTATCTTTCCAGTATCTGGCCTGAGCCGTATGTATTCCCTCTGAGGGTCAAAGTCTTTGTGCGGTTTGCCGTTGACCGTTACAGCCTTTATATGTTTTTCATCCGGATGACGCAGGCGAATCACCAGTGCTTTTGGTGCTGAACGAGTCGGCGGGTCAATCACCGCTTCGATATACCCCTTGCTGACAGCGGAGGTAATCTTATAGCTGACCTTGCCAAATTTGGTCGGCGCATTTCGGACGCCCACTACCATACCATTTTTCATCCAGTGGTTTGTAACAAAAGGCGCCAGCCATAGTTCATCATCACCACGCTCCATCACCAGCGCCATCCTCGTTTGTGCCAAAAACCAGCCGGTTTCGTGCGTTTTGTTCCACGCACCGTTGTTGTGGAAGTGCTCCCAAAAAGAGAGGTTCTCTGTATTGAGTAACGAAGGAATGGCATTAAAATATGACCGAATGAACGGTTTAACGTCATCAATTAACGCGTAAAGCTCCTGGATGCGAGTGTAATATGGCTGCACCTTCGAGAAGCCCCCCAGATTGAACCAGTCCTTCTTAGTTTCTTCAGCGGGATAATCGTAAAGGCCATCATGGAAAAACCAGACATCCTCCATACGGTCTGCTATCCAATCAATGTTTGGGTCTGTCTCATCCAGCACCCCCAGGACCGCCAGATGATGCGAACCTATTTCGACATCGTAACACCAGGACCTGCTACCATCCTCACCCGGGTAGGCATCCTCGCCGAAACCATAGACAAATGACGGATAGTATGGAACCCAGGTGCCGTTACTCAGTGACAGCACGGGTGAATGCTGCTGTGTCCAAAGATAAGAGCGTTGAATGTCCTCTCTGAATTGAGCAGCGTTGCCAAGCAGTGAATTTGCATCGGGATAGCCGATATCAGCCAGGCACCGGGCCGCCCCGTCCAGTCCTGCATAGAAATTACCCTGATTGTATGAGCGGTATCCGAAACGATTCCAGTCTGCTGCCACACCCGGCGGCATAAGGCCGTATTCCGGTAATTTCTCGCCATAGAAATTTATTTTTTTAGTTTTTTCCCGCTGTCGAACTATCCACTGACACACTCGTGCCACCTCCGGTGCAACTTTTTTGAGCCACTGTGAGTCTTTCGTCAATTGATAGTGCTCCGCCAGAGTCCACAGGTGCCATCCCGTGCCCATAACGGTGTAGCCCGTGGTAAGGTAACCTGCAGGATTATATTTATTGATAAAAAAGTCCAGGGAACGGCGAGCAAAATCTTCGTGACCCATCAAATCCATACCGCGAATTATGGAATGTGCTTCACTTTCCAATGGCCCGTAACGGTCCGATGATATCCACGCTGCAAACCGCTTGCCCTGTTCTTCGTTCCGCGCAGCCATCAGGCAATATACCTGCGAAGCACGTATTACATTCAGAAGCAGCGGCTCAGGAATTTCGAGTTGTGCAGCAGATGCCAATATATTGTTCCAATAAGTTTCTGTCTCCGAAAGTAACTTAGTTCCGCCCTTGAGAGATTCATACTCATCTGGCTTGATTTCCCAGGTTGGAATATAGACAAAACAACGCTCTTTTGTTTGGCCCGGTACAGCCCCACTTATTATTAAGTCACCGTTTTGCGTCTCTACTTTGAGCGTTTTTGTCTCGCTTGTATCGACAAAAGCCAGAAGCTGTTCTTGTTTCCGCACGACTGTTCCACGCTGCACCTGCTGCAGTTCAGCACCCCTGTTTTTTTCGGCATCCGCTAAAAACCTCAGTCTAAGCGAAGCATTCATACTATCCGTCAAAGGATTTTCTACGGTTAATTCCGCCACGCAAATGGGCTGACGCTGCAACCAGGGGTGATAATCTGGATTCTCCTTCCCATAAGGGGCAACAAAGGTTCGCTGCCGGTAACGAATGCCGTCTTCTTCTACGGTTGTGACAGGCACCGGCAGCCAGCCACCATACATATTGCGTGTCAACTTTTCGTTTTTGCCTGAGCCAAACGTGGGAATGAGCTTAAAACTACCCTGTGGCACGGCCATCTTGGCCGTGTATTCACGGGCTGGAAGCCCGTGCCACACCCAAACATCTCCTGCCCGCTCCACGACAAATTTGTGGTTGTCGCAGGCCAGAGACAGCATCGTAGGCCCATTATCCTGAACCTTATGATGCACCTTTTCCATTGCCTGCGTGAAGGATTGGTCCGGCGTTTTGCGCACACGCTGCCGAATGGTTCGACTCCGCTCACCATCTGGTTCGACAGGCTCACCATCCCGAGCGGAGTCGAGGGACTGAGCTTGTCGAAGGATTGTCTCGCTTCCAGTGATTTTTGGTTCGACTCCGCTCACCATCCTGAGCGACTGAAAGGAGTCGAAGGATTGGCGATATTTATCAAGGCTCACATCTGCAGAATCTTTAGCCATAAAGAACCCAAAGGCCGGCACATAGACGCATCCGTGCTCAAGGACATCGTTAATTGACACACTAAATGTCCCCTCCGGCAGTCTAACTGTAACCAGCGTCCGGTCGCTTTTAAGTAATCTTTTTGGCGTAAGCCATCTTGACGATTCCGGTTTGCAATAACGTATTTTCAGTTGAAGAGGTTCGGCTAAATTCCATTCGCAATGCAGAGGAGAACCTTTAGCAAGTGGTTCGATTATCTCACCATTATATACGTCTATCCTGCCCAATGGTTCGACTCCGCTCACCACTCCTTCGACGGTGAGCTCAGGACTGTCGAACCGCCTGAGCGACTCAAAGGAGTCGAAGGGCTGACCCGTTTTTGGTTTTTCCAATTCGAGATTTAGCGCGACTGTCCCCCATTGACAGAGCGTAAAGGCCTCTATCTTGCGGACAACGAAAGGCCTGGTAGATGCAGGGAATATCCAGCGGACCTTTTCTACGCCGATGCAACCTGGATCACCGTTTGGCCAGATGATGCGGAAAAACCACCGGTTCCCTTCTTGCTCTATCTTTACCGGAAGCGGTTTCCAGTCTCCCTGCCAGGCTGATTCACCAACCCACCACTCTACGCGAATTTCATTGGTGGAAGGTATCGGCGAGCCCTCAGCAAATTGCAGCACCAGCTCTTTTAGAATGCGGCTTTCAATACTTTGCATCCATTGAAGGCCGATACACCCCTGACCGTTGGGGGCAATTGGTACAACGTATGTTCCATCAGCGGCCGGCAGAACATCGGTCTCAAGAAATATTTCGCCCACTTTAAGCTCCTCAATACGGCTGGGATGACTGCCGGTCTGGTTTGGATCCCACGTCACAACACGGGCGAAACGCGCTATATCAAAATCCTTCTCAAGAGATTGGGGTGCAGCCACGTCAGATTTGGGTTCGGCTGTGTATGCCGAGCCGGCATAAGCCAAAGCAAGAATCAACAAAACCAACAAAATCAAAATTCGCGTCCTCATACAGCCTCCTATTCTAAACACTTTTATTGTGGTATGCAATTCACCCCGTTAGAAAGAAAGCCCTGACCCCGTTAGAAATTAGCCCTGTTAGACCTTTAGGATTATATGCAAAATGAAAACGCACTGGGTGTGTTTCACGTTTGTAGGTAAAGAAAGTAGCACGGCCATCTTGGCCGTGTTTGCACGGGCTGGAAGCCCGTGCTACGTCGTGTGAAAATAATCAACCTACAAAGATGAATCGCACCCAAACGCACCACCTTTTTGAAATTTGGTTTGCAAATGCAAAAGGTTTTCTGTAGATTAGGTGATTGCGTTTTGTATGTTTTTATTAAGGCAAATTGAATAGGAGATATGAAATGAAGCGGTATGTTTTGAGTATTCTGTTAATGAGTATGTTTGCTTACCCGGTTGTGTTTGCTCAGGAGCCAGGCCCGCAAGACGTGGAACACCAGATGAGTCTTCATAAAATGCAGCTTGAGCTAAAAAATCACGAAGCAGAGTTGGGCTTCCAACAAGAAATGCGGCAGCTCGAGCTGGAGAAACAGCGCATTGAGCTTGAGCAGCAACGAAGAATGCCGGAGCATTTAGGTCAGAGGACGCACGGCCACAAACCCGGCCTGGGCTTATTTTTCCTCGGGTGTTTTGTTGTCCATATCCTTGCGGCGGTCTGGATTTACAAAGATATACGCGCGAGGGAATGCGGCTCGGGTATATGGATAGCGATTGCACTTCTGGCCGGGCTGTGCGGGGCGTTGGTATATGCGGTTGTTCGTCTTGGTGACAGCGGCAAAAAGAGATCCGAGTAGAGCATTGGTCCCGCCTTTTAGACGGCGTAAAAATATTATGGTTCGACTCTTTCGACTACGCTCACCATCCTCCGTTAGGAGTCCCGAGGACTAAGCAAAGTCGAAGGATTGTGAGAGTGGGGTACCCCTAAGGGGGGCTGCCTCATCATTTAGCAAATGCCGCGTCAAAGGCGACCTGCGATGACTTGAATTCTGCCTTCTTGATAAACTCGCAAGCTTCCTTAGCGCCGTGTTCACGATCCATTCGGCTGTCTTCCCACTCGACTGAAAGCGGTCCTTTGTAGCCAACGTCGTTGAGGGCAACGATAATTTCCTCGAAGTTGATGTCACCGTGTCCGAGCGAGCGGAAGTCCCAGTATCGCCGCGGGTCGGCAAATTGGGTATGTCCGCCGAAGACGCCCACAGTGCCGTCGCCGTGACCCCACCACACGTCCTTCATGTGGGTGTGGAATATCCGGTCCGGGAAGGTGCGGATGAACTTGACGTAATCGACGCCCTGATAGCCAAGGTGGCTAGGGTCATAATTGAAACCAAATGCCTTGTGGTTGCCAACCGCTTTCAAGGCACGCTGGGCAGATGCAATGTCGAAAGCAATCTCCGTCGGGTGCACTTCCAGGGCGAACTTAACACCCAACCTCTGGAAGGCATCGAGGATGGGTTTCCATCGCTTGGCAAAATCTTTATAGCCGGCGGCAATCATATCTGCCGAAGCCGGCGGGAATGAATACAGCAGGTGCCATATAGAACTGCCTGTGAAACCATTGACGACCTTGACGCCAAGCTTCTTGGCGGCTTTGGCAGCATCTATGACTTTCTGTGCTGCCCGTTTGCGGACGCCTTCCGGGTCGCCATCGCCCCAGACATCCGAAGGCAGGATTGCTTTATGACGTTCATCGATGTTATCGCAGACAGCTTGGCCGACTATGTGCGCCGAGATAGCAAAGACTTGCAGACCATACTTTGCAAGCAGCCTGTGCTTGGCTTTGCAGTATTCGTCATCCTCCAGGGCCTTATCTACTTCAAAGTGGTCGCCCCAGCAGGCCAACTCCAGCCCTTCGTATCCCCACTTTGCTGCTTTCCCGGCTAATTCTTCCAAAGGTAAATCGGCCCACTGCCCGGTAACAAGTGTTATAGGTCTGGTCATTTATTATTCTCCCTGTCCGGAATACAACCGGAGTCAAAAAGTTATGAAAAAATTTTTACCGACAAAACAACAAAACAAAGTTTGCGTTGACGACAATTAAATGTAAGTTATAGATTTATCAATGTCAATCACTGTTAAATATAAACGTAAGAGTAAGTATGAAATCGCAACCTCATATTGACGTTTTAGGTCTTGGCTCTGTAACAGTGGATTTCGTAGGAACTGTCAAGACTTGGCCGGACAAGGGCGTTAAGATGATGCTCGACAGCTTTTCGGTTTGTGATGGGGGACTTGTTGGCACAGCCCTGGCGGCCATCGCAAGGCTGGGCGGTAAAGCGGCTTTTGCGGGCAAGCTCGGACAGTCTGAAATGGCAAGGCGTGCGCTGAAAGCACTTTCTAAAGAATCTGTTGACACATCATTTGTGCTTCCTGCTGAAGGTGCTGAGCCGATTATTGCCTTTATCCTTACCAGCAGCATTGATGGGCAGCGGAATATCCTCTGGACTCGCCAGAACGTTCAGTATCCGATGCCGTGGGAGTTTCCAGACAAAAACTGGTTTGAAAGGACATCAGTATTGTTGATTGACTATGAATCAGGACTTGCAGGAATTAAGGCGGCTAAAATAGCAAGGCAATATAATATCCCCGTTGTGATTGACGTTGAGCGGGATGAGCCCCACGTCCCTGAGGCAATGAGAACATCTTCTCATATAGTTGTTTCCGAGGATTTCGCGAGTAGTTACGTTGGCAAACTAAGCATAATTGATATGCTGACGGCTTTGCGAACCGATTCGCAACAAACCATAATAATTACGCGTGGCGAGAAAGGCTGTGCGGGTTTGACCGACAAAGGTGTGTTTGAGCTGCCTGCATATCAAGTTGACGTTGTCGATACCACCGGCTGCGGTGATACATTCCACGGTGCATTTGCGCTGGCTCTTGCCCGAAAGCAATCCGTTATCGAGGCCGCAAAATTCGCCTCGGCCGCAGCGGCATTATGTGCGACGCAGTTGGGTGGCCGAGCTGGAATTCCGACGGCCGAACAGTTAGAGCAGCTCTTGAGCAAACATAAATCTTGATTTTTATTGGGGAGCCGAATGAGTCTCGTGCCAATGTCTGAAATATTGATTCCTGCTCGTCGCGGCGGCTACGCCGTTGGTGCGTTCGAGGTTTGGAATCTCGAGTCTGTCCAGGCCGTGGTTGCCGCAGCCGAGGGACTATCGCAGCCTGTGATACTACAGGTGGGACCTTATGAAGCTGATTACGCAGGGTTGGAAGATATCTCGCATATAGCCATTTTTCATGCAAGACGAGCAAGAGTGCCGGTTGTAATCCACCTGGACCACGGAGATACTTTTGAGCGGGTTATGCATTGCATCAGTCATGGTTTTACTTCCGTTATGCTTGACGTTTCACACTTGCCTTACGCCGAGAATGTTGCCGCCACAAAAGAGGTAGTTCGGGTGGCACATGCCTGCGGCGCAAGTGTGGAAGGTGAGCTTGGGAGAATCGGGGGTGAAGAGTCCGGCATTGATGTGACTAATGAGGACATTCACCTCACTAATCCCCATCAGGCCCTCGAGTTTGTAAACGAAACAGGAATTGATGCCCTTGCCGTGGCAATCGGCACAGTTCACGGATTTTACAAGAGCAAACCCAACATCAGGCTGGGATTGCTTGAGGAGATTGCCGAAAGAGTGCCGATTCCTCTTGTTATGCACGGTGGTTCCGGCACGCCGGACACAGATGTTCGCAAGGCAGTGTCTATTGGCATCGCAAAGGTGAATGTATGCACTGAGCTGGTTGCAGCCTTTGCTGATGCTTTCGTCAATGAACAAGAAGAGCAGGATTTCAGATACAATGTCCCACGTGTATTCACCAGACCCAGAGCAGCGGCGAAGAAGCTGGTCGAAGAGAAAATACGGTTGTTTGCAGGCCTGTAGCAGCAGAACTGGGGAAATCTTAAATGGGTCACAGTTGAGATCAGACCATCGTCTTCAGTCGAGTCGTGAGCCTGTCGAACCATTGGTGCGGGACTGCGGCCTCTCCGTTCTCTGCGGTGAGAAATACAGATTATCCTTGCAAACGTTAAACCTCAGGAGGCGGTAACAAGAGAGATTACAATAGCCAGCAACTACGATGCCACTGAGTGATGCCTTTGCAAGCACACTTCAGTCCGGCCTACAACTCTGTTCCACCCAATATCTCTTGTAGGATTACAATCTGCTCCGCAATGGCGCGGCGGACAGCATTTAAGTCGCCCATACCGGCAGCTTTCTCCGGGCTAATTAAGGCCATACCGTCGGCGGGGAAACGCTCGCCGCCATGTGTGTAGGCGGTCCAGTCGTCAGCAATACCGTCGGCAATCTTTTCCAGAAGAACTTCTGCCTTCTGTGTCTCGGCGGAGGCTTTGCCAAGTTTCTTCGCACAGGCGATGAACTGTTCGAGCTTGCAAAGATACTTGAGGTCGTCGATTCCTTCACGTGAGCGCTCGTAATTCAGTGTCGGCCATATAGTCGCTCCCTCGGTTCGCACTATTGAGCCGCTGCGATTGTCCAGATTGTAATACCATTCCACTTTGCCCCTGACACCATATTTCGCCATTTTCCAGAAGAAAAAGCCAAATGGAAGCCGCCCTGTTCCTGCATTGACGAACCAGGGAATTGCCCCGGCTTTTTCCTGCACCTCCAGAATGAACTCCCTATTTATCAGGTGACGGCCTTTATTGTGATTGTCTATGCCGTCCCAGCCATTGTTGAAAGTAGCAACATTCAGGTAAGCGGCCATCGCCATCACCTCCATGTAACCGTTCATATCGCTGGTGGTGGCAATTTCCGGCAATTCCTCCCAAACAAAGCGAGCAAGACGACCGGCAATCTCTACTCCTTCAATTCCCTTGTTGGTCATCTCGTCTCCGATACTCATCAACACCGGCACGTTGTGCTTGAGCACCTCAGTGTGCAAACACCTCATGACCTGGATGAACTTCTGCTGCCACCGTTTTGACGTCTCATCTCCATAGCCAGCCAGGCTGTTAAGCTGAAGGTCCATCGGTGTGGCGAAGTACAACGGCCCCGGAAATCCGGCTCTTTTGTAACACTCGATGAAGTTGCCCAGCTCGATAGTATTTGAGTCGTGGATAGGCAGGTGAAAATTATAAAGCGGGGCAACGCAGGTCATCCCATGTTGGCGCATATCAGATAGATGTGCCTCCAAGGCGGCCTGTTCCTTTGGATTCGAATAGTTGAAGCCCAAAGCGAACGGCGGGTCTTCCAACTGAATTGGAAGCACATCCAGAACAATGCTGATAGAACCAACCTCCTCGTTTTGGGCGGTGATAACTACCTTGCCTCTATAGACGCCCGGCTTGGCATTGTCGGGCACCCTTACCGTGCACCAGAAGTGCTCGGTGCTGTGCGCAGGCATATCCCATTTCTTGCCCAGCCGCATCAGTATCTTGCTTCCCATTTCGCCGGAACTCTCTACAGAGCTTATCACAACATTCTCTTTTGGAATCCGCCCAGCGTCCCCCGTCAAATCACTACTTGTGACAAAGACTTCTTGCAGACCAACCTTAGGCCGCAAAAGCAGACTAAAAAGCTCATACTCACCAATCGAGGCAAATATCTTCGCCTCCCGCTGGTTAGCCACAATCCTACGATATACAGCAACTCGCGAAGGTTCGTCATAAGTCACTTTTTCACCATCGTCCGTCTTTATGGTAATCTGTTGCGGATTTGCATACATCACCGGCCGGTCAGACAAGGGCCTTTGCTCGGATGATGGCTCTTCACCATAATCGGTAACGAATAATTCAAGCCTGTCTTGAGCCTGGTCGAAAGATTCGACCGCTGCCGCTAAACTCGGCCAAAGCAGGCAGCACACCGCAAGCATGAGCTTCATATTTTTCTTTCTGCCACCAAGGCACCAAGACACTAAGGTTTGATTACATTTACTTCTTTGCGCCTTCGTGTCTTCGTGGCGAATCCGCCCGCTATTCAACTTTCCTTTTTGTCCTTCCATAAGTATCATTCTCATTATGCTTTGTATTTGCCGGCGGCTGTCAATCGAGCTTACCGCCTACTGGCACAAGCTCCATATCGTCCAGCCAGATGGTTCCCTTACCGATGTGGTAGAAGTAAACACCATAGCTTTTCGCCTCGGCTTCCGGCTCGCCAACTACTGTGTATTGCTTCCATACCGGGCCAATCTTCTCACGAAGCTCACCACGTGCACCTATTTCAAAGTTGACAAAGAGCATATTTTCGCCTTCGCCCTTTGCCCAGAAGGTAAGCTTGTATTCCTTTGCGCCGGTGACAACCGGCAGCGCAGGAGTAGAAATGCCTATCCTGCCCTGTGCACCAACACACTGAATCCGTGCCGAGAACTTCCCGGAATGAACATATTCAGGCTGCGTCTCCCAATAGTTCTCATAGTCACCGCCCCAGCTCCATCCACCCCACCAAAACCATCGGGACCTATCTTTTTCTGAATTCTTATTAACCTTCTCGAACCCACCATTCTGGATGAAATTAAGAGGAGGGTCTGTCACCGACAGCGACTCAGAGACATATTTGCCCGCTAAGCGGGCCTTAAGCATTTCTATTCGCCTCTGGTAGGATTTGTCACTCAGCAGCCCATCCTTGTGCTGTTTCTCGACGGCCTTTATTGCTTCTAAAATCCGGCTTTCCGGCCAAAGCTCCTTAGTCAGGGTTGTCCTGTCGGCTTTATCCTCTTTACCCATAAATACTGTGCTAAAGGCAAGCAGTGCCAGCAACACCATATCCAGAGTGCCTTTTCTATGCATCGCGTTTACTCCTATCAACAGCAGGACTTCCTATAAGCTTATTTACGACCATCGGGAGCAATCTGGTATTATTACCACATTCAGGAGGTGCCTGCAAGCCGCTTTCTCTGCTGAACAACCTACCGGCAATCCCATTTCGTTAGAAATTCATAGACAAAACCGGCCAGCCCAGCCGGCCAGCCCAATATTCTACTAATATTTTCTGGACAACCGGACTCCAATCTATATAATTTTACTCACTTTTTGTAACAGCCTGAGGAAAGAAGGCTGGAGGTAATGTGCCATTTTATTAGTGAAATTTCGTTAAATCAAAAGCGATAGATACAGTGCGCACAGTGCGCACCGGCAAAATATCAACAGTTCTTGAAAGGGTAGAAAAATGAAAACGAGAAAAATGTTGATGGTAGTATTTGTTCTGGCTTTGGCTGTGCTGGTTTGGCCGGCCGAAGTCAGCAAGGCAGAGCCAATGGGCAGCGCCTTTACCTATCAGGGCAGGCTGATGGATGGCAATAGTCCGGCAGATGGTTTCTATGACCTTCAGTTCAAGCTCTATGACAGCCCATCCGATGGAAATCAACTGGCA
>Ga0315279_10001294_pt1 | contig 42338 bp, 43 predicted proteins | sample YL17G06_20_MG_FD_203694 | JGI IMG/M metagenome (GOLD analysis project Ga0315279, IMG submission 203694) | Sediment microbial communities from Yellowstone Lake, YNP, Wyoming, USA - YL17G06_20 | ecosystem: Environmental > Aquatic > Freshwater > Lake > Sediment | place: USA: Wyoming | collected...
ATCACGGGACGGGCTGGACGGCAAACGATGATTAGGGGACTCGCCGTCCCCTAAAAACCCCTGCTCTAATCGGATGCTATCCATCCCCCAAGCAGAGCTTGGGGGTTTTGTAGCATGATTCTATAAAATTTTTTTGGGAAAGACATAATTCCGAACAGAAAAGCGCTATCGGCTATTACCTTTTGGCTTTTAGCAACAACCTAAAAACGACGAAACGCCTTTCATTTCGAATTTCGAATTGCGAATTTGAACGGCAGAAGAGGAGCTGAGGGGCTGAGGAGCAGAGGGGAAATGAAGAACGGCGAAGCTAAGAAGTTAGGAAGCTGGGACAACGACATTTCGAATTTCGGATTGGGCAAGAAGGGTGAAAATTTGAGAGGGGAGGGGTAAATTCCCCTTCCCCTCCCCTCTCAAACGCTCTGAAGGCCCTTTTGGAGCCTCTAAGGGGGCTTGGTCACGCCGTTTCGGCCCTCCGTTCAGGGCATCATTCTTTGGCCAGTTCCTTTTCCACTTTCCTGGCCGCGTCCTCCAGGGCCGGGCCGGACTCGGCCTGCCCTCTCAGGGCCTTTTCCAGGGCCTCGGTCTCCAGGACCTTGCGGCCAGGGAGCCAGCCGCCCTCCTGGGGCTCCAGCTCGGCGTAATCGAGCTGGGAAATGACTTGCTCAAGCCCTCGAAAACGCTTTAACTTCTCCTGCATAACCTCTTTATGTATAGCCGATTTCATTATCGGAAGATAGGATGACTCCGCAGACCACCTCGCAGTCTGCTCAGGCTCGCTCATCCACTTCAGGAAGAGCCAGGCCGCCCTCCTCTGCTCAGGCAAGGCCTTGGCGAAGATGACCGCGTTGGTCCCGGCCAGGATCACGGCCTTTCTTTTGCCCCCGGGCAGGGCCGCCAGACCCAGGTCGAACTTGATCAAGGTGTCCAGAAAGGACAGGGAGGCGCAGGAGCTCCGGATCATGCCCACCTTGCCGAGCAGGAAGTCGTTTTGGTTCTCGAACCCTGTGGTGAGGTAAGCCGCGGAGTCCTGGGAGAGGAGCCCGCGCCAGTAGCTCAAGGCCTCCACCCCTTCCCGGCCCTGGAAAGCCGTGTGCTTCCGGTCCGGGGTGAGATAGGTGCCCATGTTCTGGTAAAGCAGGCACCCGAAGTCCCAGACGTCCACCTTGAAAGCTGTGCCGAACGTGCCCTTTTTCGTAAGTTTCATGGCATCGGTTCGGAACTCCTCCCAGGTGCCGGGCGGCCGGTCCGGGTCCAGGCCCGACTTCCGGAACAGGTCACGGTTGTAGTAAAGGGCGGGGACGCTCTTGTTGAACGGCCAGGCCCAGAGCGTGTCCCGGATCGTGCAGGACTTTAAAAGGACCGGGTACATGTCGCTCCTCTCTTCCGGAGAGAGGCCGTCCGGCCCGGACGCGAAACCCTGGATCGGCACGATGGCCCGGGATTCGATCAGCTTCGCGATCCAGCTCTCGTAGGCCTGGGACAGGACCGGGGGCTTGCCCGCGGCCACGGCCGCGAGAAGCTTCTGGGACAGGACATCGTAGCTTCCCAGGCCTAAGGGGGTTACCTGAATGCCCGGGTGGGTGCGGTTGAACTCCTCGCACAAGCCGTTCAAGGACTTCTCGACCGGCCCGCCCATCACGTGCCAGAAGCTCACCTCCACAGCGCCCGTGGCCTTCTTGCCTTTGCAGCCACAGCCCAGGAGAACCGCCCCCAAGGCCAGCACCCGGATCACGGTCCGGGATCTCAGCCTCATACCACGAAAAACCTCAGGTAGAAGTAGATTAATGGCACGGTGAAAATGAAGCTGTCGAACCGGTCCAGGGCCCCGCCGTGCCCGGGGATGATCCGCGAGGAGTCCTTGATCCTCGCATCCCGCTTCATGGCGGACTCCACAAGGTCGCCTACCTGCCCGAAGATCCCCACCAGGACTCCCAGGGCAACCGCATCCACCCAGCTCAGGTAGGAGGCGAAGGTGAGCTTGGAAAGGAACCCGGCGGTCACGGCTCCCAGGATCCCACCGATAGACCCTTCCACGGTCTTGTTGGGGCTGATCACCGAAGCCAGCTTGTGCCGTCCGAGCGCCGCCCCGACCCCATAGGCGAAGGTATCGCAGAACCAGGTCAGGGCATAGGGCAGGAGGGCATAACTCCATCCCAGATGGCTTTTCTCCCCCAGGCCCCGAAGGAGCAGGAAACATCCCAGAGGAGCGGCGATGTAAACGACACCGCCCAACAGGGCGGAGAGGCTCATCAAGGTCGAGGCTGGGCTTGGCCTGGTGATCAATATCAGGAGGGAAAGCATCAGGGCCAGGGAGGAAACCAACAGCCAGGCCAGGGGGGGTGGGAATCGTGGCCCAGGGCAAAGAGGTTGAGCCAAGGCCAGGCAGAGAAACAAACCGGACAAGACTCCCAGGAGCTTGGGAACGGGGATTCCCTTGGCTTCGGCCATCCGATAGAATTCGTACATGCCGGGGCCGATGATGACCATCACAAAAACGATAAAAGGCAGGCCGCCCAGGGAATTAGCCAGGAGCAGGATCGGAATGAAGACAGCCGAAGAGAGCAGGCGGAGCACAAGAGAGGACGGGCGGGAGGCGTCCGGCGCACTCACGGGACCTTTCCGAAGCGGCGCTCCCGCTTCTGGTAGTCCTCGATGGCCTTGAGGAGGTTCGGTCTGCGGAAGTCCGGCCAGAGGACATCGGTGATGTAAAGCTCGGCATAGGCGATCTGCCACAAGAGGAAGTTCGAGACCCGCATCTCCCCGGCCGTGCGGATCAAAAGGTCCGGGTCCGGCAGGTCCGGAGCAAAAAGGTGTTCGGCAAAGACCTTCTCATCCAGTCTTTTTAAATCCAGCGTTCCCTGCTTCGCCTCCTCCCCGATCCTCCGGGCCGCTTCCACAATCTCAGCCCTCCCCCCGTAGGAAAGGGCGAGGTTCAGGAGGAGGCCGGTGTTATCCTTCAAAGCCGCGATCGCACGCTCCAGCTCCTCCTGAACCACCTTGGGGAGGAGCTCCCGGCGGCCGATGCTCATCAGCCGGACGTTGTTCTTGTCCAGCTCGCGGACCTCTTTGCGTAGGAGCTCTTTGAGCATCGTCATCAGCCCGCGGACCTCTCCCCGGGGCCGCTCCCAGTTCTCCACCGAGAACACGTAAAGGGTCAAGACCCCGATGCCGACCTCCCCGCAGGCCCGCACGATCTCCCGCACGGACTCGATCCCGGCCCGGTGCCCGAAGATCCGCGGCAGGCTTCGTTCCCGGGCCCAGCGACCGTTCCCGTCCATGATGATCGCGATGTGCCTGGGCAGATGCTTAGGATTTAGGCTCATCCTGGACTCCGTGTCCGTTCAACAAAAAGAGACCCGCGTTCCGAGTTGCGAACTGCTGGCCCCCCTTTCCATTTCGCCTGGTCCCTTCTCTAATGCTCGCTAAACCTCCAAGATCTCCTTCTCCTTCTTGGCCAGAAGCTCGTCCGCAAGGCCGATATATTTATCGGTAAGCTTCTGGGTTTGGTCATGAGCGTGCTTGACGTCATCCTCCGAGATCTTGCCTTCCTTGAGGAGTTTCTTGATCTCTTCGTTAGCATCCCGGCGGATGTTGCGGATCGCCACCCGAGCGTCCTCGGTCAGCTTCTTGACCAGTTTCACCAGGTCCCGGCGCCGCTCCTCGGTCAAGGGCGGGATCGGCAGACGGATCACTTGTCCATCGCTGGCGGGGTTCAATCCCAGGTCCGATTTCTGGATGGCCTTCTCGATTTCCCCGACCAAGGACTTGTCCCACGGTTGGATGACCAGCAGGCGGGCCTCGGGAGCCGTGACCGAAGCGACCTGGGTCAGGGGAACATGGGACCCGTAGGCCGGGATCCGCAGGATGTCCAAGAGAGACGGAATCGCCTTTCCGGTCCGGACTCCGGCAAACTCCGTGCGCAGGGTTTCGTGGGTCTTCTTCATATGCTCTTCCGTGTCTACGAAAACTTTCTTATCCATGTTCCGGTCTCCCTTCTCCACAAGAGATAAGCGTTCCCACCTGATCCCCCAGAACGATCCTCCGGAGAGAGCCCTCTTCCTGCAGGCTGAACACGATCAGGGGCAGACAGTTTTCCTTACATAAGGAGATGGCCGTGGCATCCATCACTGCCAGTTCCTGCTCCAAAACTTGCATATAGGTAAGCTGCACGGCACGTCGGGCCTCGGGATAGAGCATGGGATCGGCGTTATAGACTCCGTCCACCTTAGTGCCCTTGAGGATCACCTCGGCCTTGATCTCGATCGCCCGCAACGCGGCCGCCGTATCGGTGGTAAAATAGGGGTTTCCGGTGCCCGCAGCAAAGAGCACGATCCGCCCTTTCTCGATGTGACGGATCGCCCTCCTCCGGATGTAGGGCTCGGCCACGGATTGCATCGGAATCGCAGTCATCACCCTTGTGAAGCAGCCCCTCTTTTCCAAGACATCCTGCAGCGCCAAGCTGTTGATCACCGTGGCCAGCATGCCCATCTGATCCGCGGAGACCCGGTCCAGGGTCTCGCCCTCGGCCCGGCTGCCGCGAAAAATATTTCCTCCTCCGACCACAATCCCTATTTCCACTCCCAGCCGGTGCACCTCCACGGCCTGATCGGCCAGATAGCGGACGGCCTCCAAATCGATCCCGCTTTTCAGAGACCCGGCCAGCATCTCGCCTGAGATCTTGAGCAGGATTCGTTGATACTTTAGAGCCTGGCCCCGTTTTGCTTCAGCGGAATTCACCCTTTATTCCCCTAACTTGAAGCGGATGAATCGACGGACCGCGATGTTTTCACCAAACTTGGCGATGTGCTCCTTGATGAGCGTGCCGATATTCTTGTTGGGATCGCGGACATAAGGCTGTTCCATCAGACAGACCGTGGCATAGTATTTCTCCAACTTGCCCTCGATGATCTTCTCAACCGCCTTTTCGGGCTTGCCGCTGGCCAAAGCCTGGGTGCGGTAAATGGACTTCTCCTTCTCCACGAGGGCCTCGGAAAGGTCTCCGCGCTGGACCACCAGCGGGTCCGTGGCCGCAATCTGCATGGCTAATTCTTTGGCCAGGATCTTGAACTCCTCAGTCTTGGCCACGAAGTCCGACTCGCAGTTGACCTCGACCAATGTGCCGAGCTTCGAACCGGCGTGAATATAGGAGGCGATCGATCCTTCGCGCGTAGCCCGACCGACCTTCGTCTCGGCCTTGGCGATGCCTTTCTCTCGGAGGTAAATCACCGCTTTCTCCAAGTCACCGCTGGAAGCCTCCAAGGCCTTCTTACAGTCCATCATGCCTGCCCCGGTCTTGTCGCGCAGTTCCTTAACTTGGGATGCAGAGATCGTCATATCCGTTATGCCTCCTCTTTCTTACTTGACACGGGCTTTGGTTCCACCTTGGCCTTGGGCTTGTCCTCAACCTTACGGGAAGGTTTAGGCGTCTCCGGCTTCCTGGGTTCGGGCTTTTTGGAGGGCGGCTTCTTCCCCTCTGCCGGCTTCATTAAGAGCAGTGGTTTGGGCCTCTCCCCCTTGGCCGTCTTCGATGCTTCCCCCGGTTTTTGGAGCAGGGAAAGGAACCGGCGACGGGGAGCTGGCTTCACTCCCTCTTTGGCCTTGGGCTTGGCCGCCTTCTCTGGGGCCGTGGCCTTGAGTTCCTCGCCGGGTGCTTCAGAAATTCCGGCTTGCAGTTCTTTTAAGGATGCTTCTTTCCCTTCGATCACGGCATTGGTCATGAGCGTTAAAATCACCCGGATGGAACGGATGGCATCATCGTTTCCCGGAATCGGAATGTCGATAGGATCCGGATCGCAGTTGGTATCCACGATGGCTATAATCGGGATCCCCAAACGGTTGGCTTCCGCCACGGCGATGTTATCCTTCCGCGTATCAACCATGAAAAGAGCCCCCGGCAGGCGATCCATATCTTTTATCCCCGCGAGGATTTTCTCTAATTTCCCTTTCTCCTTTTCCAGCTTCAGGACTTCTTTCTTGGTCAAGGCTGCGAATGTGCCGTCTAGGGACATCTTTTCGATCGTCTTCAAGCGCCGGATGCTAGATTTGATCGTCTGGTAATTGGTCAGCATCCCGCCCAACCAGCGCTCGGTGACATGAAACATCCCACATCGCCGAGCCTCCTCAGCGACCATGTCCTTAGCCTGCTTCTTGGTGCCAACGAACAGGATCGGCTCATTCTCTGAGGCCTTTTGACGAAGCAACTCATAGGCTTGGTCAATGGCCTTGGCGGTCTTCTGGAGGTCTAAGATGTAGATTCTGTTGCGTTCCCCAAAAATAAATTTCTTCATCTTGGGGTTCCAGCGCCGGGTCTGATGGCCGAAGTGGACACCGGCCTCTAACAACTCCTTAATGGACACGTGTGTCAAGGGGAATTCTCCTGATGATTGGGTTTAAACCTCCGCTGCCGAACGTTCGATGCCGGCGGCTCATCCTGAAAACTTCCGCAGGAAACCCACCGCCCAAGGGCAGCGTGCGGATTGGGTGCTTATCTCTTAGAAAATTGGAAACGTTTTCGTCGCTTGGCCAGGCCGTACTTCATGCGCTCATGCTCTCTGGGATCCCGGGTCAGAAGGCCAGCGGTTCTCAAAGACAAACGAAAGGCAGGGTCTGCCTTAAGCAAAGCCCGAGCGATGCTCAAACGCAGAGCTCCGGCTTGGCCCGAGATCCCTCCTCCCGAAACCTTGGCCGTGAGGTCGTACTTCCCTTCGGTTTGCGTCGCCTTGAAGGGTTGATCCACCACCATGGCAAAGGTCGATCTCGTAAAGTATTCTTCGAAGGGACGTTCGTTGACGACCTTTTTCCCGTTTCCGGGTACCAAGGCCACCCGAGCGACGGAGGTCTTCCTCCGGCCGGTGGCCTCATAAGACAGCGTTGCCAATTTCCCTCCTCTCTCTTTTTACTGTGAAATCTCCTGGAGATGCTGAGCCTTGTGCGGATGGCCCGGCCCGGCGTAAACATGAAGCCTGCGGAACAACTGCCGACCCAGAGCGGCTTTGGGAAGCATCCCCTTTACCGCGTGTTCGATAACACGCTCCGGGTGCTGGACGATCATCCTTTCGTAAGGGATCTCCTTGAACCCCCCCGGATACCCGCTATGTCGACGATAAAGTTTCTGCTTCCCCTTCTTCCCGCTCACGGCCACCTTTTCGGCGTTCACGACCACGACGTGATCCCCGCCGATCAGATGCGGGGTGAAGGACGGCTTATCCTTGCCGCGAAGAAGAGTGGCTATCCGGGCTGCGAACCGTCCTAAAATCTTCCCCTCCGCATTCAAAAGAATCCAACCGCTTGACCCCGCACGAGGCTGGGCCACCGACGTCCGATAACTACGTTTCACTAAAGACACGTTATAATTCTCCTCTCTTTTGACTATTCGATCCTGCGGGCGATGAGGTATTCCTGCTCCCGCCCTTTGACGCTATAAACCATCTCTCCTAAGAGGCCAGTAAAAATGAATTGCACCCCGATCAAAACCAAGACCAAGCCCAACAACAAGAGAGCCTGATGTCCCACTCGGCCGGCAAGGATTCCCGCGATGGCGATCAAGAGGTCAAGGACAAATCCCGCTCCCAAGGCGAGCAGACCGAAGATCCCGAAGAAGTGCAAGGGACGTTTCACATATCGGGTCAGGAAGAGTACGGTCAGAAAATCTAAAAAACCCTTAAGAAAGCGTTCCACGCCGTACTTGGATTGGCCAAACTGACGGGGGTAATTTCCAACTTTGATCTCCGTCACTCGAAACCCTCGCCAATAGGCTAAGGCGGGGATGAAGCGGTACAGTTCTCCATATAACCGCAGGGTCTTAACGACCTCCCTTCGGTAGGCCTTGAAGGGACAGTTGGAATCGTGCACCTTGACAATCATGGAGTGTCCGGTAACCCAGTTAAAGAACTTGCTGGGAAGAGCCCGCGAGGCTCGTCCCTTTCCTTGATGCTTCCAGCCGGTCACGAGGTCATAACCCCCTTCGATCTTCTCCAGAAATTGGGGGATCTCCTCCGGAGCATCCTGCAGGTCTCCATCCATCGTGATGACCACCCTCCCCTGGGCTTCATCGAACCCTGCGCTGTAAGCATAGGCTTTTCCGAAGTTGCGGTTGAAGGACAGAGCCTTAATCCGGGAGTCCTGTTGGTTCAGGCTGGCGATCCTGGCCAGGGTGCCGTCCGTGCTGCCATCGTCCACGAACAGGACCTCATAGGCGAGGTTCCGCGGCTTGAGGGTCTCTCCGATCCTGCGCGCGAGTTCCTCGACGTTCGCCTCCTCGTTGAGCACCGGAATGACGATGGAGAGATCCATCTTCTGATCGGACACGCTGATAGGTTCCTATCCCTTTTTAAGTTCTTGGGTTAAAGCGGGGACGACTTCGAAGAGGTCCCCCACGATCCCGTAGGTGGCCACTTTGAAGATCGGGGCATCCGGGTCCTTGTTGATAGCCACAATGCATTTGGACCCCTGCATCCCGGCCAAGTGCTGAATGGCCCCGGAGATGCCACAGGCAACGTACAGTTTGGGATTTACCGTTTTGCCAGTCTGACCGACTTGATGGGCGTAGGGTATCCAGCCGGCGTCGACAGCGGCGCGGGAGGCCCCCACGGCCCCGCCCAGGGCACCGGCTAGTGCTTGAATAAGAGCGAAGTTCTCTGGAGCCCGTAGGCCCCTTCCACCCGAAACGATGATGTCGGCCTGGTTCAGATTCACAGAGGTCCCCTGCTCGACCACCGACTCGAGCCATTTCGCCGATGCAGCGAAGAGATCCCTAGGAACACCCTTGGATGTTACTTCGCCTTTCTTTCCATTGGGCTTGGCCTCCGGGAAAATCTTGGGGCGGATCGTGATCAGCTGGGGCCTGGTTTTCACGGCCAGCTGGGCGTAAGCGTTCCCGGCAAAAACCGAGCGGTTGATGGTCACCGTCCGCGTCCCCGGGTCCACCTGAAAACCGATCGCATCAGCCGCTAGTCCACTGCCCAGTTTGGCAGCAAGTCGACCAAAGAGCGCCTTGCCCGTGATTGTGGCTGTGCCGACCACGACCTCCGGTTTGGCCTCATCGATAAGATGTCCCACGACATTGCTGTAAACTTCGTCTTGAAAAGGTACAAGCTCAGGAGCTGTCACTATCCAGACCTTGTCGGCTCCGCGCTCGGCCAGTGATTGGCCATCGGAACTGCCGAGCAGAAGGGCGGTTACGTCGCCGCCCCAAAAATCCGCAATCTGGCGGGCCACGGACAGGACCTCATAAGATGCGGGTTGAACCTTCCCGCTTTTCTGCTCGGCAATGGCTAAGACGCCGCGAAAATCAGACATCGTGTCACCTTGACCGTTAAAGGATCTTTTGGTCTTTGAGGGCCTGGACCAGTTGAACCGCGGTTTCAGCCGGCTCCCCCTGAAAGAACGTTCCCCCCAGGCGAGCCTCCGGGACCCAGAGCTTGGTCAACTCACATTTGGCTCCAACCTTGCCGACGGACTCCGGTCCCAACCCGAGGTCCGCCGCAGTCCAGATCGGCACCTTATAGGACTTGGCCTTCATCTTTCCCTTCAATGAGGGCAGCCGAGGCTCGTTGATCTCCTTGACGACCGTCAAAACGGCCGGCAGGGTGGTTTCAATGCGATCATAGCCTTCGTCCATCATCCTCTGGACCCGTGCTTTGCTTTCGGAGATCTCCTCAATCTTTTTGACAAAGGTTACCTGGGGTACGCCGAGGAACTCGGCGATCGCCGGCCCGGTCCAGGCCGTGTCGCTATCCGAGCTAGATTTTCCGAACAGAACAAGGTGGAAGTCTCCGACCTTCTTGATCGCCTGGGACAGAACATGAGCCGTGACGTAGGCATCGCTGCCTTCGAAGAGCGGGTCGGAGAGCAAAAACCCCTCGTCTACGCCCAGGGCAATGGCGTTCTTAATGACCCCCTCCGCCTCCTTGCCCCCCATCGTTATAACCGTGACCTTGCCTCCCAGCTTCTCTTTGAGACGGAGGCCCTCCTCCAAGGCGTATTCGTCCATCGGATTCGTGATCCAGGTGGCTCCCGCTAGGTCCACATGGTTCGCTCCGGGCTGGAAGGTGATGGTCGCGGCGTCCGGGATCTGTTTAATACAGACAACGATGTTCACGCTACCCCCTGTTGGGTTTCATAAATTGCAAAGGACATTCGCCATTGGGAACGAGTTATTCATTAAAGAACCGACAGTTCCCGAGCAAGGACCCATTCTGTCCGGGCTCCTTTTGACCCCCGGTCCAGATAAATTTCGAACTTCCGGCCTTCCACGGTTGCGATTCGGTAGTAATTGCGATGGCGGCGGAGGCGCCAGGTCTGCCGCTTCGGCGAGCCGCTCGGCGGCAGACCGTAATCCTGCCAGCATTTCTCCACCTTCACAATCCGATACCCCTTCCCCTGCCATAGGAATTCACAGGGAATACCTTCCTCAGAACAGTTCACCGTGATATTCTCGCAGATAAAGGTCATCCGCTGCGCAGCTTGACCAAGGCAGCCGAGGCCGCACGCTGCTCCGCCTCCTTACGGGTCTTTCCGTTTCCTTTCCCAAACTTCTTGCGTGCGATCCATACTTCGATGTCAAAGGTCTTGTTATGTTCCGGACCCTGCTCGGCCTTCAACCGGTAGCGGAGATTACCCAGATTCCTCCCTTGCGTCTCATGTTGGAGCTGGCTCTTGTAATTGACGGCCTCCTCTGAGGAGATCAATGCTTCCATATCGTTGAGGATTTCCCGTCTCACGAACTCGCGCACAGTCTTGATTCCGTGGTCGAGATAGATGGAAGCGATCAGAGCCTCGTATGCGTCGGCCAGAATGCTCTGCCGTTCCCGTCCCCCGTTTCGGCTCTCGGATTCGCTTATCAGGAGATACTTGCCCAGGCCCATTCGCAGAGCCCGTTCCGCTAGCACAGCCTTGGAGACGAGTCTGGATTTGACCTCGGTAAGCTCACCTTCCCGCTTTTCTGGATAGATATTAAATAGATGTTGGCAGACAATGAGCTCGAGAACAGCATCGCCCAGGAATTCCAGCCGTTCGTTGGAGCGCTCTCGCTGCGGAGCTACGTGGGAACGGTGAGCCAAGGCATGTTCCAATAGGCTCACACTTCTGAAGCGACATCCCACTTTCCGTTCCAGCTCTTTGATTAAACGCAGTCGGAGAGGATTGGGTTTGCTCCTGGAAAAGAACTCCGCAAGGAAGCGTCGCAAATGGCTATCGCTGGTATTGTTTAAAAGCTAGACAGACGTTGTGGCCGCCGAAGCCGAAGGAATTGGAGATCGCAGCCTGGACTGCCTGCCTCCTTGCTTGATTCGGTACGTAATCTAGATTGCATTCTGGGTCTGGCATCTCGTAATTGATCGTGGGATGAATAACACCTTCGACCAAGGTCTTCACAGTGGCAACCGTCTCAACGCCTCCCGCTGCCCCGAGCAGGTGACCGGTCATAGACTTGGTCGAACTGATCGCTAATTTCTTGGAGTGCTCTCCAAACACGGCTTTGATCGCCATCGTCTCGAACTTATCATTCAAGTCCGTGGACGTTCCGTGCGCGTTCACATAGCCCACTTCCTCGGGAGAAAGCCTTGCTGAGGTCAAGGCCGCCCGCATCGCCCGGGCTGCTCCTTCTCCGCCAGGTGCCGGAGCGGTCATGTGATAAGCATCCGCGGTCGCGCCATATCCGGCCAACTCAGCATAAATCCCTGCGCCCCTGGCTTTAGCCCTCTCCAGCTCTTCGAGGATCACGATGCCGGAACCCTCCCCCATCACGAACCCATCGCGATGAAGTTCAAAGGGCCGCGAAGCTTTTTCCGGGACATCATTTCGTCGAGAAAGGGCCCGCATTGTGCAGAATCCGGCCATGGAGAGAGGCGTGATCGAGGCTTCGCTCCCACCGGCGACCATCAAATCCGCGTCTCCGCGCAGGATGGTGTGGAAAGATTCCCCGATAGCGTGCGCTGCCGTGGAGCAAGCCGAGACCGTAGCGAAATTTGGACCCTTCAGGTTCCAGCGCATGGAGATCTCGCCGGAAGCCATGTCGATGATCATCATGGGCACGAAGAACGGGCTGATGCGGTCCGGGCCAGAGTCGCGCAGCTTGTGGAACTGACTCTCCCAGGTCTCGATCCCCCCGATGCCGGATCCTACCACAACGCCGATGCGGTCGCGGTCCTCCTTGTCCAACTCCAACTTGGAGTCTGCCAGAGCTTCGTGAGCAGCAGCGATCGCATAGTGCACGAAACGATCCTGGCGGCGAATTTCTTTACGATCGAGGACCGAGGAGGGATCGAAGCCCTTGACCTCAGCCGCGATCTGGGTCGAGAAGGCCGTGGGATCGAAACGCGTGATGCGTCCTGCGCCACTCTTTCCGGCGAGCAGAGAGGACCAGAAATCCTTCACGTTCAGGCCGATCGGGGTGATGACCCCCATCCCAGTAATGACCACCCGCCTTCTCATGGTCGGCTCTCTCCGGGAGATTACTTCGCGGCCCCTTTCTCGGCCAGCTTCTTTTCCAAGTACTCAATGGCCGCTCCCACTGTGACCAACTTCTCGGCCTCGGTGTCCGGGATCTCTAAACCAAACTTCTCCTCAAAGGCCATGATCAGCTCCACCTGGTCCAGCGAGTCCGCACCGAGGTCTTCAACGAATTTCGCAGCGGGAACCACCTGCGCATCGTTCACGCCCAGCTGTTCCACAATGATCTTTTTGACATCATCCGTTAAGGCCATGTCTCTTGTCCTCCTCTTTACGAAACTTTGTTAAATGGTTATTCTCTCTACACGTCAGAGTTCAGTGCATCCCGCCGTTTATCCCCAGGACCTGGCCGGAGATATAGGCTCCGTCCTCGGAACAGAGGAAGGCCACGGCTCCGGCGATATCCTCCGGCGTTCCCATCCGGCCCAAGGGAATTTGCTTCAGGTAGGAATCCTTGGCGTCCTGCGGAAGATTCTCGGTCATCGCAGTCTGAATAAATCCTGGGGCGATGGCGTTTACGGTAATGCCTCTAGCTCCTAGCTCCTTGGACAAGGATTTAGTGAATCCGATAATGCCTGCCTTGGATGCCGCATAGTTCGCCTGCCCGGGATTGCCCCTCTGACCGCTAACCGATGAGATGTTCACGATCCGGCCGAACTTCTGCTTAACCATCAATTTGGCACAGGCCTTTGAGAAAAGAAATGTGCCCTTCAGGTTCACGTCCAGCACCGAATCCCAGGCTTCTTCCTCCATGCGCAAGAGCAGGGCATCCCTGGTGATCCCAGCGTTGTTCACAAGAATGTCTATGCGCCCGAACTCCCGAGCCACCTCCCCAACTACTTTCTCAACCTCCCCAGCATCTGCAACATTCACTCCATACGCTTTGGCTTTCGACCCGAGAACCCTTATCTCCTCTGCTGTCTTCTCGGCCGAAGCAAGATTCACGTCGCATAATACTACCTGAGCTCCTTCTCTGGCCAGGCGGAGGCCGATCGCCTTCCCGATTCCCTGGGCTGCCCCGGTTACCAGGGCCACTTTATCTTTCAAACTGCCCTCAGCCTTACTCTCTATCTCAGCTTCTCCAAAGCCCCAGACAGGGATGCTGCCCCATCCACATTTACGCAGGGAAGGTTTCCGTCCAGCTTCTTCAAAAGGCCTGCCAAAACCTTTCCCGGGCCGACCTCAACGAACTGAGTTGCTCCCATGTTCACCATCTTGCGCATCGAAGGTTCCCAGCACACGGGAGACAGCAGTTGCTCTTGAAGCATCTTCCGAATGTCGCAAACCTTCAGGACAGGTTCCGCAGAAGCATTTGCCATCACTGGAAGATGGGCCTCATGGATTTCAGCCTTCTCCAAAGCCTCCTTGAGCCCCTGGGATGCGCTCTCCATCAAAGGCGAATGGAAAGCGCCGGATACTTCAAGCTTCACTGCCATCTTCGCACCAGCGGACTTGGCCAGGGCCATCGCTTTCTCTACAGCCGAAACTTCGCCGGAGACAACCACCTGGATCGGGGAATTGAAGTTTGCGGCACACACAACCCCATCCTTGGAAGCCTCGCGGCAGACCTCCTCGATCTTCTCCCCGGAAAGCCCCACGATGGCTGCCATGGTTCCGGGCCTGTCCAAGCATGCCTGATACATCAGCTCGCCTCGCAGGCGCACAAGCTTTACGGAATCCTGAAACCTAAGGGAACCTGCGGCCACATGAGCCGTATATTCGCCCAGGCTGTGACCGGCCGTTATGTCCGGATGAATGCCTTCATTAATCAGCAAGCGCAAGACTGCCACGCTGTGAACCAGGATCGCAGGTTGGGTGTTCTTGGTCTTCTTAAGCTCCTCTTCAGGCCCTTCAAAGCAGACTCTTGCCAGGTCAAAGCCCAAGACGTTATTGGCCTCCTCAAAGATGGCCTTGGCCGTTGCGAAACCCTGATAGAGGTCCTTGCCCATGCCCACATACTGCGACCCCTGACCAGGAAATAAGAACGCAATCTTAGCCATGTTCAGGTCGGAACTTTAACTTTCGCGCCTAAAAAGGTCCGAAAACCGTATGGTATGGCCAAACAGTCTCTCCCCCTTCCCCAAGCGGGAGGGCCGACAAAGCTCCTCAATCCGAGGAGGAGTTTCCAACCACTTCACGCTCATTTCATGCCTTCTTCACAACTCTTAACCGGAAAATAGGGGTAGTTGCGTATGTTCATTTATTATAAGGTTCTCGTAGGTATATTCGCTTTAACTTACATGGTCTAACTAACACAATAACAAGATGATATAACCCTTCAATTCAAAGGTAGTCCTAACCCCGAAACTTTTGTCCTACCACCGGATCACGGCCGCGGCCCATGTGAGGCCTCCCCCGAAGGCGGCCAGGACCACGTTCATGCCCTTTTTGAGAAGCCCTTTGCGGTTGGCCTCATCCATGGCCAGAGGAATGGAAGCGGTAGAGGTGTTGCCATAACGGTCAATATTCACATACACTTTCTCCGAGGGGAGCTTCAACCGTTTCGCGGTGGCGTCAATGATCCGGATGTTGGCCTGATGCGGAATCAGAAAATCCACATCGCTCTCCTTGAGTCCAGCCTGCTTGAGGGCCGTGACCGCGGCATCTTGCATGGCTCGAACCGCATGCTTGAAGACCTCGTGCCCAGACATTTTCATAAAGTGCATACGTTTCTCCACGGTCTCGTGGGAGGCCGGATGCCGGGACCCTCCTGCGGGTAGCTCGAGAAGATGAGCTAAAGAGCCGTCGGTACCAAGATGAACGGACAGGAGCTCGTGGCCTTTGGTCCCGGGCTTCAGGACTACGGCTCCCGCGGCATCGCCGAACAGAACGCAGGTACTGCGATCCTTGTAGTCCGTGATCCGAGTGAGCATCTCCACCCCTACGAGGAGGATCGTCTTGTATTTTCCCGTTTCCAGGATGCTCCTTCCTATCTCCAGGCCGAACAAGAATCCTGAGCAGGCCGCAGCGATGTCAAAAGCCACAGCCCCCTTGGCTCCGAGCTTTGCTTGCAGGTGGCAAGCCGTGGAAGGAAACGGGGTATCCCCGGTCACATTGGCGACCAGGATGATGTCCAGGTCCTTAGCTGTGGCCTTGGACATCTCCAGAGCCTTTAAGGATGCTTCACGGGCCAGGTCCGAGGACACGGTTTTCTCATCCGCCATCCGCCGCTCGCGAATTCCTGTCCGGGCGCGGATCCATTCGTCCGAGGTCTCCACGATCTTCTCGAAGTAAGCATTGGTCAGCACCTTGTCCGGGACTGCGCTTCCCGTGCCCAGGAGGGATACCGCCATCAGACTTCACCTAGCTTCAGGTGAGCCATCTCCTCTTTGATCCTCTCGTTCACACCCTGTTCCACAACGCGTTGAGCCACGCGTACGGCGTTGCGAATGGCTTTCCCAGAGGAGCGGCCGTGACAGATGACCACGGTTCCCCGGATTCCAAGGAGAGGCGCTCCCCCATACTCCTCGTAGTCCAAATCCTTGGCGAAGCGTCTAATCACGGGCCGCATCAGGAAGACCCCAGCCCGGGCCCGGAGGCTGGTGTAAACATACTTCAGGATGGATGCCTCCATCATGGACATCACACTCTCAAGGAACTTCAAAATGACGTTTCCCACAAATCCATCGCAGACGACTACGTCGGCTTTACCTTTCAGAATATCCTTTCCTTCCACGTTCCCCATGAAATGGACATTGGTTCGCGTCAATAGTTCATGGGCCCGCACGGTCAGGGCGTCGCCTTTGGTGCTCTCCTCCCCTACGGAGAGAAGTCCCACCTTCGGATTCTCCCGACCCAGAGCGTACTTTGTGAACAGGCTTCCCATGACTCCAAATTGTGCGAGGTGGATCGGTTTGGAATCCAAATTCGCGCCTACGTCCAAAACCACGCAGGTTCCATGTTCCGTTGGCATGAGGGTTGCAATGGCCGGCCGTTCCACCCCCTCCAGTCTTCCCAGGCCCGTGAGGCTGAAAGCCATTACAGCTCCGGTGTTGCCCGCAGAGATAAAGGCATCCAGGCGACCCTCGTGTTGCATCCGGGTGGCTACTCCCAAGGAGGAATCCCGCTTCTTGCGCAACGCTTGGGCCGGGGGTTCATCCATTTCCACAACCTCGGGAGCATGAACCACAGATAGGTTCTTGGGCGGCTTCTTCTCCTTAGCAAGCTCCTCCCGAATCCGGCTCTCCACCCCAATCAGTACAACCTCTATCTTCGGCATGAGTTGAGCGGCTTCCACCCCACCTCGGACCGTGGCCGTTGGGGCATGGTCGCCCCCCATGGCATCAATCCCAATGCGCATCGGACGTAGGGATTGGGGTACTACGCTTCCTTCACAGCGATCACTTGTTCCTCACCGTAGTACCCGCAATTCGGGCAGACCCGGTGGGGAGGCTTGGGCTGGTTACAGTGGCTGCAAGTAGCCATGGTAGGGGGGTGAATCTTCCAGTTCGCACGGCGCTTGTTGGTACGCGAATTGGAGTGTCGCCGTTTGGGAACAGGCATAAAATCCTCCTATGTTTTTTTCAAATGTTTTAACGCCTCCCAAGGCGTGTCCTTTTCCAGGGGCTTGCACTCACACAGCCCCAAGGAGAGGTCGGCTCCGCAGCGCGAGCACAACCCGGGACAGTCCTCGCTGCAAAGTGGAATATGGGGCAACGCAAATGCAACCACTTCGCGGACTTCAGGCAGGATATCCAACCTATTTGCCGAGGTCGGGATATAACGCACATCCGGAGCCACTTCCCAACCCGGCCGGATCTTATCTACCTGCTGGTAATGGCTGCCAACCGGGATCCGGAACTCACGTAGAAAATGCTTCAAACAACGGGCACACTCGAAATCCACCCGGAAGCTGAGGGTCCCGATAAAACCGAGATAGGGCAAGGATTTCGTGATAACACCCTGAATCTCTACCTCCTCGACCAGAGTTTCCCCTTCGATTTTCAAATCGAGATCCTCAGCAGGAAGACGATTCGTATATGAGTTCTCCCCCTCACGAAGGGAGGCGATCAAAATCTTGTCCATGACGCAACGATGCCAGAATGATATTTAAACATATTATTTTAAACGATTTTGGCATAATTTGTCAAGGGTTGTCTCCTGCTCCAACCCATTGATAAAACGTCCAGTTCCTAAGGGTCATTAAATTTCTAAAAGCAAATCCCGCCCAAGGGGGCGGGGCTTGCTCTCGGTGCTAAGCTTCCCTACCAGGCTCTGTATTGATCCCTCAGATAAACATCTATCGCCCGGGCGGCCTTTCGTCCGGTTCCCATGGCCAGGATCACGGTAGCAGCTCCGGTCATGATGTCCCCGCCAGTAAATACGCCCTTTTTCTTGGTCTTTCCTGTCTCCTGGTCGGCTACGATGTTGCCGTGGCGGCTGGTTTCCAACCCCGGCGTAGTTGCCGGAACAAGAGGGTTCGGGCCCTGACCGATCGCCATTACCACGGTATCAACCCCGATAAGGTACTCCGAGCCCTTGATTGGAACCGGCCTTCTCCGTCCGGAGTCATCGGGTTCGCCCAGTTCCATCTTCAGGCACTCCATTCCCGTGACCCAGCCCTCTTCATCTCCGAGGATTCGCACTGGGTTGGTCAGAAGCTGGAACTCTACCCCTTCCTCTTCGGCGTTCTCGACCTCCTCTTTACGGGCGGGCATCTCGGCTCGGGAACGGCGGTAGACCAAGATAACCTTCTCCGCGCCCAGGCGGAGCGCGGTGCGGGCCGAATCCATGGATACGTTCCCGGCGCCGACCACGGCCACTTTTTTGCCCAGTCGGATCGGGGTGTCATATTCCGGGAAACGGTAAGCCTTCATCAGGTTGGAGCGCGTCAGATATTCGTTGGCCGAATACACCCCGTTCAGGTTCTCTCCAGGGATGTCCATGAAATAGGGCAGTCCCGCACCTGTGCCCACGAAGACCGCGTCGTACCCATTGTTCAGAAGCTCGTCGACCGTCTCGGTCTTTCCGATGACATAACCAGTGCGGACATCCACCCCAAGCTTGGAGAGGTAGTCCACCTCACGCTGGACGATGGCCTTAGGAAGCCGGAACTCGGGAATGCCGTAAACCAGGACCCCCCCGGCCTTGTGCAAGGCCTCAAAGACCGTGACCTCGTGACCCATCTGGATCAGATCGCCGGCCACAGTCAGGCCTGCCGGGCCAGCCCCGACCACGGCCACTTTGAACCCTGTCTTTGCCGGCTTCTCTGGAATATCAACCTTCCCCAAGGCGGCCTCGTAGTCAGCTACAAAACGCTCCAGGCGGCCGATGGCCACAGGCTCGTTTTTCTTGCCTACGGCGCAGACCAACTCGCACTGATCCTCCTGGGGGCAGACCCGTCCGCAGATCGCCGGGAGCACATTCTTCTCCTTCACCTTTCGTACCGCGCCGACGAAATCCTTCTCGGCGATCAGCTTGATGAAAGCCGGGATGTCTATCTCCACCGGGCAGCCGGAGATGCAGGTCGGCTTCTTACACAATAGGCAGCGGTCGGCTTCCAACACCGCGGTCTCCGCGGAGTAGCCCAGGGCCACCTCGTTGAAGTTCCTGGCCCTGACCTGGGCTGGCTGGCGGGGCATTTCGTTCTTCTTGGGGACGATCACCTTCTTAGGCATGAGTCATGGCCTCCTCGCGGCGGCATGCCTCGCATTTCTCTTCATAGCGAGCCAGAGACTCTTTCTCCTGGGAGAGGTACATTTTCTGCCGCACCATCAGCTCGTCGAAGTTCACCTCGTGGCCATCGAAGTCCGGGCCGTCCACGCACACAAACCGGGTCTTGGAGCCCACCGTAACCCGGCAAGCCCCGCACATCCCGGTCCCATCCACCATCACGGAGTTCAGGGAGACTAGGGTTTTAAGGTGGTGGGGCTTCGTAGTCAGGGCCACGAACTTCATCATGATCGCCGGGCCGACGGCCACAACCAGGTCGATTTTCGTTCCATCCGCGATAAGTTTTTTCAAGGCATCCGTGACCACGCCCTTCATTCCGTAAGAGCCATCGTCCGTGGTTACCAGGAGCTCGTGGCAGGCGCCCCGCATCTCGTCCTCGAGGATGAGCAAATCCTTGCGCCGGGCCCCGGTGATGCCGATGACCCGGTTTCCATTGGCCTTGAGGGCCCGGGCGATGGGAAGCACGGCAGGGATACCCACTCCTCCCCCTATCGCAACCACGGTCCCGTAATTCTCGATATGCGTGGGCTTGCCCAGAGGACCGATAAAGTCCATCAGTTTATCGCCCACTTTGAGAGCGCCCAACTGCTTGGTCGTCTTCCCTACTTCGAGAAAGATGATGGTGACAGTCCCTTTCCCAGGATCGGTCTCTGCAATAGTCAGGGGGATTCGTTCGCCGTACTCGTCAATACGCAGAACGATGAACTGTCCGGCCAGAGCTTTCCGGGCGATGACCGGGGAAGCGACCACGAACTCCTTGACTCCGGTCGCCAGCACCCGTTTGGTGAGAATTTCGTTCACGCACCCTCCGTCCAAATGTTTACCTTCCCTCTGATTGCCTAAATTATCAGAGGATTCAAAGATATAAAGATTATTATCAGAGTGTAATCAACTTAAAATCAAAGCATTATAACCCTTTGATCTAAGCAGACAAAGCACCGGAAAAGAAAAAGGCTCTTTCCCTCTTTGCAGTGGCCGGGCCGTCCGAGGCATGCACGGCGTTGTGCTGAATATCCGTCCCGAAGTCGCTGCGAATGGTTCCCGGGGCAGCCTCCCTGGGATTGGTCTTCCCGATAAACTCCCGCAGCCCCAGGATGGCATTCTCCCTCTCCAAGAGTACAGGCACACAGGGGCCTGAGGTCATGAACTCAACGAGGGGTTGGTAAAAAGGCTTCTCCCGGTGGACATCATAGAACCGTCTGGCCGCTTCTTCGGTCAGGCGGACCATTTTCATCTCCCGGATTGAGAAACCCGCCTCTTCGATCCGCCTCAGAATTTCTCCGGTCCTGTGCGCTCTCACGGCGTCCGGCTTGATGATCATCAGGGTCTGCTCACCCATGGGTCGCTCTCCAGGCTTTGGCTAATTCCACGCCCAGTGCCAGGGCTTGCTTGTTCTTCTCCTCGGTTCCCTTGGGCACTCGGCCATACAGGGATTTCTCCAAGGAGGCAAGCGTGACTTTCCCGGTGAGCTCGGCGATGGCCCCACAGGCAATAACGTTAGCCACGACCTCCCGGCCCAGCTTCTCCCGGGCCGTTTGGGCGAACGGAAGGGCAATTATCTTCTCTCCGGATTCGGCCTTGAGCACGTAGAAGGGATCTATGATCAGCACCCCGCTGGGCAGAAGGTCTTTGTGGTAAAGGTCGTAGGCTTCCTGGCTCACAGCCAGGCAGAAATCTATCTTTGTAGCCTTTGGGTAAAGGATCTCATCCGGTGAGATCACTACCTCGGACTTGGAGGCGCCCCCCCTGGACTCCGGGCCGTAGCTTTGGGTCTGAATTGCGTTCATGCCGTCTCGGATCGCGGCCTCGGCAATGAGGATCCCAGCCATGAGCAGCCCCTGGCCCCCGGTCCCGGAGAACCTCATCTCGTAGCGCTCAGCCATGGTCAATCCCCCTGGCCCGTCGCCGCGGACTGATTCTCGGCGTACCGCTTCTTGGCCCGCTCGATGACCTGCTCGTAGACCTCTGTGTATTCCGGGATATCTCGGTCCTGAAGAACGCCCGTCACAAACTTGTTCTTCATCTCCTCCGGGGAGAGTTTGGCGGCCTGGACCACGTTCACTGCGTGGTCCCGCTCCCACTTGAGCATCTCCACGGCAGAGGGCATCTTGTTGAACCGGCCGTACAGGGTATGGCAGTGGCTGACCACTTCGACGAAGGCAAACCCCCTTTTTTGGAGAGCCCGACCGATCAGTTTGTCTAGCTCCGTGGCCGCATAGGAGGTCCCCCGGGCCACAAAACTCGCCCCGCAACCCTTGGCCAACTCGCAAGGATCGAAGGGATGCTCCACGCTTCCGTAGGGCGAGGTGGCACTGAGTTTATTCTGGGGGGTGGTCGGAGAATACTGCCCCCCGGTCATCCCGTAGATGTTGTTATTGACCATAATCACGGTCATATCGATGTTCCGCCTGGCAGCGTGGATGAAGTGGTTCCCGCCGATAGCCAGGCAGTCGCCATCCCCGGTCATCACGATGGGATGCAAGTGGGGCTTGGCCAGCTTGATTCCCGTAGCGAAGGTGAGGGCCCGCCCGTGAGTCGTGTGCATGGCGCAGAAATCAGCATAGATCGGAGCCCGAGAGGAGCAACCGATTCCAGAGACCATCACGATGTCGTCTTTGGGGATATTGAGTCGGCCGATAGCCCGCATCAAGGCGGCAAAGATGATGCCGATGGAACAGCCCTCGCACCATACCGAGGGGAAAAGCTTATTCGTCCTCAGGTAATCGTAAACAACGGGATGGGGAGGCTTGGGTTGAGTCGAGTCCATGACTTTTATCCTTGGGGGAGACTTCGTTGAGCAGCTCGGATCTCGTCCAGAATCCTCTGGGGAATCATCATCTCCCCATTCACCTGCTCGATCCCGATCACCTTGGCATGCCCTTGGTTCATGCGCTCCACCTCTCGACGCATCTGGCCCTGGTTTAGTTCCGGGACGATCACTACCCGGGCGTCGCACAAGGCCTTTTTCAAGGGTTCCTCGGGAAATGGCCAAACCATCAAGGGACGGAAGAACCCGACTTGGATCCCTTCTTTCCTTGCATCTCGCACGGCCTGGAGCGCGGAGCGCGCTGTGGAGCCGTAAGCGAAGACAAGGATTTCCGCTCCAGCACACTCCTCCTCCCGAATCATGATCAACTTCTCACGGTTCAACTCGATCTTCTCTTTGAGCCGCTGCATCTTGTTGGCGATCTCGTCCGGCCGGTTGGTGGCATAGCCCTTCTCGTCGTGGGTCAGGCCTTCCACGACGAAGCGGTAGCCCTCTCCGAAGCTGGCCATAGGGCCGAAGAAGCTCGTGCCCGGGCCGTAGTGCTTATACTCCGACGGAGGGCAGTCCGGCTTGCGGCGCTCGTAGAGTACGATCTCCGACGGAGCCGGGATCTCGATCTTCTCGCGCATATGACCTACGATCTCATCCAGGAGAACGATCACGGGCAGGCGGTACTGCTCGGAGAGGTTGAAGGCCTCCACAGTCAGGTCGAAACACTCCCGGACCGAGAAGGGGCAAAGGGCGATCACGGAATGATCTCCGTGAGTGCCCCAGCGGGCCTGCATCATGTCTGCCTGATGGGCCTTGGTCGGAAGGCCCGTGGAAGGGCCTCCCCGCTGGACATTTACGATCACGCAGGGAACCTCACCCATGGAGGCGTACCCGAGGTTCTCCTGCATCAGGGAGAACCCCGGACCGGAGGTGGCGGTCATCGCCTTGACCCCGGCCGCACTGGCCCCGATCACCGCCCCGATAGAAGCAATTTCGTCCTCCATCTGGACGAACTTCCCTCCCAGCTGGGGCAGCTTCTCGGAAAGGATCTCGGCGATCTCCGTGGATGGAGTAATGGGATAGCCGCCGAAGAACCGGCAGCCCGCTGCTAGGGCACCTTCCGCGGCAGCTTCGTTTCCCTGGAGGAGCTTGACCTTTCCTTTAGGGTTCATGAGGAATTTACTGAGGAAGCTGCTTTTTCTTCTTCGGAAACACCGTGATGCAGAAGTCCGGGCAACGCAGTTCACAGAGCTTACAACTGGTGCAGGTTTCCGGCTGGGCGACATGGGCGATCTTGTCCCGGCCCATCTCCAGGGTTCCCTCGGGACAGAGGGCCACGCAGATCTCGCAGCCCTTACACCAAGGCTCGTAGATGTACACGGAGTGCGGATAGGTGGCCCACTCCTTCTCCATGGCCGCCAAGGCCTGGGTGATCGTCATTTGCTTGGGCATGGTACCCGTTTAGCGCCTACGAGGTTTCCTTTTCGGCTTCCCGGCCTCTCGAATGAGCCCAGGAATCTCAGCCGGCTCCCTGGCCACAGGCACTCCGGCCTTGGACAGGGCCGCGATTTTCTCGGCCGCTGTACCGGTTCCTCCGGAGATAATGGCTCCGGCGTGGCCCATACGCTTTCCAGGCGGAGCGGTCTGGCCCGCGATGAAACCGACCACCGGCTTCCCCATCTTCTTCTTGATGAAGTCCGCCGCCTCCTCCTCATCGGTTCCTCCGATCTCCCCGATCATCACCACAGCCTTCGTTTGGGGATCCTTATTGAAAGCCCCCAGACAATCGATAAAATTGGTCCCGATGATGGGATCTCCCCCGATGCCAATGCAGGATGACTGCCCCATCCCTGCCTGGGTAAGCTGCCAGATGATCTCGTAGGTCAGGGTTCCACTGCGCGAGACCACCCCTACCGGTCCGGGTTTACAGATCTGTCCGGGCATAATTCCAACTTTGCTCTTTCCCGGGCTGATCAGGCCAGGACAGTTCGGCCCTACAAGCCGGGTTTTGCTCCGTTTGACGTACTCGTAAACTCTGACCATGTCCAAGGTCGGGATGCCCTCGGTGACACATACCACGAGTTCTACCCCTGCGTCCACTGCCTCCATCACGGCATCCGCGGAAAAGGCCGCGGGGACAAAGATGATGGAAGCATTAGCCCCGGTTTCTTCTACGGCGTCGAGCAAGGAGTTGAACACCGGGATGCCCTCTACCTTCTCGCCCTTCTTTCCTGGGGTCACCCCGGCAACGATCCTGGTTCCGTAGTCCAGCATCTGCTTGGTATGGAAGGCCCCGTCTCGGCCCGTGATCCCCTGAACCATTACCCGGGTCTTTTTGTCAATAAAGATGCTCATAGCCTGTCAGTTCCCTCCCCCAGCTAAGGTCACGGCCTTCTTCACTGCTTCGGACATGGAAGCTGCGGGCACGAGCTTGGTCGGGGCCAGGATCTGTCTTCCCTTCTCCTCGTTCGTGCCAGTCAGGCGCACGACGATGGGAACTTTGATGTCCATTTTGGAGAGCGATTCCACGAGCCCGTTGGCCACGTCGTCGCAGCGGGTGATCCCTCCGAAGATGTTGAAGAGGATGGCCTTCACTTTAGGGTCCTCGAGGACGATCTCCATGGCCGTGGTGACCTTCTCGGGATTGGAGCTTCCCCCGATATCAAGGAAGTTGGCCGGCTCCCCGCCGTAGAGCTTCACGAGGTCCATCGTGGCCATTGCCAGTCCCGCCCCATTGACCACACAGCCGATATTCCCTTCCAGTTTGATGAAGGTCAGGTCCTTCTTCCTTGCCTTCACCTCTGCTGGGACCTCCTCATCAAGGTCCCGGAGGGCTTCCAGGTCCGGGCGTCGGGTCAAGGCATTGTCGTCCAAGTTAATCTTGGCGTCCAGGGCGATGGCCTCTCCTTTGGGCGTGGTCACGAAGGGATTGATCTCGGCCAGCGAAGCATCGCAGGACAGGAAGGCCTGGTAGAGCTGCTGCAGGGCCTTGGCAGCCTTGGTCGCGATGGCGGCATCGCTGTACAGCTTGAAGGCCAGGTTGCGGGCCTCGAACCCCCGCAGTCCGAACATGGGGTCGATGCTGTGCTTGTAGATCTTCTCCGGAGTCCGCTTGGCGACCTCCTCGATCTCTACCCCTCCGGCCGCAGAAACCATGATCACCGGCCGCTTAGTCTTGCGGTCTACGATGACCCCGAGGTAAGACTCGGAAGCGATGTCAATGCACTCCGACACCAGAACCTTCTTCACGATCAGACCCTTCAGGTTCATGCCCAAGATCTGGGTTGCAACCTGCTTAGCCTCCTCTGGGGACTTGGCTATCTTTACCCCTCCGGCTTTTCCTCTCCCTCCTACAAGGACCTGGGCCTTGACCACGACCGGAACGCCGAAGTCCCTGGCAATATTTTCGACCTCTTCGGAAGTGGTCGCTATCTTGCCTCTTGAAAATGGTACCCCAGCACGGGCCATGATCTCCCGTGCTTGATACTCATGGATTTTCACGAAAACCTCCTCATCATGGCTTTACTTCATTACGGAATAATTTTGGTTCCTGTCTTGCCCTCTAGCGCATCCTTTACTAATTCTAAAGAGGTGATAATAACCTGGCCACCCCCAGATTCTAGAAATTGAATAGCTGCCTCAATTTTTGGCCCCATGCTTCCGGGCTGGAAATGACCCTCGCTCAGGTAACGCTTGGCATCAGACAGGGAAATCCAGGACAGGGGTTTCTCATCCGGTTTTTTATAGTTCAAGCAGACCTTGTCCACGGTGGTCAGGATCACCAATATTTCGGCCCCAATATTATGAGCCAGAACGGCCGAAGCTCGATCCTTGTCCACGACCGCATCTACACCTTCGAAGGCTCCGTCGTCCTCAATGTAGACCGGAGCTCCTCCCCCTCCGGCAGCGATTACAATGGTCCCGGACGCTACCAAGGATTTGATGATATCCTTTTCCACAATCTCGCGAGGAATGGGTGAAGGAACGACCCGTCGGAAACCACGTCCCGAGTCCTCCCTCACAATCCAGTGATAGCGCTTAGCCAGTCGCTCGGCCTGCTCCTTGGTGTAGAAGGGGCCAATGGGCTTGGTGGGGTTCTTGATCGAGGGATCGTCTCGATCCACTATGACCTGGGTTACGATCGTAACCACCTTGCGCGAGATACCCTCCCGAAAAAACCTGTTCTGCAGGGATTGCTCGATCATGTAACCCATCCCGCCTTCGGTATCGGCCACGATCACACCCAGGGGCAGGGCCGGGATCGCGTCCATCGTACGTTCCACCCGAAGCAAAGCATTCCCCACCTGAGGCCCGTTTCCGTGCGTGATAGCCAGGTTGTAGCCTTCCTTGATGAGTTCCACGATGCCCACAAGGCTCTTCCTGGTATTGGCGAACTGCTCATGGATGTCCTCTTTCCCGGTCGTTCCGATGGCGTTCCCGCCCAGGGCCACCACTGCGGTCTTCTTCATGGCGGCTCAACCCTTTGTATTCAGGGCCTTCTCCAAATATCGATTAAGCCCCGGCCGTGTGATCTCCTCCAACTCATACCTCACACGAACCGTGGGCCTCTTGATGGCGATGATTCGTCTCAAGTCGATTGGCGTTCCCACGATGACCACATCGCAGGGTACGGCATTCACGGTTTTTTCCAAGTCTTTGACTTGTTTCTTCCCATACCCCATGGCGGGAAGAAGGGGTCCGATGTGGGGATATCGATCGAAGGTCTTCCTTATCGTTCCGAAAGCATAGGGCCTCGGATCGACCACGGACTTGGCTCCGAACTTCCTGGCGGCCACGATCCCGGCTCCAAAGGCCATCCCTCCGTGGGTCAGGGTGGGCCCATCTTCCACTACCAGGACCCGCTTTCCTCTGATCACATCCCGGCCTTCCACCGTGATGGGGGAGCGTGCTTCGATCACAGAGGCCTTGGGGTTCGCCAAACGGATGTTGACCTTGACCTCAGCAATTTTCTTTTTATCCGCCGTGTCTACCTTGTTGATGACCACTACATCCGCCATACGCAAGTTCGTCTCCCCGGGGTGATAAAGGAGTTCGTGCCCAACGCGATGGGGATCCACGACCACAATGTGTAGGTCCGGCTTGAAGAACGGCAGGTCGTTGTTCCCGCCGTCCCACACGATCACGTCCCCTTCCCTCTCGGCCTGTCGGAGGATGGCTTCATAGTCTACACCGGCATAAACCACCGTGCCCAGCGCGATGTGAGGTTCATACTCCTCCCGTTCTTCGATCGTGCACTCGTGTCGATCCAAGTCGGCAAAGTTTGCGAATCGCTGGACCTTTTGCTTGACCAAGTCTCCGTAGGGCATGGGGTGGCGGACGACCACGACCTTCAGGCCCTTCTTTCGCAGGATGTCCGTGACTCGCCTCGTGGTCTGGCTCTTTCCGGCGCCGGTACGTGTCGCGCAGATGGCCACGACGGGCTTCTTAGATTTGAGCATGGTCTTCTCCCCGGACAGCAAGACGAAATTCGCTCCGGCAGCTAAAGCCTTTGAAGCACAGTGCATGACATACTCGTGGGATACATCACTGTAAGAGAAAACAACGGCATCGATCTTGTGAAACTTAATCAAGGAGGTCAACTCGGCCTCGGGATGGATCGGAATCCCCTTGGGATAGAGTTTTCCGGCCAAGGCCACGGGATATCTCCTCCCATCGATGTTAGGGATCTGTGTAGCCGTGAAACATACCACATCGAACGCCGGGTCATTGCGGAAATAAACGTTAAAATCGTGAAAATCACGCCCGGCCGCACCCATGATCAAAACCCTTTTACGCCGCATTCAATTCTCCGTTGGGCTGCCTGGAGTCGCCTTCATATTCCTCCGACGACTCCAGCGTCTTCGAGTAGCTTATTACCTTTTTAAATTATCTCTTTATTTTTTAGCGACCTTGACCTCGTCGATCTGAGCCTTCTGGAGTTTCCCAGAAAAATCTACGAAAATGCTCTTCCACTCTGTGAAGGTCGTTAAAGCCTCCTGCCCGGCCTCCCGGTGGCCGTTCCCGGTCCCTCGGGTTCCGCCGAAGGGCAGGTGAACCTCGGCACCGATCGTCCCGGAATTGATGTAGCACAGTCCGGTGTCGATGTCCCGCATGGCGTGGAAGGCGCGGTTCACATCTTTGGTGTAAATTGCGGAAGAGAGTCCAAAATCGGTTTCGTTGTTGATCGTGACGGCCTCCTCCAGGGAGCCGCACGCGATGATCCCCAGGACGGGCCCGAAGATCTCCTCCTGGGCGATGCGCATCTTAGGGGTGACTCCGCCGAACACAGTCGGTGCGTAGAAGTAGCCTTTGTTCAGGGGGGGCTTATCCGGCATATACCCGCCGCACAGAAGCTTCGCACCCTCCCTTTTTCCTATCTGCACATACTCATGGATCTTGGCGCGGGCGTCAGCGTTCACGACTGGCCCCATTTCGGTTTTGGGATCCAGCCCGTCCCCCAGCCTGAGAGCCTTGGCCCGGGCCACGACCTTCTCAGTCAAGGGTTTGATGATCTTCTTGTGTGCGATGAGCCGGGAGCACGCCGTGCAACGTTGCCCGGTGGTTCCGAAGGCCGACCAGATGATACCCTCCACGGCTAGGTCCAGGTCGGCATCGTCCATCACCATGATGGCGTTCTTCCCACCCATTTCGCAGGAGACCCGTTTGTAGGTCTTGGGGCAACGCGCTTGCAGATTGGTGCCGACATCCGTGGATCCGGTGAACGAGATCATCCCGATGCGTTTGTCCTCCACCATGGGATCCCCTACTGCGCCGCCGAACCCAAAAACCAGGTTCAGAACCCCGACCGGAAGCCCGGCTTCCTCCAAGGCCTTTGTCAAATTGTAGGCTGACCACGGGGTCCAGCGAGCCGGCTTCCAAACGATGGCGTTCCCAGCCACCAGCGCGGGCATGATCTTCCAAGTGGGAATGGCCATCGGAAAGTTCCATGGGGTGATCACCCCGATAACGCCGATGGGCATCCTCACGGACATCGCGAACTTGTTGGGAAGCTCCGAAGGTGTCGTGTCGCCGAGCAACCGACGGCCCTCACCGGCCGCGAAGAAACTCATGTCAATCCCTTCCTGCACGTCGCCCCGCGTCTCCTTGACGACTTTGCCCATCTCCATGGTCATCTCGCTGGCGATCTGTTCCTTACGCTCGACTAAAAGCTGGCCCACCCGATATAGGATTTCTCCGCGCTTGGGCGCTGGAACGAGACGCCAGTGAAGGTAAGCCTTATGGGCGGCATCGATCGCCTTTAAGACATCGTGCCTGCTGGACTTTGGGAAAATGCCTAACAAATTGCCATTGGCCGGGTTCCTGTTTTCGTAGGTCTCACCGACTGTGGCATCGACCCATTTGCCGTTGATGTAGTTCTTGAATTTTTGGGTCATCTATTTTCTCCTTTTTCGTGTTATAACTCATTGCTATTATTTAAGTTATTTGTCAAAAAGAACAAAGAATGCGATCTCCTCCAAAAGGGCAAAAATCACACCTTTAGCTTCTTTACAGCTCCTAATTTACTGTTGTTAATTTTATCACATATCCCCTTCCCCAGTCAAGGGGAGTAGCGAAGACCGATTATGGAGGTTCAACCGACTCTCTGAATCTTCGGCTCCGCATCAATGAGCTTCGTACCAGTTTAGCCCAACCCCTATTCCCACTTTAATGGGTACGTCCAGTCGAAGCACTCCCTCCATTTCTTTTTTGACCATATTCTGAACGGCCTCCATTTCCCCCGTGGGAACCTCAAATAACAGTTCATCATGAACCTGCAGGATCATCCTGGTCTGAAGTCCTTGGACCTCAATCCGCCTTTGTATCTCGATCATCGCCAGTTTGATGAGGTCCGCAGCCGTACCCTGAATGGGGGTATTGATCGCCGCCCGCTCAGCATAGCTCCTCCGCTGAAGGTTATCCGAGTTGATCTCCGGAAGGTACCTCCGCCGCAAGAGGAGGGTAGTGACATACCCTTTTCCCCGGGCTTCCACGATCGTCCGGTCGATCCAGCCTTTGATCCTAGGGTATTGTAGGAAGTAGGAGATGATGAATGCCGATGCCTCCTCCTGCCCGATTCCCAAGGCTTCAGAAAGGCCGTACGGCCCCATTCCATAGATGATTCCGAAGTTGATTGCCTTCGCCCGCCGCCTCAGGGCCGGGGTCACTTCATCAGGCTTGAGGTTGAAGACTGTGCTGGCCGTCGCCGTATGGATGTCCTCATCCTCGAAAAAGGCTCTCCTCAGACGTTCATCTCCGGAGAGATGCGCCACCAGCCGGAGCTCGATCTGCGAATAATCCGCGGACAAAAGGACATTCCCTTTACCGGCTACGAACCCCTTGCGGATCTCCCTCGCGTATTCATCTCTAATCGGGATGTTCTGCAAATTGGGTTCGCTGGAGGAAAGCCTTCCGGTTTCGGCCACGGTCTGGTTGAACGAGGTGTGGACCCGGCCGGTCTTGGGATGGATCATCCCGATGAGCGCCTCCACATAAGTGGATCGGAGCTTGAAGAGTTGGCGGTAGTCCAAGAGCTTCCTTGGCAGTTCGTGTTCTTTTGCTAACCGCACGAGGACATCCACATCTGTGGAATAGCTACCACTCTTAGTCCTCCTGGCCTTGCCTAGCTTCAGTTTGGCAAACAGGATTTCGGAAAGCTGTTTTGGGGAGTTGATGTTGAATTGTTCTCCAGCCAGGGCATGGATATCCCGTTCCAAGCGGATCAACTCTTGATTTATTTTGCCAGACATGGCCTGAAAGAAAACCCTGTCTATCGCGACCCCGTTCCTCTCCATCGTGGCCAGAACCGGGATGAGGGGTATCTCCACCCTCTCAAAGAGCGGCCAGAGCTCCTTCTCCTTGAGCTGGGGTTCGAACAGCTCCTTGAGCCTCAAGGTATAATCCGCATCCTCGCAGGAGTAATCCCTGGCCTTATCGATGGAAACCTCCGCAAAGCCCACCTGTGACTTTCCTTTGCCTGTCACCTCCTCATAGGAGATCTTCCGGTGACCCAAGAACCCTAGGGCCAGGCTCCCCAGGTTGTTCGCCCTTCGGGCGGGATCTAGAAGATAGGAGGCTACCATGGTGTCGAACGCCACGCCCTTCATCGGAATTCCGGCCTCCCTCAAAACCATCAGGTCGTATTTGATATTCTGTCCGACCTTTCGTACCGCTTCATCTTCGAGGACAGGCCCCAGGAGAGGTTTCACGTTGTTCCATGGAATATTTTCCCCCCCGGAATGGCCAATGGGAACGTAAAAGGCCTCTTGGGACCTCACCGCCAGGGAAATTCCCACGATCTGGGCTGTGAGGGGGTCCGTTCCGGTAGTCTCCAAATCAATGACCATCTGTCCGGCCTCTTGGATGTCCTGAATAAATGCTTTCAGGGATTCGGAGGTCTCCAAGGTTTCATACGTTACTGGCTCGTCCTTCCGCTCCCCCATGGCCTCGGAAAGAAGGGAGAGGAATTCAAAGCGCTTGAAGAGCAAGCTCAACCTATCGGCATCCCGCTCTTTAATGGCAAGGTCCTCCAAATCCACCTCCAGCGGACAATCCACCTGGAGGGTCACCAGCTCCTTGGACATCCTGGCCAGGTCCTCATGCTCCTGGATTTTCTCCCGCAATCCCTTCTTGGTGATCTGCCCGGCATTCGCCAGAATGTTCTCAACGCTCCCGAACTGGCGGATCAATTCCAAGGCCGTCTTCTCCCCCACCCCGGGCACGCCAGGCACATTATCGGTAGGGTCCCCTGCCAATCCGAGCACATCCGCGACCTGTTCGGGGGGAACCCCGAACTTCTCCCGTACGTTGGAAAGGTCGTAGACGACCTCCTCAATGGAACCAACCTTCGGTCTCAGCACCTTCACCCGCTCGCTAACCAACTGAAGGAAGTCCTTGTCCCCGCTTACGATGACCGTCTCGTAGCCTTTGGCTTCGGCCTGCCTGGCCAAGGCCGCGATCACATCGTCGGCTTCGTAACCCGGAAGTTCGATCACCGTAAGACCTATGGCTTCCAGAATCTCCTTAATCTGGGGCATCTCCACGATCATCTCCTGGGGCATGGGCCTGCGTTTGGCCTTGTAAGCCTCGAAGCGCTCGTGCCTAATCGTTGGCTTGGGAGTATCAAAGGAGACCGCCACGAGGTCCGGTTGGTGCTCCTTCAAAAGTCGCATTACCGCCGTAGTCACGCCGAATGCCGCGCTCGTATCCTCCCCTTTGGAGTTCCGGAGGGGATTCCGGGCGAAGGCGAAGTGAGCCCGGTAAGCTAAAGCAGAACCATCTATGAGAAAGACCCTCTTCATACTCAGGCCTTCACCCTTCCGATGAGACGTGCGTCTTCCTGCCCGGTGATCAGGATTTTAGCAAGCCGCCCTTGTATGGCCTCTGGTCCTTCGAAGGAAACGCGAAGATAATTGTCTGTGAGGCCGGTCAATCGGTCTTTCCCCTTTTCGCATCGGTGCTCTACGAGGACCTCTACCTCCCGATCGATGAACCGCTCCTGAAACTCTTTTCTCTTTCTCTCTCCCAACTCCTTCAGTGCCTTCAGTCTTTCCCTGACCATTGCCTGAGGGAAGACAGGCCTCATCGCAAAGGCCGCGGTGCTGGGGCGCGGAGAGAAGGGAAAGAGGTGTAAATAGGTAAATGGCATCTCCGAGATTAGCCGATAGGTATGGGCGAAGGCCCTTTCGTCTTCCCCGGGGAAACCCACGAGGAAGTCAGCGCCGATTCCGACATCCTCACCGAGGACTCCCTGGATGCGTTCCAAAAGGGAGACGACATCCTGGCGGTCGTAGGGCCTCCTCATCCGTTCAAGGGTCCCATCATCCCCGCTCTGTACGGCGATATGAAGATGCCGACAACATTTTTCAAGGAATGCTAGGAGGCCCAAAAGCCTTTCCGAGATCTCGTTGGGGTCCATGGAACTTACCCTCAGGCGCCTCAACCCAGGCACTCCCTCAAGGGCTGTTACGGTCTGAAATACGTTTTCCTCGTCGAGATGGGTTCCGGTCAGGACGATCTCTTTGTACCCTCTGGTGATGAACCGCTTAGCCTCCTCCACGACCGATTCCAAGGGTCGTCGCCGCGACGTTCCCCTCGCTTGAGGAACGATGCAGAAAGCGCAGGCCTGGTTGCAACCCTCCTGGATTTTCAGGAGCGCCCGGGTATGCCCGTAGTGTCCTTCGATTCGGGCTTCCGGATAGGCCGCAAAGGTGCAGATGTCTGAAACATGAACCCCTTGAGACCAGTTTCCCAGAAACTCCGCAATTCGAATTTTTTCCGCGGTCCCCAAGACCAAGTTTACCCCCTCGATGGCTGCCACGGCCTGGGGATCAATTTGGGGATAGCATCCCACGACGGCCACAAAGGGTTTTCCGTTCCACTTAGTGACCCGGCGGGTGGCTTGCCTCGCCTGGGCACAGGCGTTCGCGGTTACAGCGCAGGAGTTCACCACCACTGCATCGCATGGCTCGCCCTTCTCCGCGCAGACATGACCGGCGCGAAGTAGATTTTCCCTCATCGCTTCAGTATCATACTGGTTGGTTTTGCAACCAAACGTAACGAAACAGACTTTCATCGTCCAAAGGAAAGAGGGCCGACACCGGGATCGGCCCTCATCCTCATCGGTCTCCTCTAATTCTCACTTTCAGGCTTCGTCTTTTCGGCTTCTGGAATCTCGGTCACCTCTCCGAGGGTGGTGACTGGACCCTGCTGTTCGGCAAAATCCTGACTGGTCTCAGCCTTTTCCTGGGGTGGTTCGGAACAGGCTTTTTGAGAAAGGACCACTCGCAGATTGGCAGGATCCACCCGCAAAACCTTAGCCTTTATCGCCATCCCCGGAGGAAAGGCTTGATCCAGCTTCTTATCCGCCTCCTTTTCTACCTCGCTGGCCGGAACGAAACCCTCCAAGCCTTCGGGAAGTTCCAATGTGAGCCCCCGTTCGCCGCTGCTCAAGACTTTAACCTCCAAGATTTTGTTCGCCGGGAAGAGCCTGTCCGCCTTTTCCCAGGGATTCGGATGGGCCTGCTTCAGGCCCAATGAGATGCGTCTTCCTTCCTTATCGATATTCAGGATGACTACTTCTATTGGGTCACCCTTTTTCACAATCTCCGTGGGATGTTTCACCCTCCGGGTCCAGGTAAGATCCGATATATGAACGAGCCCGTCCACTCCTTCTTCTAACTCCACAAACACGCCGAAGTTGGCGATGTTCCTCACTCGGCCCGTGATCCGCGATCCGATCGGATACCTCCCCTCGATGGAAAGCCAAGGATCCGGCTCGAGCTGTTTCAGTCCCAAGGAGATCTTTTCATTCTCCTTGTCCACCTTGAGGACCACCACCTCCACGGAATCGCCGATGGCCACAATCTTAGAGGGATGCTTTACGGCCCGGGTCCAGGACATCTCGGAGATGTGGACCAGTCCTTCCACGCCCTTCTCGAGCTCTATGAACGCCCCATAGTTTGTGATCGACACGACCTTCCCCCGGACTTTGGCTCCGACGGGATACTTCTCTTCGATGGTTTCCCAAGGATGGGGGGTGAGTTGTTTGAGCCCCAAGGACACCCGCTGGCGCTCCCGGTCGAACTCCAAAATCTTGACTTTCACGCGGTCACCGATGGACAGGACCTCCGAAGGGTGACTAGTTCGTCCCCAAGACATATCCGTGATATGCAGCAACCCGTCGATTCCGCCGAGATCGATGAACGCTCCGAAGTCAGTGATGTTCTTGACCACGCCTTCCCGAACCTGACCCTTATCTAACTCTGCGACCAGAACCCCGCGTTGTTTCTCTCGCTGATCTTCCAAGACGATGCGGTGGGAGACAACGATGTTGCGGCGCCGCTTGTTGAGTTTGATAATCTTGAGCGACAGGCCCTGCCCCACTAAGGCGTCCATGTCTCCAACCTTGCGTAGCCCAATCTGCGATCCGGGGAGAAAGGCTTCAACCCCCAAGAGGTCCACGACCAGACCACCCTTGATCTTGCGCAGAACTTTCCCTTCCAGAACGGCCTGGATGTCGAAGTTCTCCTTAATCGTATCCCAGACCTTAAGGAAATCGGCTTTCTCCTTGGACAGGACGACCTGGCCATCTTGGTTCTCGATGGATTCGAGGTAGACATCAATTTCCTCACCGACTTGGGGTCTTTCGGCCACGTCGAATTCCATCAAGGGGATGATCCCGTCGGACTTGAACCCGATGTCCACGATTACGTCCGTCGGGGTAACTCCCATGACCTTGCCCTTCAGGACTTCGCCTTCGGTGATGTTCTTCAGGCTATCATTGTAGAGCTGGGCAAATTCATCTACCGCCTCCGTGGCGGAGTCGGGTTGCTCCTCACCCGGAGAAGCATTAGCAACATCCTGATCCGGAAGCTCACCTCCTTGGTATTTGGTTTCTTTGTCTTCGGTTGGGTTTGACATGACGGTTAAGTTTTATCCTCCTTGGTTGATTGGAATGCATTCCCCGAAAGGGAACGGTGAAAAGGTTACGGTTTCCCGGCTTTCAGTTCTGCAATCTTCTGTATCACCTCCTCGCTCAGTTGACGGTACCCTTCTTTTGCAGGTGGATATTTGCTGAAATCCTGGATGGCCGGGGCGAAACGGACTTCGACCCTCGCCCGACCGAGAAGAAGTTCTCGGATCTTTCGGTTCGTGCCCGAGATGTTCGCGGGCACCACGGCGGACCCGGTTGAGAGGGCGAGATAACCCACCCCCATCTTGGCCGGGAGCATAGCCCCGCTCTTACTCCGGGTCCCCTCCGGGAAGATGACCACGGCCTTGCCTTCCCGGAGCAGCCTCATGACGACCTTAATCGCCTCATGATCGCCTCCCTCCCGCCGAAGAGGAAAGGCGTTAAAGGTCGTGATCAGCCAGGTGAAGAACCGGCTCACCCGGAACAAGCCCTCCTTGGCCATGAAGTGGACCTCCCGGGTCGCCGCAGCCCCTACAATGGGCGGGTCCAAGTTCGCGCGATGGTTGGCCGCGAGGAGCACTCCCCCCTCCTTCGGAATATGCTCCCGGCCGTAGACCCGGAATCCGAACAGAATCCTAAGCAGATAATTCGCGATGTTCCAGGAGACCCACCAGAAGAACCTCATGGATCATTACGCCCGCCGGGACGCCTCGAGGAGAATGCGTTGGACCTGCTCGTGGATCGTGAGCCGGGAGGTGTCGATCTCCACAGCGTCCGGAACCTTGTTGAGGGGGCTTGTCTTCCGCTTCGTGTCCCGACGGTCGCGAAGCTTTAGATCCCTCTCGTGCCAGGAAACCGAGGGTCCGCCTCTCTCTTTCTGCCGTCTCCTGGCCCGCTCTTTCAGACCGGCGGTCAGAAACACTTTAAGGTCCGCCTTCGGGAAGACCACGCTGGTGGTGTCCCTTCCTTCTACGACCACGCCGCCCCTTCGGCCCAAGCGCTGCTGAATGGCAACGAGCTCCCCCCTCACCTTGGGGTGTATCGAGACGATCGAGGAACCCTGATCCATCTCCGGCGTGCGTATCTTCTGAGTCACTTCCGTCCGTCCTACCCGGACCCGCTGAGTTCCTTCTTTCCCCGAGAAACGGATCGCCAATCGTTTGGCTAACGCCGCGAGCCGCTTTTCGTCTTTCCAGCAAACCCCTTCCTGCCGGGCTTTCCAAGCCAGAGCCCGGTACATCGCCCCGGTATCAAGATAGGTATAGCCTAGGCGTCGGGCAACGAGCTTCGCCGTGGTGCTCTTGCCTGAACCAGCCGGTCCGTCGATGGCGATGACGAGTCGCCTCTTCGGCCTCACCCTTTGAGGACCTTTTTCAAGGCCCGGATGAGCTTCCGGTTCTGTCTCGGGGTCCCCACCGAAACGCGGAAGGAATTCGGAAAATCGTATTCCTTGATTGGCCGAATAATGACTCCCTCCCGTTGCATGGCCTGGAATACCGGCAGGGAATCCCGCCCCACATCTAAGTACACGAAGTTGGCCACCGAAGGCACGTAAAACAGGCCCATCTTGCTCAAGACTTTGTACAGGAACTCCCGACCCTCGGCGTTCACCTCCTTGCTCCGCCGAATGTGCTCCGCATCATCCAGGGCTGCGAGGCAGCCCACTTGACCCATGGTGTTCACGTTGAACGGCACCCGCACCTTGCGCAGGGCCGCGATGATCTCCGGCTTTGCGATGGCGTAGCCCACCCTCAAGCCCGCCAGGCCGTAGATCTTGGAGAAGGTCCTGAGGATGATAATATTCCGGCCCTCCCGCAGGTACTTCATGGTGTCCGGGTAGTCCGGCCGGTCGATGTACTCGCGGTAGGCTTCATCCCAGACCACGATCACATTCGGTGGAACCCCGGCCATGAACTCGTCGGCTTCCTGCTGGGTGTTCATCGTCCCAGTGGGGTTGTTGGGGTTGGCGATGAATACGACCTTGGTGTCCGGTTCCACGGCCAGGCACAGGGCGGAGAGATCGTGGGTGTAGTTCTTCAAGGGCGGGGCGATCCGCCGGGCATCCGCAACCTTGGTTACGATCCGGTAGAGGATGAAGGCCTGGTCGTTCATCGCAACGCTTTCCCCGGGATTGGCGAAAGCCGTGGTGATATAGTACATCACCTCCACGGACCCGTTAGCGATGAGAATCTGGTCTTCGCCCACACCGTGCTTCTGGGCCAGGGCCCGGGTCAGATAATAGGCCCCGTCCTCAGGGTAGAAATTATTGCTTTTGAGCGCCTTCCGCATCGCCTTGACGGCCAGGGGCGAGGCTCCAAGAGGATTCTCGTTGGAAGCCAGCTTGATGATCGTTCCGGAGAGGCCCAGTTCCCTGCGAACCTCTTCCACTGGTTTTCCCGGAACGTAAGGCCTTATCTCCTCAACGTTACGCCTTGCTAAACCCACTCTTCCTCCTGAATAGGTAATCGGTTGGAATATTTTATGCTATCACAATTTACAGTAAAAATGCAAGCACTTTTTAGCACAAGCAAATGTCATGAAAACAATTCGGGCGGGAATATTTTCTAAATTCCCGCCCGAAGGAAAAAACGGCTTTAGCCGACGTCGCCGAACTCTTTTTTATACGCTGCGGCCAATTTAGCACCCCAGTTATCCAGGGCCTTGAGTTTGCCGAAGAAGAACCGCAGGACCGGTGGTTCCTCCACGAACTTGAGTCCCCCGACCAGGTGGCGGTGCTTGTAGAGCCAGGCGATCCGGTCCACTGCATATTCAATCTGCGTTCCCGTGTATACCCTGCGGGGGACCGCCAGCCGGGCCAATTCGATGTCCGCCATGACCTCCTTGCCCTTCTTGTCCCGGTCCGTGGAGATCGTACCCCGCTCCATGCTCCGGATGCCTGAGGCGATGTAGATCGCCGCGGTCAGCGACCCGGCGGGGTATTGCTGTTGCGGGATATGGGGCAGGAACAGCTTGGCGTCCAGATGAGCGGCCAACCCTCCCGGAGGGGTCACCGCCGGGAGCTTCTTCGCGACCAGCTTCTCCACGAAATATTTCACGAACTCGGCCGAGCTTCCGGCTACGTTGAAGTCGGTAAATTCCCGGATCCCCACTGCCATGGCCTCGATCTCCTTGGTGGACATCCCCCCGTAGGTCAGGAAGCCCTCGTAGAGCGGCAGCCAGGGCTTGATCATCTCGAAGTACTTCTTGTGGTTGGTGGCGATGAACCCGCCTCGCACGCAGCAGCTCTTCCGCCCCGAGAGGTAGAAGATGTCCACCATGCTCATCATCTCGGTGATGATGTCCTGGATGGACTTGTCGGCGTAGCCCTTCTCCCTCAGCTTGACGAAATAGGCGTTCTCCGAGATCAGGCTCCCGTCGTAGACCAGCATGATCCCGTGGTCCTTGGCGATCTTGCTGATCTCCTTGAGGTTCTTGATTGAGAACGGCTGGCCCCCGATCAGGTTGGTAGTCGCCTCCATGCGCACGAAGGAAACTTTCTTGGCCCCGTATTTCTTGATCACGTCCTTGAACTTCTGGGGGTCCATCTCGCCCTTGAACGGGTAGCGACTCTGGGTCTTGAGGGCCTCTTTCTTGAAGATCTCCAGGACAGTCCCCCCCGCCATCTCGAAATGGGCGCGTGTCGTTGTGAAATGGTAGTTCATCGGAATCACGTCCCCGGGCTTGATGAAGACCTTGGCCAAGAGGTGCTCCGCGGCTCTCCCTTGGTGCACGGGCAGGGTGTACTTGAACTTCAGGACGTCCTGGATCGCGCTCTCCAGCCTGGTGAAGCTGGCGCAGCCGGCGTAGGCGTCGTCTGAGATCATCATCGCGGCCAGCTGGTTGTCGCTCATCGCGTTGGTCCCGCTGTCCGTGAGCATGTCCAGGTAGATGTCCTTGGTCCACAGGGAGAAGGTGTTGTAGCCCCCCTCCTCGATGGCCCGGAGTCGCTCCATCACGGGCTTGAGATAAGTCTTCTGCACGATCCGGACTTTGTGCATCTCGATGGGGATCTGCCGCCCATCGGTAAGCCTGACGATCATTAAAGTCCTCCTTTAAGAGTTATTGGGGCGTCGCTTGCGTGCGGTTTAAGGATAGATTATATCAAATTGAAAAGCGCCCTGTCAAGGTTCCCTTCTCTCTCCTTGACAAATCCGGGCCGGATATGATAGCATTCTAAATGCTAGCAACCGCGCCCCGGAGACGGGGCCGCGGTGAGTCCCGTGAACCCGGCATGTGGCTCAAGCCAGCATTTTTTATTTCCAAAGAAGTGAGCGCACATCGTGCGCTCTTAAAGTTTCCAATACCCCCTCTTCTTGACTTCACCCTTGTTCTTCGTGTATCCTTATGTTATGCGAAAAAAGAGCTTGAAACGAGTTCTGAAACAAGCTGAGGATGGGTCTCAGGATGATGGGGATGGAAAAGAGCGAGCTTAAATCAAATTCCGCCTGTCGAGCATGTTTATGAATCCCTTTTTGAATAGATTACGGAACGAGATCATCGTGTTCGATGGAGCCATGGGGACCCTGCTGCAGGCCAGGGGCTTGGCCAGGGGAGCCTGCCCAGACGAGTGGAACCTCTCCCGTCCCGAGGCCGTCCGCGATTGTCACCGAGCCTATTTCGCGGCGGGTGCTGATGTGGTGGAAACCAACACCTTCGGCTCCACAAAACTCCGGCTCAAGGATTACGGGCTCCAGGACAAGGTGGAGGAAATCAACGTCCGGGGGACACAATTAGCAAAGGAAGTCGCGTTCGGACAAGGAAAGCTCGTCGCCGGGTCCATCGGCCCCTCGGGCAAATTCCTTGAGCCGTTCGGCGAGCTCTCCTTCGACCAGGCTTACGACCTGTTCCGGGAGCAGGCCCAGGCCCTGATCATGGGCGGCGTAGATCTCCTCATCATCGAGACCATGGTGGACCTCCAGGAGATGCGGGCCGCACTCCTCGCAGCCAAGGACGTATCCCCGGTCCCGATCATCGCCCAGATGTCCTTCACTCAGAACAGCCGGACCGTAACCGGGACCGACCCCGTGACCGCACTGTCCGTGCTCAAAGCCATGGGCGCGGACGTCGTGGGCATGAACTGCATGATCGGGCCCGTGGAGATGCTCACCGTGTTCCAGATGCTGGCCGAGACCACGGATTCCTTTCTCTCGGCGCAGCCCAATGCCGGGATGCCCCAATTGGTCGGCGACAACACCGTGTTCACGGCCACGCCCGAGCTCGTCGCGGAGTACGGGGAGAACCTTGTCCTCGCCGGAGCCAACCTTGTGGGCACCTGCTGCGGGACCACCCCAGACCATACGAAGGCCCTTGCTGCAAGGGTCAAGCACCTCAGGCCCGTCCCAAGGAAACACATCCTCGGGACCCGGCTCGCCAGCCGAGTGAAGACTGTGTTCGCCGGGACCGGGCATCCCTTCCTGGTCATCGGAGAGCGCATCAACCCTTCGGGAAGAAAGGTCCTCACCCGGGAGATCGAGGAGGGAAAGACCACTCTCATCAGAAAAGAGGCTAAAGCCCAGTCCCAGGCCGGAGCCAGGGTCCTGGACATCAACGTAGGCATCGCCGGAGGGGATCAGAAGGAGCCGTGGTATATGGGGGATGCCATCGAGGCCGTGCAGAACGTAGTGGACGTTCCCCTGTCTATCGACACCACCAATCCCCAGTCCTTGGAGGCCGGGCTCAAGACTTTTGCCGGCAAGGCCCTCATCAACTCCATCTCTGGGGAGGAGACCCGGATGGACCTCCTCCTGCCCATCGCCAAGCGCTTCGGAGCCGCGTTCATCGGACTGACCCTAGACGAGCGCGGCATCCCGGGAACGGCCCAGGACCGTCTGAAGGTCGCGGAGCGCATCCTGTCCAAGGCCAAGGAGCACGCCATCCCGGTTGAGGATGTGGTCATTGATCCCCTGGTCCTCTCCGTGAGCACCAATCAGCCTGACACCGGGGTGACCCTAGAGACCATCGCTCTGGTCAAGCGCCAACTCGGGGTTACGACCTCCTTCGGACTGTCCAACGTCTCCTTCGGCCTCCCCGCCCGAAAGCACCTGAACGTTGCCTACCTCGCCATGGCCCTTGCCTACGGCTTGGATGCGGCCATCGTGAACCCCTTGGATGAGGGTCTCATGGCCCTGATTAAGGCCGGGGACGTGCTCACCGGAAGGGACCGGAATGCTCGGTCCTTCATGGCATCCTTCCGGGCCGAGGACGCTGCCCTTCTTGCGCCTCCTTCTCCCGGACCGCAGTCCCCGGAGTCTGCCCTTTTTAACGCCGTCCTGGAGGGAGACAAAAACACTGTCCCGGACGCCCTGGCCGACATCCTTAAGAAAGGCACCCATCCCCTGCAGGTCATCAACGAGACTATGATCCCGGCCATCCGCCGGGTCGGGGAGGACTTTGACAAGGGCCAGATCTTCCTGCCCCAGCTCATCCTCTCGGCCGAGGCTACGAAGGTAGCCTTCGACATCCTCCGACCTCTGATCCAGAGCGTCTCCCCGGACCTCAAGGGTGCGGGGACCGTCCTCATGGCTACGGTTAAAGCGGACGTGCACGACATCGGCAAGAACCTGGTCATCGCCCTCCTGAAGAGTCACGGGTATGAGGTGATCGACCTGGGAAAGGACGTGTCCGCGGAGACGATCGTGAAGAAGGCCAAGGAAACGGGCTGCGACATCGTCGGCCTCTCGGCCTTGATGACCACCACCATGGGAGAGATGCGCGAGGTCGCCACCAAGATGCGCGAGGAGGGGGTCCGGGCTAAGCTCATGATCGGGGGTGCGCCAGTGACTGAAGGCTTCGCCAGGGAGATCGGGGCCCAGGCCTATGGGAGAGATGCGATGGATGCGGTGAGGGTGGTCAGGGGCCTGTTGGAGAAAGAGTGAGAGGCTGTGAAGGCGAAAATTAAAAGATCATTACAAAATAAGAAGCCCACATTCAACCTTGAAGTGCAACAAAAGGTGCAGCGACTTCTAAGGGAGTTTTGAAGCCCAGGCACTTCCTGGGGCGGTGGTTGATGAGCGATTCGATTTGGGCGAGTTGGTCCTCTGTAATTTT
>Ga0315279_10001295_pt1 | contig 42337 bp, 36 predicted proteins | sample YL17G06_20_MG_FD_203694 | JGI IMG/M metagenome (GOLD analysis project Ga0315279, IMG submission 203694) | Sediment microbial communities from Yellowstone Lake, YNP, Wyoming, USA - YL17G06_20 | ecosystem: Environmental > Aquatic > Freshwater > Lake > Sediment | place: USA: Wyoming | collected...
TGCCTACATCCCCAGTTCCACCCTCATGCGCATGGCGCGCATGATGTCGGTGCGGCTGACGATGCCTTGCAGCCGGCCCTCGGCGATGATCAGCAGCCGGCCGCACTGACCGGAGGTGATCCGGACCAAGGCTTCCCACGCGTTCGCCCACGGGTTGATGGTGTGCTCGCCGGAAAGCGGAGGGACGGTCTGGCGGGCGGTGGTGTAGGCCCAGCGTTCGCGCGGGACGCTCCGGATGTTAGAGAGACACAGCAGGCCGAGCACGGTCTCGCCGTCGAGCACCGGGAAGGCGGGGTGGTTGTAGGCCATCACGTAGTCGTGCACCACCTGGTCCAGAGTGGTGTCCGCAGGGACCCAGACCACCTCCGGGGTCATGATCCGGGACACGGGCATGGTGGAGAGGGCCTGCCGGAGGATGAGCTGCTGATAGCTGGCCTGCGCCGCCTGGATGAGAAACCAGCCGATGAAGGCCAGCCAGATGCTGCCGAACCGGAACAGGCCGACCAGGCTGGCGATGCCCAGCACGATCAACATCACCCCCAGACCCTGCCCGAGATAGGAGGCGATGCGGGTGGCCTCCCCCAGGTTCGCCAGCGCCCGCCACAGGCCGGCGCGGAGCACCCGGCCGCCGTCCAAGGGAAACCCGGGAAGGAGGTTGAAGGCGGCGAGCATCCCGTTCATCAAGCCGAGGTAGTAGCAGATGATCACCACTACCTTGGCGCCGGAGACCGCGCCCATCACGTGCCACAGCAGGAAGAAGATCACCGACAAGGCCACACTAGTGGCCGGCCCGGCGATGGCGATCTTCAGCTCCATGGCGGGGGAGTGCGGCTCGTCGGCCATCTTGGACACGCCGCCAAAGATGAACAGGGTGATGCCGGTGATGCCGAGTCCGCTGCGCCGAGCGACCACGGAGTGGGCGAGCTCGTGGAGGAGCACGCTGGAGAAGAGGAGCAGGGTGGTGATCAGGGCGAACAGCCAGCGGGCGGGCAGGCTCAGGCCGGGGAGTTTATCCTGGAACAGGCCGCCGGAGAGGGCGAGGACGACTATCGCGAAGATGATGAACCAGGTCCAGTCAACCTCGATCTCGATCCCGAGGATGCGCCCGATGCGGAAGGCTCTGGTCATGCCCATGGCTTCTCCCTGGTGCGTCCCCCTCAGCGGCGATGTCTGGTGCAGGTCTCGGTAGGTGCTTGATCGGCAGGGAAGGTGCGGGTGACCACGATCGGGCAGTAGGGGGTGGCGAGCTTCCCGGTGATGGCGCACACCGACAGGGTGACCCTATCTCCTTGGGCAGCCGGCGGCCGCTCCCTTCTGCCCTCCGCCCTCTGCGGCCCGGGGCCGGAGGTCTTGTGGACATCGCAGGTGCGGGAGGGAGGTTCGGCCCCGGCGCTGAGGTCGTAGCTGACCTCGCGGGGGTCAGGGCAGTAGGGGCCGGCGAGCAGCCCGGAGGTGGGACAGATCATCTTCGTAACCACACCCCGTCCCGCCTGCTCGCCTTCCTGTGGCGATGTCGTCTGCTCCGCTCCAGGGGTCTCGGAGGGCGTTCCCGTCTCCTCCGGCGTCTGCGGCGTCGGTTCCGGAGCCACCTCGACCACTCGCTCTCTCGGGTTCTCCCTGCGCGCGGCGGCCATCACAGGCTGCGCCTTGGCCATGAAGCGAGCCCACACCGGGGCCGGGATTTTCGCTCCCGCGATCTTGCCCGGGGAGCGCGGCGGCTCGTTGCCCGCCCACACCGCCGCGCACAGATCATCGGTGAATCCCACGAACCAGGCGTCCCTGTAGTCGCTGGAGGTGCCGGTCTTCCCCGACGCGGGGAAGCTCAACTGCCGCTTGATGCCGGCGGCGGTGCCGTACTTGATCACATCCCCGAGCAGGTCCACCATCTGATCGGCGACGCCCGCGTCCAGGGCGCGCCAGGTGTACGGGGTGTGTTCCTCCAGCACCTTGCCCCTGGCGTCCACGATCTTCTGGATGGCGTAGCTCTCTGTCTTCATGCCCCGGTTGGCGAACACGGCATAGGCCTCGGTCATCTCCAGGGGGCTGGCATCACAGCAGCCGATGGCGGTGGGCAGCACCGGATCCATCTTGTGCTTTATGCCGAGCTGCCTCGCCACCTCGATCACGGAGGCGATCCCCACCATGTCCGCCACCTTTACCGCGGACACGTTGTATGAGTGTGCCAGCGCTCTTCTGAAAGTGACTGGCCCCTTGTACTTCCCATCGTAGTTCTTGGGCACCCACCACCCCCCACGCCCGTCCGGGTACTTCACGAAGGCATCGTTGACTATGCTGTCCGGCGTGTAGCCCGCCAGCAGGGCAGCGGTATACACAAAGGGCTTGAAGGACGAGCCGGGCTGCCTGCCCCCTTGCACTGCGAGGTTGTACTGGATCGTCTTGTAGTCGGACCCGCCGACCATGGCTTTGATGGCGCCCGTGTGCACGTCCACTGCCACCAGGGCAATCTGGTGGAGGTCGTAGTGATAACGGTTCTGCGCCTGATCCAGTCCCCAGGCAACCGCCTCCTCTGCCGCCTGCTGCATCTCCAGGTTGAGAGTGGTGTGGATAGTCAGGTTTCCGCGGTACAGCGCATCCGAACCGTACTGCTGGGCCACCTGGCGCAGGATGTAGTTGGTGAAGTAAGGGGCCTTGTAGGAAGCTACGCCGATGGGTTTCTTGCTCTCCACCAGCTTGAGCGGTTCCTCCTTGGCCTTCTTCATCTCCTCCGCGTTGAGGTAGCCTTCTTCGTACATCTTGGTGAGCACGAGATCGCGGCGCTCCCGGGCGCGGGTGGCGTCCTCGAAGGGCGAGTAGTACTCCGGGCGTTTGGCCAGCCCGGCGAGCAGAGCGCACTCGGCCACGCTGAGCTTGTCTACGTCTTTGCCGAAGTACGTCCGCGCCGCCACCTGCGCGCCATAGGCGCCTTCCCCCAGGTAGATCTGGTTGAGGTACAGCTCGAGGATCTCGGTCTTGGTGTAGGCGCGCTCCAGCTGCAGGGCGAGGACGGCTTCCGCCACTTTGCGGGCGATGGTTCGCTGCTGAGACAGGAAAAGGTTGCGGGCGAGCTGTTGCGTGATGGTGCTGCCGCCCTGCCGCGGTCCCCGGGCCAGGATGTCGTGCACAGCCGCGCGCACGATGCCGCGGGGGCTGATGCCCACGTGCCGGTAGAAGTCGCGGTCCTCGGTCGCCACCGCTGCCTCCTGCAGCGCCTTGGGCATCTGCTCGAGGGTGACGAACTCCCGGTTCTCGGTGGCCACCACCCCGAGCAGCTCGCCCTCTGCAGATAGCACGCGCGAGCCGCTCCCCGGTCTGATGCCACCGAGCTCATAGACCCGAGGCACGATCCCGGCGATGCCTGAGTAAGTGCCCAGCATCAACCCCAGGCAAAGGGCGATGAGGAACATCGCCGCGAGGTTGGTGATGCGCAGCGCCCACCAGATCACCTCACGGAGGCTGCGGCGTTGTCTCGCGACGGCAGTGGTCATGCTACTCACGCGCTATTCTGAAGCAACCAGGGATGCCATCGGGAGGCGTGGCTGTCCCACGATGGAGCCGGCGCAGGCGGTCGGCGCGCGTCTCACTTCCCGGCGGGTGGTGGGGAGAGGTCCTTCAGGCGCTCTCCTGCGCTGAGGTTGATGGCCCCGCTTGCCCGCACGTAGTCGCACAGGGCCTGCTGTAGCTGAGGGCCGGTCCCCTTCACCTGCCGCGCGTCGAGGATGCGGAAGTATCCCCCCGCGCCTTTCGCAAGAGAGGCCGGCACCGCGACGAGGTAGGTCTGCTTAGCATCCAGCGGCTTGCCGCCAACGGTGACGCTCTCGATGCGCTCGTTCCGCGGAGACTGCGACCGGAACCTCACCTGCACTCCCGACACTTGCAGGAACCCGATGCTGGGCTGAGGCAGAGCGGACAGGCCCCGCTCCAGGGCGACCTGCAGCGTGTCGCCCGTGATCTCCACCAGCGCCACCTGTTCGTCGGGGAAGAGCAGCAGGGAACGCAACTGCTCCTCCGTGAGGTCGCCCGCCGGGATGACCTCCTCCCGCAGTTGTCCGGCCTGGATCAGCGCCACCTCCGCCTTCACTGGCGCGCCCTGGGCATCCACCTTGATCGCCGCCCGCGCCGCGTCGGCCAGCAGGTCCCCCAGCGTGCACTCGGCCTTGCGCACCGGACGGCCGTCCAGGGGCGTCTTGGCGCGTCCGATCACCGCAGCCCAGGCGAACGCCGATGCCATGGCGACGGCCACCATGGTCGCCAACGTCGCTCTCAACCTTCGATCCATCATCTCAACCCCTCCCTTCAGACACTTCAACAGCCCCTCCGTTCACGATATACCCTACCACGGCCAGGCTGACACCTGTCGCGTCTTTCGATCCATAGTGCGGCACCCCTCGGACCCTGAAGGACCCTCGGGGTCCTGAACGGGCAGTTGCCCTCACAGGGGCTCTACGGTACCCCTGCGTGCCGTCTCTGGCATTGCCGCTATCACGGGAGTGCCAGAGACGCTCTATGCTGTGCCCGCCCTCGCCCGGTTTCCCAGGTCCCAGCGTAGGTAGGCCTCGATGAAGCCGTCTATCCCGCCATCCAGCGTTTGGGCGGCGGAGCCGGTCTCGTGACCGGTGCGGTGGTCCTTGACCATCTGGTAGGGGTGCAGCACATAGGAGCGAATCTGGTGGCCCCAGGCGATCTCGGTCTGCTCGCCCCTGAGTTCAGCCATCTTCCGCTCCCGCTCGGCACGCTGCAGCTCGAGTAGCCTGGCCTTCAACACCCGCAGCGCCATCGCCCGGTTCTGATGCTGGGAGCGTTCGTTCTGGCACTGGGTGACGATCCCGGTGGGCAGGTGCGTGATCCGCACCGCGGAGTCGGTCTTGTTCACGTGCTGGCCGCCGGCGCTGCTGGCGCGGTACGTCTCTACCCTCAGGTCCTCTGAGTTGATCTCGACCTCGTCCTCTTCTTCGACCTCGGGGATGACGTCCACGGAGGCGAAGGAGGTGTGCCGCCGATGGGCGGCGTCGTAAGGGGACAAGCGCACCAACCGGTGCACCCCCCGCTCGCTGCGCAGGCGGCCATAGGCGTGGTCCCCGGTGACGCTTGCGGTCATGCTGCGGGTGCCGGCCTCCTCACCCGGGGTGCGGTCAATGATCTCCCAGGCGTAGCCGTGCTCCTCCGCCCAGCGCCCGTACATGCGGGCAAGCATGTCCACCCAGTCGCACGACTCGGTGCCCCCCGCCCCGGCGTTGACGGAGAGCAGCGCGTTGTGGCCGTCGTATTCGCCGGCGAAGAGCTGGGCCTTCTCCTGCTCGGCCAGCATCTGCTCGGCTTTGGCAAGCCCGGCCTCGATCTCCGCGCTCTCCGCCTGTGAACCCTCCTCCTCGGCCAGCTCGGCGAGGGTGACCAGGTCCTCCGCCTGCCGGAGCAGGCTGTTCATCGGTTCCAGCTCGCGCTTGCGGCGCGCGATATCGGAGAGCAACTTCTGCGCCGACTGGGGATCATCCCAGATCCCCGGCGCAGCCGCCTTCTCCTCCAGCGCCTTCAGCTCTCCCTCCTTGCGAGGGAAGTCAAAGGCGGTCCCTCAGTTCCCGCGCTTGATTGAGCAATCGCTCCGCGCGCTCGCGCAGCTCGCGTAAGTCAGACAAGCGAAGTCACCTCCTCTAGGTTCCCTTTCTCCACTAGTACCATCGGGCGCGCTTCGGCTGGCAACGGCATTCCTACTCGATGGCCGGCCTGGCTCCGGCTGCCGCCCTGGCGATCGCATAGAGCACAACCCTAACGTCGTCATCCACCATGTCGGGCGGGACAAGACGAGTAAGGTGATGATAGTCACTCTTGCCGATGAGAGTAGGCAGGCCTAGCTCTCGGAAGTACATCCCGAACACACGGTCGAGGAATTCATCGCTGGCCTTGGTGTCTGCCCACCACCTATCAGTCCGGTCCCGGTATGCCACGGGAGGAACTACATCCCGGACACACCGCTCCATCAGATCCCGGCGACGCTGCCGCTCAGGGGCAGAGAAGAGCGGCCCGATCTCCGCGCCATCCACCGGGGCTTCGGCGTAGGCGTACAGCACCTCGGGGTAGCACAGGTAGTTCTCGATCTCGCGGCGCTGCCACATCATCTCCCTGAGCGCCCCCGCTGCGCGCAGTTGCTCGTCAGTTCGGTCAAACACAGCCAGACCAACCAGATCAGGCTTCGCTTCGAGCAGCCCGTTGAAGTGGTCCCGGGCGCCGTCCACATGGTTGCCCACGTAATGCACGAAGGGCCTCTCCAGGGCTCTGGCCGCCGACTCGTGGTCGAGCGTCTCCGCGAACGCTCGCAGGATCGCGAGATCAGTGGATCCCTCCAGGTACAGAACCCAGCCTGTCTGATCTGCCTGGTAGTAGTGCTCCCACCCGATGCTCGTGAGAGACTTCGCAAGCTGGCTTCCGCGGTCGTCAATGCGGTGGGGCTTTCCCAAGAACGCCACCACTACGTCTCGCTGCGAAGCCTCTCTCAGAACCACCTCTGAGTGACTCGCGGCTATGACCTGACTGCCCTGCTCCCGGGCCACGTCCGACAGCAACTGGTAGATCTGTCCCTGTCGAAGTATCTCGAGGTGCGCATCTGGCTCATCTAGCAGCAACGTGGCATTAGGGTTCGCGTACAGGTAGGCGAGGAGCAGCAACGTCTGTTGCATGCCGCGCCCCGATGACGAAAGGTCGAGCACTGTCTTAGATCGATCACGGTACGACATTACGATCTCACCCCGCTCGGCAACGTACTCGGGCTCGTTGAGATCCACGCCAAAGAGGCGCGCGATGCGCTCCGTCAACGCCCCCCAGAGCTCAGGACCATCCTCCCGTTGCCGGATCATGTAGCACAGATTGCGGAGCACCTCCGCGGTGCGGCCCTCTCCGAGCCGAACCGCTATTGCTCCGGGGTCGAGCCTCGTCTCATTCGCAGCCAACCCGGACATGGGGGGCAGGAACGCGACGTTCACACCGCTGACCTCCTCCTCGGGGACCGGCATGCGCCCCTGGCCGGGATCCTCGCTCAGACGAAGAGGTCTGCAGTAGAGCGATTCTTGGTTCGCGTAGTCGAACTCAAGACCGCAAGTCCACTGCTTCCCCGCTGTCACCCCGTCGGCAATCACGTCAATGCGGATGTTCCTCGTCTTCTGGGCCTTGCCGTTAGCAGTCTGGATGTCGCGCACATGAAGATCACGCCACAGCAAGTTCGCATCGGGTACGGGCATAGATATCAGATCCCGCCGGTTGATCGTGACGCCCGGACGTTTCTCCGGAGCTTGCTTTCCGCGGTATTTCTCCAGCCATCGTCTCACCCCGATATGCCACAGGGCCAGAGCCTGGAGTGCGGATGTCTTGCCGGAGTCGTTGGGGCCAATGAAGACAACCGGGTTGCCCAGCTCGACCTCGACCTGACCGAATCTCTTGAAGTTGCGGATGGTCACCTTGGTAAGCATGGCGTATCCAGTCTACATGCGTACTCAGACGTCACACCGCTCAGTCGGCGCAACTCCCGCTGCAAGCCACTCGCGTGCTCTACGCAACGCGCCTACTGCTACCTCCCCCTCCCACAACACTTCTTATACTTCCTGCCACTCCCACACGGGCACGGATCGTTCCGGCCCACCTTCCCCGTGGGGCGCGCGCCTCGCCGCTGAGGCCCGGGCCGAGGGGCGGTGGCGGTGGCCGCCGCCCGGCGGGGGATGGCCGCTTCCGGGGCCGCCATGCCATCGGCGTCCTCCGCCTCCACCGGCTGGCCCTGCGGCACCTCACCGATGGGCACCGGAGCCGGCCGCTTCGTCTGCGGCTCGATGCGGAACCGGAACAGCAGGCGGATGATCTCCTCCTGGACGCGGGCGAGGAGGTTCTGCCAGTAGGTGTAGCTCTCTTTTCGGTAGATCACCAGCGGGTCCACGCCGGAGTAGCCGCGCAGCCCGATGCCCTCCTCCAGGTCCTCCATCGCCCCCAGATGGTCCACCCAGCACCGGCTCACCACCCAGAGGGTGATCTGTCGCTCGATGTCCCGCATCTGCTCGGCGCCGACCATCGCCTCGCGCTCTTCGTAGGCGGCGATCGCCCGGCCCTGCAGGAACTCGACCAGGTCCTCGTGGTGGCCGAACTGCGCCAGGTCTTCGACGGTCACGCTCAACGGGATCGTCTCCGAGAGCACCCCGTGCACCGCCTCCAGGTTCCAGTCGCTCCGAGGCACCTCTTGGCTGGCGAACTCCTTGACCCGGGCGGCCACGAACTCCCGCAGGTGGGAGACGATACTGTCGCGCATGTCCTCTCCGAGCAGCACGCGGTGCCGCTGCTCGTAGATGAGCGCCCGCTGGTGGTTCATGATGTCATCGTACTGCAGGCGGTGCTTGCGAATCTCGAAGTTGTGGGCCTCCACTTTCTTCTGCGCGTTCTCGATCGCCTTGGAGGTGAGCTTCGCCTCGATGGGCTCGTTCTCCGGCCACCTGCTGAGGAAGAAGTCCAGCCGTTCCGGGCCGAACAAGCGCATCAGCTCATCTTCAAAGGAGACGTAGAACCGCGAGGAGCCCGGGTCTCCCTGTCTTCCGGAGCGGCCGCGCAACTGGTTGTCAATGCGCCGGCTCTCGTGGCGCTCCGTCCCCAGGATGTGCAAGCCGCCGAGGGAGACCACCAGCTCGCGGTCCTTGGCGCAGGCCTCCTGCGCCTCCTTGAGGGCCGCCTCGTACTGCTCATCGGAGGCTTGCTCGGGGTCAATGCCGTCGCGGCGGAGGATCTCATTGGCAAGCTCGCTGGGGTTGCCGCCCAAGAGGATGTCAACACCGCGCCCGGCCATGTTAGTGGCGATGGTGAGGCCCCTGGAGCGGCCCGCCTGGGCGATGATGTGGGCCTCCATCTCGTGGTACTTGGCATTGAGGACACGGTGGGGGACGCCGCGCTCCAGCACCTGGGCGAGCCGCTCGTTGTCTTTGGCCTCCAGGCCGAGGAGGTCGGCCAGCCGGCGCACGTTCTCCAGCTTGGTCATGTCGGGGTCAATGCCGCAGGCTCTCAGGAGCGCCGCCGCGCGGCCCAGGGGGACGTCCTCAATGGGCTGGTAGCAGATGAGCTCGGTCATCCGGCGGAGCTCGTTGCCGCTGGGGTCGTCTCCGGCGCTCAGCCGCTGGATGAGCCTGTCTATCTCCTCCGCCAGCCGGCTGCCGCGGGCGAGGCGCTGCTCCACCCGCCGCTGCTCCTCTGGCTGCACGAGCCGCATCCCACCATAGTCGAACTTGGCAACCGCCGCCTCGAGGTGGCGAACCTCACGCTGCACCTCCGCCAGTCGGCCCTGGAGGGCGCGCGCCAGCTCGCGTTTCTGGGCATCGGTGAAGCCTTTTGCCTCCGCCAGCGCTGACTCCAGCACCATCAACTGGGCGAACAACTGGAGCTTCTCATTCTTCAGGCGCTCGCTCAGCCGCTCGGACACTTCGATGGATCGCGTTCCGACCAGGGTGGGGCGGCCCTGGCCCTGCATCTGCAGGATCTCGCCGACGATCCCGTGGTACTTCGCCTCCTGGGTCTTATAGATGACATCCGGGTGGTCGCGGCGGACCATGGGGCGGTGGGTGGGGATCACCACCACGGGGACTCCGTAGACCTTGATGAACTCCGCCTCTTCGGTCTTCGCGGTCCCGGTCATGCCCGCGAGCTTCTTGTAGAGCCGGAAGAAGTTCTGGTGGGTGATGGTGGCGGTGGTGACGTTCTCCCGCTCGATCTGCACCTTCTCCTTCGCCTCGATTGCCTGGTGGAGACCTTCGCTGTAGCGGCGGCCGTGCATCAGGCGGCCGGTGAACTCGTCCACCAGGGTGACCTTGCCGTCGCGCACCACGTAGTCCACGTCCCGCTTATAGCAAGCGTGGGCGCGGAGGGCGGCATTGGTGTGCTGCCACACCTCCACATGCTCCGGGTCGGTGATGTTGGTGACGCCCAGGAACTGCTCCACCCGCCGGACGCCGTCTTCGGTGAGGGCAGCGGTCTTCGACTTCTCGTCCACGATGTAATCGGTGTCCGGCGTCAGGCGAGCGATGGCGCGATCAACTTTCCGGTACAGCTCGGTCGGCTTGGTGCCCGGCCCGGCGAGGATGAGGGGGGTGCGGGCCTCGTCAACCAGCAAGCTATCCGCCTCGTCCACGATGGCGTAGTTGAGTTCCCGCAGGACCAGCCACTCGGCGCGCTCCACGGTGTTGTCACGGAGGTAGTCGAACCCCACCTCCGAGTTGGTGCCGTAGGTGATGTCACACTGATAGGCTTCCTGCCGCTCATCTGAGCCGATATCGTGCTGGATCACCCCCACGGTGAGGCCCAACATCTCGAAGATGGGACTCATCCATTCGGCATCCCGGCGGGCGAGGTAGTCGTTGTGGGTGAGGAGGTGCGCGCCTTTGCCCTCCAGTGCATTCAGGTAGAGGGTTGGCACCGCCACCTGGGTCTTGCCTTCACCCGTCTTCATCTCCGCGACGCGGCCCCAGTGGAGCATGATGGCGCCGATCATCTGCACGTCGAAGTGGGCCATGAAGGGCTCTTGCTCGAACCACGCGGCGGACCCGCGCGGCGGACCCGCCGGACCGCCGCCCCGTTGGGACCGCCGCCCCTCCGACAGGCCCTGGGCGCGCAGCTCCTGCGCAAACCGGCCCGCCTCCTCTAGGGACAGCAGGCTCTCCTCCGGCAGCGGGCTGCCGTCCCGGTAGACGCGGAAGCGGAACTGCTGGTCTCCTAGAACCCGCCAGGTCGCCTCTCGCACCAGCGCGTACGCCTCCGGCAGGAGGTCGTCCAGGGTCTCGCCGCGGGCCAGCCGATCGCGGAACTCGTCGGTCTTGGCCCGCATCTGCTGCTCGCTAAGCCCGCGCATCTCCGGGCCACGCGCGTTGATGCCGGCCACCAGCGCCCGCGCCCGTGCCAGATCCCGCCGTGTGGAGTCGAAGATAGCGGAAAGCAGTGACATACGTCCCCGGAGAACGGGGGTCAGCTCCGATCTCTCTTCGCCATTATACCACCTATCGAACCCGTGGTGCTGCCCCAGGGCGGGTTCGCACAAACCGCCGTTCGCCTCCGGAAAGATACCGGCGAAAGCCGCTTGCAGCCTGAAGGAGTTGCCGCCTGTGGCGGGCAATGGGAGACGCCTGCGCAGGGAAGTGGACCTGCCTCGTGGCTGCCAATGACAGGGTGGTAGCTATCTCTGGCGGGCTGCTCGGAGCAGCGAGCGGAAGGGAGGTGATGGCCGGCTGAGGGCGGACGGTGTGCGCTCGCGGCAGGGGAGTGGCGACCCCAGTCGCCGCAAGCAACCCGTGCCAATGATGGTGATGTTGACGTGTGAGCCTCCCTGGAGAGGAGGTGAGAAAGGAAGATGACGCGTTTACTGTATGCAGCAATGATAGTGACATGTATCTGTGCGCTGTCCGGGGCGGCCCTCGCGGCGGACGGATGGACGGTAACAGCCCAGGACCTGCCGGCGGCGATCGAATGGGATGCCTCGGTACCGGCCTCGGTAGAGGCCCACAACAGCGGAACCACCGACTGGGGTGACACCTTTGCTCTCACCTCGGTAGAGGTGCCCACGTCTACTGCGGTGCCAATAGACCGCTGGGGCCTGGAGAGTGTTCCGGTGGAGGGTGTTACTGTCGCGCCCGACGGTTCCTACCTGTTCGAGTTCCCCGTGGTAGGGCCACCCATTACCACCATGCTGTACCCGCTGCCGCTGACGCCGACTGCGGCTGCCGCCCCGGATGCTCTTGACTGCAGCTGGATTCTGGCCAACGGCAGCACGCTGATCACCACGGACATCGCCGCGCAGCATACTGTGGTAAGCCGGTTCAAGGACACCCAGCCTGGGACTTCCGGCGCGTGGGCTTGGTTCTGGATCGAGGAGTGCGCCGGGCGCGTGCCGCTGATCGTGACCGGATACCAGCAGCCGGATGGCAGCTACTTGTATCAGCCCACGTGGGAGGTAGACCGCGCCGCGATGGCGGTGTACATGGCTCGAGCCTTGAACCTGCCGACGGCCGCCTACGAGGGGCTGTTCCCGGATGACGTAGCGTCGGACCACTGGGCCTGGCCTTGGATCGAGGCGCTGCAGCGGGCTGGCATTGTGCAGGGCTTCGACGCGACTCACTATGGCCCGAGCATGATTGTCAACCGCGATGCGATGGCCGTGTACGTAGCCCGCGGCATGGTGGGCGGCATGGAGGTGCCCACTGGGCCGCCGACGCCGTCCTTCCCGATGGACGTGCCCACCAGCCAATGGGCCTACGACGAGATCGAGTACTGCGCGGCCCACAACGTGGTGCAGGGCATCGGAGGGGGGTACTACCTGCCTAGCAACGCGGTGACCCGCGGCCAGATGGCGGTGTTCGTGTACAAGGGCTTCATCATGCCCACTGGCGCCGTCGTGGTGCTGGGCGGACCGGCGATCAGCCAGATCTGGACTGACTACTCCTGGGCTTGGACCAGCCTTGCGAGCTTCCCCCAGGATGATCCGGGCATAGCATACGTGGTACTGGATTGCGCCCGGCTGAATACCGACATGGCTCCGCTGGAGCTGAAGTTCGAGCTAGTGGGGCCTGAGACAACGACCGAGTGGTGGTCTGTGGACGCCACTGAGATCCAGTGGTGCATAGATGAGGTGAACGCCTATGGTTATGCGGACGTGGCGTTAGGCTGGTATATCCCCACCGGTCTGGCCCCCGGCGACTACATCTTCGTGATGACCATCGGCGGCAATGTCCTAGCACGTCAGCCGGCGTTCGAGGTCACCGAGTAGCTCATGACTGAGTGAGTGCGCTGAGCGGCCCTCAAGCCTCCAGCGCTCGGAGGAGGAGGAGGAGTGCCCACCCAACTCCCGGATGGGCACTCCCCTGTTCGGCGGCGAGAGGACCCGCTTCTCCCCGCATGGAAGCGTGTCCGCGGCAATGCCAACCATCCCTCCGGTTCCCATCCTTCTCTATCACAAGATCGGCGACCCGCCGCCCAGAGCCCGGGTGCCGGGGCAGTATGTCTCTGCCAAGCTGTTCCGGAAGCATCTGGCTTACCTCGCGGGGCAGGGGTACGCCGGGGTATCGCTCACCCACCTGACCAAACCGGAGCGGGGGTTGCCTCCCAAGCCGATCGTGATAACCTTCGATGATGGCTATCACTGCCTGTACCGCGAAGCACTCCCGCTGCTCCGGGAGCACGGCTTCACCGCCACCGTCTTTGTGGTGGTGGAGGGGATCGCAGGGGTGAACTTCTGGGAAACGACGGTGGGGGATGTGGAGGAGCCGATGCTCACCGCTGAGCAGATCCGCGAGATGCAGGCGGCGGGCATCGAGTTCGGCTCGCATACTCTGACCCATCCACACCTGAGCGCGCTCTCGGTCGAGGAGGCGGCGCGGGAGATTGCTGACTCGAAGCGGCGGCTAGAAGAGTTGCTGGGCAGGGACTGCTCGGCGTTCGCCTACCCCTATGGGGACTGGAGCCCGGCGCTGCGCGCGCTGGTGGCCGAGGCCGGCTACCGCGTCGCCTGCACCACCCGGCGCGCCGCCGCGCGCGCTGGAGACGACCGGCTGGCGCTCCCAAGGATTAACATCCGGCGCTACAACGTGCTCCCCCGTTTCCGCTACAAGCTCTGGCGCGCCATGCGGAGTGCCTCGTGACCCAGCCCCTGCGCATCCTCCAGTACATCACCCCCTCCCAGATCGGCGGCGCCGAGGTCCACGTTATCACCCTCACCGAGAAGCTCCGCGAGCGCGGACATCAGGTCACCATCATCTGCCCGAGAGGGCGGCCTCTGGCCGCCGAGTTGGCGGCGCGCGGGCTGCCGGTGCGGACACCGCGCACCTTCGGCAAGCTTGATCCGGTTATGCTGGTGCGGCTTGCCGCCTGGCTGCGGCGCGAGCATATTCAGGTGATCCATACGCACCTGTCCACCGCCAGCTTGCTGGGAAGCCTTGCCGCGCGGATGACCGGCGTTCCGTCACTCGCCACCGTGCACGGGCTGAACACGCGGACGTGCTACAACTACGCCCACGGCATCATCGCGGTGTCCAACGCCGTGAAACAGCATCTGGTCGCCCAGGGCCTGCCGGCCGAGCGCATCTCCGTGATCCACAATGGCGTAGACCTGCGCGCCTTCGCCAGGCCCGACAGCAGCGGGGAGGTCCGCCGGGCGTGGCGTCTGCCGGAGGCCGCTCCGGTGCTGGTGACCATTGGGCGTCTCGCTCCCACCAAGGGCCACGCCGACCTGCTCCACGCGCTTGCCATCCTGGTGCGCGACCCTGGGTGGCGGGAGCTGCGGCTGCTGGTGGTGGGGGCGGGGCCGCTGCTGTCTGAGCTGCGGCGCCTGGCGGAGCGGCTGGAGCTCGCGCAGCGCACCGTCTTCGCCGGGTTCCAGAGAGATGTCCTCCCGTCTCTCCAGGCCGCGGAGGTGTTTGTGCTGCCCTCCGTTCAGGAGGGGCTGTCTCTCTCCGCGCTGGAGGCGATGGCTCTTGGCAAGCCGGTGGTGGCCTGCCGGGTGGGCGGCACGCCCGAAGTGGTGGTGGACGGGGAAACCGGCATCCTCGTCGCCCCTGGCCAGCCCGCCGAACTCGCCCGCGCGCTGGACCAACTCCTCTCCAATCCCGATCAGGCCCGCGCTATGGGCGCCGCGGGGCAGCGGCGGGTGCAAGAGGCCTTCGACCTGGAGAAGATGGTGACGCGGATTGAGGGGGTGTACCAGAGGTTGGTGGCAGCCCGCCGGCAGCCGTAGCCTCGACCGGAGGTCAGGAGCTTCGGGGTCACGCCCGGGGTGAGCTTCCTTGACACTCCGTCTCGCCCGCCGATATACTGGCCCCAGGGAGTTTGTGTGGGCCTGCCCGGCCAGGGAATGAGCCATGTTCGACCGCATTCGCGCGGACATCCAGGCGGCGGTGGAGCGGGATCCGGCGGCGCGGAGTCGCCTGGAAGTGCTCATGTGCTACCCAGGCCTCCACGCCATGATCTGGCACCGGGTCGCCCACTGGCTGTGGACGCACCACCTCAGACTGAGCGCCCGCTTCATCTCCCAGGTCAACCGCCTGATCACCGGCATCGAGATTCACCCCGGGGCACAGATCGGCCGGGGGCTGTTGATTGACCACGGCATGGGCACGGTGATCGGAGAGACCACGGAGATCGGAGACAACTGCACCCTCTACCAGGGCGTCACCCTCGGCGGCACCGGAAAGCAGACCGGCAAGCGCCACCCTACCCTTGGCGACAACGTGGTGGTGGGCGTGGGCGCCAGCATTCTGGGCGCCATCGCCATCGGCGACAACTCCCTCATCGGCGCCGGGGCGGTGGTGCTTCACCCGGTTCCGGCGGACTCCACCGCGGTGGGCGTGCCCGCCAAGCTGGTGTGGGAGGAGGGCAAGCGCCTGCCCGCGTCGGTGATCTCCGGGGCCACCGGCGCGGATCCCTGCGAGCAGTGCCTGGCGCTCATCAACGCCCGCTTCTCGGAGATGGAGCAGAAGATCGTGGAGTTGGAGGGGAGATTGGCCCGGACAGCGGCGGCCGGAGGCTAACGGCGGGGAACCTATGGCGATCTATATCTACAACACGCTGGCGCGGCAGAAGGAAGAGTTCCTCCCGGGGGAGCCGGGGAGGGTCAATATGTATGTGTGCGGGGTGACGCCCTACGCTCCCGCACACATCGGGCACGGCCGCTCTGCGGTGGCCTTCGATGTGGTGCGGCGGTGGCTGACGCGCCGCGGCTATCAGGTCAGCTATGTCTACAACCTCACGGATATTGAGGACAAGATCTTCGCCGCCTCTCAGCGGGAATCGAGGGACTGGAAGGAGCTTGCCGAGGGCTATGCGGAGCAGTATCTGACGGAGATGCAGGCCCTCGCCGTCCTGCCGCCCACCCACATGCCGCGGGCGAGCGAGCACATCCCCGAGATCGTCGCCCTGGTGCAGCGGCTGGTGGAGAGCGGCCACGCCTATGCCATTGGTGGCGATGTCGCCTTCCACGTGCCCAGCTTCCCGGAGTACGGCAGGCTCTCCCGGCGAGACCTGGATCAGCAGGTCGTGGGCGCCCGGGTGGAGGAGGACACGCGCAAGCGCGACCCGCGGGACTTCTTCCTGTGGAAGGCGGCGAAGCCGGGCGAGCCGTCCTGGCAGAGCCCGTGGGGAATGGGCCGGCCGGGCTGGCACATCGAGTGCTCGGCGATGAGCGTGAAGTATCTGGGAGATGGGTTCGACATCCACGGCGGGGGAACGGACCTGATCTTCCCTCACCACGAGAACGAGATCGCGCAGTCAGAGGCGGGGACGGGCAGGCCGCTGGCCCGCTATTGGATGCACAACGGAATGGTGAACGTGGTGGCCGGTGAGGCAAGCGGGGACACCGAGAAGATGGCCAAATCCCTGGGCAATATCACCGCCCTGGGGGAAACCATCAGCCGGGTGGGAGGGCCGGTGCTGCGGTACTACTGCGTGGCCGCGCACTATCGGAGCGACATCACCTTCGACGACTCCTCGTTGGAGCAAGCGGCCGCCGCCTTGGAGCGGCTTCGCATTGGCAGGCAAACGCTGGATCGTCTGGTGCAGAGCGCCCCGGTCAAGCTCAAGGGAGTGGGCCTCACCGAACTGCAGGACACGGTGGCGCGCGCTCAGGCCGAGTTCGAGGAAGCGATGGACGACGACTTTAGCACCCCCCGGGCGCTGGCCGCGCTGCACGGCCTGGTGAGCACGGTGAACCGGCTGGGGGCGAGTGCGGGGGCGGATTTCTCGGTGTCCGATCGGGGCCGGCAGACGCTGGTGCAAGCGAAGGAAACGCTGGTGAGCCTGGCGAGCGCGCTGGGGCTGGTGCTGGAGGCCGGGCCAGTCGCCCATGGGCTGGCGGAGGATCTGATCCGGCTGCTGATTGACGTACGCCAGCAAGCGAGAGAGGCAGGTCAGTACGCCATCGCCGACGCCGTGCGGGCGAGGCTGGGAGCGCTGGGGATTACGCTGGAGGACCGCCCGGAAGGCACTACCTGGAGGCGGGGATAGCCCTGCCGCGACCTGCAATAAACTGTTACAAAGTGAGGACTTTCGCTCTTTTTTCGCACACACAAGGGGTTGACTATTGACTGCACCCGCGGCTTGCCCTATAATGCACTCGTCCGGGCCAGTGGAGACGCCGGCCCGGATAATGTTGAGCGAGCCGGGCCACGGGAACATCGGGGCAAGGAGGCGCCTAGCGCAGAGATCAGCACCCCATTCTCCGGTTCACGCTTCACCCCTGTCGGGCTGTTCGAGTGTTGATCACGACTTCCAGAGGTGGAGGCGGCTCAGTGCCTGATACGTCCATGCGGGACATGCCGATGACCTTTCACGGCATGCTTGACGAAGAAGTTGTGCGATATGCAAAAGGCGGAAGCCTCCGGGCCACAGAGCACCTGCTCTCAAAGTACAGAACCATCGTAGAGGGGAAAGCTCGTTCCTACTTCCTGATCGGCGCCGATCATGACGACATCGTGCAGGAGGGGATGATCGGCCTGTTCAAGGCGATCCGGGATTTCCGCAACGACAAGCTGCTCCCCTTCCGCGCCTTCGCCGAGCTCTGCATCAGCCGCCAGATCTTCACCGCCATCAAAGCCGCCACGCGACAGAAGCATATCCCCCTGAACTCATACGTATCATTACATGCCAGCTTGTTCGAGGCCGACTCCGATCGCACTCTTCTGGACACCATCGCCGAATCGGACAAATCGGACCCGGAGCAGGTGGTGATCACCCAGCAGTTCTCCGATGATCTTCGGTTTCGCATCAAGCGGGAGCTGAGCGAGCTGGAGTCCGCGGTGCTGCGCGGCCACCTGGAGGGCAAGTCCTACCAGGAGATCGCGCAGGAGCTGCGCCGGCGGGTCAAGTCCGTGGACAACGCCCTCCAGCGGGCGAAGCGCAAGATCGGCAAGAGCATCCGCAAGATGATGCAGGCGGTGTAGACCGCGGCAATGAGACTTGGCAGGCGGTGACGTGAGGGCAGGGCGCCGACGGCGCCCTGCTTCGGTTTGAAGGTAACTCGAGATGACACAGCGAGTGCCCGAAGGACATCCTCTCCGCTCTCTGTTCCGAGAGGCCACCACCTGGGCCTTCCGGCACGGGATGTTCCCCGCGCAGGAGTGTCGAGAGGCGGGCCTGCAGGCGTATCTGTCGGAGGAGATCCTCGCCCGCTTCCTGCACGTTGACCAGCTCTACCGCATCCGCGACGCCCGCGGTCGGCCGCTGGCGGATGTGGGGGAGATGCTCTCCGAGGGGGAGGCGCCGGGGATCACCCCGGAGCTGCGCGCCCTCGGCGTCCAGCGTCACATTGGCGACTACACGCTGTTTATCCTAGGCTTGTTCCCGGAGAGCCTGGAGCGCGTCCGGCGGGACTGGCGGCGCAAGGACGCCGTGCTGATGCAAGTCGGCGGGCTGGTGGTGCCCTTCCGTGACCCCTCGGACTACTACCTCCACGCCGGCCGCCACGCCTACGAGAACGCCGCCGAGATCGGCGAGGAGCAGGGCCTCCCCGAGGCCGACGTCTTCGCCAAGCTCTCACGCTACTTCACCGCCTACTCCCAGGTGATGGGCCTGGTGCGTATGTATCTGGACGCCACGCCGATGTTTGAGGAGAGGAGGATGATCATCGCGTGAGGGATGTTCCTCAACACGTGCCCGACCTGCGCCCTGGAACCGCCATGACCGCTGGCCCAAGCCCCGTGAGGATTCGCGAGACCTGCTTCACCTGCTTGATACCGGTGCGGCCCTTCAGGATTGGGCTGGCGATCTCGACCGCGACGTAGCCGCGTCGGTCGGTGCGGAGGCTGCCATCCCCCTCGGCCGTCCAACTGGCTAGGTCGCCCTGCGACCGCCATGGCGGCCCTTGGGGCTTAGCCACCTGCGGGAAGGGAACTGGCAGCGAGTGTCCATGGTGGCTCGCCCTGAGCCTGCCGAATGGGTAACTGCCGATGCTGATGCCCAACTCGTTGATCGCCCGCTGGGGCAGGAAGCACTCGATCTCGATGCCCCAGGTGTAGCTCTCGGCCCTGGTGCTCTGCGTCTGCGTCTGTCCCATTCTCGTCCTCTCCTCGCTTCAGGCTAGCGCCCGCTCAGTCATCACACTCATGCCTGCCTTTGGCCAGAACCCGTGGTCCTTTCTGGCTCGCCGTCCGGCTGGCACGTGAATGAATCACTCGGCCGCGAGAAGAAGTCAAGCGTTTTCTTACTGCGAAGCCGTCCCCTGCCGACGGAACGGGGGCCCGAGTCGTTGCCTCGCCGTCCTGAGCGTCACCCGCGCGTAGAGGAGCCGCGACCTGTGGCCTGGAATCCGGGTGGCACGGAGGAAGCGGGCATCCGCCTGGAGCTACAGGTGCCCCGACTGTGAGCATCGGCTACACGTCCGATGACCGCCATGTGTCGTGAAGCTGAGAAGACCTCAGCGACCATGCACCATGGCGTAAGGAGATACTCACATGGGTCAGCAACCGATCATCGCGAAGAGCCAGCTGATCAGTGACTTGCGGGCGCTCGGGCTCGCCGAAGGCCAGACGGTGATGCTACACGCGTCCGTGAAGAACATCGGCTGGATCGTCGGAGGGCCGGATGTTGTCATCGAGGCCGTCCTGGAGGTCGTCGGCGAGGACGGTACGCTGATGATGCTCACCAGTTGGGAAGACATCCCTCACGGTCTGGCGTCGTGGCCCAAGGATCGGCAGGAGGCCTATCTGGCGGAGTGTCCAGCTTTCGACCCGGCCCGTTCTCGAGCCGATCACCGTCACATGAGTATTCTCGCTGAGTACCTGCGCACGCGGCCACACAGTTACAGGAGTCGCCATCCGTATGGCTATGCCGCGGTCGGCAAGCGAGCGGAATGGATCACGAGTGAGCAACCCTGGCAGTATCGTGAGGGAAAGGGGTCGCCTCTTGAGAAGCTCTGCGAGGCCTCCGGTTACGTGGTGGTTCTCGGGGCGCCGCTCGCGAATGTCACACTGCTTCACCACTCTGAGCACATCGCGAAGGTCCCGAACAAGCGCGTGGACCGGTACAAGATGCCCATCCTAAGAGACGGCAGACGCACGTGGGTGGAGTTCGAGGAGTACGATACCTCGCATGGGATCGTGGACTGGCCGGACGACTACTTCGAGACAATCATCCATGAGTACCTCGCCGCAGGCAACGGGCGAACCGGGAGAGTGGGAGCCGCGGATGCTTATCAGTTCGGTGCTGCTTCCCTCAACGCGTTCGCGATCAGGTGGATGGAAGAGCACTTCAACCAGGCCCGTGATACGTCGAGCATGGGCCCCGAAGGCACAACCGATGATGGCCGTCGGCCATGAGCCGAAGGAGGCCCCCGACACGGGTACATCGGCACATGACGAAGACGGAACCCGGACGCCAGCAGGGCCAAGTCAGGACGGCGCATACAGCTCTTGCACCTTACAGGTCAGGTTGAATGACGACCGCACTGGCCCGATCGTTACGCCGTACGCCTTGCCCCGCGCTTCGAGCACGTAGCCGTTACCGAGGGAGATCCCGACGTGCCCAATGTGATGAGGCTTGCGCGGGTAGATGGAAACCGACTGGATGAACAGAAGAGCGCCGGGCAGTTTCACCCCATCGGCGAACGGAATCGAACGCGACCGCTCCCACTGGAAGCCAGCGCCGTGGAAGGCCATGATCGGCGTGACGCGGCCACACGAGTCGGTCACCTGCTCGTGGCCGACTTCGCCAGCACGCGCACGCAACGGTCATAGTGGCTGAACCGATATGGCTTGTGGCCGCCGGGCGCGAGCGTGGGATGTCTGCACACAGGGACTCCCATCCCTCCCCGTCGAACCCTTCACCCGACATGAATCTGAACCGCCGCGAGTTCGTGAGACTGGCCGGGCTGGTGGCGCTCGGCGCGGTGCTACTTGCGGCGCGAGGTTCAGCCGAGGTGATGACCATGACAGGTGAGACCAGACTACCCCTGCGCTTGGCGCCGGACGAGATGTTCGGGTCCATCACGAAGGAAGAGGGAGAGGCGCCCATCCCTGGCGCCACCTGGTATGTGGCGGACAAGCAAGAGAGCGGGCTTACCTACCGCTTCCCCGCCGGCGCCCTCGCCAGGGCGAGCTATCTCACCGCGGATATGCTGCTAGACGGGAACACCATGGTGGTGTTCGCTATTGAGCTGCAAGAGGGGGAAAGCGGGCCGCGTTTTGGGATGGCCTTCTCCCTGCTCAACCAGTGCCAGGCGCGGATGCGCGTTCCCCTGGAGGCAGTGGACCAGAACCGCTGGCGCTATGAGCGGGAGGGCGCCTGGCTGAAGCCCATGTGCTGGGGAGACCGCGTGGACCTGAGCAAGGTGGACCGCCTGGTGATCGCGGTCTCGCGCAAGACCGATGCTCCCGCCCGCTTCTGCCTGACCCCGATCACCGTGACCGCGGAGGCGCCGGAGCGGATCATCGCCCCCATCCTCCCGAAGGGGCCGCTGCTCGATGAGCTCGGCCAGAGCACGCTTCGCGAGTGGCCGGGCAAGAGCAAGACAGTAAGAGAAGTTACCGATGGGTTGAATGATCAGGTTGCACAGGCGCCCAAGCAACGCTGGCCGGGCAACTTCTCCCGCTGGGGTGGATGGAAGGAGCGGAAGGTGGAGGCCACCGGCTTCTTCCGCACTCATCACGACGGCAAGCGCTGGTGGCTGGTGGACCCGGAGGGTTACCCGTTCTGGTCAACCGGGCCGGACTGCGTGAGCGTGAACGAGTGCACCGGCGCCTACGGGGGGCTCGAGAAAGCGCTTTCCTGGATGCCTGACCCGGAGGGGGAGTTCTCCGATATCTACGCCTGGCGCAGAAGCGATGCCCGCGCCATCAACTATCTCACCGCCAACCTGATCCGCGCCTTCGGCCCCGAGTGGCACGAGAGGTGGGCGCAGATCGCATTGGGAGAGCTGAAGCGGCTGGGCTTCAACACCGTCGCCAACTGGTCGGACTGGGAGATCGCCAGCAAAGCCGGGTTCCCATACGTGCGGCCGCTCGATCATGACTTCTCCGATACCCCGCACGTGTTCCGAGACTTCCCGGATGTGTTCCATCCCGCGTTCGTCAAGGAGGCGAAGCGCTACGCGGAGCAGCTTCGGGAGACCAAGGACGATCCGGCTCTGATCGGCTACTTCCTGATGAACGAGCCGACCTGGGGGTTTACTGATGAGCTGCCGGCCGCCGGAATGCTCTATAACACGCCCTCCTGCGAAACCAGGAAGGCCCTCGCCAAGTTCCTCCGCAAGCGCTATCAGTCGGATGCCGGCCTCGCCTCCGCCTGGGGAGAAGGCGTGACCTTCGCCTCCGTGGCAGAAGGCGCGTGGGACCGCCCGCTTACGGACCACGCTAGGGCCGATCTGGAGGCCTTCAGCACGGTGATGGTGGACAAGCTGTTTCGCACTTTGAGCGAGGCCTGTCATGCAGTGGACCCGAACCATCTGAACCTGGGCGCGCGGTACGGAGGCGTGCCACCGGAATGGGCGCTGAAGGGGATGGATTGCTTCGATGTGTTCAGCTTCAACTGCTATGAGGAGCGGGTGAACCGGAAGGCGGCGGGGATCAGCGCGGCGCTGAACAAGCCGATCCTCATCGGCGAGTGGCACTTCGGCGCGCTCGACGTCGGCCTGCCGGCGAGCGGGCTGGGGCGCGTCGAGAACCAGACCGCCCGCGGCCAGGCCTACCGGGTCTACCTCGAAGACGCGGCCGCGCAGCCGTGGTGTGTGGGGGCGCACTGGTTTACCCTCTACGACCAGTCGGCGATCGGGCGATTCGACGGGGAGTGCTACAACATCGGGTTCCTGGATGTCTGCAACCGGCCCTACGAGGCGATCGGCGCGGCGGCACGGTTGAGCCATGAGCGTCTGTACGGGGTTGCCTCAGGCGAAGAAGCGCCCTATGACCAGGAGCCGGCGTACCTGGCGAACCTGTGCCTGTGATGAGCGGCGCTTGGAGGCATGGGAGATGACGAGCAAGCGCAAGCTCTCACCCATAGTGATGATCCTGCTGATAGGAGCATGGGGAGTAGTGACCATGGCGAGCAGCAATGCGGAGACGGCCGTTCTCCAGCAGGGAGAAGCCGGCTACTCAGGATGCGCGGCGGCGACGCTCTGGGGCGTTGACGGCTCGGCCGCCGCACCCGCAGACAGCCTCTGCCTGCGGGGCGCGCAGACCCGCGTGTTCATCAAGTTCGATCTGCCCGCGGAGTTGAGCGCGAGGAAGCTGGCGCGGGCGCGGCTGGAGGTGTTTGTTCCCGAGGCGCGCAACCTGCGCATGATCTGCGAGATCATGTGCCACGAGGTCGAGCATCCCTGGGAGCAGTACGCGGGCAAGCACGTGACCGATCCGGTGGACACCGGCGGATGGCTCGACGGCTCCACTGACTACCACCGCGGGCGGCCCCGCGGGGCCGTGGATTCATACTCCCTGTGGGAGTATGCTGGGCAGTGGTTTCCGCACAAGCTGCGTTCTCTCGGCGTGCCGGAGGGCGGCAAGTGGATTGACTTCAACCTCACCCCGCTCGTGCGCAAGTGGCTCGCCGACCCAACCACCAACCACGGAGTCGGCCTCCTCCCTGTGGACCTCCCGGACCACCGCTTCCCCAACACTGCGGTGATTGACATTCCCGGCCCCGGACACTCGCAGGCCGCCAGGCGCCCCCGCCTGGTGTTGGAGTTCGAGCCCCTCGCCCAACCCTATCTGGTTGGAATGACGCACACGTTGGAGACGTACTGCGACGACGATACCCGCTATCGCTTCTTCGGGCCGTTCGATGAGAGCTATCAGATGGCGATGGCGAGGAACGAGTTCGAGGGATTTCAGGTGCTCGTCTACCCTATGAGCGAGGACTTGAAAGGAGTAGCCTGCGAGTGGACAGACCTGGTCTCTGACTCCGGCGGGCGCATTCCCAAGGGCGATATCACCTGCTACCTCCAGGAAGTGTTCTCTCGCCTGCATGAGAACATGAAGATCAAGGACTGGTACTTCCACGGGAAGAACTTCGCCGTTCCCGATGCCCTATCAACCGCTCGCCCGGTTGACCTGCCGGTGCACATGTCCACTCCGTTCTGGTTCAATGTGCGCACCCGGCCGGACACGCCCGCGGGCGTGTACCGCGGCACGGTTACGGTGAAGCCGCAGAACGCGCCGCCGCGGGAGCTGAAGCTGGCGGTGAAGGTGTGGAGCTACACCATCCCGGAGCAGTGGAACTTCCAGACCATGGGGCAGATGATCTGGGGCAATGTACGCGCCGCCCACGGCGAGATCACCCCGGAGATGAGACGGAAGTACATTGACTTCCTCATGGACCACCGGTTCAACCCGACGGAGCAGTACGCCGATGTGCTCTCCCCCTCGCCCGAGGACCTGGATTACGTGCTCAGCCGCGGCGGCAACACCATCTACCTCTCCGGCAATTACACGGGCAACGCCGCCTCCCTCAAGCAGCGCTACGACGAGATCAAGCGGCGCGGCCTGATTGACATGGCCACCGTGTACATCGGCGATGAGACGGACAAGTGGGACGAGATGCGCCGCCGCTCCGACTCCATCCGCAAAGCCTGCCCGGAGCTGATGATCATGATCGGCGGCTCCTTCCCACGCCAGGAGCTGAACGGCGTGATTGACATCTTCGACCCCCAGATCAACAACGAGACCAACAACGTCTACAGCGTCACCGAGGAGCAAGTGAAGCCGCTCATCAAGCAGGCGCAGGAGAGAGGCGAGCGGTTCTTCTGGTACGTGGCCGCCGGCCCCATGCTCCCCTGCCCCAACGTGCAGATGGAGGAGCCGCTGATCGCCTCCCGGGTGCTGTTCTGGATGACCTGGAAGTTCGGCGTCACCGGATTCGAGTACTACTGCTACAATATCTGGGACCACAACCTGCCCAAGGACGGCAAACGGTGGCCAGAGGTGCCGTTCGATCCCCAGGGCTGGGGGGACACCAACGGCGACGGCATGCTCTTCTATCCCGGCCCCGACGGGCCGTTCAGCTCCGTGCGGTTCGAGAACATCCGGGATGGCATCGAGGACTGGGAGAGCCATTTCGTCCTGCGCGACTGCACCGAAGCCCTCCGCGCCAAAGCCGCCAAGGACCCTGCCCTCGCCGCACGCGCCAAGCCCCTCCTAGCGAAGGCCGATGCCATCCTCTCCGTCCCCGATGAGGTCTGCCAGGACTTCACCCACTGGACCTGGGAGCCGGAGGTTCTGCTTGCCGCCCGCCAACAGCTCGGCGACACCATCGAGGCGATGACCGGACTGGTGACCGAGCAGGAGATGCTTGCCGTGCGGAAGGCGCGCAAGGAGGCCGAACTGAAGCGCCAGCGGGAGATGCTGAGGGAGAGGGCAAGAGCAGCGCGGTGACCCGGCCGCTGCTATGCTTGTCATCCTGAGCTAGTCGGCGGCGCCACCTGCGCCGCCGACGCCGCGAAGGATCCCGCCTTCGTCTACTCCCTCGGATCCATCACCCTCCCAATGAACAGCACCGCCCCCGTCTTGACATCCCGAATCAGGAAGATGAACGGCCGATCAACGGTCACCACCAGCGGTTCCCCTGGAGGCGCCGCTGTCATCGCGATCACCACCGCGGTGGCCGCGGCCGCCTCTGTTCCCTCTTCGTCCACCCGCACCAGGGCCTTGTGGATCACCGCGCTGACGAACAGGTCTCGCTTCCCGTCCATGCCGCTCAGATCCGCTTCCCCCGTGAAGGCATCCGCCATCCCCATCGCCGCGAGCGCTTCCTTCAGCGAGAAGCTCGACTCGTACTTGAACTTCGGCATGTAGAGCGTGTACTCGACCTCCTGCATCTGGTTCAGAATGTCACCCACCTTGTGCGCATCCAGTCCGGCATCGAACTCGCGGAACTCGGTCGGCACCAGGATCGCCATCACCAGCTCTCCACCCTGGTATGGCACCTCCGCCGCCATCCAGCCCTCCCCCTCCCCGTATCGCCCCCGCCGCTGCTTGCCATGCATCATATCTATGGTGACGTCGCGCCCGTCCAGCAGCGTGAACGGCATTGGCTCGGTGCCGCGCTTCTCGAACTTGTCCTGCCACGCCGCGTCGAAGTAGATCGCGTTGGTCAGCACCAGCCGCGTCAGCGTATTGAGCGCCCCCGGCGCGATCAGCTCCTCGATCTTGTCCTCGGTCTCCTTGCTCACCCAGCTGTTGATGGTCTGCCGCGCCGCCTCCGGCTGCTTCTGGTAGTCCACCAGTCGCATTCCTGCGCCGTAGTTCGTCGCCAGGAGATCGAGGAAACCGGGCAGGAACTCGAACCCCTCCTGCCCCCACAGCGCGTTGGCGATGTGCAGGCGAAACGGCTCTCCCTCCCGCCCTTCTGCCCCCGCGCCCCGGCTCGCCAGGGCGAGGTCCAGCGCGTTGAACGCGGGGTGCAGCCTATCCTGCGGGAGGTAGAAGCTGAGCGCCTTCGCCATCTGCTTCTCGGTCTCCCCCCGCGCGCCCGCATAGGTCATTGCCAGCGCCGCCGAGATGCTGTAGGGCGAGAAGAACAGGTTCCCCTCCCGCCCCCGCAACTGCTGGTACAGCCCCCACGCGAACTGCGAGTTCCCAGCCGTCAACTGCTCCCCGTCCCCCGCGGGTACTGCCGGCGCCATCTCCCGCGCCTTCTCCGACTTCACCACCGTTCCCACACCTACTGCCCCACAGCCGCACAGCATCAGCCCTGCCAGCCCCAACGTCCAGCGCCACCTACAGCATCTCCTGGATTGCCGTGGCAACGGCAATGCAGGAGATGGCACCGAGACGCCTCCTCCAGCGCCCGCGGGCGCAACTGCCTCCGACGGCAACTCAATACACTCTGGGTGTCCCATTTGCCTGTCCTCCCGCGCAAGTATACAGACTCCCATCGAGGCTGAGAAGCCCCTCCCTGGGGCGCTCCCGCGCAAGGAACCGGCTTGCGCCGCAGAACCTACGGGCGAGACCACTACTACGAGGTGAACAAGCATGCCAAGCATTCTGGTTACCTACTACTCCCGCTCCGGCAACACCGCCAAGATGGCGGAGGCGGTGGTGGAGGGGGCGAGACAGGTGGCGGGGGTGACGGTGGACCTGCGCCCCTCCTCCGAGCTGACGCCGGATGAGCTGGTGAAGTACGACGGGATCATCATGGGCTCGCCGGTGTACTTCGGCAGCATGGCGGCGGAACTGAAGACGCTGATTGACGAGAGCGTGAAGCACTACGGCAAGTTCACCGGCAAGGTGGGTGGCGCCTTTGCCTCCTCCGGCGCGATCGGTGGGGGCACGGAGACCACCGTGCTCGACATCCTCAAGGCGATGCTGATCCACGGCATGATCGTCCAGGGCACCACCAAGGGCGCGCACTACGGCGCCGTCGCCTTCGGCGCGCCGGACGAGCGCGCCACCAAGGACTGCCAGGGGCTGGGGAAGAGGGCGGCGGAGCTGGTGGTGAGGTTGGCGAAGTAGACACACTGGGCAGACGTTCCAAACCCGGGGACGAACCTGCCGCGGCCAGCTTGCTAGACGTACAAGCCACAGCAAACGCTTCCCGGCATGTGGAATGATGTTGGTGGGCGGCAGCGCGCTCCAGGCGCCTGTCGGCCGAGCGACCAGAGAGAAACATGCATGCTGACGACTACGCCCGGCTGGCGGAGCAGTACCTCTCCCGTTTGCGCCGCGAGGAGTACCTTCACTACGCGGGTCTGAAGCCGAGCCTGGAAACCGGCCAGGTTGCCGAGGACTTCGCGCCGCTGTTCACCCGGGAGGCAGTCCAGGAGCGGCTGGATTCCGCCGCCGAGCCCGAGGGCCGGTGCCTCGCCGAGTTCGCGGCGCACGGTTATCTCGATCGCCGGCTGGCGCCGATCACCCAACGCATCGCGGAGGCGGAGACCGCCGCTGAGGTGGAATGCAACGGCGCCGTCACGTCCTTCCGCGCCGCCTGTCGCCAACTCACCTTGGAGCCTGACAGAGAGCGGCGACAAGCGCTATCCCAGGCCGTTGACGACTGTCTGTCTTGCCACAACCCCTTGCGGGAGGAGCGGCTCGCAGCCCAGCACGCCGTCGCCCGGGAGCTGGGATTTGCCAGCTACCTCCATCTCTGCGAGGCCCTTTCCGGCCAGCCGCTGCGCGAACACGCGCGCGCCATGGCCGCCTTTCTGGAGGACTCGGACCAGGCCTACCTAGCCGCGCTCACCCAGGCCCTGGAACAGGCGGGGCTGCCATCTCGCGAGGCCACCGCCGCCGATGTCAACTGGCTGGTTGTCGGCCCTCGCTACCAGGGGCTGTTCCCGCGCCACAGGCTAGTCCCCTCCGCCCGGGCCACCCTCGCCGGCCTGGGCATCCAGCTTGCCCAGCAGCACAACCTGCGCCTCGATCTGGAGCCGCGACCGAACAAGCACCCCCGCCCGTTCTGCAGCCCCATTGCCGTTCCCGACGAGATCGTGGTTGTCGCCTCACCTGGCGATGGCCTGGTTGACTACCTCTCGTTCTTCCACGAGCTTGGCCACGCCCAGCACTTCTGCCACATCACCCCGGACCTCCCCATCCCCCAACGAGTGATGGGCGACCATGCCATCAGCGAAGCCTTCGCGTTCCTGTTTCAGCATATCGTCTGCGAGCCGGAGTGGCTGTGCACCGCGCTCGGCCTTCGCGACGCGCCCGAGGATCTCCTTGCCTTCGTCCATCTCCTCGACTTCTGGTGCCTCCGCCTCCCCGCTGGCAAGCTTCTCTACGAGTGCGAACTCCATGGTGATATCCCCCGCGTCACCGACATGGCTATCCGCTATGCAGAGACTGTGGGCCGCGCTGTCGGCGCGCGGGTGTCCCTCCAGGCCTATCTCGCGGAGGTGGATGACGGGTTCTACTGCGCGCGCTATCTGCGCGCCTGGATGTTGGAGGCTAGCCTCCGCCAGGCCATCCAGCAGCGCTTCGGTCCCTCCTGGTTTCGGTCGCCCCAAGCAGGAACTTGGCTCCGCTCCCTGTGGCAGAAGGGAACCGAGCTATCCGCCGAGAAGCTAGCCGAGCATCTCCATCTTCCCCTCGACACCCAACTCCTCCGCCAGCGTTTCCTCACCCACCCCTGAGGCGCAACCCTAAGCACGGCCGCTTCGGAGGGCGGTGAATCAAGTTCCCCACCCATCTGCTCGTCCCTGCTGAGGGCTTGCGCGCCCGGGACTTGCACGACCGGGGCCTACCTGTTCATCCGCCATACGGCCAGGTTCAAGGCCGCCGCGAAGGCGACCCACAAGAGGTAGGGCACAAGCAGCGCCCCTGCCGCCGGCGTGATTTTCCAGAAACTCACCAGCGTGGCCGCGATCATCACCCACAGCAGCACAATCTCGATGAACGCGGCTCCCGGCGCGCGCATCCCGAAGAACAGCGCCGACCACAGCACGTTGAGAACCAACTGCACACAGAACAGCGCCAGCGCGGTGGTGGCCCCCGTCCACCCGGCCTTGCGCCACACCAGCCACGCCGCCAGACCCATCATCAGGTAGAGCGCGCTCCACACCGGCCCGAACACCCCGTTCGGCGGCGTCCACGGTGGCTTCTGCAAGGCCACGTACCACTCCGGTATTGCTCGCGCCGTGAACGCGGATCCCATCGCCCCGGCCGCCACGCACACCAGCAGGAATCCCACTATCTCCGCGATTGTCTTTGCCATCCTGCACTCCCTCCGGAACCCCATTCCTGCGGCTGTCGGCTTGTCCCTGTCTCTGTCGCGTTCGCAGGTCGCGGGCTTCGCCCGCCGAAGACGGTAGCGACCTGACCGGTACGGCGGGCCACTGGTCCGCCCGTGGAGAACATACCATGCCTATCGCTGTCACCATCATTGGCGCCGGATCCCTTGGCTTCACCCGCCGCCTCGTGCGAGATGTCTTGTGTGTGCCTGAGTTCCGCGATGCTGACATTCGCTTCATGGATATCAGCGCGCGTAACCTCGATATGGTCTACCAGCTCTGCAGGCGGGACATCGAGGCCGCCGGCCTGCCGGCCAAGCTCACCGCCACTACCGACCGGCGCGAGGCGCTGAAGGGCGCGAACTACGTCTTTAGCGTGGTGCGCGTCGGCGGGCTGGAGGCCTTCACTACTGACGTGGACATCCCTCTGAAGTACGGCATTGACCAGTGCGTCGGCGACACCCTCTGCGCGGGCGGGATCATGTACGCGCAGCGCACCATCCCGGTGCTGCTGGACTGTTGCCAGGACATTGCGGAGGTCGCCGCTCCCGGGTGTCTGTTCATCAACCACTCCAACCCCATGGCGATGTGCATGTGGGCGGTGAACAAGGCGGGTCACGGGGTGCGTAATGTCGGCCTCTGCCACGGGGTAGAGGGCGGTCACTGGCAGATCGCAGAAGCGCTCGGTCTACCCATGAGCGAGGTGGACATCATCTGCGCCGGCATCAACCACCAGACCTGGTATATCAGCGTGAAGCACAAGGGCGTGGACATGACCCCCAAGCTGCTGGAGGCGTTCGAGCGGCATCCAGTGTTCAGCAAGACCGAGAAGGTGAGGATAGATATCCTGCGCCGGTTCGGGTACTACTCCACCGAGTCCAACGGGCATCTGAGCGAGTACGTGCCGTGGTATCGCAAGCGCCCCGACGAGATCATCGAGTGGATTGACCAGGACTTCACCTCCTGGATTCACGGCGAGACTGGCGGCTATCTGCGGGTATGCACGGAACAGCGCAACTGGTTCGAGACGGACTTCCCCCGCTGGCTTGCCGAGCCGCCCCAGCCCATCGCCCCCGGGCACCGCAGCGGCGAGCACGGCTCATACATCATGGAGGGGCTGGAGACCGGCCGCCTCTACCGGGGGCACTTCAACATGCCAAACGGCGGGTGTATCGCCAACCTGCCCCCTGATTGCATCGTGGAGGTTCCCGGCTACGTGGACCGCAACGGTCTCAACATCCCCATCGTCGGCGAGCTGCCCATGGGCTGCGCCGCGGTCCTCAATGCCAGCGTCTCCGTCCAGCGCCTGTCGGTGGAGGCCGCGGTCACCGGCGACGACACGCTGCTCCGGCAGGCGATGCTGATGGACCCGCTGGTGGGGGCGGTCTGCAACCCGCCCGAGGTCTGGCAGCTCGTGGACGAAATGCTGGTCGCGCAGAAGCAGTGGCTGCCCCAGTACGCCAGAGCCATCGCCGATGCCAAGCGCCGCCTCGCCTCCCGCAACCTCATCCCCACCAAGGACTACCGCGGCGCGGCGCGGCTGCCGGTGAGACAGCCGGAGGAGATGAGGGGGTCGTAAGGCGGACTAGAGGTTGGGCAGTAGCTTGTTTGCTGCCCAGATCGGCCTTACCACTTAGCGTTCCCACCTGATCGGCGGGTTCTTCTCCCCCCGGCTGATCCACTTCGCGTGCCCATCGGCGAAGCCCCAGTTGTCGCCGCCTTCGTGGCGCGGCTCCGGCACCAGGGCCTTTGCCCCCTCGGTCGCGGTGCAGCCGAGATCGCTCTCGAACACCACTACGAACAGCGCGGGATCCTCGATCGCCGACACGTAGACGTCGCGGCAGTTGCTGTTCATGCCGTAGCCGGTTACGAACGCCTGTCCCCATTCGGCATCGCCCCGATGGCGGTAGGTGTCTGCCATCTGCATCTGGGCCAACGAGTCGGTCACCGCGCCTCCCCATCCCGGCGGGAAGGCCGGATAGCACGGCCCCCCGGAGTCGTCTGTGTGGCCCTTGCCCCAGTCGCCTTCGTGGTTCTTGTAGTGCTGGACCCAATCACCACCCGGGCCCATGGGGATGATAAACCTGGCGCCGCTCATGGCCCTTGCGCTCGGGCACTTCCACACGTCGCGGCTCTTGATGTAGTCATCCAGCACTACCGGCTCTCGCAGGTAGGGGTTGGCGTGAGTGGCGTGGGCGCAGACCTCGGGCGGTGCCTTGGGGGTTCCGCCGCCGGGAGCGGAGTTGAAGTACTCCATCGCCTTCGTCTCGTGCTCGCTCGGCCAGAACGCATCCCAGTCTGCGAGGTACATCTGAGCGGCGATGGCGATGTTCTTCACATTGGAGATGCACTCTACCTTCCGGTCGCTCTCGCCCCACGGCAGCGCGAGGCCGTGTGAGGAAGAGGCATCCTCAGTCCCTTCCGCCTGAGTCTGCGCCTTCCGCCACAGCTTCAGGCGGGAGGCCACCACGGTGGGCGCGAGGGCGATCACCAGGGCGGACAAGCAGACTCCGGCGACCGCGATGGCGGTTGCTGGCGTTCCCCGGTCGCCTCTCCGCGCTTGCATCAGCGCGGCGATGCCGACCACCAGCCCCGCCACCGCAGGGAGGCCCAGCAGAGGAATGCCGATCAGGGCTAACAGAATGGAAGCAACCGCCAGTCCCATGGCTAGGCCGGAAGGGCGCGCCCTCGGCCCCCACCCGGCAGGCTGCGTGGGAGCGCTGGTCAGCGCGGCGCCGCAAGCATCACAGAATGACGCCCCCTCGCCAACTGTCTTCCCACACTTCGCGCAGAACATGTCCGTTCCCCCTTGCTGCGATCCTGTAAGGAGATCCTGTGCCCTGCCCGGGCAGCCGGACCTGCCCTACCCATCTTCGTGTATCCGAGGTGAGACCCTGCCTTCCCCGGCCACCTCCACCTCCGCACTCACCACCCGCAGCTCGCGACCGCCTTCGAGGGTCACCTTCGCTGAGCCGCAGGTGGGGCAGGTGACGGCTCTCGGCACGTGCGCCAGACCAGGCTCGGCCAACAGCACGATCTCCTGTTGCGCCCCGCATTCACCACATCTCGCCTGCGGCGGGAGGGTGGTTATGTGCACCTGGACGCCGGCCGAGCCGTCTCGCTCCGCCAGCGCCTCCAGCCAGAACCGGAGCTGGTCTTCCTCGATCAGGTTGAGGGCGCCGATCTCGAGCTTGATCGCTTTCACGCGCCCCCCTCCGTGCAGGCGCGCGGCCTCCCACACGCTCGCCCAGATCTCGGAGGCGATGGAGAATTCGTGCACTCGCTCCCCCTATGGTCAGGCGAGCGTCAACGCCGCCAGCACGTCATCCACACCCTCACCAGTCATGCAATTCGTCTTCACCACCGCCATCCCCGGGCGGAGGGCTTGCAGGTCCGCGAGCGGGCCCTCCAGGTCCACCCCCACCGCCTCGGCGATGTCCACCTTGTTGAGCACCACCAGATCGGCGGACTGGAACATCGCCGGATGCTTGGCGATGACATGCGACCCCTCGCTCGCCGACACCACCGCCACCCGCGCCTCCACCCCCAGCGAGAAGTAGGACGGACAGATCAGGTTCCCCACGTTCTCGATGAAGACGATGTCCAGCCCCGACTCGGGCAGGTGCTGAAGTGCCCGGTACACCAGCTTGGCATCGAGGTGGCACATCCCACCGGTGTTGATCTGAAGCACCTTGCGCGCGCCCTTGCCGGTCACTCGCTCGGCGTCATAGGTGGTGGCGACATCGCCCGCGATCACGCCCACGCCGTGCTGTGGCGCGAGGCGCTCGATCATCGCCGCGATCAGCGACGTCTTTCCCGCCCCCACCGATCCGGCGATATCGAAGGCGCGGATGCTCCGCTCCCGGAACCACTGCCGGTTGCGCTCGGCCAGCTCCTCATGTCGCGCCTGCAAGTCCTCCCCGATCTCTATCTCGATGCTGCCGCGCTCGCTCGTCTCAAACAACCTCATCACTCTAACCCACCAGTCTCCTCAGCCATCCCAGTCCCCCACCATTCCCGGGCAGCGCGCCCACCACCCCCAGCAGCAGCCACAGCGACGGCCGCGCGTGCCAGTCGAAATCGAGCATCTCCACCAGGTAGCGAGACAAGCCCAACCGCTCCGCCCGTCGGAAGATGTCGTCCAGTGTCTCATCCGCGGCCGACAGCACCAGCTTCCGCAGAACCTGCCCGGCCCTCTGCTCCGGCCCCAGCACTCGCTGCCACACGCGCTGGTAGCGCGCCAGGTGTGGCGCGCTCAACCGCCCGCGCCGCAGTCCCTCGCACAGCACCTCCGAGGCCATCCGCGCCCCGAGAAGGCCGTAGTATATCCCTCCTCCGGTGGTCATCTTCACCTGCCCGGCGGCATCGCCCACCGACAGCACCCGGTCGCCCCAAGTGGGGTGACGGGGGACCGCGGGGACCGGGTGGACTCGCATTCCCGTCCAGGCCAGCTCGTCGGTGCTGCCGGCGAAGGCCTGCTTGGACAACTGCATCAGCGCCTGCCTGGGCCCCTGGCCGGGCAGGCGCTCCCTGGTCAGCACTCCCACGCGGCTGCGGCCCTCCTGCGCGGGAACCACCCAGCCGAACCCGCCGGGCGTCAGCCGACTCCCCACCCACACCCGCATCACCGGCGGACTCGCCGCCGCCACCTCCGCCTGCGCCCCATGCACCACCTCGTCCGCTCGCGCCAGCCCGGCCGCCTGCGGCAGCCGGCTCCTCGCACCCGTGGCCAGCACCACCGCGCGCGCCGTCGTCTGCCAGCCCTCTCCTCCGCACACACCCCCTAGCGACACCGCCCACCTTCCCACCTGCATCTCTGTCGCCCGCGTCCGGTAGCGGAACTCCACTCCCACAGCCTGCGCCCTCGTGGCCAGCGATACGTCTACCGCCCGCCGATCCACCACGAACGGTCCCGCACCGTTCATCTCCACCCGCAGCGTGATGCCTCCGGGGGAGGTCAGTTCCGCCTCCTTCAACTCCGCCTGCACCGCGGAGCGAGGCAGATCGAAGGCCCGGTATGCGGGCGGGCTGATGATGCCGGTACAGTGAAGGGGTTCGCCGGGCCGGGCGTGCTCCTCCACCACCAGCACGGAGTACCCGGCCTCCGCCAGGCGGCGCGCACACTCGCAGCCGGCCGGGCCCGCCCCGACCACCACCACATCCCAGGTTGCACGCTTGCTATTCATCGCGTCGCTTGATCGCTATCCCAGCTGGCCCTGGAGGTGATCCGCCAGGAGTGCAGGAAAAGATGCACATCCAACCCCAAACTCCGGCGCTTCACATAGGCCAGATCGTAGGGCAGCTTCTGCGCCGGGTCCGTGTAGTACCGCCCGTATACCTGCGCCAGGCCGGTCAGCCCCGGTCGGATCGCCTCCCGCTCCCTGAACTCCGGAAGCCCCTCCGCAATCTGCCCCACCAGCTCCGGCCTCTCCGGCCGCGGCCCGACAAATGACATTTCCCCGCGGAAGATGTTCAGCAACTGCGGCAGCTCGTCCATCGCCCTCTTCCGCAGCAGCCTCCCCACCCGGGTGATCCGGGGGTCGTCCTTGATGGCGAGCACCGCGCCGGTGTCGGCCTCCGCCTCCTTGACCATCGAGCGGAACTTGAACAACCGGAAGCGCCGGCTCCGCCAGCCTACTCGCATCTGCGTGTAGAACGCCGGCGGACCGTCTTCCAGGTAGATGACGGCGATGATCGCCACGATGACCGGCGCCGCACACACCAGCCCTACACCTGACACTAACACGTCCAGCGCCCGCTTGAGCACGTCGTAGGGCCGCCAGGGGGCGCATGCCACTTGCCTGGCCCCCATGCCCACGGCCGCAGGGCGCTCCTGTCGTGTCGCAAACACCTGGTCACTCATGAAGGCTCAGTATCCGCCAACACCCGTTCTTGCCGCCCCGTCTATGATACGGGTCAGAAGGTGGATGCGTCAAGGTGAGGCCTGCCGCCGCGACTCAGAGCCGGGCCAATGCCACCCTTCCTCGACGCTTGCTTGACCTTTGTCGCCGCCGCCCGTTACAATCGCCCCAGCCGCCTGCACAAGGGCAGCGTTGGAGTTCCGCCATGCTTGACATCCGCCTCATCCGCACCGATCCAGACCTGGTCCGCCAGGGGATAGAGAAGCGCAGGCAGGACGCGTCTATCGTGGATTCCCTGCTGGCTGCGGATGAGCGGCGGCGGGCGCTGCTGACCGAGGTCGAGTCCCTGAAGGCGGAGCGCAACCGCGTTTCCGAAGAGATCGCCAAGATCAAGCAAGCCAAGGGCGACGGCAGCGACCTGATCGCGGGGATGCGGAAGGTCGGCGACCGGATCAAGCTTCTCGGCGGCCAGGTCCGGGAGGTGGAGGCGGAGATGGAGCGGCTCGCCTTGCTGATCCCGAACCTCCCCGACGACTCCGTCCCCGCCGGCGGTACCGAGGAGCAGAATGTGATCGTCCGGGAGTGGGGGGAGCCGCGCGAGTTCGACTTCGAGCCCAAGCCCCACTGGGAGATCGGCGTCAACCTGGACATCATTGACTTCGAGCGCGCCACCCGCATCGCGGGGGCCAACTTCGAGGTGTTCAAGGGCGCGGGCGCCCGCCTGCGGCGGGCGCTCATCAACTTCATGCTCGACCTGCACCGGGAGGCGGGGTTCATGGAAGTGGCGCCGCCGGTGCTGGCGCGCCGGGACGCGCTCATCGCCTCCGGCCACCTGCCCAAGTTCGAGGAAGACCAGTTCCACGTGCGCGAGAACGACATGTTCCTCATCCCCACCGCCGAGTCGGCGCTCGCCAACCTGCACCGGGATGAGATTCTCGACGCCGACACGCTCCCCCGGCGCTACTGCGCCCACACGCCGTGCTTCCGGTACGAGAAGTTCAGCGCGGGCAAGGAATCCCGCGGGCTGATCAGGCAATTCCAGTTCGACAAGGTGGAGATGTTCGAGTTCGTGACTCCCGAGAGCTCGATGGAGGAGCTGGAGTCATTGGTGGGCCAGGCGGAGGTGGTCTATCAGAAGCTCGGCTTGCCCTACAAGCTGGCGCTCATGTGCGCGGGCGAAATGAGCATGGCCGCGGCCAAGGCCTATGACCCCATGGCCTGGTTCCCCGGCACCGAGAAGTGGATGGAGTTAAGTTCCTGCTCGAACTGCCTGGATTGGCAAGCTCGCCGCGCGAACGTGCGATTCCGCCGCGAGAGAAACGCGAAGCCCGAATTCGTCCACACCCTCAACGGCTCCGGCCTCGCCGTCGGCCGCACCATCGCATGCATCCTGGAGAACTACCAGAACGAAGACGGCAGTGTGACCGTGCCGGAGGTGTTGAGGCCGCATATGAGAGGGGCGGAGGTGATCCGCTAGGGCGAGTCGGCTATTGGCTCCGCCGTCACCGCGAGGGAGCGAACAACTCCTGGACCTGGCGCCTTATGCCGCCGTAGTAGGCGGCGCCCCACATCGGCGTGGACCGGTAGAAGAGAAGCTCCCCCGAAGAGCAGTCAACCACCACCGGGAACTCCATTGAAGCCCAGTGCTTGGGGCAGTAGCGGGCGACGAATTGCCGGGCATCTTCGGGAACCGCATTGGCCACCACCAGGGGGTAGGCAAAGGCCGTCCCCCCAAAGCCCCTTGGGATCCATATCTTGTGCCGCAGGGCGAACCCGAAGGCGGCCTTGCTGAAGGCCTCGATCCAGGCTGGCGTCAGCGGGTCGCCGGAACACGTGGCCACGCAGAACGTGTCGAGCATGCCGAACTTTGTAATTGAGAACTCCCGCCGCCGGAAGACTCTGTCCACCTGCACATCGCTTGGCCGCTGCGGGATGGGCTTGAAGCCGCGCGATTCCATCCGTTGGTCGAGTACGGCGAGGTACTGCTGAGGCGTCATGGTGCGGTCCCTCCCGATATGGGGGTCATGTCCTGCGTCGCTCTGGTTTCGCTGTGCACGGGGATCCCCCTGCCAGCAGGCCCTATGACGACATCGGCGAAGGGTTCTCTGGGCGATCCCCCCGAGGGCACCCGAAGAGCTTGACAGGAGGAACCTAGCCATGCCCCGCAAGTTTAGGGCCGAAGAGATGACCCCCGCGGAGTTCAGGCAGGCGATGGCGGAGAAGCCGGTGGTGATCGCGGCCACCGGCATTCTGGAGTGGCACGCCGATCATCTGCCGTTGGGCACCGATGCGCTGAAGATGCGCGGCATCGCCGAGGTGCTGGCGGAGGAGAGCGGCGCCATCCTGCTCCCCCAGAACTGGTTCGGGGTGGTCGGCTTCGACGAGATGCTGGGCACCATCACCTTCAGCAAGCTCTTAGTCAAGCAGATGATAGTGGAGCTGTTCGAGAACCTGGAGCAGATGGGGGCGAAGGTGATCGTGTTCCTCAGCGGTCACTACGGCCGCTTCCAGGTGGAAACCATCAGGGAGGCGGCGGCGGAGTATACCGCTCGCAGCCAGGTCCGCATCATCGCCCAGCCCGAATGGGAAGGGGTGGACTGGTCCGCCTTCCCGTGCGAACCCGACCACGCCGACAAGTACGAGACCTCCCTGATGATGGCCCTCTACCCCCATCTCGTGCAGATGGACGAGTGGCGGCCGGAGCTCGAGATTCCCTACGACTACCAGGCCCGCCCCAACGCCTGGGGATTCGTCTCACCCAAAGGAACCTGGCGCTTCTCCGAGGACTTCCAGGAGCACGCCTCCCCCGCGCTCGGCGAGCGGTGTCTGCGGGCGATCGTGGACCACCTGAAGAAGCGAATCGAAGAGGAGTTGTCCCCAGGTGGAGGTAGCTCGTGCGGCGGCAGGAGATGAATGGGTGGGCTCGCGAATGGCGGGCCGCCCGTCGGCGGCACTGAGGGTTCCCTTGGATGCAGCTCAGGGCAGGAAGTGGTGCGAGTGGGAGGGAAGCAGCGGGTGAAGACTAGACGACCGGCACTCTGCCGAGAACGGGAGGGAAAAGGACATGGGCAAGGTGGTCTCCATCCTGATCGGCCTGATTCTGATCGGCCTGGGGGTGTGGGGGTGTATCGTCGAGTCGTGGCAGCAGGCGGTGGTGGGGTTCATCAAGGGGGGAGTGGTGATCATGGCGCTGGTGATCGGCCTGGGGATCCTCGTATTCGCGCTGAGCGAGCTGCGGGCGGCACCGGAGCCGCCCGCGCCGGAACCGCCGGCGGGCGAGAGCCAGCAGCAGTAGCCCCGGGAAACAGCGAGCGGGGCGCCAAGCGCCCCGCTCGGGAGGTTCCTCAGGAGACGGCCCTGGTCAGCCTTTGGCGGCGAGAGCGGCCTTGACGGTTGTCACCACCTGGTCGAAGGCGGGGCGGTCGCGGACCGCCAGCTCGGCAAGGGTGCGGCGGTCGAGGGAGATGTTGGCGGCGCCCAGGCCGGCGAGGAAGCGGCTGTAGGTGAGTCCCTGGTCGCGCACGGCGGCGTTGATGCGAGCGATCCAGAGGGTTCTGAAGAAACGCCTTCTGACCCGGCGATCGCGGTAGGCGTAGCGCTGCGCCCGCATCAGGGTTTCCTTGGCCGTGCGGAAGAGCTTGCGGCGCCCTCCGACAAAGCCCTTGGCCTGCTTGAGCACCGCCTGGTGGCGGCGACGGCTGATAACGCCTCGCTTGACACGTGCCATGAAGTGATCCTTACATCCCGCTACCTGGGGCCGGTCGGCACCAGGCGCTGGAATTGCTTTCGGTCGGCGGCGGAGACGAGGGCAGGTTTGCGGAGCCGGCGCTTGCGCTTGGTTGTCTTGCGGGTGAGGAGGTGGCTCTTGTTGACGTGCCGCGTGCGCAGCTTGCCGGTGCCGGTGCGCTTAACCCGCTTCGCCGCTGTCTTCTGTGTCCGCATCTTGGCGGACTTGCTGCGGGACTTGCTCTTGCTTGACATGCTCGCTGACGACCTCGACTTTCGGTTCCTCGGTCTGTGCGACGGCGACCGGCGGCTTCTCCGGCTTCTCCGGCTCCTTAGCGGGAGGTGCGGCGGCCTTCTTGGGCGCTGGCTTCACTCCCGGCTTGGCGGCGAGGAGGAGGTTCATCATCCGGCCCTCGAACCGCGCCACGCCTTCCGGATGGGCGATGTCGGAGACCTCCTGGCAGATGCGGTCGAAGAGCCTCTGGCCCAACTCCGGGTGGCGAATCCAGGCGCCGCGGAAGCGGAGGTTGAGCCTCACTTTGTTGCCCTCCTCAAGCAGTTCCCGGAGCTTGCGCACCTTGATCTGGAGGTCATGGTCGCCGATCTGGGGCTTCAGCCGGAGGAGGCGTACCTCGGTGGGCGTCTGCTTCTTGCGCGCCTGCCGGTCGCGTCTGGCCACGGCATACTTGTGCTTGCCGTAGTCCATGATACGGCACACCGGGGGCTGGGCCTGAGGGGCGACCTCGATGAGATCCAAGTCCTGTTCCCGAGCGATGCGAAGCGCCTCTCGTGCGGGCACGATTCCTAGTTGGCTGCCGTCCTCCGCGATCAGGCGCACTTCCCGAACCCGGATCTGCTCGTTCACCCGTAGTTCTCGCTCTATTTTCCCGTCACCTCCGCAATTGCCAAAAAGCGGCGCGCCCAGCCCTGCGCTCGGCTCCATGTGGACGCGCCTGAGTGAGATGAGTCTAGCAAAGGAAACCGGGTATGTCAACGGCGGGGAGGCAGGTCTGGGGCAGGGTGGGGGAATGCGTTGACACCCCTCGCTGCCCCTGCTACACTTCGCTCCAATGCTGAGCCCCCGGCGAGGGGACCGGCGAAGGACGAAGTGGCGAGGAGGCCCTTATGAGCGGAAGGCGAGTTACGGTTGTGCTGGCCAGCTTGCTGCTGGCGGTGGTAGGGGCGGGGGCGGCGCTGGGAGGCGACATCGTCACGGTTCCCACGGCGAACCAGGTGAAGGCTGGGGAGATAGACCTGGCGGCGTACTACATCAGCGTGGACCGTGACAGCCTGATCCCCATGCTGCAGGGGATGGACATTGACTACATCCGCGCGCAGACCGTGTACATGGGACTCACGGACAAGCTCGAGCTCGATGCCCATCGCTACGATGTGGACGAGCTGGGGGTCACCACCATCTGGAACGCGACCTATGTGCTCCAGCCAGAGGACGCCGAGCATCCGGGAGTGGTTATCGGCGGCCGCAACCTGACGGGAGAGGGGATGCCGGGCTATGACGACGTGTCCTACTTCATCTCTGCGGCCAAGACCCTGAACCCGCCGGTGGGCGGACCTCCCACCGGGCCGATCTTCCGGGCGCATCTGAGCATCGGCACCGAGGACAAGACGCTGTTTGCGGAGGAGCGGCACGAGGGGCTGTTCGGAGGCGTGCAGATCGTGATGCGGCCGGCGAACCCGTTCCTGGGTGTGATAGGGCTGTATGATGGACAGGATGTGATCACCGGCGTGACCTGTGTTCCCGAGCCGGGCTGGCCCACCCTGAAGGGCGGGACGTTCGGCGGGCACTGGTGGGTCGGGATCAGCTACACGTTCAACGCCAAGTAGCCACTTATCTTCACGTGGCTGCGTGAGGGCAGCGCGGAGTTAGAGGTGGGGTCTCATGACCCCACCTCTCGCTTTATCCGGCCACAAAGTGAGGCGGCAGACCGGGGGAGTCTGCCGCCTCGTGGTGGGGTGGGGTTTGGGGTGGGGTTAGCTTGTTATGGGTGCAACTCAAACGGCCCGGTTTCCCGGACCGGCGGATAGTATAGCGAGACCGCGGACGGATGTCAAGAGCTACAAGCAAGCAGTTTCAGGGCGACAGGGTCGTCCGACAGAAGGAGCCAGGAGAGCGCGGGGCAGGGGCCGGAGAGGACGAAACGGGGGATATCCCGGATCGCGAGGAGTACCTGGGGCAAGTGGGCGCCGGGAGGGCGGGGCGGAGATAGCTGCCCTACAAGGCGGCTATTGGCCGCTATGAGGGGGGATCAGATATGTGAGGGGGCAGAGAGGGGCCTGCGCGGCGTTGATTCCTGGGCGGGACTGCGGTATAATCGCAGTGATGCTGTACCTGTCGGCAAACTGGCGTCGGACGATGGTGTGCGCGATGAGGTGGCTGGTCCTCGTCGCGCTGTTCGCCTTTGCGGCCGGCGGGGCCTGGGCGAGTCCGGAGGCGGCGTACAAGAAGAAGGCGGCGGAGCTGAAGGCGGTGGATGTGGTGAGCACGCCGCAGTTGCAGCAGGCGCTGAGAGGGGAGCCGGGCAAGGCGCTGCAGATCTCGGGGATCATCCGGGGGCTGGCGGTGACGGGTGAGAGCCGGACGATCATGCTCCTGCTCGTGGACAACAGCACGGTGGTGATAGAGTCAAAGGGGGAGCGGGCGGAGGTGGAGACGGAGTCGCGGGTGCGGTGTCTAGTGAAGCCGGTGGGGCAGTCGGTGAGCTCTCGGCTGGAGCTGGTGGACATCTGCTGGGACAAGACCCCGATGGAGGTGCTGGCGGAGGCGGCGCGGGCGGCGCTCAAGATTCCGGTGAAGGACAGGGCGGAGATCTCGCGGGCCGCCTCGTTGCTGCAGCGGAACCAGCAGGCGGCCAGTCCGATACCCACGCGGGGCGGGGACAGCGAGCTGGTGATCAAGAGGGCGATCGCTCATTTCAACCCGCGGTTGAGCACGGGGGAGATAGAGCAGATTGCGAACAGCATCGAGGTGTATTCCGAGCGGTATGAGGTGCACCCGTATCTGGTGGTGGCGGTGGTGGCGGCGGAGTCGCGGTTCAACCCGAACGCGCGATCGTACAAGGGGGCGGCCGGGCTGGGGCAGTTGATGCCGGCGACGGCG
>Ga0315279_10001296_pt1 | contig 42281 bp, 45 predicted proteins | sample YL17G06_20_MG_FD_203694 | JGI IMG/M metagenome (GOLD analysis project Ga0315279, IMG submission 203694) | Sediment microbial communities from Yellowstone Lake, YNP, Wyoming, USA - YL17G06_20 | ecosystem: Environmental > Aquatic > Freshwater > Lake > Sediment | place: USA: Wyoming | collected...
CGCGCCACTGGGTGCTCCTTGGCACACTTTCCTCCTGGGGGGGGACCCGTCGCGCATTGGCCCGCCTCTCGTTTCAGCGCCTTGGCTCGTCAAGTGCGCCCAGACCTCCGGCTTTCCGAGAAGACTCTTTATTGAAGTCGAACGCATCGCGCCACCGCTGCAAGGTGAGTTCAAACAGGCCGCAACTGGGCAGCCCGGCCTTGTAAAGCCGACCACACGTCTCGAACATGGTGTACTTGGAGGCCAGCAGGGGGATGCCCTTTTCTTCGGCCAGGGCGACGGTCTCTTGCGGGGGCAGCTTGCCACGGACAAAGACGATGGCTTTGATGTTTGCCATCTCGGCGGTGCGCACGACCTGCGGATTGGTGAGCCCGGTCATCAACAGCGTCCCTTCTTGGGTAAAGGCCAGGACATCGCTCATCAAGTCGGCGCCGGACCCCATTTGGACTTGTTGCTGCAAGTCCACATTCTTGGAAATCACTTTGCCTTCGATGATTTGCAAGACTTCTGCGAGTTTCATTTGGTCTTCTCCTGCCGGGCATGTATGCTGGTCTATGTTTGCCTGAATAGTATATCACATCACCGCGCTCATGCGCATGACGCGCCGCGCGCTATGACTCACTGGCCTCCAGCTCAGCCAACACAGTCTCCACGGCGCGTGGGATGGCTGCCACGGCCTCATTTGGTGTCCTATAAATTCAGACCGCCGACCGCTGACGACAGGCCGCAGATGACAAATCATGGCGGTTAGCGGTCAGCGGTCGGCGGTCCAAAACTGGCGGGAGATTCAAGCCGACATGCGCCAGTTCTACCGTCTGGGCCTGAGCAACTGAGGATCAGGATTGCCTGGCCCTCCACATTCTGGCGTATAGCAAGTTACATCTGTGAACGCGCACTTTTGTTTGCAGCTCGGGCACTCTTCCGGTGAGGATGCTGCTTGTAGAACATACCCACACTCAGAGCACTTCCACCAGTTCTGAGGCTCCTTCTTACTCTTCTTTTTCATCTCCTCCTCCCCCGCTGTGGCTACAGCAGCTTGGCCAAACGACGTAGGTGTGTTTTTTCTTCTTGGATGACGCCAGTGACGGCCTTTTGCTCCGCAACGCTTACCATCTCGCGCAGGTCGTAAAAGAACAACAGCGTGTCCTTTTCAAAGCCGATGGCCGCTCGCAGCGCCGTCTGACGGTCGCGCGCCTGCTCGGCCATGGCCAGCGCCTTGTCCGGGCCGGCAAAAAGGGCATTGTCCAGCGCGGCTTGCAGATAGGTCTGATACTCGTCACGCTCCGTGTCCGGCGCTTGCGGACTGGCAACTCTGCTCACTGCTCCGGCCATCTTTTCAAAGACTGCATAGTGCTTTTGTTCTTGCGCGGCCAACTCTTCAAAAAGTTTCTTGACGCCGGGATCGGTCGCCTTGGCGGCCACGGCGTTATAGAACACTTGGCCGTTCTGTTCGATCTGCATCGCGATTTCGAGCGCTTCAGCGGCGGCAAAAATTCCCATACTTTACCTTCTGCCAGTGACTCGAGCGCAGAATTGCCCCAGGGCGGCTTGACAAAGCACGCCGCCCTGAGGGGCTCTGCACAAGCTCTTGGATGTTCAGAAATTCGGCTGGCGATTGAAAACCGCCAGCCTGCCAGGGGCGATTGGGGTTAAGACTTGGGCTGGGTGCGCAGGTAAGCGAACCAGTAAACCAGGCCGACCATCACTGCGCCGCCGATGATGTTGCCAATTGTGACCGGCAACAAGTTGGCGATGAAAAAGTTGCCCCACGTCAAGTGCGGAAAATCGGCAGCGGTCTTTTTGATGACCTCAAAGAATTTGGGGTCGCCCATGTCCTTGACGAACAGAGCCACCGGGATAAAGTACATGTTGGCGACACTGTGCTCAAATCCGGCCGCGACAAAGGCCGCGATAGGCGGGATGATGGAGAGGATCTTGTCGGTCGTGCTGCGTGCGCTAAAGCACAACCACACTGCCATGCACACCAGGGCGTTGCACATGATGCCCAAGGCAACCGCCTGGATGAACCCCAGATTGGTCTTGGACTCCCCGATATTTAGCGCGGTCAGGCCAATCGCGCCGCTCCCAAAGCTGTATTGCTTGCTCAGGAACATGATGTAGGCGGTGACGATTGAGCCGACAAAGTTGCCGACGTAGACAATCCCCCAGTTGCGCAGCAGGCCGCCTAGAGACACCTTGCGGCTGGCAAAGGCCATGATAATCAGGTTATTGCCCGTGAACAGTTCTGCCCCGCCCACAACGACCAGGATCAGGCCCGTAGTAAAGGCCAGCCCTCCTAGCAACCGGGCCACCCCATACGGGAGAGTAGAGGTGCCGGCGAGAACCGTAGTGGCGAAAATGGCCCCTACGCCGATAAAGGCTCCGGCCAGGATCGCTAACGCGAACATCGTGAGGAGGTCCAGGCCAGCTTTCTTGACCCCAACGCCTTCGGCTTTAGCCGCCATCCCAGGCGGCGGAAAGGCATCAAAGTTGATTTCAGCGCTCATGATTTGCTCCTTGTGATTGAAATTAGGGTGTGATGGTCAAACAGTTGATTGGCTTACTGTCGGTCAGTCGTGTGTGTCGTCTGTGCGTTCACCTCCTCCTTGTCTCGTTAGCCTCCCCACGGCATTTGCGCGTATTCTTCAAACGCTTTGTCGTGGATTTTCTTGAACAGTGCCTCGTGCCCGCGTTCCCATTGGGCCAACATGGCCAACACCTGATGAGCTTCGCCCTCTGATTTTTGGGCCGCCATTTCGTAGAACTCGGCAAAATCGCGCTCGATCAAATAGGCTGTGCGCAGCACAGGCAAATCGGGCACCATGGCTTCCACAACCGTTTGGTCGAGCAGCTCGGCATCGGCGCGTTGAGAGAAAAAGCCGGCTTTCGCCAGTTCAACGCCCATGGCCGTGCTCGATGGCTTGCCCTTGTCCAGAGCATCAAGCTGGCTCTGGATAAACTCGATGTGCTTTTGCTCCTCGGCAGCCAGCCCCTTGAATGCACCCACCGCCGCCGCATGGCTCAACCGTCCGGCATTTTGCTCAAAGAACCGCTTGCCCTCGTACTCGCGTTGCAGAGCATATTCATAAATCTTGCGAATGTCCATCCATCTTCTCCTCAACGCCAAGGCCCGGATTAACTTGGCGCCTACGTCCTGGCGACTTGCAGATTTACGCTGCCTCTATCTTCACAGCGCACACTTTGTACTCGGGGATCTTGGCGACCGGATCAATTGCCGCGTTGGTCAACGCATTGGCCGCCGCCTCGGCAAAGTGGAACGGGATAAACACGATGCCCGGCTTGATGCGCTTGGTGACCCGCACGCCCAATTCGATCTGACCTCGCCGACTAAAGACGCGCACATGCTGTCCACGCTTAAAGTTGATCTTGGCAGCGTCGTCCGGGTGGATTTCCACGTAGGCCTCTGGCACTTCTTGGTGCAGTTTGGCCGAGCGCCGCGTCATCGTGCCGGTGTGGAAATGGAACATCAACCGCCCGGTCGTCAGCGTATATGGATATTCCTGGTCGGGCAGCTCGGCCGGCTCTTTGAACTCGATGGCGTGGAAATGGCCCAGGCCACGTGAGAACTTGCCCTTGTGCAGATAAGCCGTGCCAGGATGATCGGGCGCAGGGCAGGGCCAGTGCAAAAAGCCCAGTTCTTCCAGGCGTTCATAACTGATGCCGCCGTAGCTCGGTGTCAGCTTGGAGATTTCCACCATTATATCTTTGGGCGACGAAAAGTCAAAACCGGCCGCGCCCATCTTTTGCGCCAATTGGCAAATGATCTGCCAGTCTGCGCGGGCCGCGCCGGGCGGCTCGACAGCTTTTCGAACTCGCTGAACGCGCCGGTCGGTGGCCGTGAACGTGCCGTCTTTTTCCACGAATGCCGTGCCCGGCAGCACCACGTGCGCCAACTGCGCCGTCTCTGTGAGAAAGATGTCTTGCACCACCAGGAACTCGGCCTTTTCCAGGCAGTGAAAGGCGTGATTGATGTCGGGGTCGGCCACCATCGGATTTTCGCCCATCACGTACAGCGCGCGCAGCTTGCCGTCGCCGATGGCGTTGACCATTTCCGTCACCGTCAGGCCGACCTTGGTATGCGACGTACTGCCCCAGGCTTGCTGGAACTTTTTCTGCACATCCTCCGAAGTCACGACCTGGTAGCCCGGGTACACGTTCGGCAGGGCGCCCATGTCGCACGCGCCCTGGACGTTGTTTTGTCCCCGCAGGGGATTCACGCCAGCGCCGGGGATGCCCAGATTACCGGTCAACATGGCCAGGTTGGCGACGGATTTCACATTGTCCACGCCGGTCGTGTGCTGCGTGATGCCCATGGCGTAGATAAAGGCCGAGGGCTTGTTCTTGGCGTACAGGCGCGCCGCTTCGCGCAACTTGTCCGCTGGAATGCCGCTGATTTCCTGCACGCGCTCCGGCGTGTACTTTTCGACCACGGCCTTCATTTCTTCATAGGCTTCGGTGCGTTCGGCAATGAAGGGCTTGTCTTCCAGCCCCTCGCCGATGATGACGTTCATCAAGCCGTTGAGGACGGCCACATCCGCGCCGGGGCGGAAGGGCAGGTACAGATCGGCCAGGCGAGCCATCTGAATATCGCGCGGGTCAATCACGATGATTTTGGCCCCGCGCTCTTTTGCCTTCATAATGCGGCTGGCGATGAGCGGGTGACCTTCGGAGGTATTGGACCCCATGATGAGAAAGCAGTTGGTATCCGTCTCGAACTCGGGGATCGAGTTCGTCATCGCCCCACTTCCAAATGCGGCGGCCAGACCGACCACCGTGGGAGCGTGTCAGAGACGGGCGCAGTGATCAATGTTGTTGGTTCCGATCACTGCGCGGGCGAGCTTGTTCATCACATAGTTTTCTTCGTTCGTGCACTTGGCGGAGGAGAGCAGAGCGATGCTATCGGGGCCGCTCTCTTGCTTGATCGCGTTCAGCTTGTCGGCGATGAGCGTCAGGGCTTCGTCCCAACTGGCTTCGACGAACTTGCCGTCTTTGCGGATAAGGGGCGTCTTGAGCCGGTCGGGGCTATCCACAAAGCCGGTGACGTTCCAGCCCTTGATGCACAGCCTGCCCCCGCTGATCACGTGGGTCTTGGCGGGCCAGACGCCGGTGATGTGACCGTCAATCGTCTCCACGTACATCTGGCAGCCAGCGCCGCAGTAGATGCACGTCGTCAGTGTGTTTTTGTATTCCATAGATTGTCTCCTGCTAATGCCCCGGGACCACACGTAGTGGCGTCTCTTCGAGCGTGACAGAGAGCGGCGGGTGCGCCTCGATGTTCGCGCCGGGGACATATCCCAGCAACGTCCCGATATCGCGCCGCATCAGGTCATACAGCACAGTGAGTGGGATGTGCGCCGGGCAAGTCCGCTCACACTCGCGGCAGGCGATACACCGGCTGGCCATGTGCATGGCGCGAATCAGGTGGAAGGTGGGGAAGGGAGGCGCCAGCAGCCCCGGCTCGACCCACGCCGCATCCTCCATGGAACAAGCCTCGCAGAAACACTCGGGGCAAATGTTGCGGCAGCCGTAGCATTTGATGCACTTGTTAAACTGCTGCTTCCAGAACGCTCGCCGCTCGGCCAGCGACATGGCGTCGTATTTTTCCACCACGGGATTGATTGGGCCGGACGCTGGCGGCGTTCCGACTATCAAGCGTTTCGGGTAAGGCTCGACGCAATGGCACTCTTGCGCGTCCTCGGCCGTGCAGGCAAAGCCGATGATGTACAGCCGGTCGGGGTCAATCTGGTTGCGTTTGGCCATCTCGATGTACGCGCGCTCGTCGCAGCCGCGCGCTACCACACCCAACCGGATGGCGGGAAACATCTTGTGCAGCTTGGAGACGACCGTCATCAACGGATATTTGGGGCTGATTTCCAGCTCGGACAGGTCTTGACCTTTCTGGAAGACGTGAGGCGCCACACCCTGGCTTGACTTGCGCAGCGCGACGACGCCATCTATTGTCGTTCCTTTCGTGTCCCCCTCGGTCAGCCGCTCGGCGACCAGCTTGCGAATTTCATCAATCACTTTGTTGCTTTCGCGTTCGCTCATACCGTCACCTCCTGCGCCAGCGGCCCCAGTTGACGTATCTTTGCAGTGAATGCTTTGGTGACTTCGACAAAGCGCGGCGCTTCCGAGGCCGAGACCCATTGCAGTTCCAGCCGCTCCGGGTTGACGCCGACGTATCCCAGCAGATTGCGCACCAGTGGCACGCGCTTGATCGTGCGATGATTGCCGGCGGAATAGTGGCAATCGCCGATGTGGCAGCCCATCACCAGCACGCCGTCCGCGCCAGCGCGGAACGCGCGCATGACCATCTCCGGCGAGATGCGCCCCGAGCACATCACGCGGATGGGCAAGACATTGGCGGGCGATTCCATGCGGGCCACACCGGCATTGTCGGCCCCCGTGTAGGCGCACCAATTGCACATGAAAGCGACAATTTTTGGCTCAAAGTCTACACCCATTCCAACACCCCCTCGATCTGAGCGACGATTTGCTCGTCGGTAAAGTGTAACGCCTCGATAGCGCCGGACGGGCAGGTGGCGACGCAGGTCCCGCAGCCCTTGCACAAAGCAGCATTGATCTGGGCCTTGCCCTCGACCCGCGCGATGGCCGTGTAGGGGCAGACCAGGATGCAGTCGCCGCAGCCCACGCATCTCTCTCGGTTGACTTCTGCCGTGGTCGGCGAGACGACGACCTCGCCCTTGTTCAACAGCGCCAGGGCCATCGAAGCGGCGGCGCCTGCGTGAGCGACAGTGTCGGGCACGTCCTTGGGGCCTTGAGCGACGCCGGCCAAAAAGACGCCATCGGTGTTGGTCTCGACCGGGCGCAGCTTGGGATGCGCCTCGGCGAAAAAGCCATCTTGCGTGCGGCTCAGGCCAAACAGCGCCGCTATCTTGTTGGCATCGGATGGCGCTTCGATGGCTGTGCTGAGCACCACCATGTCCACGTCCGCCGCCACCACCCGTCCCAGGTTGGCGTCTTCGCCCTTGACGCGCAGCTTGCCGTTGTCGAGCACTTGAACTTCGGCGCCTCGGCCGCGCACCATCGTCACGCCTTCTTCCTGGACGCGCTCGTAAAACTCTTCGTAGCCTTTGCCAAAGGCGCGCATGTCCATGTAAAACTCGTACACCTCGGCGCCGGTCTTGTCGCGGACGAGGTGGGCGTGCTTGAGCGAGTACATGCAGCAGATGCGCGAGCAGTATTCGTGCGCGTTGTGGTCGCGCGAGCCGACGCAGTGGATGATCGCCACGCGCTCCGGCTTGCGCCCGTCGGCCAGCAGAATCTTGCCCCCCGTCGTCCCGCCCGCATTCGATAGCCGCTCAAATTCCAGAGCCGTGATAATGTTGGGCGACTTGCCGTACGAGTATTGGCTGAGCTGGGTGGGGTCCCACATCTGGAAACCAGTGGCGACGATAACCGTGCCCACGTCCAGCTCGACGATCTCGTCTTTCTGATTGAAATCAATCGCGCCCGCCTCGCACAACATCTGGCACGCGCCGCAGGCATCGGCGATCTCGCCGTTGGTGCGGTCTTGCTGGCGGAAGCGGATGCAGGTGTCGGTGTCAATCACCGGCACGCGCGGCACCGCTTGCAGTGACGGGACGTAGATGGACGAGGTGGGACCGAGCGGCTTGGCCTCGTAAACCGCCGCCTGCTCCAGCACGATCTCGATCGCGCCAGTGGGGCAGACGATGGTGCACGCACCGCAGCCGATGCACTCGCGCGTCTTTTCCATGAAGGGCGGCCCGACCACTCGCTCCACGCCGCTATTGGCAAAGTTGATGACGTGCGCCTTGACCATGTCGTTGCACACGCGGACGCACTGGCCGCACAGGATGCACTTTTCGTCCGGGTTCTTGACCGGGTAAGGCGGCTCGGTGACCCCGTACTTGAGCGCCAGTTCTTGAATCACCGGCACGTTGGGCGTGCGGGAAAGCAGCAGCCCCGCGATCACTCGCCGGGCTTCGATCACAGGCGGAGAATGGGTCTTGATTTCCAGGCCGTCCCACGCGGGATGTGTACACGCAGCTTGCAGGCTCGACCCTCCCTTGCGGATGACCTCTACGATGCACATCCGGCACGCGCCGTAAGGCTCCAGCACCGGGTGATAGCACAGCGTCGGGATCTCGATGCTGTTCTTGCGGCACACCTCCAGGATGGTCTGACCTTCCTCGGCCTGAATTTGTTGCCCGTCTATGGTCAATGTAATCATACCACTACCTCCTTCGCCATCTCCGCCCTGCTCGTTGTGATGATGGCGCCGAGATTGCAGGCTTCGAAGCAAGCCCCGCAGCGCAGGCACTTGGTCTGGTCAATGACGTGCGGCTGCTTCTTTTCGCCGGTGATCGCCCCCTCCGGGCAAGCCTTGATACACAGCCCGCAGCCGGGGCACTTGTCCACCACGATTTGGAAGGACGTGATCTTTTTGCACACGCCAGCCGGGCAGTATTGATCCACAATATGCTTTTCGTATTCGGGGCGGAAGTAGCGCAGTGTGCTGAGGACGGGATTGGCCGCCGTCTTGCCCAGGCCGCACAGCGAGACCGAATGCACCACGCGGGCCAGCGTCTCCAACGTGTCCAGGTCGGCCAGCTTCCCTTGCCCCTGCGTGATGCGGGTCATGATCTCTAACATGCGCCGGACGCCTTCGCGGCAGGTGGTGCACTTGCCGCACGACTCGTCGGTGAGGAATTCGAGAAAGTAACGAGCTATGTCCACCACGCACGTGCGGTCGTCCATGATGACCACGCCGCCGGTGCCCATCATCGAGCCGGCTTCGGCCAGCGTCTCGTAATCCATCGGCATGTCTAGCAGGCTATCGGGCAGCACTCCGCCCGACGGGCCACCGATCTGGATCGCCTTGAACTTGCGCTTCTTGGGCAGGCCGCCGCCCACGTCAAAGACCAACTGGCGGACGGTGGTGCCCATCGGCACTTCGACCAGTCCCGTCGTGTTGATCTTGCCCGCGAGCGAAAAGACCTGCGTGCCCGTGCTGGTCTTGGTGCCGATGCCGGCGAACCACTTGCCGCCGCGCAGAACGATCTCGGACACGATGGACCAGGTCTTGACGTTGTTCAAGCAACTGGGCCGATCCCACAAGCCTTTGTCGGTGGTGTGGACGTGCTTGGCACGCGGCTCGCTGGGCTTGCCTTCGATGGCATGCATGATGGCGGTGGATTCGCCGCCCACAAACGAGCGAGCGCCCATGCGAAGCTCGATGTCAAAGTCAAGGCCCGATCCCAAGATATTCTTGCCGAGCAGGCCATACTCGCGCGCCTGCTGGATGGCGTTCTTGAGCGTCTTGACCGCCTGCGTGTATTCGTAGGGCAGGTAGATGAACCCCTCGTGAGCGCCAACCACGTCAGCGCCAATTGTCATCCCTTCGAGGATGGCAAAGGGATCGCCTTCCATCAGCGCGCGATCCATAAAGCAGTTGGGATCGCCTTCGTCGCCGTTGGCGATGATGTATTTAACGTCGCCTTCGGCCTTGCGCGCGGATTCCCACTTGCGGCCCGTGGGAAAGCCCGCGCCGCCGCGTCCGCGCAAGCCCGAAGTCTTGATCTCTTCGATGATCTGTTCGGGCTTCATCGAGAACGCCTTGCTGAGCGCCTCGTAGCCTCCAACGGCGATGTATTCGTCAATGGATTCGGGATTGATCAGGCCGCAGTGGCGCAGCGCGACGCGCATTTGCTTGCGCTGAGAGGGAATGTCCGAGTAGTGATGGATGAACTTGCGCGTCGCCGGGTCTTTGTACGTCAGCCGCTCGACGACGCGGCCCTTGACCAATGTCTCTTCCACCAGCTCGGGCACGTCGGCGGATTGCACGTTGACGTAGAAGATGTCGTCGGGCTGCATCAAGATCACCGGCCCCACCGCGCAAAAGCCACGGCAGCCGGCGGTGACGACCCGGACCTCTTTGTCCAGGCCGCGTTGCTTGATCTCGTTTTCGAGGGCCGTGATCACTTCCGGCGGGCGGTCATGGACACAACTAACCAGTAAGTCTGCACGATATTGCTGAGCCATTTTTCCTCCTACCCCGCCGCCCGCGCAACGACCCACTCTTCGATCACCTGGCCTTTGGCCAGATGCTCGTCAATGATGCGAGGTACCATCGCCACGGTGACGTTGCCATAGGTGATCTTGGGCTCGTCGCCACACTTGACGTCCACCAGCGGCTCTTTCGAGCACATGCCGATGCAGCCGACGGTCGTCACGTGCGCGTCAATCCCGCGCGCTGCCAGCGTGTCCAGCATCGCCCGCATCACCTCACGAGCGCCGGCGGCGATGCCGCAGGTGCCCATCCCGACGGTGACGGTCGCCTGGGTCTCGGTGCGGGTCTTGACATCTTTTTGCAGTTGCTGGCGCAACTGTCTCAGTTCTTCTAGACTTTTAAGTTGAGGCATTGCACTACCTCCCTAAGCCTTTCCACGCGCGCTGTAGGTCTTGACCACTTCGCCCGCGCCGACAGGGGTCACTTGATTATGTGGCTCCTCATTGACTTGCACGTAGGGCGCTTGAGCGCAAGCCCCCAGGCAGGACGACGCTTCCAGTGAAAATGCGCCATCCGGTGTGCTTTCGCCCGCCTTGATGCCCAGCGCGCGCTCGAACGATTCCAGGATGGTCGGCCCGCCGTGCACGTGGCAGGCCGTGCCCAGGCACACGCGAACTCGGAACTTGCCCTTGGGCTTGAGGCTAAAGGTGCGATAGAATGTGGCAAGCCCAAACACGTGGCCTCGCGGTATCTTGAGCCGCTCAGACACCAGCTCCAACGCTTCGCGCGGCAGGAAATTGTTCTCTTGCTGAATCTCCTGGAGCACGGCCAGGCTGCACGCCGGGTCAGCGCCGTAGGCATCAATGATTTGGTTAACGCGGTCGAGGTTCATCGCTCTCCAGGCCTCCTTTCACCCAAACTCATCTGGCCCATCTTGATCAACTTGAGCTGCGGGATGCGCCGGGTCAGACATTCGGACCAGCACAGGCCGCAGCCGGTGCACTTGTCCGCATCTACGTAGCGCGCCTTCTTGCGCACCTTGACCTTGAAATTGCCGACGTAGCCGGAAACCTCTTCGACCTCGCTGTAGGTCAGGAGTGTAATGTTGGGATGCCGACCGGCATCCATCATCTTGGGGCCGAGAATTCAGGTGCTACAGTCGAGGGTGGGGAAGGTCTTGTCCAGTTGAGCCATCACCCCGCCAATGGAGGGCTCGCGCTCCACCAGGTAGACCTTGTAGCCAGCATCGGCGATGGTGAGCGCCGCCTGGATGCCGGCGATGCCGCCGCCGACGATGAGCGTGGCGGGCGTCACCGGTTCCTTGCGCGCGAATAGCTCTTGCTGCAGCGCCACGCGCGCCACCGCCGACCGAACCAGCCGTTTGGCCTTGGCCGTCGCCGCCTCGGTGTCCTTGACGACCCAGGAGACGTGCTCGCGGATGTTCGCCATCGCAAAGTAATACGGGTTCAGCCCCGCTTCGGCCACGGCGTTCTGGAAGGTGACCTCGTGCATCCGGGGCGTGCAGGAGGCGACGACCACCCGGTTCAGGCCCTGGGCCTTGATGTCTTCTTTGATCATCTTTTGGCCCGGATCCGAGCACTGGTACTTGTACTCGCGGGCGACGGTCACGTTGGGTAAATCCCTGGCAAACTTGACTACCTCCGGGACGTTTACGGTGCCTGCGATGTTGATGCCGCAGTCACACACGTAGACGCCTATTTTGAGTTTCTCCATCTACTCACACCTCCTTTTCAAATGTCGAATGACGAATGTCGAATAACGAATGAGGCGCAATTCGTCGTTCGTCGCTCGTCAAAAGTACTCAACAGATACGATTTTTCCTCGTACTTTCAGATCGCGCATCAAATCTTCAATAACGGCACGTCGCATGGGAACGGTGCCTGCTTTATCGGCAGCCTGGGCCGGGTTGACCGCCTGGCCGACGAGAAAATGAGTCTTGTCCGCCGTCAACAGCATTCGCGCCAGGCGCGTGGCTCCATCTTCTTTGCGGGGCAGGTCGCGCGCCCGCTGCGCTTCTGCCATCCGCTCGCGTGCCTTGCCCAGCGTCACCAGTCCCTCGGTGATCAAATCTACTCTTTCGATGCCAGGCCGCCCGCGCAGCCGAGAGACCGGGGGCACCTCCATCCAGCCATCCTCGGGTCGAGGCTCCATCTCCAGTTCAGCCCCCAGCAGCCGGGCAGCGATCTCGGCTGTCGTGTCACCACAGATGATCCGCGCGCCCGGCTCGTTCATCAGCTTTTCCAGCATCACCTCCTCCCTCCCCCTTGCCGAAGGTGCGGGGGTGACTGAGGGGGGGCTGGCCGGAGGCCCACTCCACACCATGACCGTGCGCAGCGGACGGACGAACATGGCGAGGATGCTAACGTCTCTGGCGGCTTTTCCCTGAGAGAGCCTCTCATACGAGCGGATCAGCGCGCCTAACAATTGCTCGGCATCGCAGCGAGTTTCCGTCAAGCGCCGAATGGAAGTGGCAATGTCACGCCAGCCCCAACTCCGGCTCCATCCTTTCGCGCGGATGTACCCCTCGCTCACCATGGCGAGATGGTCGCCGTCTTGTAGGGAAAACTCGCCTTGGCGAATCAATCGTCCGTGCGCTTCTTCCTCGACGACGGGGAGCAAGACCAGATCACCACTGCGAGCTATGAACAGGGGCGGGGCATCGCACTCTACCAAGTTCCCCCGAGTTCCGCCAAGAACCTGCAGAATAGAAAAGGGCACATGCTTGCCCTCGGGCAACGCCACCAGCATCGTTTCTACAACTTTGCTCAAAGGCGTTTTTTGTTCCAGCCGGGACATTGTCTCGTCCGCTATTCGGGCAATCTCCAATACCGAATACCCAATACCCGATCCACTGACAACGACGGCGAAAAATTGCTCTTCACTTTGAAAGGTACGTATCACATCACTGCCTGTCTCGACCAGGCTTTGGTGTGCGCTCTCGATCCAGAATCTCAACGGACCCCCAACGACTGAATGCCATCCACCCAGACCCCCCGGCCTCCCGTGCCGGCAAGGGCCAGGGCGAGTTCGGCGACTGTCGGCTCGTCCATTTTCAGAGTGGTGCGCCGGGCCATCTCTTTCAAACGGTGCGCGTCGCCGCTGGCCACCAAGCTATACTGCTCCAATTGCGGGAAGCGCGCGCGCGCTTCCTTCGGGCCAACGAGGTGCGATATCTCGACTCCGACAACCTCCAAGTCAGGCGGGATAAACCCCAGGTTGGCAATGAGACTATAGGCGGGCCGATCCACATGCGAAGGGATACACAGTCCTTTCAGATCGCGCACCCGCTGCACGACTTGATCCACCGATAAGGAAGCAGAAGTCGCCAGCAAGCGGTCATTGGTGCCGACCGCCTCACCCTCGGCGTTCAGCACCACCTGGGTCCCGAACACATTCTCTTTGTTTTTAAGGCGCGGAAGGTGCGCGTAAACCAACTCTTGCCAGTAGGTGACCTGCTCCAGCGTATCAAACAGGCAGATCAAGTGCACTTCCTCGCGCGTCTGTACTTCCATCCCAGGTAATACCGCAATCCCGGTCCCTTGGGCGGCCTTGAGCATGGCTGCCACATTCTCCGCCGAGTTGTGGTCGGTGACGGCAAGCAAGTCCAGACCTAACTCCTGTGCCCGCTCAAGGATAAACTCGGGCAGCATCTCCATCTCGGCGCAGGCAGAAAGGACGGTATGAAGGTGCAGGTCGGCGGTGAAAAATTTCAAATTTCAAACACCTGCACTGCGCGCAGGCGCAAGTGTCTCAAAGGTCAAGCCCCTGGTCGCCGCAGTCCAAAAGTCGTGATGGGCGCAGCCAACCCCGCCTCCCCCCCTCCGATGAACCCTTGTAGCCATTGCCGCACGCTTGGATGCGCCAGCGGCACATCTCCCAATTCTGCCTTGATGGCGGCTGTGTGGAACTCGAATTCCTTTCCATCTACCCGGTGAAGATAATGCACATCGCACGTTCCGGCCAGAATGAAAGACATCAGCGTGCCGGTCATATCGCCGAGTGGCGCCCGGTCAATGTGACTGCGCTGGAATGTGGCCCGAACCACCGTCCCCATGCCGACCTGCGAAGTGATCGTCAAGTCCCCATTGCAGCGCTCTGCGGCGGCTTTGAAGAGAGGGAGGCCCAATCCGACGTGGCGCGTTTTGCGCGTAGTGTAAAAGGGATCCGAGATGCGCGCCAATTGCGCTTCGTCCATCCCGCGACCGTTATCTCGAACGGTGATGGTCAGGCGATCCGCCGTCGAATCTTCCTCAACTGTTAATTCAACAAGCGTCGCTCCCGCTTCCAGCGAGTTCTGTAGGATGTCCAGGATATGCAGGCTCAGCTCGCGCATGCAGGCAGACCAGTTCTCTAACTCCGGCGATTCAATGCTTCTGGACGCACACTTACATTCTGCGTCCGACAATGGTTCTTCCTGGCTCACTTGTGCCAGACTCACCTCACACCTAGCTCAAACATTTTGCCGGCCACGGCATACACGGCGAGTGGCGTGGTCAGGATGGGGATGCCTTCCTGCTCGGCCTTTTCGCAAGTGACCGGCTCAGGCGCAACTCCCTCGGCAATGATGATGCCGGACAGGCCAATCAGGCTGGCCACGGCCACAATGTTGGGGTGGGCCTGGATGGTGATCCAGACATTGCCCGCCTGTGCTTTGGCCATGACCCAACTCAGCAGATCAGAAGTGTAGCCGCCCGTAACTTCTGTATCCAGTTTCTCTTTTCCTGTTCGCACTTCCAGTGAGAGTTGCCGGGCGAGTTCTTGCAGCTTCATTGTCCCGTCCTTCTGGGCTCGTCACAGCGCCCTAGAGAATAGATTATTGGCTCGGCAGCCGGGCAAGGACCGAATCCACCGGCACGACTTCACGCTTGAGCAGCAGGTCGCTTTCCGGCAATCCAAACGCCAAGCCGATCAATTGCGGCAGGAATAACACGGGCAACTTGACCGGCTTGCCCAGCACCATGGAAGCCTTGTCCTGGTAGCTGTCCAGGTTCAGGTGGCACATGGGGCAGACGGCAGCGAGGCAATCGGCTTCGCTGGCTGCCTGCAAAATCTCGGCCACAATCTCGAACCCAACATGCGGCTTGGTGGTAAGCAATGCCGTGCCGCAGCACGTCGCCTCGTGCGCGTGATGCTGCACCGTCGCGCCCAACACTTCCAGGATGCGCGCCATCGAAGTGGGATTCTGGTTGTCGTCGTAAGTGGCGTACGGGCGAACCGTCTGGCAACCATAGTAAGGCGCGACCTTGAGGCCGGTCAGCGGGCGCTTGACGCGCGCGGCGATTTTCTCCGGGCCAAAGTCGTTCGCCAGCACATCCAGCAAGTGGCGCGCCTTGATCTTGTGCTGATACTTTAAATTCTCGACCTCAAGCGCCTGGTTGATTTTGTTCAACACGGCCGGATCAGCAGCGGCGGCGTTGACGCGCCCAAAGTTGGTAAAGCACGCGCTGCAGCCGACCAGCAAATCACGGTTGCCGTCGGACTTTTCGGCCAGCGCCAGGTTGCGGGCCGGCATCGCCAGCCCCAGCAGGTCGCTCATCACCGGGGCGATGCTCGCTCCGCAGCAGGTCCAGTCTTCCAGTTCTTGCACCTCTGCTCCCAGCGCCTTGATCACCGCCAGCATCGAGGTCTTGTATTCCAGCGCCGAGGCATCCATCGAGCAGCCGGGGTAAAAGAGATATTTCATTTAGCCCTCTCCCCCTTCCCCTCCCCCAACATTGGGCGAGGGGCGACGGCCCTCCAACTCTGCCACACGATCAAACAAGCGATCCAATCGGCCCTGGCCGCCCAGCTTGGGCATCTCCGGGCGAAGCTTGCCCCGCATGAGCATCGTCAGCGCCATGTTCGTGAATTGCATTGCCGCAAAGGGATTAGTGGTCAGGAAATAGCGCGCCATAAATTCCATTTCTCTCATGCGGCCATAGCGGCGCATTACATCGCTAAAGACGCGATAAAAGTTAGTGCTCTCGCGCCACTCGGGGATATTGGCCTGAATCGCTAATTGCTTGAGCTTGGCAATGGTCTCAGTGAGGGGGATACCGCGCGGACAGCGGACGTGGCACTCGTAGCACACGCTGCACAGCCACATTGTCTTGCTGTGCATCACCTCGTCTTCCAGGCCGAGTTGAACCATGCGCCACATCAGGCGCGGGGTGATGTCCATCGCTTCGGCGGAGGGACAGGACGCGGTGCAGGTGCCGCACTGGATACAGGTGCGAATCTTGCCAGCAGCCGGTGTGAGGCGATCCACAAAAGTCGGATCGCGTTTCGCCCCGGTCAGGTTAACGACCTCAGAAGTTGTTGTCAAGGGAGACCTCCTTCCTCAAACACGTTTGCTCGAGGTTATCTTTATGGCGCGCGCCTACGTCTTGGGGTCAAGCTTCGCTTGTAAACGCCCGGGGTGGTCATCGAAGCTTGCCGCGAGCTTTGATACATGGGTTAGATGGCAACTTGCCCGAAAAGCGACCTGGCGCGCCACGTCAGCACATTTTGGCTTTCGGGAAGAGAGGAACCGGAGCATGCCTTCGCTTCTTTCTACCCAAAAGCCCACGATGGCACGGCCTCAGTATACACACCTATCTGGGCTAGTTCAATAGTCACAAAGCACCACTTTTGTCCGGTGAATGACATACAAGAACTAGCACGTACAAGATTAGCAGACTGTCATCGCCAAGCCAGTGACGAATGTCATATCGGAATAGGATGAGTGTCATCCTGGTCTTTTGCCTGTCTTTGATGGCAATCGGCGATAGCCCATCAGGGCTAGGCAGGCGACATGATTCATGGGAGACAACCCCCACCAGCGTTCATCCTTCGTCACGGCCCCAATATTCCCAATGCTTGCTTCGCGCGCGCAAAATTTGGGTTGTGCTTGAGCGCCAACTCGAATTGCCCTCGCGCCGCGTTGACATCACCGCGTTTCTGAAACACCAGACCCTTGTAGTAATACATTTCCTCGGCGTATGGGTCATTCTTGAGCGTCACGTCGGCCAGCGCGATCACGTCGTCCAGGCGATTCGCAGCCAGGTACGCCTCGAACCAGCCGAATTGGTACCACGTCATGCGCCACGGCAGGCCGATGCGCCGCGCCTGGTCATAAGCTGCGACGGATTCGTTAAACATCTGGAGCGCAGCATAGTTCGTCCCCAGGTTGAACCAGCCGAAGGCGTCTTGGTCGTTGGCGGCCAGTTCCGCCTGCGCCCGCGCCAGCGCATTTTGATACATCGTCGCGTCGTCCATCTCTCCACCGATGATTTTCGAGAGCGTCTCGGCCTGTTCCGGTTTGTAGATGACGATATAAGTCCGGTTGAACTGCCGCCAGTACTTGTCCATGTCGTCGAACGACACGGGCTGGTTCGGCCCCAGATACGAATCCATTACAATGAATTCGCGGGTCGCGTCGCTCCAACCGATGACGAGTTCATAGTGCCCCATCCAACCGAGCTTTTCCTCCGGCTCGAATCCCTTCTCGACAATCGGCGGAAACCCCGCGCGAAGAAGCGCCTTGAGCAGGTCGAGCGTCCCGTTGACGCGAACCATCGCCTGAAAACCTTGCGAGCGCGCGAACGCCGCCATCTCATCTGGGTTCACGTTGCGGTCTTCCGGGTCGGGCTTGAGAACCGCGGCGGCATCGGCCTGCGCGCCCTTCCAGCCGTAATACGAAAGTCCCATCGTCAGATTGGCCGGGCCGCAGTTATTCCAGGTTTGGAACACATGGCGAAAGCCCGTGAGCAGCACCGTAGCGGAATCGAGCGCGGCAGGTGTGGAGCGCGCGGCCTGGGTGGGGCCGGGAAATGGAACCGGTGTGAGCGTCAGCGTGGGGCGCGGCGCGGACGCGGGCGTGCTCGTCGGTTGACTGACGACGGCCGTGGCCGATGGGCTGGCTGACGGAGTGACAGATTGACTGATTGACCGAGTCACTAGAGGAACCGGCGTGAGCAACGCGGCGGCGACGTGCGGCGCGGACGGCGTGGGCAGTTCGACCGGCGCTGATCTAAAGTAGCCTTGCAACGGCTCGGGCACAAAACGCGCCACGTAACGCGGCGGGACGAACCGCACCATGAACAGCGCCATGACGAGCGCGCACGCGCCCAGAAAGCACACCACCGCGCCGAGGGCAAATACACCCCGCAGCATGTGGCGGTTTGACCGCCGTCGTGCTTGATTGGTTCGCGGATAATTGATTGCGCGCATATTATCGTGGAGCGTGGAGAGTGGAGCGAATGTTCCACCCTCCATGCTTAACGCTTTGGCCTCCATGCCACGTTGAAGCAACTCGGCGTATCCAACCAACGCACACCCGCAAGCCCGGGCGCGACCAGCAAAAGCCCCGAAGGCTCTTGGGGCAATGCCAGCCACTTGCCATCCGGCGACCAGCCGAACCCCCTGCCCGGCAACGTCACAAATCCACCCGTTTGTACATCCAGGATGCCTGCCATGCCTTGCGGCGAAGAATCGGGAGCGACCCACATAGCCAGGTGGCGACTATCGGAAGACCAACTCCAGTTGGGGAACCAAGCCCTTGTCCAAGGCCACTGCCAGTGGGCGCGCACCACGCCAGTCTCTGCGCTCACAACAAGAATTCCCGATCCATTCGACCAGGATATTGCCACGGCGAGCAGGGAACCATCTGGCGACCAGGCCAGGTTGCTCATCAAGCCGACTTGATCTTTATCATTGGTCAGCCATCGTATCAGGTCATCGCCACGCACGAGGGTGGTCACAGAATCGCTGCCCAGATCAATGATCTGGATCGCTCTCGCGTGGAATTGTCCCCCCTCCAGATCAAATGGGTCCGTGGGGAATCCCCCCAAAAACGCCAGTCGCCCGCCATCCGGCGACCACACCGGCTCGTACCCTGATGCTACCTGGCGCGCGTCGCGCCCGTTTACATCAGCGACCCAGATGGTGGGAATCGGATAGAGCGTAGTGAGATTCACCAGCCGCGTTCCATCAGGCGACCAAATCTGTCGCGTGCCGGTGATGACGACATGTGTGCCAGTGTCGAGGTCTATCAGGTGGACCTCATCTCCATCTGTGACTTGCAGGCGACCATCGGGCAGCCAGCCGATCAAGGGCGCCCCACTCAGTCGAGTTGCATCTGCCACGGTTCTTTGCCGGTGAGTCTCGGCATCCATCACTACCACGCTCGCCGATTCGGCTCCTCCCTGAGCATACGCCAACCGTTTGCCATCAGGCGACCATTGTGGCGGCCAGGCTTGTTGCCCCACGGCCGTCAGATCCGTCAGACCCGTTCCGTCCGCGTGGACGTACCAAATGGTAGACGCGGGCCTGTCGGACACGCCGCGCGTGCACCACAACGCCAGTTCGCCGCTGGGTACAGGAGGTTCGATGGTGGGCAGACCGGCCTGTTGGCGCAAGTACCGCTGCCAATCCGGTTCAAGCTCCTGAGCGTTGATGCCCAACGTGGTGATCGCCTCGCCGAACGTCGCGCTCGTCCCAAGCGCGGGCAACATGCGGGAGACGGAGCCTGGACTCACGCGCTGCTCCACGAACGCCAGGGCCAGCGGCAACATCACTGCGTCCAGATCGGTGTCTGGCCCAGCCGGTTTGAACCGCAACGGAATCACGCTCAAGGGTTGCCACGTGTCAGCCAGCAATGCTTTTGTGAGCGTGCGTAGGATGGCCGGGGTAATAAACGGTCCAGCCAACCCCGCACGCGAAAGCTCCCACCGCATGATCTCTTGAGACGACCAATCCTTGCCGTTCAAATGCTGCCCGGACGCTTCGTACACCAATGTCTGGATCACGCGCGTCTCAATCGCGCGATACAGTTCGTCGCGCGAAGCCGCATCAGACGGAAGGCCGAACAGGTGCGGCGAAACCAGCTCCAAGATGAAACCACTGTTACCATTGAAAGCGGGCAAGTCAGACAGATGCGAAATGGCATCGGGCGAGTCATCAAAGATCGCAAAGATGGGCTGCGGCGGGCAAGGCAGCCGACTGCACACTTCGTCCAGCAGCTTGTCCATGCGCGGGATGATAGGTTCGAGCAGGGCTGCGTCGCGCTGCGTGTACCGCATCGCAAAGTGCCGGCCAGCCAACGTGCGCCACACCCCCCAATAGTCCGCGCCCGGCCTCGCGCGCACCCAGCCCGACGCGGACTGCTTGTAAAACTGTGGCACGATCAGCGTGACGCTCACCGGCCCGCCCGGCAGCGGCTGCGTCACCGAAAACCGATACGTCACGTCCAGCCGCGCGCCGCCCGGCTCAAGCGTCACGCTGCCGAGCCGTGGCTGCACGCCGGTCGCTTGCCAACCAAACTCTGGCAGGCCGACGCGCTCCAATCGTCCGAAGCGTTCCCCCTGCACTGCCCGCCATGCGGCGTCGTCCGGGTCCTGCAACGCCAGGAAGGACACCCGGTCATTCGCGTCAGTCGCCTGCGCTTCCAAGCGGGCCAAAGCGCGGACTGGCTCAGTCACCTGGTTGAGCCGCGTGCGGAGCGTCCACTGGTAATACACGGCAAAGCCAGCCATGCTCACGACCAACAACAACGCAAGTGCAACCCACCACCAGCGCCAGAGCCTTCGCCGTGGCTTGATGGGAGGCAATGGTTGTTCCGCCGGCTCTGGCGTGTCCTCGCCAACGATTTGCCAATCAACCTCAATGCTCATAGCCGAGATTATAGCACTGCCTTCACTCTGCTGCTTGGCTTTCAGTCTACGCCCGCTCGCCAACATAAACTTGACATGTCACGCCCAAAACATCAACAGTCCGCCTGTTTTGAGATTTGATATTTTCAATGCCGCTTTCCGGTTGTATAATTTACCCCAGATAGAACGTGCGAGGTGCCCGATGTCCAAGCGCCAAGAAGTGTTGACGTGGAATGACGTGGTCTGCCTGGTGGAACACCTGATGCCGCAGATAGAAGGCGTGTTCGACGGGCTGCTGCTCATCACGCGCGGGGGCCTCATCCCCGGCGGGATGATTGCCGAGCGGATGGACATTAACTATATCCTCACCGCCGCCGTGCGCTTTCCGACGGATCTGACCGGCAAGCGACTGGCCTGGCCGACTTTTCTGCAATTCCCCGAAGATGCGCTCTTGCGCGGACGGCGCATGCTCATCGTGGACGACATTTGGAGTGGCGGCGAAACGATCATGACCGTGGTGGGCCGGGTCGAGATGGCCGGCGCGCGCGCCGAGACGGCCGTGCTGCATTACCGGCCTGGCAGCAGCCTCTTCAAGCAAGTCGGGCCGACGTATTACGCCGCCATCACCGACGCCCTTATCGTCTACCCGTGGGAGGTCGGACGCGGGCCGGAAGGCATGCCCCGGCCGGGGCTGTCGTGCATTTGAGTGGTCAGGGCCCCGTAGTCAGTGTCCGGCATGCTTGCGCTGCGTTTCCGCATAAAACCCGCTTAGAGCGAGTCTGAAAAATCAGGGCGTAGCGTTTATCGTAACGGCTTGAGCCGTTCGCGCAGCGTGTGGGATGGTAGTCGAGCATCGCAGTCTGGTCACGGCCCGCACCGGCATCGTCGGGACGCGCGGGGTGGATGTGCCGGCGAGGGAACTGTTGCCGCGGATTTGCTAGGCGACGGCCGACCGCAGCTTGCTGCCGCCGGTCGGCGGCGGGGGTTTGCGTGAGTCGTCGCGTCAGATGCGTTTCAGAGTGGGCAGGACCTTGCACACATGGCCCTGGCGAGTGAGGAATTACGGACAGCCACAGCCACAGTTGCAGTTACAGCCACAGCCACACCCACACCCACAGTAGCAGTCACAGTCGCCGGTGTACGTATCCCAGTTCTTGGGGCAAGGCAAGTCCGTACGCCAGACTGGCACGGCGATCTCTTGCCCATCACCTGACCACACGTGCAGCGACTCGACCAGCACGCTGCAGGCCCGCCATCGAAAGTCAAAGGTGTCCGTGGTACGCAGGCCGATGAATCCATACGTGTAATGGCCATCACCGCCGGTGGCGTACACCTGCAGGGTGCCGATCAGGTCGCCGGGCGTATCCGACTTGCGCCAATTGTAGATTCTAAAGTCGGCTTGTAGTTTGGCGTATCCTTTGGATGGGTTGACTATCTTGGCCGCAGGGCCTGGTTGAGGAGGCGCTTGAGTGGCAAAGGCGACCATGACGGGCTTGCCATCTTGCAAGACTGGCTCATCAGGCCCGGGCCACTCGAGGAGGCCAATGACACCCTGGTCTACGTGAAGCACCGCCCACAGCGTGGGGAATGGCTCAACTCTGCTGCTATCAATATCCGCTGTAAAGTGTGTGTTCTGACCGCGATGTACGGGTGTATAGCCGACTATTGCGCAACGTCTGATGCACGGATCTGTGTATAGGATCAGCCAACCCTCCTGAGCGGCGGTGACGGAATCAATGCTAATCTGATTTCTGTTCGTGTCCTGAGCCTTGATGGTGATCTGATTCGCGGGGCCGGGGCTGGTCTTGGCACTGGCAACGCCAGCCATTTGGAGACTCGTTGCTGCGACGAGCAGTAGCCCTACCACGAACGATGTCTGCCTTTTCATCGTACCCTCCACACAATCTGTCCCGCCTGTTTCACGGCCATGCAAGCTTCAGATCAGAAGCAGTGTATATCGGGGTCTGTCTGTCTTCCCGAGCATGGCGAGCGCCGCGCACACCCTAATTATATCCCCCTTGTCCAACATTTCAAATCGTACCCAGGTAAAAGCGATACGGTGGGATCTTCTTTCCCGCGCATGGGCCGGCCAGGTTCCCCACAATGGACGAGAGTGTCGTTGACTGCAATGCGCGCGCACGACCACGGACATGAAGCAGCCGTCCTACAATATTGAGTGTATCAGTTGAAATGTTACCACTGCCTCTCCGTAAAAACTACGGGGCGGATGGTTTTCTCCGCTAGTTCCATCCCGCTATCTCCGGTCTTTTTACGCTTCACAATCTGCGCTTTTTCGTTTATACTGGTAGCATTAGAGAGTGTCGGTGGCTTGTGCTCAAACCGGCGATGAGTGAACTCGTCCAAAATCCGGGGTTGCCGCGCTTGTATAAACACGGAGCGTGATCCGTTGGACAGAACGGCCTCCACAAAAACTAATCGCAGATGATATAGGAAGTGTGATATGCCAACTCCATCGTTCTTCAGGCTGAATTTCAGAACCATGATCGCATTGTCACTGGGTGTTGTGATGGTGCTGGCGGTCGGTCTTGCGTCCGGCGTGTTCGCCGCCGAAGGGCCGGACACGACTATGGAGAACATGCCGACGCCATCGCTTGCCAACATGCCGGAGTGTCCCAAGACGCCGACGCCGACCCGCACGCCCACCCATACACCGACGCCAACGAATACGCCGACGCCGACCGCTAGCGCGACGCCGACCAATACGCCGACGCCAACGAACACACCGACGGACACGCCGACGCCGACCGCTAGCGCGACGCCGACTGATACACCGACGCCAACGAACACACCGACGGACACGCCGACGCCGACCGCCACGCCAACTGATACACTGACGCCAACGAACACGCCGACCGCCAGCGCGCCACCCATCAATACACCGACGCCAACGAATACACCGACGCACACGCCGACCGCTAGCGCGACACCTACCCATACACCGACGCCAACGAATACACCGACGCACACGCCGACCGCTAGCGCGACACCTACCCATACGCCGACGCCAACGAACACACCGACGAACACGCCGACCGCTAGCGCGACGCCCACCAACACACCCACACCGACAGCCACACCCACGATACCGGTAGCGGGACAGTACAAGATCTATTTACCGGTCATTTTTGCGTGCAACATAGATGGTGTGTGCCCATACTATGCGCTGATTGGGAAGGAGTGGTATGCCGCTGATGGCAGCGAGTTGAGCGGTCCACCGGCTGATTTGCCATCGAATTATGCTGTCACAGCGCAGAGCCAGTATGGCGCTGCCACATGCAACTATCCAACGGGTTCTTCAAACCTGGTTTGCACGTACGTCAATAACCTGCCTGCAAACAACTCTGGACTCTGGGTTCCGTATGGAGGCACATACACGGTTACGGAAACCGGATTGCCAGAAGGCTGGACAGGGGTTGCCGGTGTTGGCGAGTTCATTGTGCGCAGAGGGTACTGTATGCGTGAGGGGTTTGAGAACTTGTATTGTACACACACAGTGAAGAATCTTGCCACGGCAATCCGCTGATGTCGGCTGACGGGTAGACCAGCAATACGCTTGATCTCTGTCAGCACCTTCCAGGCGGTTGATTGCCGCAGTAGTGAACAAGCCCCGGGCAATTGAATGTCCGGGGTTTGTGTTTTCTGAGTGTGATAGCCCAACGATCACGTGTTGTGTCATTCGGGCTGCTTGAGCCGCCCATATAGCCACCAGAACCGCTCGCGTGGAAAAGCGTGCGCCAGCGCCATGTGCCATACAAAGGGGCCGTCTATCCAGTCGGCATGCAGCCGCTGGTCGAGCGCAAACAGGCGGCGCATGAATTCGGTCGCAGAGTCGCCCGCCAGTTCCTCTAGCAGCAGTTCAATCGCCAGCCGCGTGTGAGCTTGAGCCGGGTAGTACGGCGCTTCCTCGTTGGGCCGCTTGGCATAGTCGTCCAGGAACCACGCCCAGGCATCCAATCGTCCGCGCAAATCGTGGAGGACGCGCGTCACGTAACGCGAGCGATGCGCGTCGCGTGCCAATTCAAACTTGCGCATGGCTTCGTCCAACGCCGCGTGTTGCGTTGGTGAAAGCGGAGCGGCTCGCAATCGCCCTGCGCGTTCCAGGAATCCGCCGGCCGTCAGCTTGGGCAATGGGTCGCCGCCGGGTCGCGAAGCGTCCATCTGCCAGTACAACACGTCGGATTCGAGATACGCCTCAAACTCTTCCGCCATTGCCTGGCAGGCGATCAGGTCGGGCGTTGGATCAAATTCTTTCGATCTCATCGTTCCTCCGTATCATCTCAATAATTCGCGGGACTAGACTTCCAAAGTCTTGGCAAGACGTTGCAACAAGCGTAAATCCAGTTAAGACTTGCAAGTCTCCCCTACTTTTTGAGAAGATACGTTTCCTCTTTGTTCCTTCTCCTGTTCCAAAGGGACGGGGGAGCGTTAGGGTGAGGGCAGTGGACAATTCCCGCGCGCGCGACTACAATCATGGCATCGGGTGTTGCCAATGCTGATCTACCTGGGTGTGTTCTTGCTCTCTGCCTCGACGCTGGCATTCGAGATTGTGCTTTCGCGCCTGTTCTCCATTGCCCAATTTTACCACTTTGCGTTCATTACGGTGAGCCTGGCGCTGTTGGGCGCGGGCGCGAGCGGCACGGCGCTGAGTGTGTTTCCCTCACTACGACGGGGCGACCCGGCGCGGCGGCTTGCGTCGTTCGCGTTTCTCACGTCACTTGCTACACTGGGTAGCTTTGCGTTGGCAAACTGGTTGCCGTTCGATTCGTTTGCTATCGTTTGGGATCACCGGCAAGCCCTTTATCTTGTTCTGATGTATCTGGCGCTATCCGCGCCATTTTTCTTTGGCGCGATGGCGGTGGGCTGGCTGCTTTCCGCGTGCCCTGACGATGCGCCGCGCCTCTACGCCGCGAACCTGGTGGGATCGGCTGCGGGGTGCCTGCTGGCGCTAGGTGCATTGGCAAGGTGGGGCGGTGAGGGTGCGGCGGTTTTTTGCGCGTGGTTGGCAGGACTGGCTGCGTTGATGACGGCTATTCACCCTCTCGAAGGTCTGAGAAACTTGGGGAGGGTCATGTGTCTCTCCACTGTTGCTCTGCTCAGCGCGTGGCTCATTGCACGTCCGGCGTTCCTGGCGATTCGCCTTTCTCCTGGTAAGTCATTGTCTCAGTCGCTGCGTTACCCCGGCTCAGAGTTGGTGTGGACGCGCTGGACTGCCGCTTCGCGCGTGGACCTGATCCGCAGCCCCGGTATCCGCAGCTTTCCCGGACTGAGTTATGCCTACTTGGGCTCGCTGCCGCGCCAGGACGGGCTGACATTCGACGGCGACGACCTCAGCCCCATCCCGTTTGTAGCGTCAGGCGAAAGCGCCGGCTTTGCGGATTACTTGCCCGGCGCGTTGGCCTACCGACTGCGGCCCGGCGCTCGCGCGCTCGTTCTGGAATCACGTGGTGGGTTAGATGTGGTTTCCGCGTTGGCAAGTGGCGCGAGTCGCGTGGTAGCTGTGGAGCCGAACGAGATCGCCGTCGAAGCGGTGCAGCGCGAGACAGAATTCGGCGCCGACCCGCGTGCGCGATTCGTCGTCGAAGAAGCGCGCAGTTTTATCCGGCGTAGCCGTGAGACATTCGACGTAGTTCAGTTTTCGCTGGCCTGGCCGTATCGCCCAGTCACTTCGGGTGCGTACAGTCTTATCGAAGATTATGACTTTACTGTGGAGGGATTCAGTGATGTGCTGGCGCGATTGAACGATGGCGGGCTGTTCGTCGTCACGCGCTGGCTGCAATCGCCGCCGACCGAGCCGCTTCGGCTGTTCGCGCTGGCGGTGACGGCCGCCGCGCGCGCTCGGCTCGATCCGGCGCGGAGCATTGTCGCGCTGCGCGGCTACAACACGGTGACCGTCATCGTCAAGCGCGGCACATTGACCGGTGAGGAACTCGCCACCGTACGCGAGTTTTCCGCTGCGCGCAAGTTTGATCTCGTCACCGCGCCGGGCCTGCGTCCCGACGAGGCTAATCGCTACAATGTGCTGGACGATGATGTGTTCTATCGCACGTTCAATGAACTGTTGACCAGCGCCGACCGCCGTCAGTTCTACGCTGCGTACCCCTTTGATGTGACGCCGCCCACAGACGACCGGCCTTTCTTTGGGCACTATTTCAAGTGGGAGCAAGCCGGGCAGGTGTGGGCGCAGTTGGGTAAGACGTGGCAGCCGTTCGGCGGCGCGGGGTATTTTGTTCTGATAGTGTTGCTGGTGTTCGCCATCGTCTCTGCGAGCGTGCTGATCGTGTTACCACTGGCTGTTCGTGGAGTGTGGAGAGTAGAGTGTGGAGTGAAAGGTGCTTCACGCTTCACGTTTCACGCCTCACGGACACTCGTCTACTTTGCATGGCTCGGCTTTGGCTTCCTGTTCATCGAAATTCCACTCGTGCAGCGGCTCATTCTCTTTGTCGGCAAACCGGTGTATGCGCTGGCGGTCGTGCTGTTCGGGCTGTTGCTGTTTTCCGGGCTGGGGAGTGTCATCTCGCGTCGAGCGCCGTGGCGCGGCACGCTGGCGATACTGATGGTGGTGGCTCTGGCCTATCCAATGCTATTGCCGAGGGTGTTCCAGTTGGCATTGGGCTGGCCGCTGGCCCCGCGATTTGCCGTCGGCGTGATGTCGCTGGCGCCGCTGGGCGTCTTGATGGGAATCCCGTTTCCCAAGGGCATTGCATGGCTCGAACGTTCGTCGCCCAATCTCATCCCGTGGGCGTGGGGTGTGAACGGCGCGGTGTCCGTCGTCGCTTCGGTGCTGGCCGCGCTCGTCGCGCTTTCAGCGGGGTTTACAGTGGTGCTGGTCGCTGGTGCAATTTGCTACGGCGTGGCAATGGCAGCCATCAAGGACTGATCAGTCCACTGGCTAGCAATCCTGTTGTGCCGAGTGCCGCCGTGGAATTCGGGACCGTGCTATACTACGTGCTGGCAATTTGTACCCAAGCGTTTATTGACCAAGATGTGACGCTGGCGGAGGGCCTGATCTATGTCTAGAGCGACAATGAGCAAAACCATCCTGGTAGTAGATGACGATCCGACCATCCGGGACGTTCTCGAACGGTATCTGCGGCGCGAGGGATTCGCGGTGCTCACCGCTGCCGATGGGCAGACTGCTCTTCAAAAGGCAGGCAGTGAAAAACCAGACTTGGTCGTGCTGGACCTCATGCTGCCCCACGTGGACGGGTGGGAAATCTGTCGCCGTCTGCGCGCCGAATCCACTGTGCCTATCCTGATGTTGACCGCCCGGGGTGAGGAGTACGAACGGATCTTGGGATTGGGACTGGGCGCCGACGATTACGTGACAAAACCCTTCAGCCCCGGCGAGGTGGTGGCTCGCATCCAGGCGATCTTTCGACGCATCGAGATGGCCCGCTCGCCAACGCCCCTGAGCGCGGAGATCATCCACATCGGAGAAATTGTCGTTGATCCGTCTGTCCGTCAGGTCACCGTGAGAGGGCAACCGGTGACATTGACCGCCAAGGAATTTGACCTGCTGCACCATCTTGCCAGCCATCCTCGCCAAGTCTTTAGCCGAGAGCAACTGCTCGACCAGGTATGGGGCTATACCTACGCTGGCGAAACCAGCACGGTCACTGTCCATGTCCGCCACCTGCGCGAAAAGATCGAGACTGACCCGGCCAACCCGTGCCTCATCGAGACGGTGTGGGGCGTGGGCTATCGCTTCAACGCCGGAGAATAGAGGAAGCGCCATGCATCAAGCAAGCATCCGCACCCACTTGATACTCACTTACTTTACCAGCGTCGTGCTGGCCGTGACGTTGGTCCCGATGAGCTACCACTGGCTGGCTGGCTTGTTCGGCTTTGGCATGCCGCCAAGCTATCCAGGGTCTCTGGGTCTGATCATGATCGGCGCGGCCATCGTCTCTCTGCTTTACGGTTACGTGATGGGGAGCGGCATCATCCAGCGGGTCCAAGTCCTGGCAGCCGGCGCGCGGCGCATCGCCGCCGGCGATTTGGAGACGCGCATCCCGGCGCGCGGCGCCGACGAGTTAGCCCAACTGGGCGCCACGCTCAACGAGATGATGATTCGCCTGCGCGAGTCTCTGGATCAACAGAAAAAGTCGGAACAGGCCCGCCGTGACTTGGTAGCCAACGTGGCGCACGACCTGCGCACGCCCCTCGCGGCCGTACAGGCCACTGTGGAAGCATTGGAAACAGGCGTTGTCGAAGATGAAGCCACCCGGACGCGTTGCCTGACCGCCATCAGCCGCGAGACGCGACACCTGAGCCGGCTGATTGACGATCTCTTTGCGCTCTCTCAACTGGAGGCGGGACAACTCGAACTGAAGCCAGAGACGCTTTACCTTGAAGACATTGCGCAAGATTGCCTGACCGGCCTGGTGCCGCAAGTGAAGCAGCAAGGCATTGCGCTAAAGGTAGACTTGCCGGCTACCTTGCCGCCAGCCTGGGCCGACCGCCTGGCTACCCGTCGCGTGTTAGCCAACCTGTTGCAGAATGCGCTGGCGTTCACGCCAACTGGCGGACGCATCGCCGTCCACGGAACACGGGTCGCCGATGGAGTGCGGATTGAAGTGAGCGATACAGGCCCAGGTATTCCTTCTCAAGACTTGGAACCTGGGCCGGATGGGCAACCCCGCATCTTTGAGCGTTTCTACCGAGGCGACGAGGCCCGGTCAGGAGGAGGGGCCGGGCTGGGGCTGGCGATTGCCAAAGAGTTGGTGCAAGCCCAAGGAGGACGCATTGAGGCCATGAGCGCAGTGGGAGAGGGAACGACCATCGGCTTTACCCTGCCGAGGGCTGAATAGCCTGAGAGCGGGTCAAGAAGGCGACACCTCTCATCTCCCTATGCAGGGGTGTTGCCTGTGCGAGAGCGGCGCGTGAGCGCCGCTTTTTATTTGCGGCGGTCAGATGGCGGCTTTAGAAAAAATTAAGAACTCGGTAAGGACTAGGCAAGGTATTTTCAGTAAACTGCTTCCTGGAAAACAGGAGGCAAAAACATGTACATACCCTTGCATCACAAGCCCAATCCAATCCTAAAAGTTTCGAACGGACACAATGGCTATCTGATCGAGCTGCGCCAGGTGGTCAAGACCTACGAAAGCGCAGCCGGCAAATTCACCGCACTCAAAGGCGTTGATTTGCAAGTAAAGCCGGGCGAATTCGTCGCCGTGGTGGGCAAATCAGGCAGCGGCAAGTCCACGCTGCTCAACGTGCTCTCCGGCATAGACCGGCCGACCTCCGGCCAGGTGTTTGTGGGCGATGCGGCAGTGCATACATTGGATGAAGGACAGACGGCGGTCTGGCGCGGCCGCACCGTCGGCATAGTGTTTCAGTTCTTTCAACTGCTGCCCACGCTGACGGCGGTTGAGAACGTGATGCTGCCGATGGATTTCTGCAACACTTTCCCGGCTCGCCAGCGTCAGGCGCGCGCCATGCAGTTGTTGGAGCAGGTCGGCGTTGCAGAGCAGGCCAACAAACTCCCGGCGGCGCTCTCCGGCGGCGAACAGCAGCGCGTCGCCATCGCCCGCGCCCTGGCAAATGATCCTCCCATTCTCGTGGCCGACGAGCCGACCGGCAATCTCGATTCCCGCACGGCGGAATCTGTCTTTCAACTCTTCAAGGGTTTGGTGGCGGGTGGCAAGACCATCCTGGTGGTGACCCACGAGCGCGACGTGGCGCGCTGGGGCACTCGCATTGTCATGCTCGCCGACGGGAACATTGTCAATGGGGCCGGCGTAGGGCAAGCTGGCATCTTGCTCCACAAACAAGATGCCAGCTTGTCCCACTCTGCACAATCCCAGGAGGCAGCCCATGGCTAGCCCGCGTTGGCACAAGGTCATCCGAGATCTCTGGCAAAACAAGGCGCGCGCGTTCCTGGTGGTGCTCGCTATTGCCGTGGGCATTTTCGGGTTTGGGTCGGTAGCGGTCTCGTATTCGATTCTGGCGCGCGAGTTGAATAACGGCTACCTGGCCACCAATCCGGCTTCAGCCACGCTGTGGACCGATCCCTTCGACGACGATTTCGTCCAAGCAGTGCGCAACCTGCCGGGAATCCGCGATGCCGTGGGAAGGCAGACCGTCACCGGACGCATCCGGGTGGGACCCGATGAATGGCGCACCCTCTGGCTGTTCGTCATCGGCGACTATGCCAATATCCGTGTTAACCTCCTCGAACCGGAGCAGGGTGCGTGGCCGCCGGCGGATGGCGAAATTCTCTTGGAGCGCGAAGCGTTATCGGTCGCCGGGGCCAAGATCGGTGATACCGTCGTCGTCAAGACACCCAACGGCCCTCAGCAGGAATTGCGCCTGGTCGGCACCGTTCACGACTCGGGCCAGGCGCCGGCATGGATGGAGGGCATGGTCTATGGCTACATCACGCGCGGCACGCTCGCGCGGTTGGGCGAGTCGCCTGACATGGACGAGTTGTCAATCGTCGTCGCCGAGAACACTCTGGACAAAGCGCACATCCGCAGCGTGGCCTACCAGGTCAAGGATTGGGCCGAGAACAACGGGCGCAGGGTGTACCGGATTGAGGTTCCACAGCCGGGGAAACATCCACACGCCGATCAGATGTCGGCCTTGTTGTACTTGCAGGCGGCCTTTGGCTTGCTGGCGCTCGTTTTGAGTGGCGTCCTGGTCGTTAACATGATCTCTGCCCTGCTGGCCGGGCAAATCCGGCAGATTGGGGTGATGAAGGCTGTGGGAGCCAGGACAAGGCAGGTGATGGGCATTTACTTTGGCGCTGTTTTGATCCTTGGCCTGGCAGCGTTGGCGGTGGCCTCACCCGTTAATGGGTGGGTGGGGCGAGCCTACGCGGCCTTCACTGCCGATCTGCTCAACTTTGACATCGTCAGCGACGCGATTCCGCCCTGGGTGTTTGTTTTCCAGATCATTGTCGGTTTGCTGGTGCCGATCCTGGTAGCTGCCTATCCCATCTACCGGGGCAGCCAGATCACGGTGCAGCAGGCGATCAGCGATTATGGCGTGGGTCAGGGCACATTTGGGACGAGTCTCGTTGACCGGCTGCTGGGGCAAATGGGTGGACTGGCACGGCCGCTGCTGCTCTCGATCCGCAACACGTTTCGCCGCCGAGGGCGGTTGGCACTCACACTGGGCACGCTGGCCGTAGGAGGAGCGATCTTTGTCGCTGGGCTGAACGTTCGCGCCTCGGTGAGCAAAACCGTCGAGGTCTCGTTCGGCTCATTAAAGTACGACATCGAACTCAGTTTCAGCCGCCCCTATCCTGTCGAACAGATCGAACAGGCCGTGCGTAACATTCCTGGCGTCGTTCGAGTGGAAAGCTGGGGCGGAGCCGAGGCGGCGCTCGTGTACTCTGACGGCACATCGGGAAATCGCTTCAACGTTATTGCTCCACCCACGACGACCGAGTTGATCCAGTTTCCCATCATCGAGGGGCGTTGGCTGCTGCCGGGTGACCAGAATGCCCTGGTGGTCAACCATTTGCTGCTCGATAAAGAACCAAGCATCCAAGTGGGGGATAAAGTCACACTCAAGATTGGCAAACAGGAGACGATTTGGCAGGTCGTCGGCGTTGTGCAACAAAGGGCGTCCATGCCGACTGCTTACGCTAACTATGGCTACTTGGCCGAGGTCATCGGTCAGACGGGAACCGCCACGGGCGTGCGTGTTGTGACAAAGGACCATGATCCGGCTACCCAAACTGCCATCAAGCGCAGCCTGGAACAGAATTTCGCCAGTGCCGGTTTGGATGTGCTCCGAAACACGAGTATAGCCGACCGGCGCAAGATTATTGAGGACCACCTCGTAGTGATCGTCACGTTCTTGATCCTGATGTCGCTCCTGATCGCCGGTGTTGGCGGGCTGGGCCTGATGACGACAATGAGCCTCAACGTGCTCGAGCGTACCCGCGAGATCGGCGTGATGCGCGCCATCGGCGCATCGAACCAGACGGTGCTGCGTATCATCGTGACGGAGGGGGCTGCGGTTGGTTTGTTGAGCTGGCTGATCGCACTCGCGCTCGCCTGGCCGATCAGCATCGTCATCGGCAATACTTTGGGAATGATCCTGCTTCAAGCTACCCTCGAGTTTGTCTTTGCGCCGCTGGGGCTGGCGTTGTGGCTCGCCATCGTCATCGTTTTCGCGGCTGCGGCCAGCTTCTATCCGGCGTGGAGCGCCGCGCGGTTGACCGTGCGCGAAGCAGTGGCATACGAGTAATCCGCATCGCGTAATCACGATACCAGGGGGAACTGTCAAAGATGTTCAATCGTGCCACTGCATACAAAGAAAAGTCAAGAGAGAGTTTTGACCGACAGGCAGCACAATATGACGTTTCCAGCGATGGGGAGCACGCACGCGCAATTTATCCCCATGTGCTTGAAAGGCTGAACCACTTACCCTGTCACTCGGTGCTGGATGTTGGATGTGGAACAGGAGAAATCCTTTCAAAGATTGCAGCCCGAGAGGGTCTCACTCTAGCCGGAATTGATCTGTCACCCCAAATGATCGGCGTTGCACAGCAGAAACTCGGCAAACAAGCTGACCTTAGAGTAGGGGAGGCAGAAAAATTGCCGTGGCCAGATAACTCGTTCGATGTTGTTCTGTGTCTCGATTCGTTCCACCACTATCCACATCCGCGAAAGGTGCTGGCTGAAATGACGCGCGTAGCTAAATCTGCGGGGCGGCTCATTCTGGGCGATTTGTGGCAACCGACGCCGCTGAGACAGCTCATGAACTGGCTGATGCCCTTGACCAGAGGCGGAGACGTGCGAGTGTACTCAAAGAAAGAAATCTGCGATCTTTTGAATGAAAGCGGCTTTACCGCTATTCAATGGGGGTTGGTCAACGAGAGTGCTTATGTTGTCACCGCGATTGTTCGGTAACCGCTGAACTAAAATGGAGGACTTGTGTATGCACACGAAACGAATCGTCATCATTCTTGTCGCGCTTGTAGTCGTCGCGCTGTGCGTGGGCGTATCCCTATACGCTCCCAACTTGGTCGAGCTGATCAAGCGCATGCACGGCGGTTAGGAGACCCATGAGAAAAATCCATAGACCACACACAAGCGATCGCGTTCCAGGGACGGAAGGCCGCATGGGAGACTGGGCGCCCTACTACGACTTTATCATGGGATTAATGACCCTGGGGAAGGAACGCATTCTGCGGAAGATGACGGTTGAATTGGCCCAAGTGAAGCCAGGCGACAGGGTGCTGGAGGTAGGCTGTGGCACCGGCACCCTGACCCTCGCCGCCAAGTTGCAGGCTGGCCCGACCGGTGAGGTGCATGGCATTGACGCCGCGCCGGAGATGATCGAGGTGGCTCGTCGGAAAGCCGCCCGCACCGGAATGGACGTTGCCTTTCAGGTCGGCTTGATTGAAAGCATTCCTTTCTCCGCCGATCAGTTCGACGTGGCTTTGTGCAGCTTTATGATCTTTCACATGCCCGAAGAGGCGAGACGCAAGGGGATAACCGAGATTTACCGCACTTTGAAGCCGGGTGGGCAGTTGTTAGTTGTGGATTTGGCTTCACCGCCCCAGTCTGTGCGGCGGAACCTGACGACTTTGCTTTTTGGTCGTATGATGCAGCACGATCTCCAGGAACTAGTGCCCATGATGGAGCAGGCGGGCTTCACGCAGATAAAAGTGGGGCAAACCAGATTTGAACCAATCTCGTTTGTGCGGGGCAGGACAAGAAAAGTAAAAGGCAGCCAAGGTTGAAAAACTGCGGCGTGTCGTTTGTGTGCCGGCTGTCAGCGTAGAAAGGAAACCATCAAATGAAAGAGAACGTATTGACCGCGCAACACTCGGACGTCCCTGCAATGCGAGACGGCCCGTGGTTGGTTGCAGCCGTAGGGAGTGTGATGGTCGCGGAGATCATCGGACAGTTGCCAGAAACACCCCGCTCGTTGAGCCTAGTATTGCCGCTAGCGGCGTACCTGGGGTTATCGCTGCTGTGGATGTTGGTGCGGCGCAAGCGTTGGGCCGATGTGGGGTTGACGCGCCCCTGGCTCACGGGCCGGACACTGGCGCTGGGCATTGGTTTCGGCGCGCTATGCGCGATCCCAGCTTTGAGCAATCATCTCTTGATCGAGCGACTGCCGATGAGGCTCTCGTTGGTCAGCCTGGGCCTGATGGCCGCTGCGCTATTGGTTTCTTCACCCCTCACCGAACTATTCTGGCGCGGGCTGGTTCAAAGCTCCCTCGAAAAGATGTGCCGCGACCGGGCCACGGCGATTCTGATTGCTACGGGCTTATTCATGCTCACCCGCATCCCGTTCTTTGCCCGGCTGGGCAGCCTGGAACCGCTGCCCGAGTATTTGTTGATCGGCTTTGTGATCAGTTTTGCGTTTTACTTTACCCGCAAGCTACCAGTGGCTATCCTCGCCAATGCCACCGAGCGCATCTTGAACATCTTGGCTCACTCTTCCGAGATGGCGGCGGGGATGATGTCCTAGACAAACTCACAGGAGAGATATGGTTTCTGGCTACGCCCGTCGTCTATCCGCTGACTACCGTTCTGTCCGGCTTGTCCAGGAGCGAAAGGGGTCATCCCTTCGCTTGGAATTGCGCCGTGCCCGACAGACATTTACACGTTGGCTGTTTTGAGCCTGACGCACCCTCGTCCCAGGTCGCTCTCGCTCGTTCCATTCCTGGGATGGGGATTCTTTGCCTCTGCGCTCAAGTTGTAGGTCACGTTTGAAACGTGACTAACGCGCGTTCACAAACTCGGCGGCCCAATCAAAACTGGCCGAATCCTCGCACCACTGGGGCCAATGGCGGCACCACTCGGGCACGGTCACGTCCCTGACCCGATCCGCGCAGGGATGATAGGGCTTGATGTCCAGGATAGGCGTTCCGTCTTCGGCGTCAATGTAAGGAATGTGAATCACTCCCTGCTCATAGTCAATGCGCAAGACGGCCGCCGCCGTGAGCGCGATGGGGTTGGGCCGGACAGGCGAGCGCGTCGCAAATATACCCAACTGCGCGGGCGAGTTTTTGTACGGCTGCTCACATTCCAACATCTGGCGGTATTCTTGACTGTCGAGCAGGTGGCACCACCACAGCACGTTCACGTAGCTGAACCCCTCCAATCCTTTCAGGGCCGGCCGGTATTCCTTTTCGATTTCCAGGCGAAAACCATCTTGCCCCGTTCGGATGGCGCCAATCGGCGACAGTTTGAATTCTTGTTTGCTCATTCTTTCGTCTCCTTTAGCAAATTGGAATGAGTATCTCGCTTTCCGAATCCGGGTCATCCATGCCGTGGTACCGTTCGCCGTAAAACTCGATTTCGAGCGGCGCGGCGAGCGTGTTGCCCGACTTGGGCAGCCAGGTTTGGTAGATATAGTCAAACGTCATGCCCACGTTTTGGGATGGCCCTTTGTGGATAAAGTGTGCGTACTTGAGCGGCGGGATTGTCTTGCCCACCAACACCGGCGGGATCACGTCCAGCAAAGCGACCTCGACGCCCGCCAGGTAAAAGAAACCTTCCATCTCCCACGTCTGCGGGAAAAACGACACGCCGTAATAACGTTCAGGCCGGAGACGATTGGCAATGGACTCGACTTCGTGGCCGAGTTTCTCTTGCAGCTCGGCTCTCGCCTCGGCCTGATCCTTGACGAGCGACGCCATGCCCACCAAGTGAATCGCGCCGCGCTCGACAAATTTCGGCTTGAGGTAATCGCCCTGGTTGATGTGCTGGATGTATTCGAGCGTGAGTCTGGATTTAAAGATCAAGTTGGACAGGCTTTTGTTCCTGCGCACCTGGTTCGGCGGAACGCCAAACATGCTGCGAAAAGCCCGCGTGTACGTTTCGGGATTGTTGAACTGGTATTCGAGCGCGATGTCAATGATGAGCTTGCCGGACTCGATCAATTCCCTGGCAGACTCGGACAGCCGCCGGCGCATGATATAGTCATACGGGCTGTGGCCGATGACGCGGTTAAACGTGCGGGAAAAATGGTACAGCGAATAGCCGGCCGCGTCGGCCACGTCCTGAACAGAGATAGGTTCCTTCAGATGGCGCTCAATAAACTGCACCGCCTGGTACATGCTCTCCAAGTTCGACATGGCTCACGCTGCGCGCTTGACCGGGATGTAGGCATCCAGCACGGATTCGTCAATCTTGTCCATCCCCTTGAATCTGGGATCATAGGACTGGATAAAGTATTTGTGAGACCGGGTGTATCCCGACGATGCCATCCAGTCCCGCAATGCGTTGCTCCAGTCCGAGACGATCTGCTGGCCTTCCAACGTGAACACGGCGTATTGGGCCGCCGGCAAAACTTTGACCACACACTCGACCGGCACATCTTCCAACCGGTCCACCTGGACGCCGACAAATACCTCAAAGACGCCTTTAGCCGCCGTCTCGCGCGTCTCGATGTGGATTTCCAGGAACGTATCAGGCGCGGTTCGGTGCTTGATTGCAGCGAGGTCAAAGGCCATGAACCTTTTCCACAACAGGCCGATCTCGTTATCCTCGCTCCAGCCCGAAGCCTGGCTGAACGGGTCGCCGTAAAAGCTCATGCCGACCACCAGCCATTCTTTTTCTGTCATGACCTTTGGATTCATGGGCACACTCCCTTCAGAGAGAGTTGGAGAACTGGACTCACTTTGCCAGCGCGATCTTGTTCGCTTTGGCCTACTTGCGGATGAGGGTTCTGGCCCAGCGATAGTGGCTGCTCGTGCTGGCGGCGATGAAATTGCCCACCGTCCATTTCTGGCCCGTCCAGGCGTACCGGCCCAATTCGGTGAGGTCGGCCTCGGGCATGGTCTTGATGGCCTCGAGCATCTGCCGGTGCGAAGATTGAAACTCGGCCAGCACGTCGTCAAGTGAGCGGCGGCGGTTTTCCTTAAAAATCTGATCGTTGAGCTTGGGCAAATCTCGCCAGGTCAGGCCGGGCGCGGGAAGGGCGGGCGTCTCGCCGCGCAAGCCGGCCTTGTACCAACTCAAACACATTTGCTCCCAGGCCGTCAGGTGCGTCAAGACATCTTTGACAGCCCAGCCCGTGTCCGACACGCCGCTGGTCGTCATCTGTTTTTTGTTCAACGCGGCGAGCGTTTCTTCCAGCTTGCCACGCTCAAGCTGGATCTGTTCGAGTAGTTCGCTTTTGGCGAGTCGTTTTCCCATTTGGCTCCTTCCAGGCACGGGCAAGGTCACCTCGCCCCTACATCAGACGGCGTGTATATGCTGGCAGTATATCAGAATACCGTCGGAAAGTCTTGACGCTGGATGCTCAATCAAGGGAATATTTTACCCCAGCTCACAGATGAGGTTGACGATTCTTGCTGTGCCTCGAACGAAAAGCGGTCAACAATGTCTGTTGACCGCTCGTTGTATTTGTGGTTGGCAGCGTTTGTTCTACTTGACCTTGCTCAAGAACTCGCCAACGACCGCCGCGAACTCGGTCGGCTGTTCGCTGAACGCAAAGTGGCTGGCGTTCCTGATCACTTTGAACTCGACATTCGGAAAAGCCTGGGCATACATGCGGCTGGCCCTTTCCGGCTGCAAGTCTTTTTCTCCGTGAATGACCAGCACGGGCGCGTTGACCGGCTTGAGCGCGGCGCGATAGTCATGCCGTTGGCCCATGCTCATATACATCGCCTGCACCATCCAGCCGCCGGCTTTTCCTTGTTCCGGCATTGAGGCTTTAGCTACGGCCGTATAATACTTGGCGAATGCTTCATTCAACGCCACTAGATCGGCTTCTGATTTGGAGAATATGTTTCCAAAGTTCAAATACTCTTTCAGGTAAGCTGCATAGTCCTTTTGCATATCTTCCGGCAAGCGTTTTCTGACCTCTTCAAACAGCCCCCCACCTTCTTGAGGCATCACAAGCGCATCTGCGGAAGCTATCAGAATCACAGCTTCAACATGCTCAGGAAACTCGGCGGCGTACAGTGAAGCTAAAAACCCTCCCCAGGAATGTCCAATGATAATCAGTTTCTCTTCACCGAGAACCTGGCGTATCCTTTCAATATCCGCCAATTGGGCGCCAATGCCGAGCGTCTTTTCCAGCGTGGTCATGTTCTCGTAATAGTTGGTTGAAGTGAATCTGTCAATAGGCCGGGTGGATTGGCCGCATCCGCGCTGATCGTAATAATGAAACTGATAGTTCCGCGTAAGCGGTTCCAATCCCGCCCAGGGTTTAGAATACGGATAGCCCGGTCCTCCGTGCACGACAAGTACATTTCGGCCTTTACCCGCAGAGAAATGATAAAGTTGAATGTCTTGCTCGACTTGCCAGAAACGCTCGTTGCTTGATTGTTCCGGAGGCGTCAAAGAAGCCCGCAGGTTTTTATTTGCGCGAACCATCCCCGGCTCGTACAAAGGTTTCCCCATAATGTACCAGAAATAGCCGCCCGCAATAGCAATCAGCACAAGCAAGGTCAGGGCTATAGCGACGATTGTCTTTATTCCTCTTTTCATGGTTTCGCTTCCTTTGTCACAACGTCAGGCTGCTTTTTCAACCGGATGTCTCAAGATCGTCCGCAGCTTTTCCGGCCTGGCGCGGCGCGGGTCGCCCATGTAGATCTCGTGGTGCTTGCCGCGATAGACATAGCCGTTCTCGTCGGCAAAGGCTTGCATCCGCTCAAGCGTTCGCGGCTCTTCCGAGTACGGGCCGACGTGCATGATCTGGACGCACAAGCCTTCTTGAAAGCTCTCGAACCGCAGCTGGGCGAGCGCCGGGCTGTCTTTTTTCTCCTTGAGCTTTTGCAAGGCCTCCTGGTACATCTTGACAGTGATGTGCTTGGGCTGCATCATCATCAGCGTCCAGCACCAGTTATCCTTTTTGTCAAAGCTAAATTCGCCCGACCCGACCCACCACAATCCTTCCAACGCCATCACGGTGTAATCAATCGGGTTGGTTTTGCGCTGCTTGGACATGAACTTGAGCGTGTAGGAAATGCCGTACATCGCTTCCATCGCCTCGTGCAATTCTCGCGAGGTGTCCGGCGACGCGCCCGGCTCGATTTGGCCATCAATCATGACAAAGTTGAACTTGGGCACCTTGACCAGCTCTGCTTGCTTGGCCGAGGGCGCGTACAGGTGCTTGAATTCTTTTCTGAGATCGAGCTTGTCCATTTTGTATCCTCCCGAGTTGTTCCGCGACCCGAAGGTTCGCACTTATCCACACAATCTTTTGAACACCCGGCAAATTGCCAAGGTCATCCATAACGCAAGGTCTTTGTCTGTCCCTCCTCTTAGCAAAAATAATTGCCATACTCCGTTTTCTTGCTGTTTGGCGATGAACCATTCGAGCGCCTTTTCAATTTGCGGGTCATCGCTGGCAAATCCCATCAGGGAAAGCGAATCCAATGCCGATAAGAGATCTGTGAACCAGAAAGGATACGAAAACCGGGTCCAAAAATCAGCCGTCTGCCTTCCGGGGTAAGTGTCTTTCTTGAAGAAGCGCAATGCCAGGAGTTTCCCTGCCGTTATGGCTTCCTTTGACTGGCTGTATTCTTCGTGAGCCGCAAAGGCACGCAACACAACACCTGTTACCATGTGGGAAAAAGGTCTTGACAGATCTGGACTTATCGTATCGCCACCCAGCGTCTGCACGTTCCATTTGGCGCGGACGGTGCTGATGGGGATGGCCCAACCCCCATCATGCTGGCGAATGGAGAAAAGCCACTGGAAGCCTCTCTTGATGTGGGGGGCCGCACCATATCCTGTCTTTATTAAAAGCTCCATGATGGCAGCCGAGTAATTGGGAGTGTACTGGTTGCCATAGATTCCTCTAAAATCGCCTTCTTCTGTTTGACGAGAGAAAAGGTAATTGGCCGATCTCTTGATCGCAGGATGCTTTTTGTTCAGGCCATATTTCTCTACAAGTTGTCCCACGCTTCTAAAGGTTTCGAGTTGATTGTAATCCTCTGTCGCTCGCAGATGTTTCCTGCCACTGCCAGGGTATTTCCATGCTCCGTCGTCCAGTTGTTTACCGAGGATTCTTTCTACCTCACGCAGGTGCCACAGGCTCTCTACCGATTCCACTTTTTCGTCCAAAAGGTCGCGCCGAGTAAAGTAGCAAAGCGCTTCGTTCCCGGAGGAAAAAAGTGGAGGCACCGGATCGAACTTGAGTTGTTTTCGCCAGTTTTCCATGGCTTGCACTCAAGCCCTCCCACAAGCCAGGAACTGACTTGTGGGAGGGCAGGGAGCTATATCTTTCCTACTGACCGGGCGGCATCAGGTTGCCGCTGAACAGCTTTTGCGCCATTGCAGGGTTGGCGATGATCCACTTTGTCTGGACAGTCTCCAGCGGGAACAAGATCGCAATCCCCAGCAACAATCCCAAGCCCAGCGTCTTCCATCGCCGATTGCGGATGACATCCACGACAACATAGACGACGGCCAGCGTCATCAGGATGTGGCCGGCCTGGGCAAAGAGATTGCCGCCACTCCAACCAAAGACAAAGAGGCCCAGCGTGCCGTAACGGAACATCATCACCGAGGCTGCGAGCATCACCACCGGGCTGCCGAGCACGAACCCGATGACGAACAGCGCGATGCTCGGCGCGCAAGTGTTCATCCTCAGCCAGCCGACCACATCCGTCTTGAGCATCCCTAAGAAAAAGTTGGCCGAGTTGAGCGCCATCAGCGTGTTGAGAACGGCCAGTATCCACCCGGCGACGTTTCGCTTGAATCCAACCTCGTCTCGCCAGGCTGTCAATCCTTGTGTGACTTGTGCGACTGCTTGCATCCTCATTCTCCTGCGTTTTGAGACTGCTGGGGTCTAAAGCGCTATGCCTTCTCCACCGGCACCTGAATCTCGGTGATGTAAGTGTTCGGGTCAGTCGGGGTTGGGCCAGGCCCGCGCAGATAGATCTCGCGGATGGGGCCGGCGACGCGATAGCCGTTGGCTGCGATCCAGCCCATGATGGCGGCGTAAGCCTGGGAAAAGCCTTCGTAGCGGCCCTGGTGAATGGCACAGGCCATGGTCTCCACGCCGGGCAATTGGGTGGTCTTGATGCCGTTACTGGCCGGGAGCGCATCGGTGATCGGCACGACGACCTCGGTGTCAATGTCCCCTTCGTGGTAGTCGGGGTCGTGCCAGATGGCGGACGGCGGCCCGGCTGGCTTGACGCCTCGCTGGCCCAGGTAGGTGAACATCTTGTCAAACATCTTGCCCACGTCTTGCGGGACGGGGATGACCTTGCGCAGAGACGCAACCGTCTGCGGCTCGATCTTTTTGATGATGACATCGTAGATTGACATGGTATCCTCCTGTTCGATTTGCCTCAGCCGCGCTTCCACCCGCGCCCGTCGCGCCTGCTCTTCTTCCACTTGCTCGCGGATCTCGGCCTGCTTCATTCGTAGCATCCCCCGGATTTGGGCCGGAGGCAATCCCTCGTCCAGCATTTGGGCGATCTGCTCCAGCGAAAAGCCCAAGTCTTTGAGCGCCAGGATGCGATTGAGTCGGGGCAACTGGTCAAACGAGTAGTAGCGATAGCCGGTGAAGCGGTCTACCTCGACGGGTTTGATTAGTCCCATCTCTTCATAGTAGTACACCTGGGCGTAAATCCGCCCACCATTTTATGTTTAGACAATGATGTGGCATAATCAAGGCTTCCAACATCTTATTGGAGGTCGAGCGATTATGCCTGGTTTGCTGCCCTGCCCGTTGCG
>Ga0315279_10001297_pt1 | contig 42272 bp, 39 predicted proteins | sample YL17G06_20_MG_FD_203694 | JGI IMG/M metagenome (GOLD analysis project Ga0315279, IMG submission 203694) | Sediment microbial communities from Yellowstone Lake, YNP, Wyoming, USA - YL17G06_20 | ecosystem: Environmental > Aquatic > Freshwater > Lake > Sediment | place: USA: Wyoming | collected...
CTTACATGTGGATAGCCGTTGAGAATGGGGTTAATGCATTAATAGCCGGTGGAACAGCTGCTGGAAAAACTACGATATTGAATGCCTTGTCCTTATTTATCCCACGTGAAGCCAAGATCGTATCAATTGAAGAAACTAGAGAACTAAACCTTCCGCATCCGAACTGGATTCCAGGAGTAGCAAGATCCGGGTTTGGTGAGGTAGTTGCCGATAAGATGGTCGGTGAGATAGACATGTACGACCTCATGAAGGCTGCCCTAAGACAGAGACCAGAATACATAATTGTTGGTGAGATCCGTGGAAAAGAGGCCTATGTTTTGTTCCAGGCCATGGCCACTGGTCATGCCACATATTCAACGGTTCATGCTGATTCTGCTCAATCGCTGATACACAGACTTGAGGGTAAACCCATCAACATACCCCGAGTTATGCTGCAGGCATTAGACATTGTCTCCCTGCACGTAATAACGCGTGTTAAAAATAAAAGAGCAAGGAGATGCAAACAGATAATCGAGATAATAGATATAGATCCTACCACAAAAGAGATTCTTACGAACGAGGTTTTCCGCTGGGATCCAATAGAAGATAACTTCATCTATTCAGGTAAAAGTTATGTACTAGAACGTGTAAGAACCGAAAAAGACATGTCTAGAGAAGAAATGACCAACGAACTAAGAAACAGAACAAGAATAATAGAATGGATGAATGCCAAAAACGTAAGAGAATTCAGAGGGGTTGCTGATTTGGTTTCTAGATATGCTGAAAATCCAGTTGAGGTTATGAAACAGATAGAGGAGGAGAATAAACAATAATGGCCACAAAGATTGCCATATGCCCAGGTTGCCATACAAAAATTAACTGTGAGGGTACGCCCGGTCAAAAAGTTAAAATAAGTTGCCCCAGCTGCAAGAAAATGGGTACAATTGTTTTTTCATCAGAGATGACGGAGCTTGACTTCTATCCTTTGAACGAGCCGTACGCCTATGCTAAGATATTGAAAAATAATGATACCTTAGAGAAATACTACAAATTAATGGAGCCGCAGCTATCTGAAGATGAGCAAAAGGCTTTAAATTTTATCTGGGAAACGTTGATGAAGTCACTAAATATTAGATTGGATGAACTGGAATCTAAAAGAGTTGAAGAGTACCTCGTAGAGCAAGTAGAGCAAGTTATAAATGGATATGAAATCAAGATAGATAATGTCTCTAAGAAAAAAATCATGTATTATATAAAAAGAGAATCTCTTGGTATGGGAAAGATAGATGCATTGATGAGAGACCCACACCTTGAGGATGTCTCATGCGATGGCGCCAATGTGCCTCTATTTTTGTACCATAGAAAATATGGATCAGTCCGAAGTAGTGTTAAATTTAAAGATGAAGAGGAGCTTTCTTATTTTGTTGTTAGGCTGGCTCAGAAATGCGGCAAACACATTTCCATAGCTGAACCCATGCTTGATGCAACAATGCCTGATGGTTCTCGTATTCAGATGACTTTGAGCAACGAGGTTACTGCAAAGGGATCTACATTCACCATTAGAAAATTCCGCGCCGATCCTTTTACACCTCCCGACTTAATAGATCTCAATACCATGTCCACAGAGATATTGGCCTATTTTTGGCTTGCTGTTGAAAACAGAGTCAACGCTTTGATAGCTGGCGGTACTGCATCTGGAAAAACTACGATATTGAATGCCTTGTCCTTATTTATCCCACGTGAAGCCAAGATCGTATCAATTGAAGAAACTAGAGAAATAAACCTTCCGCATCCAAACTGGATTCCAGGAGTAGCAAGATCTGGGTTTGGTGAGATTGTCCAAGACAGGATGGTCGGTGAAATTGACATGTACGATCTCATGAAGGCTGCCCTCAGACAGAGGCCAGAATACATAATTGTTGGTGAGATTCGTGGAAAAGAGGCCTATGTTTTGTTCCAGGCTATGGCCACAGGTCATGCCACATATTCAACCGTGCATGCTGATTCTGCCAAGTCTCTTATCCATAGATTGGAAGGTAAACCCATCGAGATACCAAGAATTATGCTGCAGGCATTGGATATTGTCTCCATCCAGATAACAACCCGTGTGAAAGGTAAGCGTGTAAGAAGATGCAAACAGATAATTGAGATAATAGACATAGATAATACCACGAAAGAGATTCTTACGAACGAGGTTTTCCGCTGGGATCCAATAGAAGATAAGTATATTTACACTGGCAAAAGCTATGTTCTAGAAGGGATAAGAGCCCGATGGGATATGAACAAAGATCAGATTTCTGAAGAGGTCAGAAGAAGAGCAGAGGTACTTGAATGGATGTGCAATAACAATGTCAGATCATTTAAGGAAGTTGCCAAGGCAATATCCAGATATACTGAAAATCCAGATGATTTCATGAAAAAGATAAGACAACAAGGAAAGGAAAAAGAAAAAGAGATTAAACAAGAAAATAAGGAAGAAGGGACAAAAGGAGATATTGATGCCTCTAAATAACTATCAAAAAATGTGTTATAGACGATTTGGAGCTATTGCTGAGAATGCAGTTACCGATAGACTCAAGGCAAGTCTGGAAAAAGCACATTTTGAAATGCGGGCTGGAGCATATCTATCTTGTGTTTGGGTTAATACGATTTTAGCCGCTGTAGTTTCAACGGCGATTTATGTAAATTTGATTTTTTTTATTAGGATAGATTTTGGACTAATACTTCTGTTTGGTCTGATACCAATTATATGTACTGCTCTCGTCTATTTTTATCATATGCATATGCCCGCTAGACGGGCCAAGGCACGCGGTAAAAAAATTGACATGCATCTACCCTATGCATTGAACTTCATCTCAGCTATGTCATCAGCGGGTATTACCCCAACAGAGATTTTTAGAAGTTTATCCAAACAGGACATCTATGGTGAAATCAAAGAAGAAGCTCTGTGGGTATATAGAGATGTAAGTATTATGGGGAAGGACATTATATCTGCCATTAAGGCCAATATTGAGAGAACACCTTCGCTAAAGTTTAAAGAATTTCTGCAGGGGGCAGTTGTTACTGTTCAATCGGGTGGCGCCCTTAAACCATATTTTATGATGAAGGCTGAGCAGTACATGCGTGAGAATAGACTGACACAGAAACAGATGATAGAAAGTCTAGGCATTATGGCTGAGTGTTATGTTACCGCAGCGGTTGCTGGTATTCTTCTGATAATTGTAATTATACCATTGATGATGATAATATCTGGCAGTGGTACTGATCAATTGATGATTATGTATATTTTTTCTTTTATTGTTATACCTCTAATCCATATTGCATTCGCAGTAGTTCTTTCATCCATGTCTGCGAGGGTGTAAAAATGGCAATAGAAATGAAAAAACCTGGATTATTAAAAAACCTGATTCTCACGGGACAACTTACTAGACTTATTGTATATCTATCTGCAGCCATCCCTGCCGTAATTTTTATAATCTGTGCTTTATTGGTTCAGTTAAAGATAATGGGACCTCTTTCTATTGGACCTCTACTTATTGGTACCTCATTAGATTTTATTGTTTTTGCAATCTTTCTTGGTACGGGAACATTTGGTATATATGAGTTCATTCGTTTGCGTAGGGTGCGCAAGATAGATGAGAGGTTTCCAGATTTTGTGCGTGATTTGGCTGAGGCAAGACGTGCGGGGATGACTTTTACAAAAGCAATCATGTATGCCTCCAAGGGTAATTATGGAGGACTTACATCTGAGATTAAAAAAATATCCCAACAGATATCTTGGGGGAGTAGTGTTGAAGATGCACTATCTTCCTTTGCAAAGAGGGTTCATACAAAATTGATTAGAAGGACAGTTTCTCTGATTATCGAGGCGAGCCGCAGTGGTGGGAATGTGGCTGATGTACTTGACGCTGCTTCAAGAGACGCCAGAGAGATTAGATTGTTAGAGGCTGAAAGGCGAGGTAGTATGATGTCCTATGTGGCGGTTATCTATGTTGGCATGGGTGTATTTTTAATGATAATTGCCATATTGTGCAACAGTTTTATTCCTGCTATGACTGGCCAGGGATCTGCAGGACTTTCATCAGCCATGGGTGCAAAAGGAGGCATCACAAAAAATGATATTGTCCCTGTGTTTTTTATTGCTACCTTCTTTCAGAGCATAGGGATGGGTGTTGTCACAGGTGTATTTGAGGAGGGGAATGTTATTTCAGGGATAAAACATGTTTTTATTATGTGTTTAGTAACCTGGGTTGTGTTCAAGTTTATGATGGGTATGTAGAGGAAAAAATGTGCGAAAATTTGATTGATTTTGACAAATAAGATAGGCTTAAATATTAGAAGATAGATTTAAATATTAATAGCAATAAAATATGTATATTAGTAGTAGTATACTTATATACAAAAGTTATATATGGAAGACATATTTAAATTTAAAAACTAAAATGAAGGAAGGAGATGGAAAGGAATGAAAGTTAATATAAGAAAAATTAATGAAGCTGTTTCACCAGTTATCTCAGTGGTCGTGTCTTTATTTATCGTTCTCTCTGCTGTGAGTGCGATCCTTTATTGGGGTGTGCCCTATATAGAAGATCAACGTAATAAGGCAGCGCAAGAAAATGTTGGGTATCAGTTTGATTCAGCAGTGGATGCGATTAATGATTTGAATGAACATGGTGATACCACGCCTCTCCATATTAGTGCGGATAGTGGTAATATTGAAGAAAAAGTAGCCGGTGATCGAACGATTGCAATGTACTCCATTAAAGATGGGTATAATTTTACCGCTTATGGTTTAAATGATACGGACAATGAGTTTACACTAGACATGTACAAAGGCGATGTCACCGGGGCGGAAGCATATTGGCTTGATGAGGGCTTATGGAAGCAGCTTTTACAATTTTATCCAGCATCTTGTTCTTTAAATGGCGTTATAGGTAAATCTTATTCCAGGAGTTTTGAGATTTGGAATGATGGTATTGGCACATTGAGTTATGAGTTGCATGAGGACCTAGATTGGTCTTGGCTTGACTTCACTCCTAAAAATGGGAGTTCCATGGGCGAACATGATACCATAACGGTGAATATCAATACAACTGGTTTAAACCCGAATCAAGTGTATGTGTATGATATCAATATTTCGTCAAATGGTGTTGCGGCTAATGGGGAAAGTAAGGATGGTGGAAACGGCACTTTTACTGTTACTCTTTTTGCTACAACGAATAATCCGCCGGTAGCAAAAGATGATTATGTAACCACGAAAGAGGATACCTCGATTTCAATTAATGTTCTTGCTAATGACACTGATCCAGACGGCGATACTATATATTTAAGCTCATTTGATGCAAAATCTTTACTAAATGGCACTATTACCCTCGATGATGGTGGAACGCTACTTAATTATATGCCCCCTAAAGACAAATTTTCACCACCCATGGATAATTTTAGTTATACTATAACAGACGGTAAGGGTGGAGAAGCTAATGCTACGGTAAATATTACGATTACCCCTGTAAACGACCCGCCAGTAGCCAACAATGATTATGCAAAAACAAATAGTGGCATCCAAGTTGTTATTGATGTTCTTGCTAATGACACTGATGTTGACAGTAAAATCGATAACACCACGGTAACAATCGGCATAGACCCACAACATGGAGTTACACTAATAGATCCAGCAACTGGAGAAGTGACATACAAACCTAAGAGCGGGTTCAATGGAATAGATATCTTTGTGTATACAGTGAAGGATATGGAGGAGAACTCATCCAATGCAGCAAAGGTTGAAATCGCTGTGGGGAATGTTCCTCCAGTGGCATTAGATGATGTAGCGATGACCGAGCAGGATGAAGCTGTTGAAATTCCTGTTTTGTTGAATGACTATGACCCTGATGGAGAAATCGAGCCCAGCACAGTAACAATAACACAACAACCTTCAAATGGAGAAATAAAAGATATTAATCTAGAAACGGGAAACGTGATCTATGAGCCTAGTAAGAGTTACGTTGGAGAAGACATTTTTTCGTATACAGTGAATGATGATCAGGGTTCAACCTCGAATGATGCAAAAGTTGAAATTATAATAAAAGCGTCGGAGCCCGAGTTATGCTTTGATCCGAAATCCCATCATTTCTATCACGCGATAGGTGACCCCTTTATCGATTCTACAACCTTTAGTATATGGAACTGTGGTTCTGGAACGCTCACCTACATTTTATCAGAATCGCCAGAGACTAGTTGGCTTGATGTTACCCCAACTACTGGATCTTGTGAGGGTTCTTCTGGTGGCGGTGGCGGCCCTGCTGGGCCTGCGTCCGAAGTAGACCAAATACTGGTTACTATCGATACGGCTGGTTTATCTGTCGGCGAGTATAGCTGTAATATTATTATAAATTCAAATGATGTTGGCGGTGGTGGTGTTCAAACGATATCTATGTTCACAGTGTATCTTACTGTTCAAGGGGGTATCGTAGTAGATATTGATGATCAATGTGTCCAAAAGGGTGGTTCTTTCGCGCCGATTATTCTTAATAACTGTGTAATCGGCTGTGATCCAGAAGATACGACTTGGACTGCAGATGCTGAAAATCTTGATGTAGATATAGAATACATAGAGGGGGGAGGAGGTACCGTAGCAATAGCCACTATCAGCATCCCTAGTGATTGGACTGGCTACGAAACCATTGGGTTTACCGCTACATGCAATGGCGAATCTGGTACCGGATATGCTAAGTTTGGTGTAAATACCTTTGAGGTCGTAACTGGACCAGCCTATAGTTGGTTTAACTCTCATCTTGGTCCTGCTGGACGTCATGTTATTGAGATGTATGGATACCTGAAGATTGACCCCCCGATTGACATTCCAGATGCCGGTTATTATACGCCTAATACAGTCGATGTATGGTTTGAATGGTATACAAGAAGAGCAGGTGGAGAGCATAAAATCCTTACGAGTGGCACATCACAGCATACACTCATAGAAGTTGCAGGAGGCGAGGAACTTAGTTATTACGTTGATGCTGATGCGGAAATGCTTTTGGATCCTGGTTGTAATTACTGGTATCGAGCCTATGCTCAGGCTCAGATCGCAGGTACCGATACAGTAGTTCAGGGAACATTGAAAAAATTCGTCACAACATCAACAAACGTTGTGGATACCGGACCTATTACCGTTCTTAATGATACTAGTGCAATCTTAGCAGGCCAATTATATAACCCCGCTGGTATCCTCGGCCCCGGAAAAGGCGTAGATCCTTATAACGGACCATATTATGAAGCATACTTTAACGTCTGGGGAACGGGAGTAGAAAAATTTTGGCCATATCCGCCATTTAGAGTGGATTCAGATTATCTACTTTTCTGGAACACTCTCCAAGGTTTAAAGCCTGGTCGTGAATACTCTGCCACCGCCTTTGTGTCCACAGGATTTGGAGATTTTATGGATGGTGATAATGCTCAAACCTTTACAACAACTGGGACTCCAGATCCAGCCGACGATTTACCAGTCGTGACTAATGTCATGGCCTATGACATCTCTAAAGGCCCCGGGGGCTCCGATCAAGCGACAATTATGGGCCACCTTGGTCCAGGTACAGAAGAAGATACTGAAGTGTGTTTTCAAGTTATGAACATGGATACTGGAAATTGGTGGTGGCAGTGGCCAACTGAGTATAGTCCTGGGAATAGTTTTTTTACAGCACTTCTAGTTCTGGATCCGGGTACATATAAATGGCGGGCAGATGCATGGGACCCTGCCGAAGGTAACGATAGTTTTGCTAAACACTGGAGTACCTTTAGAACATTAAATTATAGTACTTTTCGCCTACCTGAGATAATAACAGATATGGCTGAGATAGGACCTGCTATTGTTTATCTTCATGGGAATCTTCTCGACGATGGCGAGGATGACCCATTGGAGCCTTGTGAGGTAGGTATGGAGTTGTATGATGAAAATATGGTTTTAAAAGCTGATGTTTGGTTTAGATCGATGAATGACTGGGGAGATAGCAGCTTCACATATCCGCTAGTGAGGTGGGGGCAAATAGATGCGAGCAAAAAATACTATTATCGATTTTGGGCATTTAATAACTATATGCAATTTTACGAAAGTCCTCTTAAAGATTTCATATGCAGTGAAACATATCAGCAGCCTACTGCTTCGTTCACCGATACTATACAGTATTGGGACACAGGAAAAGCAAATGTAGCATTTGACGCTAGCGCTAGCCATGACAATGATGAATGGTATCAAGGACATTACAACTCAATTACCGAATATTATTGGGAGTTCGGCGACAAAATAAATTCAACAGCGTTTCGTCCAACGGTAACGCATTACTACAGCAGCCCAGGTACCTATACGGTTAGCTTGAGAGTTTTTGATGATGATGCAAGAGGCACAGATGAGTTCAAAATATACCAGAAGGACATCACAATTTCAAATACGTGTTTCCTCGCGGGTACCGAGGTATTGATGGCCGATGGTTCATACAAAAACATAGAAAGAGTGAAGGTCGGAGACTTGGTTAGGTCATATGAGGAAAAAACCAAGGAATTTGTATCTTGTAAAGTAGCCAAGGTGTTCCATCATACTCCTGAAGAAATGACGGATTATTACCTCGTCATAAATGATGCTCTGAAGGTGACTCCTAATCATTTGCTGTATGCAAATGGTAAATGGATTCCGGCTGGTACCCTGAACATAGGTGACTGCTTATTTAACAAAGCACAAAAAACAGACTATCGTGTTTCTTCTATTAAGAGAGTCTATGAAAGAGCGCCGACGTTCGATTTAGAGATTGAACCCTGTCATACATACTTTGTCTCCATAGATGATGGCGTTGACATTCTTGTACATAATGATCGATATGACGGCATGCCAGCAGGCACTATTCATTGGGAGCAACTAACACCACTGACACCGCAAGGAAACTTTAATTCAACAGAAGAGTGGCCTTTTACTGGCAGCGTCTGCATCTACCTCTATAATGGCACCATCCTATTTGGTAAAATCTGGATTTTCGATTCAGATTCTTTGACTTATTCAATTCCATCCAGTGCGGGCGAACGCAGAGTGACAATGGAAAAAGGCGGCGTTATCTACTCAGGTGCTCAGCAGGAGGGTTCCGTAAAACGAGCATCAAGAATCATTGAAGACTTCGAACAATTTGGAGTATGTATCGTTCAAACAATAGCATCATCTCCTTTCTCAGCTGGTGGCAGCGGTGGATATTCGCTTGATATCGATGCTAATCTCTATATGAGCTACCTCAGAGATGTGAAAACACATGTATATTGTTTTAGATTACAGCTCTGGGATACGGGAAACAATGATGAAACTTGGTTAAAGTATTTCAAAACAACGTATGAATTTATAGAGTTACCTAATGAGGAAAACACGTTGTTTTACTCACCCTCTGACAGCGGGATGCTGTTCATATTACGCCAAAATATTGTTGAATTGAAAGTTCGGTAGAGAAATAGTTAAATACCAACGCCCGATTTTCCTTTCGTATCATAGTCTTAGTTAGGAGTGGAGAGATAAAAGATGAGAAAAACGTGTTCTATAATATGTATAATTTGTGTATTTATTTGCTTTTTAACAACAACTGCTTTTGCAGGATCATACGACTACAAGGGTACAGATGTAACAGATGATGTAAAAAATCTTGAAAATGGTACTTTTACTTCGGCATACCCAAATATAGATATAACATCTGCAAAAGTCTGGAATGACAGTGAGAACATCATCTTCTCGCTCAAAGTCAAGGGAATGATATCTCCTGACAATTATACCATAGTTTATAGGTTTTCGATAGAGTCATTGAATACATCTGAGCGTGCTGGAGTTCTCTTTAAAAATTATTATAGGGCACTAGTGTTTTCTGGTGGTAATACTCCTCTCGAATGTGAAAACACTGTGAGCGATAATACGCTTACTATTACCGCTCCAAAAACAGCATTTAAGAATGTTACTACACCCTGGAATATTACCGCATATGCTGATATTTATCCTCTGGAGGGAGGAGATAACTATGAGGATGGGGTCACGTTAGAGAATTATACACCACCTAAGCCAACGCAGACTCCAGGGTTTGAAATGGCAGCCGTTGTTCTTGCATTGTTGGTAGTTATCATGTTGTTGAAGAAACAATTTTATTCTCGATAAAACATTTAAATCTATCCGATAACAAGTTAAAACGACATGCAATCAACCTCATGATTAAACAATGTGGAAATTATATCTATACATGATAATCATCTGTTAAATCTTTTTTGGGGAGTAAGTGTATTAATGACCTATTTTTGTAATCCCTGGAAAAATAGAAGGTTTAGGTACTGGTGCACCAGTACCAAGGTTTAGTTATCGGTGTATAATTGTATAATTTCTTCTATGATTAAAATTATAGGTTATAGAAGCCGTTATTGAAGACATGTTTATATAAGAGAATTCAGATTACTTTTTTGGCGATGGGTTGCTAGAAAATGTGTAATAGAGTGCATTATGCAGTATCTGATGTGATAGCGATTATTCTTGTCTTCATGATTGTTAGTACGACGGTTGGTTTTATTTTATTATGGGGGACACCATATATTGATGAAAAAAAGGCACAGAGTCGTAAGGAGAGTGCATTGACTCAGTTTAGTATGATCACTGATATCATTAAGGATGACGTCATCAGTCAAGGTTTTCGAAGCAGAAAAAATGTTGAATTTAGAACCGATTCTGGCTACCTTAATTTGGATTCTCAAGGTGAGCGGTTTATTTTGTATTACTCGTTATACCCGAGTTTTGATTTCAATGTTTCTGGGCTTGATGATTATTCAGATGAGCTTAACTTTACTTTTAATGTGAAGTCCGGCTCTGCAAATTTAATAAGAATATATTATCTCTATAAAGGGGACAATTCTTTTGAAGATGAAAACCCTGTTAACCCTATAACATCATCAAATCCTTTGCACGACGCTGTTCAGATGGATATTATCAAAACGACGCCTCCTCCTAACAAAATAATTGGTCGTATTTGGTTGTTCGATACTGGTTCGATACAATATGAAACATCATCTTCTTATACGACATACTCTGTAATCATAGAGAATGGTGCTGTTCTCTCAAATCAGCAAAATTACGGTTTTCTTTATTACGACCCTACCATCTATAACAACGATGATGTTCTAGGTATTAGGATTATCCAGTTGAAACCTAGCTCCATTGTAGGCGCCGGTGGTAGTAGTGGGCTACAATGTCGATTCACGATAAAGTTGAATAATAGTTATCTCAGAGAAGATAGTGCTAGAGTGCCAGTATGCCTTAAGATGCAAGTATTTGGTAATGATGCTCGCGTTAAGGCTTGGAAGAATTATTTTACATCGCTCGCTACGCATGGCTTCAGTCAATTTCCTGATGGTACCCTATATCTAAAACCTGAGGGAGGTATGAACTTTACGCTTACACATTCAGTCTGTGATGTATCAATGAGAGTGGTAGGATGAAGAGGATACCAGATAATCAGCAGGGTGTTTCCAATGTGATAGCATATCTACTTTCATTTATCATAGCATCGACGGTGATGACGAGTTCCGTGTTGATAACGACAGGCATCATACAGGATAAAACGGCACAAATTGCTAGTGTGGAGGCTCAAAATCTTGCGAATAAAATCGCAGACGCACTGGTGGAGGCAATTGCAAGTAGGCAATCGATGCCCGATTCAGAGTGCGCAAAGACTTTGACCATTCCAGTGTATTTAGCTGGCCTTGAGTATTATGTCGAGGTTACTGATACAGCGGTGTATGTAAATACGACAAATGGTATGGTGAGTAAGAAAAGTACCATCTATGCTGTTGAGAATTTAAACATTGGTTTTTCCAGCGATCGCATATATTCTGGGAGTGGGAAGATTAAAATCATTTATAATAAACCGACCTACGTGTATAAGTTTGATTTTGGTAAAGGCAACAGCACGAGCCATTCACCAGTTGAGTCAGGGTATTATATGGTAACTGAAAGTTTTAGAACCACATCTTGTGAACCAGGATGGGCGTTGAATGAGTATGCATATAGAATCCCGATAAATGTGAGTAATCCTTCGTCAGAGAATTTAATCAATATTTCAGTTCAAATAACGCTAAATCCGGATAATTTCGATTACAACCATGCCCGAGTAATAGTTGCTTCTTCATCCATGGTGTTTTCAGATCTTATCTTTTATGATCCTAGTAGAACCCCCCCACAATTACCTTATTATATTGACTACTGGAATCCACACGGAGAATCAATAGTTCTCGTGAACATGAGCATAAGGAATAACAGTTACAAACAAATTTTTCTATACTATGGCTATACAGAGCCAGGTGGATTACCTGCTCATACCATCGGGGATGTATCGCTGTTTTATGATGACTTCAACAGCAATAATCTTGATAAGTGGGCTACTGTCGGGGACCCTAGTGTTTCTAATGGCAACTTGACTCTTAGCTATGGAGATTACATTTACTCAAACTTTGATATACCTCTCATAAAAACACCCACGCCGATACAAAACAAGGTCAATGCCAGCGAGGTTGTGTATATTATTGATGCAAAAATGCAAATATATAACAACACCTATTGCCGAAAGGGTTTACTTGATTCTGAAGGGGAAATTAGCTATCAGATTTTAGCTAAGTGCATTTCAAATAGCAGACTCCTCCTCGAAAAATATCCTATATATCAGGAGGTAGACAATTCAACAGTACTCAATTTAAATCACTCGCTGAGATGGAAAACGTATATCTATATCGGGAAGACTTGTTATAAAGTTGGAAATGATGCTGCTAATTATACAAATGCAACATATATAACCAGCCACATTTACAACTTTTCCACATTTGCCCCTGCTGGTAACATCTCAGGGTTAGACACGAATAAAGAGCTTCCTGCCGATCCATCAGGTCCTCCATCTCTAAATTGGAAAATTCTATTAGCCAATGGTTTTAATCCTGCCCTTACTGGAAAAATCATTGTTGATTGGATCAGATTGGTAAAAATACCAGTAGTTCCACTAACCGTTAGCATGGGGCCCAGAGAAAGTAGTAACTATGGATGGGAAACTAGCGTCAATGCAGATGATAGACCAACCTCTAACCCATTTAACCCTGGTCCGGTGCTTCGTGATTTTAACTACGAATCAACTCCGCAAAAATTTATCATAAAAAATCTGCCTAAGGGTAATTACACATTTACAGTGAGCATGGGAGACTACGGTGGCACCTGCAACATGACGACTATTGAGTTCAATGACGTTAGTACAACTCTGGGAACACTAACTGTCCCTGCAACAGAGTACCGTCAATTTGAAACACGATGGGTCACCTTGTACATACCTAACGATGATTTTACTCTAAAAATTGTTTTTTCTGCCGGTAACAAAAAATGGGCGGTTAATTCGCTCAGTGTAGAGCTGGGCGAAAAAGGCATTAAATTAATATAAGAGGGAAAATAAACATGGATAACAAAGCACAGATGATGGTGATGGAAACAACTATCTTTGCAATCACCGTCATACTGGGCTTAGCATTCCTCTTTCAACTTTCACCATCTTCAACTTTAACCGATACATACAGCAATGAGTTAAAAATCTGGGGTGACGATGCCTTGCGAACCTTATATACTGAACCATATACAGCAGATGCACTCCCTGCAAACTACCCTTCAAACAAGCTCGTCTACTACCTCATCACCAACGACTATGATAACATGACATCAGAATTAAATAACTTCCTTGAAGACAAGATCATGTATAATATTTGGATAAGTAACGGGACGCAACCCGTTTTCTGGTGTAACTCGCTTGGATACAACGATACGCCACTTTCAAGCATTGGATCAGTTACCATCTCCCACTCCATAATACCCATAGATCCCGTCTACCTCAATAATGCTACAGGCATATTCTCGGGCAAATATAAAGAAGGTAAAAAAAGTGATTTGGACAATAAATTTGAAGTATGTGACAGCTCCAGCTACGATATAATTCTAGAAATGTGGGAGACGATATAAAAAAATTGGTACTGGTTTAAAGGAATAGAATATGAAAAATAAAAACCCAAACAGAAAAAACAAAACTAGTTCATACAGAGGGCTGCATCATAACGAAAATAGCCAAATCATGGTACTCATGGGAATAGTGCTAGTAACCTCGGTCTTCGTTTTATCATCTCTAGCCGCCAACCTAGCAAATCTCGACATCATGATAGCTAGCGAACGAGCTACATCCCTCCTACCTGAATTCACCCATATTAAAGAAACATTTGCCCTTGCACTGAACTACAACCTGGCAGACAATATAACCATAGAAAACAATGAAATGATATTCTATGGGAACATTAGTAGCATGACAGCTGCCTTTAATCAAACCAGAGATGAATACCATGTTTTAGCACTCCAACATGATGTCCTCTTCAATGCATATCTGCAAGAACGTAATTACTGGGTTGCCCACCCCGGGGGCATGGATTGTATCTATTATGTCAATGTTACACTCCATCTAGAAAACCGAGACACACGTTATACTGAAAATGTCTTATACTCTATCATCTGCAGACCTCACACATAGGGTGATAATCTGGGAATATCGTCAAATTGACGCTATTACAACATAAATTTAAATATCGTAAGTAAAGAAGTATATACTGTATTGAGTGAAGTAATATGAATACAAAGAAACATGGCAAATCTCTTCATCATGATGTATTTGCTGCCTATCCTCTTGTTGAGACATTGATAAGTATTGGCATTTCTGTCACACTCCTCAGCGTATTTTTCTTCTCCACCATTAATGTATATAAAATATATGACAGACCGGAAGCTGATTTAAAGGCGAAAAGCATCGATGTTATGGAGAGGTTGGTAGCCTTCCCCGGGCAGGATTCTTCGGATAATCTTGGCTGGGAGGACGACCCTGGAAACATCAGCATCCTTGGCCTCAAGGCAACGCCAACAGTAGCATATGGAATTATCTACGTTGATCCTAACACTGGAGAGGTCATTCCTATTGAAGGACAATACACGTTTTCTGATGGCGATATCGGAGTTGCTGATCAATGCTTCATCGCTGGTACAAGAGTATTGATGGCGGATGGTTCCCATAAGAACATCGAACACATCAATATAGGAGACATGGTTACATCCTATGACGTACAAACAGGTGAATTCGTAGCAGGTAGAGTAATGCAGGTGTTCCAAGATCCACCTGAGACGATGCTGTCTAATTATTACCTGGTGATTAATAACAACTTAAGAGTTACGCCCGATCATCTTATGTTTTCTAATGGTAAATGGATTCCTGCTGGTGATTTAAGCATTGGTGATTGTTTATTTAGCAGAACGCACAATACAGAATATCATGTTTACTCCATAGAAAGGGTTTATGAAAGAGTAACAACGTTTAACCTCGAAATTGAACGATTCCATACATACTTTGTATCAATAGATGATGATGTTGATGTTCTCGTGCATAATCCTCCGTCACCTCCGCAAGGAAAACAAGATATTAATGTGCTGTATCCTGCTGAAGGTGAAACATTAATTCTCGGGTCTTCTTATTCTATACAATGGGAGTTTACTGTTGAGGGTATTTTTGATATTGAGCTATATGAAGGTGAATCTGGCGGACTTGATCATGTTATCATTAATGGATATGATGAATGTGGTCCGGGCTCCTGTAGTTATCCATGGACTGTTTCTGCCAATGGGCCGGGATCATATAGAATTAAGATTATAAATACTAAATCTAGCAGCGAGGGCTGGAGTAAAAAATTTTCCATTGAAGAAAACCCACACCCTGAAACTTGTACTCTAGAGATGATAGTTGATCCTACAGATGGAGGCGGAACCGATCCCCCGGTAGGAACTCATGTATACAACAAGGGCGATCCAGTAACCATTACTGCTGAACCCAATCCAGGATGGGAATTCACCAGTTGGAGCGGAGACGTACCAACAGGTCATGAAATAGACAACCCATTGACAATAACCATGGATGCAGACAAAACAATCACAGCACACTTCACACAACTAAGCGAATACACCTTAACAATCACAATTGATCCTGCTGCTGGTGGATCTGTTGCCAAAAATCCAAGTCCTCCATATCACTATGGCGACGAGGTCACATTAACCGCCACACCAAAAACCGGATACATATTCGACCGCTGGAGCGGCAACGCCTCAGGAACTTCCCCCACTACCACAATAACAATGAATGAAGACAAAATAGTCACGGCAAAATTCATTGATGACTCATCCTACAGTGGCATACACGCTGAATTTGTCTGGTTTGATGCCGATGGAGTTGGTCCTGGAAGAAAGATTTTTTTCGATGCAAGCAAATCAGTTGAAGGTAAAAATGGAAAAACATGGTATACATGGTGGTGGAACTGGACAGAAAATAAAAATCTTAAACAGTCTGGCACCGATCTAAAAACAGTTATGTATACATATCCTGATGAGCAGCCTCATACTGTCCGATTGCAAGTAAATGACAGTTCCAATAACCACTCCTGCATCTATATCGTTCAAGTTAACACTTTTCAAAAACCTAACATCGAACCATGGACAGAACACGACATGGAAACATTCCCTGAAAACGACGATCAAACAACAGCAACATACGATAAAGGATACTATGTCACGTATACAAATCTAGATAATAATTATCGTTTATATGAAATTAAAGAAAAAACTGGTTCTCCATATACAATTCTTGATTATAAGAAAATCAGCAGCCTGAACAATGTAACTTATTATACAGCAAAATCAGCTCTGGGACTAAACACATCAGATTATGCTGCATATAACTTTAATATCAGCATTAGTGATTATACAGGCGTAATTTTTTCATATGGGGCATCGTATACTCCTTCATCTGTCAAAGCTTCAACTTCCATTATCAGGGAAGTTTTAATCTATTACTCACCGGAAGCACAAAAAAACGGGTTTGAAGAATGGACGATTAATAAACATCCGAAATATGAAAAAGCGCAAATCACTGTTCGCATATTCCTTGGCGGGATTCCACCAGAATAAAAAACCTTTATAAAAGAAAGGATGAATAGCTGACTAGTTTTAGCCCATTGCTGTAGTGGTTTTGCTATGGTAAAGAAAATTGTAAGAGATAAAAAAATTCAAAAAACAATAGCTAGAAGTAGAATAAACCAACTATTCTTGCTTGCTGAGAAATATGCACTTTCTGGCAGGTTAAATCTGGCAAACAGATACGTAGATTTGGCAAGAAAGATATCGATGCGATATCTTGTTCCAATGCCAAAGGAGTTTAAACGACGTTTTTGTAAACACTGTTATCAGTATCTTCTGCCACACGTAACCTGCAGGATTAGAATTCATAGAGGCAAACTAGTTATTTATTGTCATAATTGTAAAAATTATACTAGAATTCCTCTAAAGAACTCTAGGAAATAACCTTCCGCTATGCTTATATAACATATCGTTTATTACCGTTACCCAACTTCATCCTTTATATGTGGGAGTAACGTAAATATGACAACAGCATATGATGTTCCATCAAAGGACCTAATTGGCGCGGTAGCCAAAAAACTACAGAGCGATAAAGCTATTGTTCCACCAGAGTGGGCCAACTTTGCTAGAACTGGAGTAGACAGGGAAAATCCGCCGATGGAAAGAGATTGGTGGCATACCAGATGCGCTTCAATTCTTCGTAAGATTTACATCAATAACTGCATAGGAATAGAGCATCTTAGGGCGGAATACGGCGGCAATAGAGATCGTGGTTCAAAACCAAACAAAGCTCGCAGCGGTAGCGGTTCTATTGCGAGAAAGGCAGTGCAGCAGCTTGAAAAGGCAGGGTATTTATCAAAGGTAAAAGGAAAAGGGCGCATGCTTACGCCAAAAGGTAGATCTTTTCTAGACAATACCTCTAAAGAAGTAATGAAAAATCTTGCAGGTTGCTCTTCTGAACCAAAAAATATTAAACAGCCGACAAATTAAAAGTATAGAAGTTATGGACGAAGATCTAGAAAACCTAAAGAAAAAAAGACTGCAAGAGTTACAGCAGCAAATGTCCATGCAGGGAGCAATGGATGATCAACAGGATCAACAGAAGGAGTTAGAAGATCAAAAGAAGATGATTCTTCGAACCATCCTTACGGATTCTGCTAGAGAGCGATTGGGCAGAATAAAAATTGCACGTCCTGAAGTGGTAGAATCAATTGAGAATCAACTGATAATGCTTGCACAGTCCGGCAAATTGAAAAATAAAATAAATGATGAGCAGTTACGTATGCTGCTTTCAAGGATAATTCCAAAGAAAAAGGACATAACAATAAGAAGAAGGTAAATACTCATGTCAACTCATAAATCACTTGGCAAAAAACTTCGTTTAAATAAGGCTACAAAGAGTAATAGGCGTGTGCCTGCTTGGATCATGATTCGAACTAACAGACGTTTTACGCGTCATCCTAAAACGCGCAATTGGCGCAAAAACAATCTTAAGAAATCTTGATTATTATGGCAGAAGAAATTGAAAGAATATATGTAATTCCATTGAAAAAGGTAAGATACAAATCCTCATCAGCTGCAGACAGTGCTATAAAAGTAGTGAGAAGTTTTTTAACTAGACATATGAAGGTTGAGGAAGATAAAGTATGGATAGATGACTCCCTCAACAATGCAATATGGGCCCATGGAAAATACTGGGTACCCAGTAAAATTAGAGTTAAGGCCGTTAAATTCGATGACGGTGTTGTAGAAGCTTACATCCCTGAGCTTGATTTTAAGAAATCAAGACGTGAGATTTTAAAGGAAGAAAAAGAAAAGAAAGAGCCCATACTCAGAAAAGAAGAAGTTGAAGAAGAGGCAGCCGAAGGCACCGGCGCAGAGAAATACGAGGTTGCTCCAAGCGGCAAGGGCGAAGTAAAGATAAAGAAAAAGAAAGCCCACAAGGAAAAAGAGGAAAAGAAAGAAACAGTAAAGAAACCAAAGAAAAAGACAGAGAAAGAAGAAACGGGCGAACCCGAGATAAAGGAAAAGAAAAGAGCTAAAGCCGCAAAGAAATCTTCTGAATCTAAAACTAAAGAGAAAACCGCCTCTAAAAGAAAGCCAAAAAAGAAAAGTGAATAATTCATGCTTCAGCTGCTGGATTTCAACGAAAGTCCAAATGTGGGTGTTTTTTGCAGAACTAACGACCGCATCACTTTTGTACAGAGAGCTTTGCCCAAAAAGATTAAACAGAAAATCGTCGAAACTTTGGATGCAAAGCTTGTGGAACTCAATATTGCTGATGCAAGTATCATAGGATCCTTGCTCACCTTCAATTCAAAAGGGGCAGTTGTCACAGATTTTGTTGATTACGGATGTGTCAAGCTCATTGAAAAACAGGGTCTAGATGTCTGCGTCATAAGTGATAAACTCAACGCCGCGGGCAACGATATACTAGTAAACGACAAGGGGGCTCTTGTTCATCCCGATATGAAGGATAAAAGTTTGAAGAAGATAGAAAAGGTTTTTGATGTGCCAGTTTACAAGGGCACCATCAGTTCCTTGAATACCGTAGGTATGGCCGCAGTTGTTACAAATAAAGGACTGCTATGCCACCCAAAGGTAACAGAGGATGAGAAGAGGGTTTTGGAAAAGGTTTTTGGTGTAAATGTCATGATTGGGACGGTTAACCATGGGGTACCCTTGATTGGCAGCGGTTTAGTGGCAAATACAAAGGGCGCCATCATTGGTAATCTTACCACGGGTATTGAGATGGGCAGGATTGAAGAGGCGCTGGGATTTTTAGATTAAACTTGATACCGCTCTGGAGTAAAAGTTTATAATTATTAAACAAAAATTATATAAAGTGCCTCTATATTATACGTATAAGAATATAATATTGTTAAGATGTGATGATATTATGGAGCGAACGAAATCACATAACCAGCAAGATGAAAGGACTATAGAATTATTCGCAGAGCTAGGGATGCCAAAAAACCTAGCTAAAACTCTGTTATACGTTTCACAATGCGACGAATGCCGTTCAGCCGATATAGAGCAAGCAACAAGACTCAGACAGCCAGAGGTAAGCGTAGCAATGCAGCAACTAATAGATAAAGGATGGATAAAAAAGCGGGATATGAAAAAGAAAGGAAAGGGAAGGCCCGTCCATATATACAAACTAACGTATCCTCTGCAGAATATAATAAAAAACTTTGAAGAAGAAAAAACAAAAGAGATAGATACGATCAGAAACGACTTAACTGAACTCAAAGAACTTGTAGAAAGTAGATGATTGTAACAGAAATATTGTCCATTCATCAAAACTTAATCTTTTTTCATTATTGCTCAGATGAGATATAACTATTTTTGAGTTATATAGGACTACTACAAAGCAACGTTTATAAGTAGTAATTTACTTCAATCTCTGCAAATTTCATATCTTTAATACTATGAGGAGACGAAATGCCCGCATACGATCAGAAAGCTCTTGAAAAAAAATGGCAGAAGAGATGGCAGGAGCAAAAAATCTATCATTTCGATTTTGATAGCGACAAACCTACATATAGTATAGATGTTCCTCCGCGCTATGCATCAGGCCCGCTTCATGCCGGTCATGCCGTGCATTATACCCATATAGACTTTGCCGCACGATACAAACGTATGCGCGGCTTTAATGTATTCTTCCCACTGTGCTTCGATGTGAACGGTATACCTATAGAAGAGCGCGTTGAACGACAGTTAAAAATCACCCGTAAAGATATTGATAGACACAAATTTATAAAACTCTGTTCCGAATTTGCTGAGAAAAATATCAAGACCATGACGAACCAGTTTATAATGCTGGGAGAAAGCATGGATCCTTCGATATATTACCAGACTAACGCAGAGTATTACCGCAGGCTCACTCAGATCTCTTTTATCGAGTTGTACAAGAAAGGTCATATCTATAAGGGAAAGTTTCCAGTTAACTGGTGCCCTCGTTGCATGACGGCTATGGCCGATGCAGAGGTTACTTACACAGACAGGACTACCAAACTTAATACGATAAAATTCTATTTTACAAAGAACCCGCCCGAACAGCTTTTGAAGTACCGCAGCGTAGGCAAAGACGGGAAGGGCGTTTACGTTGAGATTGCTACTACAAGACCTGAAATGCTTCCATCGTGTCAGATTGTTGCAGTTCATCCTACAGATGAAAGGGCTTCATGGCTAGTTGATCAAAAACTAAAGGTGCCGCTATTTGAAAAAGAAGTGAAAATCGTTGAGGATGAATCTGTAGATCCTGAATTTGGATCTGGCGTTGTCATGATTTGTACTGTTGGTGACAAAGAAGATCTCAACTGGGTTTTCAAGTATAAGCTTCCGCTTGAGATGAGCATCGATGAAGAAGGATGCATGACAGACATCTGTAACAAATACAAAGGAATGAAAATAGAAGATGCACGAGTCGCAGTTATTGAAGATTTGAAGAAAAATGACATCTTGATTAAACAAGAGTCACTGGATCAGAACGTCGGCGTATGCTGGCGTTGTAAAACACCTGTAGAATTCATCAACGCCAAACAGTGGTTTTTGAAAACAATTCCATTCAAAAAGTTGGTTCTTGAAGCAAGTTCCAGGATGAAATGGTACCCGGAGTTCATGAAGATACGGCTTGAAGATTGGGTTAACAGTCTGGAATGGGATTGGGTTATATCTAGACAAAGATACTTTGCAACGCCGATTCCGCTCTGGGAATGCGAAAAATGCGAGTATGCTGTATTGGCAAGATCTGAGGATTGTTATATTGATCCAACGGTGGACAAGCCACCTGTTGAAAAATGTCCAAAATGCGGCGGACGACTAAAAGGTTGCGAAGACGTATTTGATACATGGATGGATTCATCTATATCGCCGCTCTACAACACGTTTTGGCATAGGGATGACAAGAGATTCAAGAAACTTTATCCTATGTCTCTGCGCGCACAAGCTCATGACATAATTCGGACATGGGCATTCTATACAATTCTAAGATGCACGCTATTGACCGATAAAGAGCCGTTTAAGAATATAATGATGGGCGGTTTCATTCTATCTGAAGATGGCACACCCATGCATGCAAGTCTTGGGAATGTCATCGATCCGTTGGATGTAATAAAAGAATACGGCGCCGATGCATTTAGATGTTATGCGGCCAGCTGTGCCTTGGGAGAAGACAATCCGTTTAGACAAAAAGACGTCGTGCGAGGCACAAGACTTCTAAACAAATTATGGAATGTTGAGAAATTTATTTCCAACTTAATCAAAGACAAACCAGGAAAAAAACCAGAACTAATTGATATTGACAAATGGATACTCACGAAATACAGTAAACTCGTTAAAAAATGTACTGAACAAATGGATGCTTTTGATTATTCCCAAGCTATGAAAGAAATAGAGTATTTCTTATGGCATGAACTTGCAGATCACTACATTGAAATGGTGAAATCTTCAGTATATAAGAACGAAAACGTAGAAAGCATCAATTATACGCTTTACACGCTTGGTTTGGGAGTTTTGAAGATGTTTGCGCCGTTCTTCCCGCACATAACCGAAGAGATTTATCAACAACATTTCAAAAAATTAGATGGGTATAAAAGCATCCACTTATCACCATGGCCTGAGCCACTGATAATCGATGAAGAGAAAGAAAAGGCAGGCGAATATGTCAAAGATTACATATCAAAAGTACGATCTTGGAAAAGTGAGCAAGGTCTTGCATTAAACGCACCACTTGAATCCTATGCAACCTATGCACCAGCCAATATTATTTCAAAGATAAAACCAAGTGGAACAATAATAAAAACTACTTTAAATTACCCTGATGGCCATGAGTTTATCGCTGGAAAACCAGATATTGAAGAGAAAATAGTAGCGATAAGGCCAGTTTACGCGAAAATTGGGCCGTTGTTCAAGGCCGACAGCAAAAAAGTGACAACTTGGATTAACGAACATCAGAACGAAATCATAAAGAAAATACAGAAAAGTGGAGATATTTCATGGGCAGATGTCCCAGGAATAGACCCAAAGCATTCAAAAGAAAAACTGATAGTAGGTGGATATCTTCAATTAATAAAAGAGCAGGGAATCAAAGGAAAGAAAGATACACACATCTTCCATTTTGATGACTTTTATGTCGAATTTAAAGGGGGAAAATTTTGAAAATCACACGAAAAATATTGAGAAGTTGGCTAGTTAAAATTCTTGCCATTTTAATTGTACTGGCAATGGTCTTTACCGGATTTGTCGTTATCTTCTGGAAGTAGTTTGATTTTCTCGATAAATTTTTAAATAAGATATTTATTCTGCGGTGCTAGGAGAGGCTATATTATGGAACAAAAAAGTATATTGGCAAACCCAGCACCTTTAGGTTTGATGGGTTTTGGAATGACGACAGTGCTATTGAATATACACAACACTGGAGCATTCCCAGCAGTAAGTGCAATGATACTTGGAATGGGAATATTCTATGGGGGTCTTGCACAGATAATAGCAGGCATAATGGAATTTAAGAAGGGAAACACCTTTGGTACGACCGCATTTACATCCTACGGACTCTTTTGGATATCTCTTGTTGCACTGTGGCTTTTACCTAGTATTACATTTATAAGCACTGGTTCAAAGGCAGGAGCAACTGAAGCGGGATTCATGGGTTGGTACTTCTTCATGTGGGGCTTCTTCACAATGATGATGTTCATTGGTACACTAAAAAAGAACTGTTCCCTATCTTTTGTCTTTGGAAGCCTATTCATTTTGTTCTTTTTACTAGCATTACGCTATTGGGGATACATAACTGGCGATGCAGCCAACCTCATTGGTTATGAGGGAATAATCTGTGGTCTCAGCGCCATATACCTTGCAATGGCAGAAGTACTCAATGAGATCTACGGAAAAACAATCCTTCCAATTGGAAGAGCATTGATAAAGTAAATTATAGTTCAATCAATTGGTATGAGGACGATCCTAAACCGATCTCCTCACCATATCTTATTTGTTTCATCGGATCGACTTTATTATGTTTTATAAATACATCTTTTTTAACATTATTTATAAGATCTAAAGATGCCTTATCCACTGCAACAATATCATCGGATACAACATAACCGATATCGGGGCATATTATAGGATCAGCAAAAGGATCACAATCACAGCCACGGGCAATACGTTTAATTTCATTTAGATATAAAACGTTTTTATTCTCAACACATGCCTTGGCAGAGCATGTAATTAAAAATTGGATATCTGCATCTGTATTTTTCATTGCCCCACTCTTACAGTTTTCAACACAAACCCCACAACCAAAACAAGATCTCGTGTTTTGTTTCCATTTGCCGTCTTTAACACTAATAGCCTCAAAAGGACATACCTCAGCACAAACACCACAAAAAGTACAAGCATCCTTCTGATAGATAGGTCTACTCCCATGATGCATTTTCCTCTTGGTTTCCTTAGTCACACCACCCATACCAAAGTTTTTGATAGCACCACCAAAACCAGTTTGAATATGCCCCTTTACATGAGATACAGCAAAAATATGAGTTGAATTCACAAGATGCCAAGCAACCTCAAAATCCCTATTTTCAACAGTTTTCACAACACCACTGTCATCTATTATAATATCACAGCCTATCTTTTTCATAGTATAACCATGCAACCTAGCAACTTGTTGATAACCAGAAACATAGTGCCGCAAACCAGGATAAGCCACCGTTGTATCAAAAAGAAAAGGATCAGCATGCACTTTTTTTAATTCATCCACAACTAACTTTACAAAATCCGGCTTAGGAAAAAACTTGTTTTTAATTTCACCCATATGAAGTTTTACAGGGACTCTTTTATCAGCAAAGCCTTCAATATTAAAATTTTTTAAAGCTTCAGAAAGTTTTTGTAAATCAGTAAAAAAAACAACTTTATTCATCCCACTATTTTCTCCCATTTCTTTAGTTTAAGAACGCCACCAAGTGAACCGCCGCCTTTTATTTCCTCACGAATGCGATTCTCCTGTTCCTTAACATCCAAAGCTCGGTTTGCAATCTCCTGGGCAATCTCCTGCGGCACCACAACGACACCAGAATCATCACCTATTATCCAGTCGCCACTTCGAACTGTTTGACTGCCACATCGTATCTCAGCACCAATCTCTCCAAAACCCTTAGGTTCGCCAGCATTTGATGAGACATGCCTACAAAAAATCGGGAAATTCATTTTAATAATATCATCTAAATCTCTCACGGCACCATCGATTACAACGCCTGAGAGTCCTTTGAGTTTTGCACTCCACGTGGCAAGCTCTCCCCATACGGCAGTTTTACTGCCACTAACATCAACAGCAAGAACTTGTCCTTTCTCAGCCTTGTCTATTGCTTCAACTGGTTTTGCCCAGTCACCGTCTATCGTGCAAACAGTTAGGGCCTGCCCAACCATATGAAAACCAAGTTTTATAGGCCGCAAGTCATGCATTGCTCCCTTTCGGTGCATCGCATCTGAAATATTTGGCGTAGAAACCTTTGAAAACGCTTCTCTAAGCTGTGTTTTATCATATTTTTTGTGTAGTTCCGTAGAAACAGATTTTTTATCAGCTATCGCTTTTTTTATGATTTTGGTAGCCTTTGTTACATCTTTTGCTTTTGTTATTGCTCCTCCGACTATTATTATGCTTGCACCTGCTTTTACAACATCAACAACAGTTTCGCTGTTAAGCCCACCAGCAACAGCAACTGGAGTATTGGTTGATTTAATAATAGATGAAAGAACGCCAATGGGTTTCTTTCCAACCATTTGTTCATCTATACCAACATGTATGCAAAGATAGTCAACACCTAGTTTTTCCAATTTTTTTGCTCGTTCAACTTTATTTTTAACACCAATTAGATCAACCATTATTTTTGTTCCGTATTTACGCGCAGATTTGAGTGCATCAAGTATTGTACTATCATCTGATGCACCAAGTATACAGACAACATCTGCCCCGGCTTTAGCAGCCATTTCAGTTTCAAACGCACCTGTATCCATGGTTTTCATATCTGCAACAATCGTCTGTTTGGGAAAATTCTGTTTCAATTTCCTTACAATATCCATGCCTTCACTTTTTATCAAAGGTGTTCCTGCCTCTAGCCAACATTTTGCATCACCTTTTACCGAATCACGAGCTATGGCTAGGGCTCTATGAGCATTTAGTAGGTCTAAGGCCACCTGAAGAATAACCTCTTTCATTAAACCTAGAATAAACCATTCTATTTAAAAAACTAGAGGTTTGAAAGAAAAGCTTATACTAAACAGCGCAATATTTGATTTTGTAGACGATGAAATCAAAAAATAATAACGAATTTCACAAGAGAGCAAAAGGGGATTTAAACGATTTCATAAAAAAACTAGAATTGCAAGCATTGGAGACAGCAGAAGAAAGGATACCTCTATACCTTGAAGTAGGGCTCAAAGATGCAGGGTTAACGCTTGATGTCGGATGCGGATCAGGAATAGTGACAAGAGACATTGCTCGTCTCACCAAAGGTAGAATCGTTGGTATAGATGGCTCAAATGATTTGATAAAAGTAGCGACTAACGTTCTAAAGAATCACAAAAACGTAGAATTATGTGTTGGTAGCGCAGAGAAACTGCCGTTTGAGGACAATACTTTCGATATTGTAACCTGCAATCTCCTGCTTATGTGGGTAGACAAACCTCAAAAGGTAGTTAGTGAGATGGCGCGTGTTATAAAGGTTGGTGGAAGGGTTTTGGCATCTCTTGAGCCAGACTATGGTGGTAAACTTCACTGGCCTGAAAATTCAAAGGTGGACCCTATATTTGCCGGTAAAACGATCAAAGAAAAAGGTGGAGACCCACACATCGGCAGAAAACTTCGCTTTCTTTTTGTTAGGGCGGGTCTTGAAACCAAAGTTGGAATAGGAAACATCCGAATATGGAGCTGTAAAGAGGACAAAGCATACTATTTGCATGCCAGGGATTTCTATGTAAAAACATTGAGAGAGGAAGGTCTAACAGAAGAAGAAATTGATAAATGGGAATATGAATATCTTAAATCGCTTGATGAAGGCGTAGAACTCAACTTCTTCCCGCAATTCTATGCAATAGGCAGAAAAACAGAGGCTTTATAACCCAACATAGATTTTACTTTTTGAAGTTAAAATGACTGCAAAAATCATTGATGGTAAAAGGATAGCAGAAGATATTCGCAAAAAAATTTCAAATGAAGTCGATGAGTTAGAATCAAAATACAAAAATACACCAAATATAACCACCATAAAAATTGGTAGCGATCCATCTTCAGAATTGTATCTAAAACTAAGAGATAACGCCTGTAAAGAAGTTGGAATTGAATCAAACCGTCTAGAATTTCCAAAAGATGTTTCTGAAAACGAGATTCTGAATTCCATAAAAAAACTAAACAATGACGGCAAGATCCATGGAATACTAATCCAATATCCAGTACCAAATCATATCTCGCCAGATAAACTAATGAACGCCATAGATTATAGAAAAGACGTAGAAGGATTCAACCCTTTTAATATGGGGAGAACACTTATCGGCGATGAACATATCGTGCCTTGTACGCCTTTGGCGGTACTAACTATTTTAGAATACGAAAGCACCGATTTCAAGGGTAAAGACGTCGTTATTGTTAACCATAGCAACGTAGTTGGAAAGCCACTCGCTGCTCTTTTTTTAAATCGAAATGCAACAGTTTCAGTGTGTCATGTCTTCTCTAAGGATATAAAGAGATATACAACTAAAGCAGATATTCTCGTTACAGCCACAGGAAAGCCGAAACTAATAACATGTGATCACGTAAAAGAAAACGCATTTGTGATAGATGTTGGAATAACAAGCACAAAGTATGGCGTATGCGGGGATGTAGATTTTGAATCGGTAAAAGAAAAAGTAGGAAAAATAACACCAGTACCTGGCGGGGTAGGACCAGTTACAATAGCATGCGCGCTGAAAAACATTATAAAAACGTATAAGAATTGTTTAGAATAAAAATAGGACGAATAGGTCATCTCTAGCGTTTTTTATTTTAGGATTATACTTCGCTTTTACTGAAGAAATAGCTTCCTAGGCCCATCATAGCAACACATATTACTAGAACTACCAGGAAATCAACCACTGGAAGGAAATAATAGTTCATACCAGTAAGGCTACCACGTAAACCATCAACCATGAAAAACAAAGGGTTCAAAAATACTAGTGTTCTAATTATAGGTGGAAAACCAAGGTTTGTAGCAATTGGAAAGAACGCTGAAGACAGAAACAGAAGGGGCATAAGCAACAGATTCATAATGATCTGAAAACCTTGAAAGTCACTCATTTTAGAAGCTATTACAAGACCAAAACCAACAGCAGTGAATGCCAAAAGAACCATAAAAATTATCGTAAACAGCAAACTGGAAACGCTTGCTATAGGGACACCCAAGAAAATAGCGATAGCAAAAATAATGAACCCTTGAATGAGCGATATTGTTGCACCACCAAGTGTTCTTCCAATAATTATCGATAAACGACTAATTGGTGCAACGAGAACTTCCTGCAGGAATCCAAATTGTTTATCCCACAGAACAGATATGCCGGTAAACATGGATGAAAACAGTATCGCCATGGCAATAATCCCTGGGGCAAGGAAAGTCAAGTAATCATCTCCCATCATGCCTGGCATCACAGCAGCTCTAAGACCTGAGCCCAGGATAACAAGGAAAAACAGAGGTTGAACAACGGTTACAACGAGTCTACTTTTGGATCGAACAAATCTTTTCATCTCTCGGAGCCACATAACATAGATTGCCTGAAATTCTGTACCTTTCACAATTATCTACTCCCGCCGTTAGTTTTTCCTTTCAGAATAGTATCTTGTTCTTGATCACGCATTGACCTGCCTGTAAAATGTAAAAATACGTCATCGAGCGTTGGTGTCCTCAAATTGATTGACTTAATTTTTACACCAAGAGTACGTGCGATTTCAAATACTATTGGGATTTTTTCTTCTCCTTTCTCGACACCAAGTGTTAAAAAAGAATCATGAATCTTTATATTCTTGATCCATTCTTCTTTTTCCAGTGTTTTACTTAATTCATTTATGTCGGTGCATGAGAGTGTGATAACATCATTTCCTATGGAATTCTTAAGATTGGCAGTTGAATCGATAACAAGGATCTTCCCGTGGTCTATTATTCCTATTCTATCACAGAGACAATCGGCTTCATCCATGTAATGCGTTGTTAAAAAAATCGTAGTACTTTCATCTTTATTCATCTTCTTTATGTATTCCCAGATTGCCCTCCTAGTCTGAGCATCAAGACCAAGCGTTGGTTCATCAAGAAACAATATCGTTGGATAGTGCATGAGACCCCGTGCTATCTCAAGTCGTCGTTTCATTCCACCAGAATAATTCTTCACAAGGACGTCCTCTTTATCCTCGAGATCAACAAGATGCAGGACGTCATCGACCCTATTTTTTCTTTTATCTCTACTCATACCATACATGCGTGCATGAAAATCAAGATTTTCTCTGCCGGTTAATTGCGTATCTAATGCTGGCTCTTGAAAAACAATACCGATATTTTGTCTTACTTCATCTCGCTCTTTAACAATATCAAAACCAGAAATAGTTGCAGACCCGTCTGTTGGATATAACAAGGTAGTCAACATTTTTATTGTAGTTGTTTTACCAGCACCATTGGGCCCAAGAAAACCAAAGATTTCTCCTTTTTTTACAGAAAATGAAACATGATCTACAGCAACGAGATTATTGAATTTTTTTGTTAGATTATCAGTCGTTATTATATCCAAGTTAGGTTTCTCCTTTTTACTCGCTTACAATGATAAATTTGTTAATAAACGTATCCCACATCTGAGGAATGATGAGATAACAAAGATTTTTATTTAGGGAGGTTATGAGGTTTTCAATGTCGTTTTACTCTGAAATTACCGATCTAATTCTATCTAAAAAGATACAGTCAAGAGAAGAGCTTCATAGAACTAAAATCAAACTTTGTAAGAAATACAAGATTGACAGTGTTCCGCCGAATAGCGAGATTTTGGCTCGTCTGCCTTCTGAATTTTCAGACGAAGAAAAAGAGGCAGCTATTACTATTTTACGCAAGAAACCCATGAGAACAATATCTGGAGTTGCCATTGTTGCTGCTATGACCTCCCCAGCGGAGTGCCCACACGGAAAATGCATACCATGCCCGGGCGGCCCTGATAAAAATACACCTCAGAGTTATACGGGTTATGAACCTGCCACAATGAGGGCGTTAGTGAATGATTTTGATCCTTTTTTACAGACAAAAAGTAGACTCGAACAATTAAAAGCTATTGGCCATTCGGTAGACAAAATTGATTTTATTATTATGGGTGGAACATTTACCTCTAGATCGCCCTATTACCAGGAATGGTTTGTAAAAAGATGTTTTGATGCGCTTAATAACAAAAATTCACCGTCATTGGAAATTGCTAAGAAGAAGAATGAAACAGCACAGTCAAGATGCATAGGTCTAACTGTAGAGACCAGACCGGATTGGTTTAGACTGCAGCATGCCGATCAAGTGTTGAATTTGGGTGCTACCCGTGTAGAGTTGGGTGTGCAGTCGGTATATGATGATGTTTTGTTCAACATGAAACGTGGACATACAGTTATGGATTCCATCTATGCTACACGTATCGCTAAGGATAGCGGTTTTAAGGTATGCTACCACATGATGCCCGGTTTGCCTGGCTCTGACGAAAAAAGAGACATTATGTCGTTTCGTACTATTTTTGAAAATCCATTGTTTAAACCTGATATGATTAAGATCTATCCTGCTTTAACGATTAAAGGAACTAAACTTTATGATATGTGGAAATCTGGCGAATATAAACCGTTGGGTACAACTAGAGCTGCAAAACTGATAGCTGAAGTGAAGAGATATGTTCCAAGGTGGGTCCGCATACAGAGAATACAGCGAGATATTCCTGTAGCTTACATCGATGCCGGCGTTGATAAAAGTAATCTCCGTCAACTCGTAGAAGCTGAAATGAAAAATCATGGAGATATGTGTCAATGTATTAGATGCAGAGAGATAGGCCATGCATCATTAAAAGAAGAAATCGAGATAGATGAAAGAAACATTGATTTTGATTGCGAGTGCTATGAGGCAAGTGGTTGCAAAGAGGTTTTTATTTCTCTTGTTGACAAAAAACATGACGCTCTCATAGGCTATCTACGATTGCGCGACATTACTAATTCTCATAGATTTGAACTAGATGATAAGTCGTGTATGATTATCCGAGAGTTGAAGGTACTTGGAAGGGAGATTCCCATAGGACAGAAGAATGGAAAAGGATGGCAACACAGAGGACACGGCAAAGATTTAATCAATGAAGCGGGACGCATATGCTCTGAGGAGTTTGACAAAAAGCATTTGTTTGTGCTCAGCGGCATAGGTGTAAAAGAGTATTACAGAAAACTGGGTTTTAAGGACGAGGGAGTATATCTTAGGAAAACATTGCATTGGTAAGGCCATATAGCAAATTCGTTTTCAGGGTTTTTGTATGAAAAATCAGGTTCTTTCCAAATGTTATGATCCAAACGGACATCGGAATTAGCTAATTAATAATACTATGTATGGGCACCCAGAAATACAAATACCATCATTTTTGTTTAGTGTTGTGCCCGTATATATGGTATAGGAGGTTCCCACGACAGCAAAATCATGAGATATTGACTACAACTCTGATTGCATCTTCGGACAATCGGGATAATCATAATGCTAAGGACGAGGGAGTATATCTTAGGAAAACATTGCATGGGTAAGGCTATATAGCAAATTCGTTTTCAGGGTTTTTGTATGAAAATTCAGACAGAGTGTGTTCCGTGCTTGCTTAAACGTATCATTTTTGAGGCGGAGCAGAGCACAAAAGACCCAGAGGTTAGAACCAAGGTAATAAAAAATGCATGTAAGGTTCTTTCTAAGCTTTATGATCCAAACGAATGTAGTGCAACAATTGCTACAAAAGTGCACAAGATTGCCTATGAAACCCTTGGTGATGATGATCCATACAAAGATTTGAAGAACCTGAGCAACAAAGTAGCGCAATCATTGGTTCCTAGAGTTGAAGAGCTCTTAAAGGAATCCGATGATCCGTTGAAGACTAGCATAATATGTTCGATTGTTGGAAATACGATGGATTTCGGAATCGAAGGAGGAAGTGCTCATCCTGAGGCGCTTAAAGATATCTTTGAGGAAACTGTTGCCGAAGGATTGGGATATGACAATACATCAAAGGTTGAAGAGTTATTGAAAAAATCAAAACACGTGATGTTGTTTGCTGATAATTGTGGAGAAATTGTATTTGATAAAATATTATGCAAAGAGTTGAAAAAATTCAACCCAAATATTTCTATTACTCTTGTAGTGAGAGGAGAACCAATTATTAGCGATGCAACGATGAAAGATGCAGAGGAATTGAAATTCAAAGAAGTCGTTGATGAGATTTTGGCAACAGGATGTTTTGCCATTGGTGTAGATTTCAAGAAACTTCCCTCATCTCTTAAAAAGGCTTTGAAACAGACTGATTTAATCATCTGCAAGGGCATGGCAAACTACGAAGCATTTTCTGAAACAGATTATCATCCAATAGCGTATTTGTTGAGAACAAAATGTACTGCAATTGCAAATTCTATGAACATTCCACTAAATATCAACGCGGTAAAATTGTATCAATAATAAAGTTAAAGATTACACAAAAAAAGTTATTTATTTTACTTGCCCAAATGTTTTCTTGATCCAATCCTTCATTTCATCTCTTACACGTCGGAACACATCAAGCGTATCTTCTATGAGTCCATTAAGAATAGCGGGATCATCAAATCCTTTGTGAATAACTTTTTTTCCCGGAAAGAAAGGACAAGCCTCTTTTGCATTGTCACAGACGGTAACTACAACATCAAATATCATCCCTTGAAACTCTTCAATGCTTTTTGACCGATGCGTTGAGAGATCAATGCCTAGTTCCTTCATGACTTCAACAGCGTAGGGATTAACAGATGTGGGCTCGATACCAGCACTATATGCTTCGTAGTAGTTGCCATATAAAGTTCTGAGAAGAGCTTCTGCCATTTGTGAGCGAGCAGAATTATGAGTACAAATGAATAATATCTTTTGTTTCATTTCAACTCGATACGTTTTCCTGTCACCATGTAGTGGATTTCTTCTGCCATGTCGCAGGCGTGGTCACCACAGCGTTCTAGGTACCTAGCTACCAGGATATAGTTAGTACATATCGTGATGTTTTTTGGGTCCTCCATCATATAGGAAATACACTCTCGGAAAATAGAATATCGGAGCTCATCCACATCATTATCTCGCTCAGTAAATCCCTTAAGCAAAGAAACATCGCCTGTAGTAAACGCAGTAAAATCATCATTAATCATTTTACACACAAGCTCATTCATATGAGGGATACTTATTATTTTTTTAATATGCGGCCCCGGGTATATCTCCTTTGTAACCTTAGCGATATCCTTACCGTATCTGCCGATTCTATTTAGATCAGTAATCATTTTTAAGCAACAAGCAATAGTTCGCATATCTACAGCCATTGGTTGATATAGCGCGATTAATCGTAATGAGTCTTCCTCAAGTTTTATTTTCATATCTGCAAGTTCTATTTTCTTTGCTATAATAGAATCTGCTTTTTCAACATCTAGATTTTTTAATGATTCAACAGAACCGCATAGCATCGAAGTGGCTAGATCACCTATCTTCATCATATTTTTTTTCAGTGTTTCTAACTCGTTATGAAATTTTTCAACCATCTTTTTTCACCTCATCCAAATCTTCCAGTTATGTAATTCTCAGTTAATTCCTCTTTTGGGTTCTCAAATATTTGTTTTGTTGTTCCAAATTCAATGAGTTTTCCAAGGTACATATAGGCAGTGTAATCACTCACCCGTGCAGCCTGTTGCATATTATGTGTAACGATAATCACAGTATACTTCTTTACCAATTCGGTCATTAAATCCTCAATCTTTGCAGTTGCAATGGGATCAAGCGCAGAACACGGCTCATCCATCAAGATTATCTCGGGCTCAATGGCAAGTGATCGAGCAATACATAATCGCTGTTGCTGACCGCCCGAAAGTCCCATAGCTGATTCATGGAGTCGATCTTTGACTTCGTCCCATAGTGCTGCAACTTTTGTGCTTTTTTCAACAATATCATCGAGTGTTTTTTTGTCTTTTATACCATGCACCCGTGAACCATAAGCGATATTTTCATAGATTGACTTTGGGAAGGGATTTGGTTTTTGGAATACCATGCCTATTTTTTTCCGTACCTCAACCGCGTCAACATTGGCTCCGTAGATGTCTTTGCCATCGAAAAATACTTGCCCTTTAATTTTACATCCAGGAATAACATCATTCATACGGTTGAAACATCGAATCAAGGTCGATTTACCGCATCCCGAGGGACCAATAAGCGCTGTTATTTTATTTGGTTGGATGCTTATATCAATATCTTCCAATGCTTGTTTTTCACCATACCAAAGATTAAGATGTTCGGTTTTAATAATCACTTTTTTTGTCATTTTTTCACCATTTCATAGTTTTTCTATATCGATTCCTGAAGAGAATCGCAATCAGATAAAAACAAATTACCAAGATTAACAAAACAAGAGCAGTGCCTGCTTGGTTCTGTTTTGATCCAGGTATTGAAGTTGCAAGTGCAAATAGGTGGTATGGTAACGCATTCACTGGTTGAAAAACAGATTGTGGGATAAAATTTGAAAAGACAACCGCTGTAAACATAATCGGAGCAGTTTCACCTGTGGCTCTGCCTATGCCAAGTATCGCCCCCGTAAGAATGCCTGGTGCGGCAGGAGGCAACACTACTTTTTTTATGGTCTGCCATTTGGTAGCGCCAAGCGCAAGACTACCTTCACGAAGTGATTGCGGAACACTTTTTAGTGCCTCTTCTGTTGTTCGAATGATAGTAGGCAAGATCATTAACGCCAAGGTTATTTGTCCTGCGATTAACGAAAAACCCATTTTAAGATAAAGTACAAAAAATGCAAATCCAAATAGCCCAAAGACGATTGAAGGCGTTCCATTTAAAAGATCTGCGCCAGCACGGATGATCTTAGTTAATTTCCCTTCTATTGTATATTCATTCAGGTAAATTGCTGCTCCTACACCCAGTGGTAATGCGATTGCAATAGCACCAGCCACAAGATATAAAGTCCCTACAAGGGCTGGAAAAATACCACCAGATCTACCGAGATTACTAGGTCCTGTCGTGATGAAATCCCAACTGAGGGCCCCAGCACCATTTGATATGATGTAAGCAAGAATGATACCAAGAATAATCACAACAGCGATAATAGCTAATGATATTGTTACAAATGCGATCCGTTGCATGGCCTTTGCTGTTATTTTTCTAGTCAGATAATAGGTGACTATGACGATGATAAGAATACAAATCGTTAGAAGCAAACCTGTTGATATAAATAGAATCCACACAATAATGATTCCCACAAGTAGATAGAACGATTGTTTGATTTTTTCCCGAATTTTATATGATACAAGCGTTTTCTTCTTTGACTCCGATCGCTGTTTTTCTTTCAATCTGCCCAATATCATAGTGGCAATAATATTGACGACAAGAGTAATAACTAAAAGGATTATTGCAAGTCCAAATAATGCATGGAAATGATCACTTCCTGAAGCAACTTCTCCCATTTCAATACCCAAGGTTGCCGTGAGTGTTTTGATAGGAGCGAAAATGTTAGTGATGGGTTCTGGGATGAGCCCATATGTAGGATTTCCACACACCATCATGACGGCCATGGTCTCTCCGATAGCGCGCCCAATACCAAGAATAATTGCTGCAGTTATCCCGGACAAGGCAGAAGGTACAATTACTTTGCTGATGGTTTGCCATCGGTTTGCACCAAGGGCAAGCGACCCTTCTTTATACTCACGGGGCACAGAACTGATGGCATCTTCTGCGACACTGGTGATAGTTGGAATTGCCATTATACCTAGGAGAATAGAGCCGGCAAGCCAAGACTCACCTGATGGTAAATTAAATGAGACACGAAGCCAGGTTGTTAATATAATTAGCCCAAAAAAACCGTAGACAACTGAAGGTATACCTGCGAGCAATTCAATAGCAGGTTTTATGATTGTTTTCATCCGGGGAGTAGCAATTTCAGAGATAAAGATAGCGCTTCCAATGCTAAGAGGGATAGCAATAACCATTGCACCAATTGTAACAAGTAATGTCCCTACGATGAGCGGAAACGCACCATAACTCGGTGGTTCGCCGGTTGGATGCCACATTGTTCCGGAAAGAAACTCCCATATGCCAGCGGTTTTAAAGATTGGATACGCATCTCGAAACAAAAAGAAGATGATCGAAAATATGACGATTATAGCGGATATTGCACTAATAAATAAGAGCGTTTTAATGCTTTTTTCTTTGATATTTTTTTTTGTAATAGAAACTTTCGATTGGAAGTTTAATTTTAACGCCATCTAAGTGGCCACCACTCCATTCATAATATATCACCTTTTTATTCCTCTGATACACAAAAAGAGGAGTTGCCAAAGAGAAGCCGAATATCTGCTTCTTTCTCTGGCCAAGAGGCATTATTTCTATTTGCTGAAATCTTTCCAGTTAGTAATCTCTCCTTTATAAATTGCTTTTACTTGCGCAATTGTTAGACCACCCACATATGTATTTTCTGGATTGACGATGATAGCAATGCCGTCCTTTGCTATGGTATATCTTACAAGTCCTAAGTTATTTTCTGACGATTTAAGGTCACGGGATGACATCCCTATGTCGACTTGTCCACCACTAACAGCAGTAATGCCTGCACCGGATCCGCCACCACTTACGGTTACGGTTAATTGTGGATAAATAGTCTTAAAATTTGTTGCTGCTTTGTCTGCAATTGGTAAGACTGTTGTTGATCCGCTCACTTTAATCGTTCCGGAGAAAGTTTTTCCGGTAGAGTTATATGATTCGCTTGTTGGGAGGGTTACAAATCCCTCTTCGTTTACGATATTTTGTCCTTCAGTACTTTGAATATATTCTATGAATTCCTTTGCTGCTCCTGTTGCATTTCCTTTTGTGAACATATATAAATCTCTTGAGATGGGATAGGTTCCTGCTAGAACATTTTCTACATTTGCAGTAATGTTGTCGATTTTCAATGCTTTTACTGTAACATCAACAAATCCGAGACCGACGTAACCTATTGCACCAGGAGTTTGAGCTACAGTCAATAATATTGCCCCGTTAGATGATTTATCGAGTACATTCTGGCTGAAGTTTTCTTTATTCATGACTTTTTCCGAGAAGTATTCTCGTGTTCCTGAAGCACTATCTCTTCCGATTAATACAATGGGGAGTCCTTCCTGTTTCTGCGTACATCCGCTCAAAAGTGTTATAGAAAGGAATATGATGCCTACAAGTCCTATTGTCACCAGCGTTTTTGTTTCCTTCTTCTTTATTGTTTGAAATATACAAATCACCTAAAAACAAAAACAGCCCGTGTGAATATATATTTTATCTACATATACTATAGTGTTATATATAGGTCTATGAGATCAATAGAGAACTATGGAAATCTTTATGAATAATCCTGTTTTATAGGTAATCTGGTGAAATAATGGAAATACGACGTGTGCAAATCACAGGCGGATCATCCTACGTGATCACATTACCTAAAGAATGGATCAAAGCTATGAATATAAAGAAAAATGATCAGTTGGGAATCAACATCCAATCGGACGGTACGTTACTACTCACTCCAAAAATAACGCAAGAACAACTCCATAAAATAAAAGAATTTGATGTTAGTAGCATACCAAAACCAACCTATCTTCTCCAGCTATTAATTGGTGCCTATATTTCAGGGTATACTTCTATCAAAATTACCTCACCCACCCGCATGCCGACTGCTGCTCGAAACGTGATTCGGCCATTTACTCAGCTGGCAATTGGCCCAGAGGTTGTCGAAGAAACAGATAATTCCATAACATTAAAGGATCTTCTCAATCCGATGGAGATGCCTCTTGATCGGACAGTCAAAAGGATGCATATAATCGTAAAAGGAATGCACGAAGATGTGATGCGTGCACTTCAAACCAAAGATAAAAACCTAGCTGCGGATGTTCTTTCAAGAGATAACGATATTGATCGTTTACATTGGTTTGTTGCACGACAATATAATATTATTTTACAAAACGTTAGTCTCGCAGGAAAAATGAATATTACGATAGGGATGGCCTCAACTTGTTTTCTTATTAGTAGAATAATAGAGCGTATTGGTGATCACGTAGTGAGAATAGCCAAAAACGTTCCGAACCTTGTTGATAGCAATCTGAATAAACAGATAATTGATCGTATACTCTTGGCAAGCAACCTTTCGTTAGATATTTTTAATAAGAGTATGGGCTCATTTTTTAAAAAAGATATAAAAGCATCTAATGAAACAATCGAATCTGTCTTAAAACTTGAAAGGCTATGCGAAGAAATTAATGCCCTTGCACTAAAGCAGAAAGGGGTTGTTGCACTGTCTGTCGGGTACATTGTAGAGAGTATCCGAAGAATAGGGGAGTATGCAGAGGATATTTCAGAAAACGTTATCAATCATCTAGTTGGAGAGGAAAAATAGCATAGAGACAAAAAAACCTCCAAAAATGTTAATATGGCAGAAAGAAGATACGTATGAAGATGGCAATAGAGAAGAGGTTGCTGTTAAAATCAATGCTAGCTTCGTTATTAATAACAGTACTATTGATGGTTATCGCATATCTTCCAGTTTGGGAGATAATGACTGAAACAGAAAAATCGACATTTCCCGCATATGCACTAATAAGTTCGATTGTTGTTTTTTGTATTTTGACAGCAGTTTTCTATTTCGATATAAGAAAGATATTAGAGAGAAAATCTATTTGAATACTACGTTTGAACACCTATTATTGAACGGTGATTGTAAAGGCGTTACCAAGATTCCTTGACTCAAACTCTACATCAAAAAACTGCTTGAGCAACCACATGTTTGTTTGGGCATGACTACTTATCTCTCTCACAATACACGATGATGGTCCTTTCTCTCGTGCAATAACCATGTATGGAATTATCTGATCAAAGGCATGAATGTCAATGGTGGCTCCTGCTTCCATGTCTTGCAATATTTGCGATGCAGCATCTTCGCCTATTTTTTCAGCAGGAATTCCTACTTCACCAAGATTTGTTGAGCCAATAACGGCATCTTGTGATTGTGCCCATAGAGTTATTCCAGTTCCAGCAGAAAACGATTGCATTTCTTCTATTTTTATTGCTGCTTTCAAGTTTTTTTTCAGCAGCGTTTTTATTGCAGCGTGTTTCATACGTGTGCCGATATGATCTGGCAGATTGGCGATATTAAGAATACCTGCTACTTCAGAAAAATCCTGGTGCTTGCCAAAATGCAATGGCAATATTTCTTTGAATGGATTGATAGTTAATATTGCCTCGCCTCCACCCTTTGGGTAATATCCTCTTTTGATCAACTGAGTTTCGACTGATATTCCCATTTTTTGCAATATCTTAAGAAATACATTGTTAAAGTAATCCCATGATGGAGACCACCTAACATCTGTTCCACCTGTAACTCGCATGATTATGGGCTCGCGTGTTTTTATCGCAGACAGCAGACACGCTTGGAAAACTAGTGAAATGCTACCTGCAGTACCTATGTCAAATTTGTATTTTCCACCTTTAATTTCACCAGGTGTAAATTTAAGATGAGAAGAACCGATTTCCAGTCCCTCAGACTTTCCATTACATAATTCCTCGATGCTTTTCATAGCAACGTAGTGCTGTGGTTTTATACCTGGAGTTGGACGACTAGCACGAATACTGTCTATTTCAACTGGTTTTTTTGTCAAGACGGAAAAAGCTACGGCAGTACGTAATATCTGCCCTCCACCTTCACCATGCGAACCGTCGATGTACAACAAGAAGGATCACCATTATTGTGTTAAATAATCAAGAAGCATACCCAATGCTTCGTTACATGTGCTTTCTTTGTTTTGAAGACGACTGCCGGAAAATAAGAATTTTTTAACTTCGGTTTTGTTTGAGGTAGAAATAGCAATATAGACTAGACCTACGGGTTTTTCTTTAGTTCCTCCTGTAGGACCAGCAATTCCAGTAGTTGCTATCCCTATGTCGACTTTTGATTTTGTTCTTATCCCTTCGGCCATGGCCATAGCTGCTTGTTCGCTTACCGCTCCATGTTCTTTTAGCATACGTTCTGAAACACCTAATAATTCAGTTTTCGCTCTATTGCTATAGGATACAATGCCCCTGTCGAAATAGTCTGAGCTACCAGAAATATTGGTTAACGTATGGGCAATCAATCCGCCAGTGCATGATTCGGCAGTAGCTATTGTTAGATTTCGTTGTTTTAACTGTTGAGAGACGTTATTTAGAAGTTTTTCGTCAATCAAAGAAATTAACCTCCTAAAATTGATATTACTATTACCATATAAAGAATTTTCATATAATAGATGTTAAAAGTTATATATAGAAATCGTAATCCCCCTCCATTACTTAAAAATCTATAGCCCCGTGGTGTAGTGGTCAATCATTTCGGCCTTTGGAGCCGAAGACAGCGGTTCGAATCCGCTCGGGGCTACTAATTAAAAAAAATATTAACACATTTCTTTTTAGGTCCCTTTCAAAAATTTTATTAAATATCTATCAATTCAAGTATATACATTTGTGATAATTTCAAATAAGAAGGAGAGGAAAAATGCCAAATAAATTTAAAAAAAGAAGGACATCGGAAGAAGACATAGAAGATGAAGAAGAGGGAGACGAAGAGGAAGAAGAACGGGACACTTTGTAAACTAACACTCCATCGTCATTCTATAAAAGATGACTAATTATTATAAATGTATAAGATAACCCAATGCAATTAAAGCGGCGCCAGAGAAATAAATAAGAAGTGTCTTTGGTGTAGTATGACTCCAAGTAGGTATACGTTGGTTAATAACAAAATTGACACCTACTATTAACGCACCAAATATCGAGAGTATGGGTACCAATTCTATAATTATTTTGGATAGTTCATTTATAATTGGAGTTAAAAGCCCCAAAAAAATCATAGCCGCGATATATATGAGTATTGCTCCCTGTTTAGTACGATAACGGCCTCCGCTCTTAAAGCCAGTCGTGGTTGTTGTGTAAAGAAGACCAGAGATAAGTGTAATAATAATACCAGTTAAAATCAGTGCACTTTGATCCTTAATGATATCAAGCATACCCTCTGGTAATTTCAATTTCTTTTTAAGTTTATTGTGTCGTTATGTCTGTGCACACCATTATTCTCTTAAAATCTATAAGAGCGTAATTTTAAATAAGTATGGAATTGAGGTTGGTTAATACTAGGTTTATAAAGGATTAGTTGTTGAAATGAAATCAATGTAAAAAATTAGATGCAAGGGGAAGGGATTTGAACCCCTGGACGTAGAGGAGGATGTAAGTCCGTTATCTGAGGGTTTATAAAGTAATAGTTCTTATTGAATTACAGTCAAGGAAGAAAAAATGAAAAAGAAATTGAGTAAGACGGAAGAAAAAGCATACCAAGAAATCAAGGGATGTTTAAATGAATTACCAAAAGAAAGTTTGGACAAAGGTTCCCCTCAGTATAATGCTGTTGAAGAAATTATTAGAAAAAGACATTGGAATACAAAAAAATTAGACTTTTACGTTTGCAATGCAATAAAAAGATACAAAAAAGAAATAGAACAAAAATAGTTTTTAAATTGTAGTTGGGGGAAAAAAATGAATGAAGCTTTTGAAAAGCATAAAGAAGAAGTAATAAACGAAATGAGTGAAAGGCTTCGTATTTATAGAATGAATAAGAAAAAAAAGATTATGAAATTGTAGTTGAGTGGGGAAAAATGGAAATTTGTAAAATCTGCAAACGAGAAATGATTTTTGTGAAACCTTATGGTGAAGGATCACACATAAAATACTGGCAATGTCCGAATTGTATGTGGAAAAAGTATTGACAAAAGGTGGGGAATTTACCTAATATGTTCATTAGTAGTTTTTGAATTGTAGTTAAGGTAAGAAAATGGAAAAAAGAATAGCTTTTGAAAAGCACCAAGAAAAAGTAATACAGGAAATGCATGAGAGGTTTCTTATTTATAAAATGAAAAAGAAAAAAAAGGTTATAAAATTGTAGTTAGGTACAGAAGATAAATGGGCAGGGTTGG